>Ga0209517_10005583_pt1 | contig 15969 bp, 14 predicted proteins | sample PeaSoiMetSII2010_FD_187695 | JGI IMG/M metagenome (GOLD analysis project Ga0209517, IMG submission 187695) | Peat soil microbial communities from Weissenstadt, Germany - SII-2010 (SPAdes) (version 2) | ecosystem: Environmental > Terrestrial > Soil > Wetlands > Peat | place: Germany... | reverse complement strand
GACAATCAACGTGAGAACGACGATGGCCCAGCCCCAGTTGGGAACGTAGGTGTGCAGCCATTTCAAGCCGTGGAAAAGTGGGTCGGCAATAATCTCGAGCCAGCCGAACTGAACCAGGGAATGCAACGGGGGGTGGATCGCCTTGAGATCGTCGTAGTCCTTGGGACCCACATATACGCGCAAATCCATGGGCTGGGAACGCGTGACGACGGCCACTTCCGGCACCGGTTCAGACTGGTCTTTGCCATCGACTTGAATCGTGTGCAAGACCTTCCAGTAGCGCGTCTCCAGGAGCGTGCCGGGCGAATCGTTGGGTGGCAAAAAGGCCACCGTAAAGTAACGATCCGCGATGCCCGCGAACGTCTTTCCACCCATCCAGACATTACCCCATTTTTCCGGGGCGTCGAGCTTCTTGTGAGCAAACGTGGATAACTTGCCGTTTTCGCTGTAGAACGTGGTAACCGTCTCCACGGGGATGGGATTGGTGACGGTAAGGTCGCCAAAACCCCCGCGCCAAGCCAAACCGCCGTGCAAGCGTGTCCCATTGTAGGTTACGGAAGTCTCAGCGGTCAGGACATAGGAATGGTCGAAGTGGAATTTCTTGCTCACCTCCAGATGACCGTCGCTCCACGTCAAGGTCAGATCCGCCGGAGCGGTTAGCGCAACGGAGTCTCCGGAGACCTTGTAGAGCCCGCTGTTCGCAGCTTTCTCCAATTGCGGGTCGTCAATGACCAGGGAAAAAGGCCAGCCGCCCGTGTCCTCAGCCGCTTTGGGGTGGACCAGGTCCAGAACCTTCTGGGGCTTCGAGTCATCCTTGTACTTCTTTAGCTGCCAGCTCTTGACGACCGCACCGCGATTGGAAAACTCCACGCGGTACAGGTCGTTCTCAACAACAATGGTGCGCTCTTGCGTATCTTCCGTCAGCGGGGCCGTCGGGGCTGCAGCAGCGGAAACGGTTGAAGGCTCAGCGGAAGGAGCCGACTCGGCTGGTGCAGGAGTCGCTGCAGAAGTTCCACTGGTCGCAGGAGCCGAAATACCCGGCTGGTTTGGTTGTGGCGCATGCTCAGGAGGCTTTGGCCCGAAGTACTTCGTCCACAAAATGATGACTGCCAGGGAAAGTAGCGAAGCGGCAAGGATACGAAGCTCCGGCGTGAATTTATCTTTCTTGGGCCCGATGGGGGGAAACTGGTTCACTGGCGGGGTGCTCACGGGCGGACCTCATGTGCTTCAGCAGACATCGTGGAATTCGTTTGTATCTCTGGCCATTTCTCCGGCACCGGGTCGAATCCAAATTTGCGGGATAGCGGGTGGCAACGCAGCAGGCGTTTCGTCCCCAGCCAGACGCCGCGCCACAGTCCAAATCGTTCAATCGCTTCGTAGGCGTAGCGGGAACACGTGGGCTCGTAGCGGCAAGTACTGGCAAAGAGTGGTGACAGATAAACCTTGTAGATATCGAGCGCAAAGAGCGCCGCGCGCACCCCTACCGAGTTCGGCGCTTCCTGTGCGGGAGCGGCAAACTGCGTCCCATTTTTCGAGGTGTTCACGGGCCCTTCAACAGGCGCAAGAACTCCGCCGTCAGCAACGCAAAGGGTGCCTTGGCAACGGAACGCTTCGGGTGAATGACGATGTCCCATCCTGCGGGTATCTCCTCCAGGTGGCAGCGGACGATCTCGCGCAACCTTCTGCGCATGCGGTTGCGTACCACGGCACCGCCGAGCGCCTTCTTGATGCTGAAACCAAAGCGGCTCAGCGGCAGTTCATTGGCGCGAAGGAACACGGTGAAGTGGGCATTGGAACGGCGCTTGCCGGTGCTATAGACCGCGTCAAATTGGCTCTTGCGGACCAAGCGCGCCTCGCGCGGAAACCTCTGGCCCTGCCTGGCCGGTGGCGATGCCGGGGTTGCGCCATTACTCGGGAGTGAGGCGATGACGTCCCTTCTTGCGGCGCGCCGCAAGCACTTTGCGGCCACCCTTGGTCTTCATGCGCGAACGAAATCCGTGCGTTTTGGCGCGGCGGCGCTTCCGCGGTTGAAATGTACGCTTTGGCAAAACAATCCCCCTTAGTGGATACGGCCCGCGAACTCCCCGAGTTTCACCCTCCGGCAGCATAGCGCCGCCTGTTCACACAGCGAACCAGGATGGCCTTGGGGTCGTGTTCGTTAAGCCGGACTGTCTGTTTCCAGGCAGCTTTCCGAATCCACTAGTGTACTTGCGCAGCGCGCGCAGGGTCAAGAAAGCGCGAGGATTGGTAGAGGGTCAATTTGAGATCCATCCCGCCCGGACGAGCATTTCGAGCGCAACTTCGGTCAATGAGCGATCCTCGTTGGTGACAGCAAAGTCCTCTAATTGCGCGCGATCAAGGACAACATTCAATTTCGTAACCCGAGCAACATATTCCCGTCCCGATATTCCAGAATCACGCATCTGGACGCGTCGCTCCATCGTTTCGATGCTCGCCGTGAGACGGCAGACGACCGTGTTCGCGGCCGGAATAATGTCACGGCAGAGTCTTAGCTGAGCGTCGTCTTCGATTGCGCGCGCCAGTAAGAATCGCTGCACGCCCAGGGCGGTATAGTTCCTGCAGATAGACCGAAGGTTATCGTACATCACGCCGTCGCTGAAGGCTGCAGACGGAAGATGAGCAACGCCAAGCGCATCCAAGTCGATTGCTGCATGGGCGATCTGGCGCTGGGCAAGAATATCCGACGCTTCGCCCAAGACAGCCGTCTTGCCGGCCCCCATCGTACCCGTGATGATCAGCAACGATTTCGTAATCACTCCACCGCTCCTCGGTCTTTTCATGCTTTCACGGCCGGTGCGAAGAAGAAACACCCAAACCAACCCACTGCCCAAGGATGGAAACAGGCGCTAGGAATTGGAATTTACGATCACCAAAGCAAACCCGTCGTAGCCCTTGCTGCCAACGGTCTGGATCTCCGTGGCGGACACGCGATGTTCTGCGGCGAGACGTTCGTTGAAGCGGCGAACCCCTTGAATGTCAACGTCGCTGCTGCTCGCGTCCAGTACCCCGCCTTGGCGTATCACATTGTCGGCAATGATGATGCTTCCAGCGTGCGACAGCTTCAGAGCCCAATCGAAATACTCTGGCATGTCTGACTTGTTGGCGTCGATGAAAATAAGGTCAAACGGGCCGCGCCCCTCGGCGTCAAGTTTTGGGAGCGTTTCAAGGGCTGGACCGAGCCGGAGATCGATCATGCTGGCGACTCCAGTTCGTGCAAAATTAGCGCGCGCGACTTCGGCGTGCTTCGGGTCGGCCTCCAAGGTAATAACGCGCCCCCCGGCGGGCAAAGCCCTCGCAAGCCAAATGGTGCTGTAGCCGCCCAGCGTGCCGATCTCCAGCACCTGCCGAGCGCCGCAGGCTCGCGCCAGAAGATGCAGCAACTTTCCCTGAACCGGAGAGACTTGAATGGACGGCAAGCCCGCCGCGTCGCTGGCCTGGAGAGCCGCTTCCAATGCGGGGTCGGAAGGCACCAGCAAGTCCGTGACGTACTTGTCGACGGCCGTCCAAACATCCTGAGTCATGGTGTCCCCCGATTCGAAATGGCCGAACTGACTGCTCTTTGAGTTCCGCGCCAGCCAAAGAGACTTTGATGCCCCAAGGGCACGAAACGAGTGTAATTCGACAGAGCCTTATGGTGCGAATCGTGGGTTTTATTGCTGGCTGGCCTACCTTTCCAGTGCTCCAGGCTCCATGCCCTGCTCCGCCAATCTTTTGAATGGTAGTGAAGCGCTATACTCGACATTGGCCACCGGACGAAAACACTTGAAAAACAGACCTCTCATACTCTTCCGCGCCTCACTTTTCCTGTTAGGTGGACTCATGTTCCTGGCGCAGGGCGTGGCGCAGAATCCACGAGGCACCCTTTGGGGCACGGTGGAAGATTCCTCAGGCGCGCGTGTGGCCGCGGCCACCATTACCCTGACGAATCCGGGATTCTCGGTGGCACGGCAAACGCAATCCGATAATCGCGGCGAATTCAGGATCGAGGAACTGCCACCGGGAGAGTATCGCGTCACCGTCCACGCGCCGGAGTTTTCCGAGGCGACTTCCAATGTTGTTGTCACCGTGAGTTCGGTGCTGGAAATCAGCGTTACCCTGCGACTCAAGAACGTTGCGGAACAGGTCATCGTAAACGCGGCTTCGCAATCGATTACCACGGAACCCTTGGAGACAGCCAGCGCAGTACACCAGGGGGTTGCTTACCGGCAGGATCTGGAGAGCATACCGCTGGCGGCGCGCAGCTTCGCGAATATTGCCTATCTGGCCCCGGGCACTGAGCCGGTCGAGCCTTCCGATCCCACCAAGGCGCGCATCACGGCGGTCGCGACAGGCGGGAGTTCCGGGCTCAACAACGAAGTTTCCGTGGATGGCGGTGATAATTCCGACGATTACATCGGCGGGTTTTTGCAGAATTTCTCACCAGACGCCATCCAGGAATTTGCCTTCCGCACCGCCCAGGCGGACGCCGATACGGGCCGCACCACGGCAGGCTCGGTGGTCATCACAACGCGCAGCGGGAGCAACACGTGGCACGGTGATTTGGCGTTTTACGAACGCGCCGAGGCCCTCAACGCGCGATTCCCGATCGATAATCCGGCGCCCAATCCGAAGCAGCCGTTCTCCCGGCAGAACTATGTGGGGACACTGGGCGGTCCGATTCTCAAAGACCGGCTGTGGTTTTTCAGTTCCCTCGAGTATGTCCACGAAAACGCGAGCATCGCCTACAGCCCCGCCAGTACCGGGCAATTCGATGCGCTGGCGCAACTCGCGTCCCAGGGATTGATACCGGGCGCCACCTCGATCGCCGTGCCAGACAATGTGGGCGTGCCGTTTCGCGATTCACTGGCGACGTTTCGCGTGGATTGGGCGCAATCCGAGTCTTCGCGGTGGTTTCTGCGCGGGGCCATGGATTCGTACACGATGCGCGATGCGCTGGTGCAGCAGGGAGCGCTGCCCTCGACGGGCGCGACGTCGCACAACAACTACTTCAGCCTGGTTCTTGGCCAGCAGTTTACGTTCTCGCCTTCGTGGTTCGGTTCGCTCGTCTTAAACGTCAGCGCCCTCCATCTGACGCAAACCCGAAACGTGCAATTGGGCTTTGCGCTGGCGTTTCCCTTCACCACAACGTCGAGCGCCATCACCGGATTTGAAACGTATGGCGACAACCAGTTCGTCACCGCTATCACCAACTTCCCGGTATTGCGGAACCAGCAGAAATATCAGGTCCGGTATGACGCGACGCACGTGGCAGGGAGCCACACGCCGCGCTTCGGTGTCAATTTCATTCACGAGCCGGTGTTGAGCGGCGCGCTGACGGCCACCGCGGAAACTCTGGTCACTTTTCCGCAGGACCCCACCTACTATCTTGCCAATCCGGAGCAGTTCCCCATCGACTACAGTGCCGGCAAGTCCTTTACCCCCGCGGGCGACGGAAGTTTCTCGCAAAATGTGCAGCGCCTTGGGCTTTACGCGGAAGATTGCTGGCGCTTAACCTCACGGCTGACTGTAAATTATGGGCTGCGGTACGACACATCGTTTGGATTGTTCATTGCCTCCGGGCGCGATCAGAGCTTCAATCCGGCATTAAGGACCGGCCTGGTGCAGGGCATTCCACACGATTACCGCAAAGCGTTCGCGCCGCGCTTGGGGATCGCGCAATCGCTGGGCACGTCGCGCCGCACAGTATTGCGGGCAGGCGTTGGGCTCTACTTTAACGACCTGGCGCAAAACGGTTGGGTCACGGCGTTTCAATCCGTCAATGCCGGGAACCTGCTGAGCGGCCTGAGATCGCCGTCGCTCATTGATCCCAGCTACCACACGCCTTACGCGCTGCACGCCACCGCCGGAGTTCAGCGCGCGCTTTCAGCCAACTGGATCATCGGCGCCGATTGGACGCACGAAACGGGAATGCACGGCTACCGCAGCTATGGCTATGCCGAGGCTACCGTTTTTCGCTCGGACAACCGCTCGAGCTACGAAGGGTTTTCGCTGCGGGTGCAGGGCAACGCCGGACACCGTGTGCACCTCACGGCACATTACACGCTGGCGAAGGCGCAGACCTGGGGCTGCGTTCTTGGTGAGCTTTTCGACTACGTGAATGGCGTGTGCGATCCCAACAACGCCTTCGCTCCGGGGGACTATGGCCCTTCGGGAGAAGATGTGCGGCATCGCTTCGTGCTTGCCGGGACGTTTCAGATGCCGGGCGGCTTCCTGATTTCCATGCTGGCGCAAGAGGAAAGCGCGCGGCCCTTCACCATGACCACGCCGGTGGGGAATCGCGCGGTGGTCGACGGCGTGAAAACCACGCTCGACGAATTTCGCGGCACGCCTTATGCCCAGGCGGATCTCCGCATCAGCCGGCCGCTGAAGATCCGCGAGCGCTGGTCGCTAACGCCCTTCGCCGAATTCTTCAACCTGTTTAATCGCAACAATCCCGGCGCGTTCTTCGTGACCGACATTTCCGCGCTGCCCACGCCCGTCAACAATCTCGCCAACGCCACCGCGTTTTGCCTCAATCCTGCCTGCACGGAAACGCAGCCGATTACCAGCCTCAATCAGTTGCGTGTCCCGGCCGGAGCGCTGGGCGACTTTTTCGGGCCGGGCACCACCGTCGGCATACCCTTTGCGGCACAGTTGGGTGTCAAACTTACGTTCTAGCGGGTGTTTTCTTGTGTTTTGACGGCCCGGTCTGCGTTTTCTCGGCGCCCGGACACGCCTTGCTGTACCTTCGCATCGCACCCTGTACAATAGGGGTGGAACCCTAGGGATCACGGTCAGCCATGTTTGAGAACCTGACAGAGAAGCTGCAACGCACATTCAAGAACCTGCGCGGCCAGGGGAAACTCACCGAGGAGCACCTGGACCTGGCCATCGGGGAGATCCGCGAGGCGCTGCTTGAGGGCGACGTCAACGTAGGTGTTGCCGACGAACTGCTGGCGAACATCCGCGCAAAAGCATTGGGCTCCGAAGTGATGCTGCAGCTCTCGCCGGACCAGCAGGTGGTCAAGATCGTGCGCGACGAATTGCTCGCGCTGCTCGGCAAACACGCCAAACCGGTGTTCGCCTCGCGGCCGCCTTCGGTGTGGATGATTGTGGGTCTGCAAGGGTCCGGAAAAACCACCACCACCGGCAAGCTGGCCAAATGGCTGGCGCAACACGGGCATCGCCCCATAGTGGTCTCCACGGACGTGTATCGCCCTGCCGCCCGGGAGCAACTCGCGCAAGTCGCCAAAGCCGTCAGCATTCCGTTGTGGCCGGGCATTGGGACGGATAAACCGGTCGAAATTGTGCGCGGTGCTATCAAGGAAGCGAAACTCTCAGCCAGCGATGTCGTCCTGGTGGACACCGCCGGTCGTTTGCACATTGACGATGAGCTGATGAACGAACTCTCCGTGCTGAAAAAGGAATTGCAGCCGAGCGAAATGCTGTTCATTGCCGATGCCATGATTGGCCAGGACGCGGTGCGCTCGGCAGGTGAATTCCACAAGCGCCTGGGCCTGACCGGCGTGATCCTGACGAAGTTGGACGGCGATGCGCGCGGCGGCGCGGCCCTTTCGATCAGCAAGGTTTCGGGGGCGCCGGTGAAGTTCGTGGGCCTGGGCGAAAAATACGATGCGCTGGAAGGTTTCTACCCGGAGCGCATCGTTTCGCGCGTGCTGGGCATGGGGGATATTCTCTCGCTGATCGAGCGGGCTGAATCGGCCTTCGACAAAAAGGCGGCGATGGAACTGGAGCGCAAGCTCCGCAAGGAAGAGTTCACGCTGGAAGATTTCCGCGACCAATTGCGGCAGATTCGCAAGATGGGCCCGCTGGACCAGTTGATGGACATGCTGCCGAAGCTCGGGCCGCTTCAGAATTTGCCCAAAGACGCCTCCGTGGATGAAAAGAAACTCAAGCAAGTGGAAGCGATCATCAACTCGATGACCAACGAGGAGCGCCGCGATCACAACGTGCTTGATGGAAAACGGCGCAAGCGCATCGCCAAGGGCAGCGGTACATCCGTGCAGGAAGTCAATCAGGTCATTAAGCAGTACATGCAGATGCGGCAGATGATGAAGCAGTATGGGGCAATGGCTGCACGTGGGAAGATGAAAGGCTTGGGCAAACTCGCGGGGATGGGCTGAAACTGTCGCAAAGCCACACCGATTCTTGCCGCCCACGGCCTGGCGCGCGAAAAACCGCAAACTGCCGCTCTCTTTTCTCCAGTTCCCACATTCAGGGTCTCTTCGGCAAGACAATATCCACGACTTTCAGGGAGAGCTCATTGGGATTGAGGTCAGTGCGGTTGCTGAGCACGACGATGGTCCAGTGATCGTCGACAAAGCGCTGAACGGTGGTGCGAAAACCGATCGTGCCGCCGTCGTGGTAGTTGCGTTTGTGGTCTTGATACGGGTCGAGAAACCAACCGAAGCCGTATTCCACGGGCCGCGGGGATGCCTTTGGATCTTCGCCTGTCTCTTTCGGCCAGCAGGGTTGCGAACCATCGTTCAGCCTCACTGGTGTGAGCGCCAACTGCATTTCCTTTTCAGTAAGCAACTTATGAGTCTTCAGAGCGTTATCCCAACGCGCCATGTCTTCCAGTGAGGTGTAGATGCCGCCATCCCCGAGCACGGCGGAGGTGGGGCTCTGGTCGGTTTGGGCAAACGACCCATCCAGTTTCGATTTGGTGTGGCCGAATGCGCGATGCGGCACCTCTTTCTTGCCGTTTTCGTAAGGCACGGTCTGTTTCATGCCTGCGGGTAGGAAGATGCGCTCGTGCAAAAAGTCGCCAAAGGGTTGGCCGGAAACTTTCTCCACCACCATCGCGAGCACGGCATAGCCGGAGTTGCTGTATTCCCACTTTGTGCCCGGCGGAAAGTTGTTGCGCGATTGTCTCTCCAGGAGATCAAGGACTCCCGCATCCTTGATCTGTGGAATCTTCTCCCTTGGCGTGTCGCCATACTGCTTCATCAACAATTCGCCATAGTCCGGCAATCCGGAAGTGTGATTCAGCAGGTTTTGAATCGTGATGGTCTTTCCATAGTCCGGAAAATCCGGGAAAACTTCGGTGAGTGATTCATCGTAGCGCAGCTTGCCATCATGAACGAGCAGCATGATGGCCATGGCCGTGAATTGCTTGGTGACTGAAGCAAGGCGGAAGTTCGTTTTGCTGTCAATCTTGGTGTGCGTGCGGAGTTCCGCTACACCATATCCTTTCTGAAATACGACGCGGCCATTCTTCAGCACCAGCACCGCGAGGCCGGGGTCGCCTGGCCGAGTGACACCCGCAAACATGGCGTTCACTTTTTGTTTAAGGTTTTCATCCGCGGCCCAGGCTGGCAGCAAAGACAGCAACCCTGCAGCCAACAGAAACGCCAACGGCATTCGCCGATTCATGCGCATGTTGCCCCCACCTTGGGCGGCATTGTAGCACCTCACTCACCGTTCATCTGGGCGTAACACGGCCGAGATATGGTGTCTGACCATCCTAGGATATTTCATGACTCGAATCGCGCTTGATGAACCGCGTTTTTACCTCAACCGCCATCTACAGTGGGTGGCCTTCAACCAGCGCGTTCTGGAAGAAGCGCGCGACGCGGCCAATCCCCTCCTGGAACGTGTGAAGTTTCTGGCCATTACGGCCAACAACCTCGATGAGTTCGTGGAAATCCGCGTTTCAGGCTTTCTGCAAAAGATTGAACACGGCTCCCGGGATGTCAGCCCCGACGGTCTTACCCCCGCCGAAGAATTGCAACACGTTACCAAGGCCATGCACGTTTTCGTGGGGGAACAGTACAAATGCTGGAACGAAGAATTGCTGCCCCTGCTTTCCCGCCACGGTATTCACGTCCTCAGCGTCGATCAACTGGACAGCAAAGCGGCGAAACTCGCGAAGACTTTCTACGAACGGCGGGTTTATCCCATGCTGACGCCGGTGACGGTCGATCCTTCCCACCCGTTTCCGCATGTTTTGAACAAGGCGCTGTGCATCGCGCTTCTTTTGCGGCGGCGCCGCCGCGCCAGCGAGAGGCCCTTCTTTGGTGTGGTCACGGTGCCGCGGGCGTTGCCGCGCCTTTTGCGTGTGCCCACGGGGAACGGTGGCATTCACTACGTTTTCCTCCAGGACATCATTTCCACGTACGCGGAGAAGTTGTATCGCGGGTACGAGATTCTGGCCTCGGCCCCGTTCCGGATTACGCGCAACAGCAACTTGTACTTGGAAGAGGAGGAGGCGCGCACACTGCTCGAGGCCGTGGACTCGCAGGTGGCGCAGCGGCGCAAGGGTCACGCGGTGCGGCTGGAAATCGAAGCCGCGGCGCACACGGAAATCGTCGACCACCTGGTGTCCACATTCGAACTGGACGAATCGCTGGCGTTCCGCGTTCCCGGGCCCGTGAATCTGCAACGTCTGTTTCATCTCTACGAGGAAACGCCGCGGCCGGATTTGAAATTTGCGAAGTTTGTGCCGCGGCAGGTGCCCATCGGCCACGACGCCGATTCGCTATTCGAGACGCTGCGCCGCCAGGACATTCTGCTCCACCACCCGTACGACGCTTACGATCCCGTTGTCAATTTTCTGCAGACGGCAGCGCACGACCCACGCGTCCTCTCGATGAAGCAGACGCTGTATCGCACCAGTGCGGATTCGCCCATTGCGAAGGCTCTTCTGGAGGCAGCCGACAAAAAAGAAGTGACCGTTGTCGTTGAGTTGAAGGCCAATTTCGACGAAGCCAGCAACATCCGGTGGGCGCGCAGCTTTGAAGATGCCGGTGTGCAGGTCTTCCACGGGCTGGTGGGGCTCAAAACGCATGCGAAACTGGCGCTGATCGTCCGGCAGGACCCGGACGGGAAGATTCGCCGCTATGCACATCTCGGCACCGGCAATTACAATCCCTCGACCGCGCGCTTCTACACCGACCTGAGCTTGCTGACAAGCGACGAAGCCATCACCGCAGCGGTACACGACGTGTTCAATTACCTCACGGCCTATGCCGAAAAATCGCACTACCTGCCGCTGCTCGTGGCTCCGCGCGACCTGGCCAAAAGCTGTATCGCGCTGATTGAGCGCGAAGCGCGCCACGCGCGGCGGGGCCGCCCGGCACGCATCATCGCCAAGTGCAACGCCATCGTCGATCCCCCGGTCATTCGCACTCTCTATCGCGCCTCGCAGGCGGGCGTGGAGATCGACCTGATAGTTCGCGGACAATGCACCCTGGTGCCCGGCTTGCGCGGCGTCAGCAGCCGCATTCGCGTGCGCAGCGTTGTCGGGCGTTTCCTGGAGCATAGCCGTATCTTTCACTTTGAAAATGGCGGTAAGCCGGAGGTCTATCTGGGCAGCGCGGACTGGATGCCTCGCAATCTTTATGAGCGCGTCGAAGTGCTTTTCCCAGTGAAAGACGCAAAACTCCGGGAGCGCATTGGCAATGAGATTTTGGCGGCCTACCTGTTGGATAATCGTAAGGCGCGCTTGCTAGGGCCTGAGGGGCTGTACGCGCATTCAAAGCGCAGCCGCAACGGCAAGGGCTTCTCTGTGCAGGACCACCTGATGAGTCTGGCGGCCGGCGGGGTTAACGGTTCGGCGCCGTCCAAAGAACGGAAGACGCAGGTCGCCTATACTAGGAGCCAGGAAGTGACCGCCCCCTCGGACCCCGCGGTGACGCTCGAACGCGAGGAGCAGGACTCGTCAAATGCAACCGTATGATCTGGTGGTGATCGGGTCGGGGCCGGGCGGACTGCGCGCCGCTATTCAGGCGGCCAAATCCGGAAAACATGTTGCCGTCGTTGAGAAGCAAACGATGATAGGCGGGGTGTGCATCAACACCGGCACGATTCCCAGCAAGACCATGCGGGAAGCGGTGCTGCATCTCTCCGGTTTCAACGACCAGGCCTTTTACGGCACGAACTACCACGCCAAAGAAAACATCACCATGAGCGATCTCAATTTCCGGGTAAACCGCGTGATTGAGAACGAAGCCGCGGTCTTAAAGGATCAGTTGACGCGGAATAGCGTGGACCTTTTTCACGGCATGGGTACTTTCACGGATGCGCACCACATTCGCGTGGAGAACACCACCGGCTACAGCGAGTTGGAAGGTGCGTTTTTCGTGATTGCCACGGGCACTGTGCCGGCGGCGAACCCCAAGGTGCCCATCAACGGGCGGAACATCGTCAACAGCGACCAGATACTGAACATCCCCGCGATTCCCAAGACGCTGATCGTGGTGGGCGGCGGCGTGATCGGCGTAGAGTACGCCTGCATGTTCGCCACGCTTGGCGTGCGCGTGATTATCGTGGAGAAGCGGCCTAGGTTGCTGGAGTTTGCCGATGCCGAAGTGGTGGAGGCGCTCAGCTACCACATGCGCGACCGGCGCGCGACCATGCGCCTTAATGAAGAGGTGGAGAGCGTCGAGGAGTTGCAGGACGGCAAGGTAGCCGCGAATTTAGTCAGCAACAAACGCATCGTGGGCGATGCGCTGCTGTACGCCGTGGGCCGCAAAGGCAATGTGGACCGGTTGAATCTCGCCGCTGCGGGAATCGAGGCCGACGACCGCGGGCGCATCAAAGTGGACGCGGAATACCGCACCAAACAGCCGCACATTTTTGCGGTAGGCGATGTCATCGGTTTTCCGAGTTTGGCGTCTGTTTCGATGGAGCAAGGGCGCATCGCCGCCGCCACGGCATTTGGCCTGCACGTGGAATCCGATCCTGCCGGCTATCCTTATGGCATTTACACGATTCCTCAAATCTCCTTCATCGGCAAAACGGAAGAACAGCTGACCGAGGAGGATGTGCCATACGAAGTGGGCGTCGCCTACTACCGCGAGATCGCCCGGGGCCAGATCAGCGGGCACACCGATGGCCGGCTGAAGCTGCTGTTCCACCGCCAGACGCTGGAACTCCTTGGCGTGCACATTTTCGGGGAAGACGCCACGGAACTTCTGCACATCGGGCAGGCGGTTTTCTTGTTGAAGGGCAAAATCACCTATTTCATCAACACAGTCTTCAATTACCCCACGCTGGCGGAGTGCTACAAGGCGGCGGCATTCAACGGCCTGAACCGGCTGGGCTGAACCCAGGCAAATGCGAGAGACAACTCGAGACCCCAGCCTGTGCTGCACAAGGTCGTGTGCGGGGCGTGAGCGCACTTGTCGGCCGCCCTCAGACTGACGCGGGAATGTTTGCGGGGAGGCGCGGAGTCACGCTAGAATAAAGACTCTTTAGGAGGACGTACTTTAGTGCTAACGATTCGTTTGGCCAGGATTGGCAAGAAGAAGAAGCCGTTTTACCGCGTGGTTGTCATTGAGCGGACCCGGGCGCGCGACGGTCGCGTACGAGAAGCAGTGGGAACCTACGACCCGCTGAAGAAGCCCGCGGAGATCAAGTTGGATTCCGAGCGTATCAAGTACTGGTTGGGCAAGGGGGCCCAGCCCAGCGATACGGTGCGGAGTTTTATCAAGCTGCAGAAGATTGCCTAGCAGTCCGGGTCAGTTTATTTTTTCCGCGTCCTCTGACGGAATTGGGGAGGGGTCGCTTGCATTCGCTTGAGTAGAGACTTGCTCGCGCGGAGGACCCCATGAAGGAACTCGTTGAAGAAATCGCTCGTGCCCTCGTTGACCATCCAGAAGGCGTGCAGGTGAAGGCGGTTGAGGGATCCCAGGTAACCGTGCTGGAGTTGCGGGTCCATCCGGAAGATCTGGGCAAGGTCATCGGGCGCCAGGGACGCACGGCCAAGGCCATGCGCACGCTGCTCGGTGCGGCCGGCATGAAACTCCACAAACGCTTCACCCTCGAGATTCTGGAAGATTGATCAGCCCTCGCCAAACAACGCAACGCTGGCTACAAGTTGCCGGAATCGTGCGTCCCCGCGGCAATAAGGGTGAAGTGGCCGCGGAATTGTTCACCGACTTCCCGGCACGACTTTCTTCGCTGAAATCCATTTATCTGCGAAAAGACGACGGCGAACCCAGGCGCGTCGGCTTACGGGATTTCTGGATCGACCGCAATCATCCCGGCCAGGGTGTCTTCCATTTCGAGGGATGCGGCAGCATCAGCGAAGCCGAGACGCTGCGCGGGCTCGATGTGCTTTTACCGATTGAAGAGCGTGTGGAGCTTCCCGCGGGCCAGTATTTTGTGACCGACTTGATGGGCTGCGCCGTGTTCGAGTTGCCGGAAGGTGAAACGAAATTGGCTTCGCCCGCTTGCGCCGCGGAGGAAGCGCCACGCGTCCTCGGAACGGTCCGCGATGTATTCTTTCCCGGAGAAGGCACGGCCGGCACGCCGCTTCTTCAGGTGGAAACTTCCGCCGGAGAAGTGCTAATCCCTCTCGCGGAAGAAATTTGCACACGCATCGACGTGGCCGCGCGGCGCATTGAGGTCCGCCTGCCGGAGGGGTTGAAAGACCTGGATGCCGAGTAGCAAGCCGGAGGGTTTCTTTTATCCGGCGGAGTGGGCCTCTGTTAGACTTTCCTGCAATGCGATTTGATCTCATCACCATCTTTCCGGAATTTTTTGCCGGGCCTCTGGACCATGGCATCGTGCGCCGCGCCAAAGAGGCGGGGATCGCGGAGATCCATGTGCAGGACCTGCGCGAGTTCACCAAGGATCGTCACCGCACGGTGGACGACCGGCCCTTCGGCGGCGGCGAGGGGATGGTGTTAAAGCCGGCCCCACTCTTTGAGGCTGTGGAGAGTCTGTTGGGCCATGGCTTGGGAGACGCGCAGAAGCGAGTGCCGCTGGAAGCAGGAACTGCCGTCGTGTTGATGTCCGCGGCGGGGCGTTTGTTTACGCAAGAGACGGCGCGGCGTTACGCGAAGCTGGAGAGATTGATTCTGATTTGCGGGCGGTATGAAGGCGTGGATGAACGCGTCGCGGAATTCCTGGCCACCGATGAGATCTCGGTCGGCGACTATGTTTTGAGCGGCGGCGAACTGCCGGCAGCAATCGTTGTGGACGCAGTGACACGGCTCTTGCCGGGAGCGCTGGGAAACGAAGCCTCCGCGGAAAACGAATCCTTCAGCCAACTTGAGCCGTGTGCAACTGGCAACTCCATTGCAATTCCACAAGCACCCCAGGCTAGACTGCTGCTCGATTTCCCGCACTACACCCGCCCAGCGGAATATCGCGGCTGGAAGGTGCCCGAGGTCCTTATTGGTGGCAATCACGCCGAAGTGGCCAAGTGGCGCCGCAAACAGGCCACAGAGAAGACTCGGCGAAACCGGCCCGATCTTTAGCGCCAGTCCGCCGCCCCAATAACAACTAGGATTTCCGTCACATCCTGTTTATAATTACAGTTTGCCTTGGAAGTGCTGGCCCCACCTGAGTGGGTCTGCAGGGAACACAGAAAATGAATCCGGTAATTCGTAAGTTGCACGAAGCGCAGTTGCGCAAAGACCTTCCCGAGTTTCGCCCTGGCGACACCGTGCGCGTAAACGTCCGCCTGCTGGAAGGCGAAGGCGAAAAGGTCAAGGAACGCATCCAGTCATTTGAAGGCGTCGTGATCTCCAAGAAGGGCCGCGCTAGCAGCGCCACATTCACCGTGCGCCGCGTAAGTTTCGGCACTGGCGTCGAGCGCATCTTCCCGCTGCATTCGCCTTCCATTGCCTCGATTGACGTGGTTGGCAAGGGCAGCGTGCGCCGCGCCCGCCTCTACTACCTGCGCGATCTGCGGGGCAAGGCTGCCCGCATCAAGCGCGCCGCCCGCGAAGAAGCCGCTCCCGAGCCCGCAGTCAAGGCCTAACGGCTCTCTCCATTTTGAACTCACCACGGACAGGCTTGGCGCTATCCCTTTTTCTTCACGCCGCAGAAGGCGATGAATTGCCTCAGAACACTGGCTATCCGTGTTGCTGCACGTGGTAAGATTCATGCGCACTTCCTTTGAATATGGCGCGACTCTGCTCTTCCCGTTTCGAGCGAGCGGCGCGGCAGCTCGGCTGGACCCGCATCGCGGGCCTCGATGAAGCCGGGCGCGGC
>Ga0209517_10005580_pt1 | contig 15974 bp, 8 predicted proteins | sample PeaSoiMetSII2010_FD_187695 | JGI IMG/M metagenome (GOLD analysis project Ga0209517, IMG submission 187695) | Peat soil microbial communities from Weissenstadt, Germany - SII-2010 (SPAdes) (version 2) | ecosystem: Environmental > Terrestrial > Soil > Wetlands > Peat | place: Germany: Weissenstadt... | reverse complement strand
GCAGGTATCCTCCGTATTCTCCCGCTTTCTCGTAGAGGGCGCGATTGTAATGCCATTCTCCAATGCAGGTTTCTGACTGCCAGACATACGGCATGATCTTGTTGGTCAGGCCGCGTTCGTAATCAGCTACAACAGCTTTGGCCAGGCGGTCCGGGACCTCCTTGATGTTGAGGACCGCTTCGAGCTTCCCGCCGTGAGTCTTCAGATTGTGGTTGTAGAAATAAGCCGCAATATTCATCCCGGCCCATCCCAACGGAAGCAGGTTATCGTCAAAGTAGACGAGGTCGGGATCGTGCTGATCGATCAGATCGCGCGTGCGGTCGTAGAAGTTCTTCACATAGGAGATGTCAGGCAGCGAGTGCGGCGGGTGTTTCGCGCCATACAACCGCTGCGGGTCGAGGCCCTGCCACCACTGCCCCTTTCCCTCGGCCTCGGTCAAGTCACCGTCGTACGGCACGCCGGCCAGCGGGCCCGTCTTATCCGCCCCATGCGAGGTCTGGAACCACCACCAGTTACGCGCCTGATGAACCGTAACGCCTAGACGCAGGCCCTGATCGCGCGCCGCCTTGGCCCACGCGCCCACCACATCGCGATGCGGGCCGATGCTTGCTGCATTCCAGGGCTGATGCTTGGAAGCCCAGGCGTCAAAGCCGTCATGATGGTTGGCGAGGGCCACGAAGATGCGGGCTCCCGCCTTCTTATACCGCGCAATCAGCGCCTCCGGATCCCAGTTGAGAAGCGTCCACTGGGCGCAGAGATCTTTGTATCCGAATTTCGAAGGGTGGCCGTAGTGCTTCAACTGATACTTGTAGTCATCATCTTCTTCCATGTACATGCTGCGTGCGTACCAATCGCCTGATTCCGGAACGCACTGCGGACTCCAGTGCGCCCAGATGCCGAACTTGGCGTCCTGATACCACTCCGGCGCCTCGTACTGCAGCAGGGAATCCCAGGTTGGCTTGTACGGCCCCGCGCCACTCAGGTTCGGGAAGGGGGACTCCACGGGCACGCTATCCCACGACCCGCCCGGGATCGGCAGCTCGGTTAGTTCATCTTCCTTCGAGACGGTCCAGATATTCTCGTCGAGCTTTTTCGTTACGAACTGGCCGTTCTCGAGGGCATAGAAAACCCTCTTGCTCGCCGGCGTCGCGCAGAACTTCGCATAGTCTTGGGTGTAGGTGTTGAAGGATTTGAACACCGGCGATTGCGCTACGTTATTGGTTTGCGCCAGCGCCGGTACGGCAGTGGCGGCCGCAGCACCCGCAATCACTTTGCAGAACTCACGTCGCTGCATATGAAGCCTCCTTCTCGCTAAGGTGACCCGCTGAACATCTGTGGTAACTAAGTGATTTTCAAAACGTAAGCATGCTCGCCGGGGCGACTCTGCGGCATTTCAACCCGGAAGCCCTGACCATCTTGAGTCCATCGCAGGGGCTGGTCAATACCGAGCATCCGCACCTGCCGGATCCGTCCGAGCCACAAGGGCTTGCCCTCCGGCAGCGAAGCAATGAGCGATTCCTTCTCCGGCCAGCCCAGCAGGATCGCATACAGCGCTTGGCCTTTGGTGGTGAATCGGATGTCCTGGGCGGTATAAGGCTGGTCTTTGTCTTCGCCGTACCCTGCGCCGCCGGATAAATTCTTGGTCGGCCCTTCCCCGTAAACGGTCCAGGGGCGCGTGCCATAAATGGCTTCGCCGTTCATTTTGAGCCACTGCCCCATGGCGAGCAGAATATCGACGCCTGGCTGCGGCAGCGTGCCATCAACCTTGGGACCGATATCGAGCATCATACAGCCGTTCTTGGATACGATGTCCACAAACGTGCCGATCAACTTAGTGGCAGTCTCGAAATGCGCCGCAGCCACGTAGAACCACGTGCTCATTTCCGAATCGTCAAGCCACGGGTACGGCGTAATGCCGTCCTCATGTCCGACCTCGATATCGAAAATGCCGGTATGCTCATGGATGCTGCGGTCCTTTTGAGTCACGCCGATTTCTCGCTTGTGCTGTGCAGCCCAATCGTAGGCGGTGGCAAAAAGCCTTTGCTCGTACTCGGGCGTGATCACTTGCCGGAATTCAAAGTCGAAATAGATCAGGTCCGGCTGGTAATTATTGAGCACCTCGTGGACTTCCGCCAGCCACTTGTCCAGATAATGCTTGCTGGGTGGCGCGCCGGCCTGGTGCGGCTCCGTGTAGAGGTCAGAATACTGCGGGTCGGCAGCATCGAATGCAAACGCCGGCTCATAATATCGCCACGCATAGCCGTGGTGAAATGTGGTGACGAAGCGGAGGCCTTGCTTTCGATACGCTCTCTCGAGTTCGCCCACGATGTCCCGGTGGGGGCCAAGTGCCACGCTGTTCCAGCGCGTGAGCGCGGAATTCCACAGGGCAAAGTTATCGTGATGGGCAGCGACAGGCCCGGCGAACTTCGCGCCGGCCCGCGTGAAGATTTCGGCCCAGGCATCAGCGTCAAACTTCTCCCCCGTGAACCGGGGAATGATGTCCTTGAAGCCGACCTTGTGCTGATCCCCGAACGTCTCCTGGTGGTAGTTGAACGCCGGGTGGTCGGGCTTGTACATCTGGTTGCCGTACCATTCGGCGTCTCCGGGGGAGTCTGAAGAGCCAACGGTCACCGGTCCCCAGTGGGTGTAAATTCCAAATTTGGCATCGCGAAACCACGCGGGGTCCTGGTGCTTGTGCAGCGAATCCCAGTCCGGCTGAAAGGGGCCGCGCGCGATCAGCGAGTCGATTTCCGCCGTGGCCTTGGCAAGATTCTTCTCCTCGATTTCGCGCGCCGCCGCGGAGTCGAGGCCTTGAAAGATGTTGCGGACATGCGGAGTTCCATGGCTCGCCGCCGCGCGGGCCGCAGTCGGCCAGGCGCCAAGTGTGTGGCCGATGGCTGCGCACAATCCGTTCTGAATAAACCTGCGCCGGTGCATGGTTCCCGTCTTTTCGGAATGAAGCGTTCTGCCCTAAAGAGCTGAGCAAGAATAATGACACGCCATAAGCCGGAGATCAAGCGCGTAGCGCTGTGCAGCGAAGGTTGGCGCATTCCTCCAGAACTATGGACTTCTCCCTGCGTCGCCCGTCTGCCCTCTCGTTTCGTCCTTCGTTTGGCGCTTCTCCGCGTTTTTCGCTTGACAAAACCTTTGGTTAATGGTAGCCTATCCTGGTTGTCGCTTTGAGATCCTTTTGTCGCAGATTGGCAGCCGGTCCGCAGTCGCCGGAAGGATAGCGGGAACTCTCCCGGGTTGAGGGAAAAAGCAGTTGGAAAAAAATACAAAAGCAGCGGGAACGAAGCTAAGAAGTCATTGAAAACAAAGGAAGCCATGTTTTAATGAATGGCCCGCAGAACCAAGCGAAAGCCCACATTCCGATGGCGAGGCGGGGCAAATGACACAACGTCGGCTACAGGACCGGCGGACCTGCAGGGGCGGCATAAGCGGAATCGCGGGGTGTTCCTTGCTGAGCATCCTCTGCGCCGTCGTTTTCTTTGGCATCACGCGCGCGCCATCGGCGCAAGCACAGAAGCCCGGCTCCCGGGAACCGCTGGCTCTGCCTGCCGCCTGCCAGAATCTAGGCAAATCTAGCCAGCGTGTGGGCAATCTCTTGACGGACATGTCACGCCACGCCACCGCGGAGGGATACAACGCGCTGGGGGCTGCCTATGCAGAAGCGAACAAGCTGAACTGCGCAGTCCCGGCTTTTGAGAACGCCCTGCGGCTTGACGATCAGGATTGGCGTGCCCGCTACAACCTGGCCCTGGCGTTAATCCAAAAAGGCGAAGCGAAGCAGGCTACGGATCAACTCCGCATTCTTATCCAACAGAAACCCGAGTCGCCGGAGGCACACAACGTCCTGGGCAGCATCCTGAGGCAGCAGGGGAAGTTGCCGGCAGCGGAGGAAGAGTATAAGACGGCGCTCAAATGCGATCCGTCGTTTGCACCGGCTGCTTTAGGGCTCGGGCAGACCCTGATTGACCAGAAGCGATACACCGCCGCCAAGGTCTACTTGCAGGATGCGCTGAAGGCTTCGACGGCCCCGGAGACCCAGGCTCAGCTTCTAACCCTGCTTGCCGTGGCTTATGCCCAGAACGGCGAAACCGAGCAGGCCATTGGAACGCTCGAGCGGATGATCAGGGACCATCCCGACGATGCCGAGGCGCACTTCAATCTGGCAACCGTTTATGCCAGGCAAGGGCCGGCTCTTGGATATCAGAAGGCCATCGCAAACTTCAAAGACGCGGTGCGGCTTGATCCCAAATACGACGCGGCCCGCTATTCCCTGGCCAAGGTGCTGGTGCAGATCGGCCAGTTCTCCGACGCCGTCTCCTACCTGGACGAGTATACCCGCCACCAGCCCAAGGACGCGGAGGGTTTTCATCTGCTCGGGTCTGCCTTTGCGGGTCTCGATCAAGTCCCCAGAGCCGTCGAAGCCCTCGAGCGCGCAAGGGAGTTGAAGCCCGGCGATTACCTGATCCGTTACGACCTCGGCTCGGCGTCGGCGAAGGCAGGCAACACGAAGCAGGCCATCGAACAACTGCTGGCGGCCGAAAAACTCAATCCTGCGTTTGCCGATACGCATTACCAACTAGCGCTGCAACTGCGCAAGCAGGGGGACGCGGCGCGCTCGAGGCAGGAGATTCAGCTATTTCAGAAATTGAAGAATCAGGTAACCGAAGAGACCGAGGCCGGGAACCTCAATAACGAAGCCAATCGCCTTCTGCAAGAAGGAAAAGCGCAGCTAGCTGCCGATGCCTATCGCAAGGCGGTCCAACTTGACCCGAATAATGCCCAATGGCAATACAATCTCTCTCTGGCGTTGGCCAGACTGGGCGATCGGGAAGGCCAGAAGACGGCGCTCAAAAGGGCGCTCGAAATTGATCCCAATGTGGCGGCCACGCACAACGATCTTGGCCTGCTTTGCTTATCAGAGCACAATCTGGAAAGCGCGGAAAAGGAGTTCCGCGCCGCGCTCGAGATTGACCCCAAATTTGCGGAGGCCCAGAACAACCTGGGTGTCGTCTACAGCGAGCAAGGAGAGGATTCTGAAGCGCTCGCGCTCTTCCGGCAGGCGACCGAGAACGACCCCCGCTACGCTCGAGCCTTCGTCAATTTAGGCCTTCTGATGGCGCGCCAGGGAGACCTGGGCGGCGCGAAGGAACAAATCCAGCAGGCGCTGAAAATCTCTCCCCACAACCCGGGTGCTTTATCCGCGCTGGAGATGATTGAGAGCAGGATGAGCCCGAAGCCGGAAACTCCGCCCCCTCAATAAATCTATATATCTAGCCTACTGCCAAGGACACGGCCGGCTGAGGGAATCTTAGTCAAGCGTCAATTCAATGATCGTGTCCAAGCGGTCGCGCTGGTTGTCCGGCACCCGCAATTCAAGGCCGCCCGCGGTTTGCTTGCATTGCGCTTCCCCGCCCTTCAGGCGCCGCGCCGATTTCACGGCGTGATCCAAGGGGGGCAGCCGCAGCGTATCTCCCGGCCAGGAGAGTACGTGTACGTAGACCTTGTTTCCGCGCCGGGTACTCGCGCCCCAGAGGCCCGGCTCAAACGGGCCGCCTCGTGTCCCATAGATGCTGTCGCCGTTGGCCTTAAGCCAGGCGCCGATATTCAGCAGGGCATCTTTCTGCCGCTGCTCGAAACGGCCATCCGCCATGGGTGTGACGTTCAGGTTGAAATTGCCGCCGCCGCCCACGGTCTCCACCATGTAGCGGATGATGTCCTCCGGCGATTTGTACTTGTCGTTGGCCATCCAGGCCCATTGCTCGCCCATCGTGATCCATGATTCCCAGGGATACGGCGCAGGGCCGCCAATGTACTCCTCACGGTCCAGATAATCGCCCGCGTAGACCTCAGGATTCCAGGGCTTTGAATAAAATACCCAAAGGGCCTTTTCGTAGCCCAGGGCCCGCGCCTCCTCGTCGCCCGCCTTGTCATCGACCCGATTGCTGACCAGGAGGTCATTTTTAAGGCTGTGGAGGTAGCGATACAAATCACCTCCGCGCTGATGCGTCCAGCCCGGATCCCAATTGCCATCGAGAACCAGGTTCTCAATGCCGTAGTTCTGGATCAGTTCCTTGAGCTCGGCCTTCATATAGCTGAGGTAGCGCTCGAAATCCGGCGGGCGATCCAGGTTGAAGCCGGGTCCACCCCGGTTCGGCGTACTGCCCGGCGCCACGCCTCCGGCATAGTCGTATTGATAGAAGTCCAGAATCGAGTAATAGACGCCAAACATAATGCCTTGTTTGCGGCAGGCATCGGCGATCTCTTTGAGCCAGTCCCGGTGGAAGGCGGTGTGCATGATGTTGTAGTCAGTTTGCTTCGTGTCCCACATCACGAAGCCATCGTGATGCTTACTCACCAGCGCCACATAACGAAATCCCGAGCCCTTGAGCAACTGCGCCCACTCCTCCGCATTGAAAAGGACGGGATTGAACTCCTTGTAGAGCGAGTCGTAATCCGGCGCAGGCACCTGCGCACTGCTTGACCATCCGACTAATTCCGATCCTGGCACCGCCGTTCGTCCAACCCGTGACCAGCCAATCTCGGTTCCACGTAAAGCGATTGGCCCCCAGTGCATCGTCAGGCCAACTTTGGCATCCTGCCATTTGGCGAGGGCCGCCTGGTCGGTTTCCAGGTTCGGATTCAGATCGCCGCCGCCGATGTGAGATGCCCTGGCGGCGGCCCTCGAAAATGAAATCGCTAAGATAAGAAGAGCAACACCTCGTGTTGATACATGTTTAGTCATAATACGCCCGCTGGCCTTCCCTTCCCCGGATCTCGCCGCGGTTTCGTGGCATCATAACACAATCAATGCAATCCCGTACTGGCACGATATGCGATACTTTGGGGGATCGAACCTGAGCCTGGTATGCCTGAGACTGAACTCAAGCCGGCATTGCAGGAGTCCGCTGCCACGACATCCGTGCGCGGACTTCTCACGTGGGGCGCGGTAGTCCTCATTTTCCTACTCGTCTACGCACCCGGCCTGTATCGACCTGCCTTGCTGGACGATGCGGATGCGACCCATGCCGAAGCCGCCCGCGAAATGATGACAAGCGGCGACTTTATCACTCTGCATGTCAATGGGGTCCGTTATCTGGAAAAGGCGCCGTTGCCTTATTGGCTGGTAGGGTTGAGCTATCGTGCCTTCGGAGTGTCCGAATTCTCCACGCGGCTCCCGACCTTCCTTGCAATTCTCCTGTCGGTTGCCCTGGCGTCGATCTGGGCGCTGCGCGCCTTTGGAAGGCGTGCGGGCGTTTACGCGGGATTGTTCGTTGCCACCTCAGTCGGGTTCTATCTTTTCACTCGCATATTCATCCCCGAAGCACTGCTGAGCCTGCTGGTCGGATCGTCTCTTTACTTCTTGTTGACGGCCATGGAAGCGCGCGAGAAGAGTCCGTGGCGTTGGTACGCCGGCTACGCGTGCGTGGCGCTCGCGGTCCTCAGCAAGGGATTGATCGGCATCGTGTTCGTAGGTTTAAGCACGGCGGGATACTTATTGTGGAGCGGGGATTGGAGTCGTTGGAGGGAGTTTCGCCTTGCCGGCGGCTTCGGGCTTTTCCTCTTTATCGCGGCGCCCTGGCACCTCCTGGCAGGCATTCGAAACCGCGGCTTCTTCTGGTTCTACTTCGTTAACGAACACTTCCTGCGTTTTCTGGGGAAACGCTACCCGATGGATTACAACAAGCTCTCTCCGCTGGCCTATTGGGGCTTAACGCTCGTTTGGCTCTTCCCCTGGAGTTTGTTTCTGGCGCTTATCTTCCGAACCGGAAGCCGCAGGGCCACAATCTCTGTGCCGCCTCTCGGCCACCTGCCGTACCGTAATTCGGGATTTGCCGAGGGCTTGAACTTCCGCGCGCGAACCCGTCTGCTCTGCTGGATATGGTCAGGAGTGGTGCTGCTCTTTTTCGCCTTCTCGACGAATCAGGAGTATTACACCTTCCCTGCGTATCTGCCTCTGCTGATTCTCCTGGCGGGAGCGCTCGCCGCGGAGGAAGAAGCAAACCCCGGGAGCCGCTGGCTTTTCATTCCGAGTATCGTATACGCCGGCCTCGGCGTGAGTCTCGGTGGCATTCTGATGGCCGGCTTGTGGGCCTCGCGGAGCAAGCCGTTCATCAGCGACATCGGGACGGCCATGGCGGACCGCAATGTCGGCAATAATACGCTGGCGATGACGCACTTTTTCGACCTCACCACGGATTCTCTCGCTGCCCTCCGCCTGCCCGCGCTGCTCGCAGCGGTGGCGCTTATCGCGGGCTCCCTCCTTGCCCTCTGGCTGCGCGCTCGAGGAAAGAACTTTGCTTCCACTTGGGCCGTCGCTTGTGCTACCGGCCTGCTTTTCCTTGCTGCGCAGCTAGCCTTGATCCGCTTTGAACCTTTTCTTTCTTCCCGGCTGCTAGCGCAGGAGATCGCACGCCTGGCAGCGCCCACGGATAAGGTTATGATTTACGGCGACCAGGCGTATGGTTCGTCGCTGCTCTTCTACCTTAAGAGGCGGATCTATTTGATTGACGGCAACACGACATCGATGTGGTTTGGCTCGCGATTCCCGGACGCTCCGGCGATATTCCTTGATGACGCTGATTTAGTGCGCCTGTGGACGGGGCGCGATCGGATATTCCTTTTTGTGCCGCCGGACGAGATCGCCCGCGCGAAACAGGTGATTCCTCAGCCGCAATATATCGTCGCCCAAAGCTCAGGGAAGGTCGTCTATTCGAACCAAAGGTAGCGTCAAACCCTACGCCGCAGCATCGGGCGACTTTCGCGCTGAACGGCTCGGGCCGGACTTGCGCGCCATCTTGCCGCCCGCGATGAGCTGGTAACGCTCGCCACGCCACACAATTTCCGTGCCCCAAAAGCTTGCGCACCACAGCAAAAATCCCAAAAGATCCCGCACCGGATATAGCCAGCAAAACCGCAGTGATCCGGAGTCACGGACCACCTCCCATCCCGTCACAATTGAAAGAACAACACGATTCAACATCGCCACGCACAGCAGCCCGAAGCCCAGTCTCCAGCTGCCCATGACGAGTCCTGCCGCTAAGCCAAGCAGGCCGAAAGGCATCGCAAAAGTCATGAGAGCGCCGACGTGACCCAGGGGACGGGAGAATCGCGTGCTCTTCATCCAGCGGAGTTGGTGGAGCAGTGAGGTTCGCGCGGAAAAGTTCACAGCTACGTGTTCGATGATATGGCGTGAAAGGAGTACTCTCTTTCCGGCCGCATGCGTAAGCTGACCCAGGAGAAAATCATCCGAGCAGTAGTCGCCGAGCACCCGGATCCCGCCGAGCTGAGCGAGAAGATCCCTGCGGGTGACCATGCAGGGACCGAGGGCAAATTTCATGCCCTCGAGTAACTCCGCCACCAGCACGCCGGACGACATTTCCACGGACATACCAAGCGCTTCCAACCGGGACCATAGGCCCCCGCAAGGCACGCCACGATAGATACACGTAACCAACCCGACGCTGGGATCCACGAGAGGCCCGACGACCTGCTTGACGAAGTCGGAGGCAACGTGCACGTCGCTGTCCGTAATCACCAGGTACGGATAGGAAGCCGCCGCAGTCATCTTCTCCAGGCAGTGCACCTTGGCATTTGGGTAAGTAGGTTCTCCGGAGTGCACAACTGTAACCCGAACGTCGGCATGTTTCAGTCGAAGTGCGTCCACGACTTTCAAAACTGGATCGCTCGCACTGCGAGCGCCGAATATCAGCTCAAAACTCGGGTAATCCTGCTGAAAGAAACTCTCCAGCCGCTGCTCCACAAAAGGCTCCATCCCGTAAAGTGGCTTCAATAGCGTAACCGCAGGCAAGGGCAGGTCTGCATCACCCGGGCAAACTGTTGCGGGAGTCACGCAGCGGAAGCGAATGGCCGCAGTCAGCGCCAGAAGCAGAAATATTGCGGAGGTCACGAGTCCGCCGAGCGAGACGAAGAGCAGGATTCGTTCGATCATCTGAAGATAGTTTACAGCGAAAAACAATAGACTCCAAAGTACACAATTGAGTGTAGAATTGAGGTCGGCAGGGAGCCAAACAAAACGGTTGCGATCCAGGGGGTTGTTCGTTGCATACTCCGATGCCAGTTGAGAGGCTGAATCCGTTTGCTCCAGGCATAGCCATGCATCAACCGGCCGGACCCGAGTCCAGGAAAGTGCATAAGGGGCGAGGCGCAGTAAGCCAATTCTGTGTCAGTCTCCTCATCCTGGGGGTCATAGTCACTGCTCTCTCGGCGCTCGGAGAGTCCGGGGCTGCCCAAGCAAAGAGCCTCCCAAAAGGTTCGACCGCGCACCTGGCCGCGCTCATCATCGACTATCCAATGGACGGTTCGATTTTTCCTCCCGAAATCACCCCGCCGACTTTTATCTGGCGCGACGATGCGTCGAGCGCCACCCATTGGCGGATCGACATCGCCTTCACCGATGGCTCGGTTGGAATGCGAATCGACTCCACCGGTGAGCGGATGTCCCTTGGCGAGATTGATCCGCATTGCATCTCTTCCACGAATGAATTACCCAAGCTGACGCCGGAGCAGGCGGCGGCGCACACATGGAGCCCCGAGGCGGAGATCTGGGAGGCCGTTAAGAAACGCTCCGTGGCGGGACCGGCGGTGGTGATCATCAATGGGTTCAGCGCCCAGGACGCCCGGCACGCGGTGTCGAGCGGCCGCGTGACGATCCTCACGTCGAAGGACCCTGTTGGCGCGCCCATCTTTTATCGCGATGTGCCACTGATGCCTTCCGAAACCGAGAAAGGCATCATTAAGCCTTTGGCCCCGGCTGCAATTCGGCTCATCGAATGGCGGCTGCGCGACATTGGCAAGATGCAAAGCCGCGTAGTTCTGAAAGACATGGTGGTCTGCGCCAACTGTCATTCTTTCTCTCGCGATGGCAAAACGATGGGAATGGACATGGACGGGCCGCAGAACGACAAGGGGCTTTACGCCGTCGTCCCCATCAAACCGCAGATGACGATCAATGCCGGCGACATGGTGACGTGGAATCCCTCCCACGACCGGCAGGTGGGGCTGAATCGCGTGGGATTCATGTCGCAGGTTTCTCCGGATGGGAAGTATGTGCTCACCACAGTAAACCCGGCAGACCGACCTCCCGAAGCCAACTATTATGTGGTCAATTTCAAGGACTATCGCTTTCTCCAGGTGTTTTATCCGACCCGGGGAGTCCTGGCCTGGTACAGCCGGGAAAGCGGCCGGCGGGAACCTTTGCCGGGCGCGGACGATCCCCGCTACGTGCAAACAGACGGCGTGTGGAGCCCGGACGGAAATTACGTGGTATTCGCGCGGGCGGGATCAGAGCAGGCGTACCCTTCCGACGGCAAGATGGCGGCCTACGCCAACGATCCGAACGAGGTGCAGATTCAGTACAACCTCTACCGTGTTCCTTTCAATGGAGGGCGCGGAGGTCAGGCGGAGGCCATCGCCGGCGCTTCCTCGAACGGCATGAGCAACACTTTCCCGAAGGTGTCGCCGGACGGGCGATGGATCGTGTTCGTCAAGTGCCGTAACGGGCAATTGATGCGTCCCGACAGCCAGCTTTGGATTGTGCCGGCCACCGGCGGGCAAGCCCGACGGATGCGCTGCAATACTTCGCTCATGAACTCCTGGCACAGCTTTTCGCCCAATGGACGATGGCTGGTGTTTTCCTCGAAGGCGCGCTCGCCCTACACCCAAATGTATCTGACCCATCTCGACGAGCAAGGCAACGATAGCCCTGCCGTCCTGATCGACAAAGCAACGGCTGCCAACCGCGCGGTGAATCTCCCCGAGTTCGTGAACATTCCACAAGACGGCATCGTCGCCATTGCCACTCCCGCGGTCGACATGTACAAGAAATTCGACCAGGCGGCGGAATTGGGAGAGAAGGGCCAATACGAGGCAGCCATCGGCGAATGGCGCGAACTCCTTGTGACCAATCCGGACGACGCCCGCATTCACAACAACCTGGGTGCCGCTCTCCAGAAGAGCGGCCGATATGCCGAAGCCATCCCCGAGTTCGAAAAGGCGCTTGAACTGAATCCTCAGTACCACGCCATTTATTACAATCTCGGCCGGACCCTGCTGGCGGCAGGACGGCCCGACGACGCGATTCGTACCCTGGAAGACGGTCTGCGCTACTACGAGTCTGATGACCTCCACACTCAGCTAGGTCTTGCCCTGGCCGGCAAGAGCCGCATCGAAGATGCCCAGGCGCAGTTTGACAGGGCGCTGGAAATCAACCCCAACAATGCGGTTGCCCACTTTGCCCGCGGCGTGGCGCTCGCCTACAAGAGTGATTGGGATGCTGCGATTGTGGAATACAGAACAACGCTCCGCTTGAATCCCCAATACGAATCAGCGTACCTCTACCTTGGCGCAGCGCTCAAGCAGAAGGGCGACTGGGATGCAGCGATCGCGGCATACCGGGAAGCACTGCGCCTGAACCCGAATAATGACGACGCCCACGCTACGCTCGGGGCGACCCTGGGGGGCAAGAGGGATTGGGACGGCGAAATCGCAGAGGAGCGCGAGGCTCAGCGCTTGAACCCGGCAAATTCAAGTGCGCACATCTACCTCGGCGCAGCACTGGGAGAAAAGGGCGATTGGCAGGCGGATGTCGTTGAACAAGTCCTGGCGCTGGGCTTGGATCCGAACAACGTCCTTGCGCACGCGAACCTCGGCTACGCACTCGGAAAACAAGGCGATTCGAATGGGGAGATCGCCGAATACCGCCAGGCGCTGCGCCTCAACCCAAACGACGCAGGCGCCCATTACCTTCTCGGCTACGCCCTGGAGCGCCAACGTGACAGCCAGGAGGCCCTGCAACAATACCGCGCCGCATACCAACTCAACCCTCTCGATTCCGACTACCGCAAGGCTTACGAGCGCCTGCTCGGCGCCACCCACGATTAACTCCGAGCGAGTAATTCCGGGCGGTGCAAGTCGACAGACTTGGGATACAATTCAAACCGTGATCCCAGCATCGTACAGAGGAACTTACGCACCATGACATCCCGAGAGAGAGTCATGGAGGCCTTTGAACATCACCAGCCCGATCGTGTCCCGGCCTGGTGCGGGGCGTCGCCGGAGTTTTGGGAAAAGGCGAAACGGATCTCCGGACTCGATGACGAAGGGCTGCGCGTGCGCCTGGGTGATGACTTTCGCCGTGTGTATGCAGTCTATGCGGGGCCGGAGTTTTCCCTCTCATCCGGTGCGACCTCGCGCACGATCTTTGGCATCGAGCGAGAAGGCTTGGGGTACGGCCAACCCATGTGCTATGCTCTGGCGAAGGCGACGAGTGAGCAAGTCCACGCTTATCCCTGGCCGGACCCAGCCTGGATGGATGTCTCCCAACTCCGTGCCGATGCGGAACAGTACGAGCAGCAGTATGCGATTCTGGGCGGAGATTGGTCGCCCTTCTTCCACGATGCGGTGGACTTGCTGGGAATGGATGTTCTTTTTCTCAAAATGTACGATGAGCCGGAACTTGTGGATGCCGTTTTGCAACACCTTGTCGATTTCTACGCCGCTGTCAGCCAGCGAATCTTCGACGCCGCAGCCTCCGCCCTCGACATCTTCTTTATCGGAAACGATTTCGGCACCCAGCGCGGCCCGGTGATGAGCCCTAGCCTGTTCCGGCGCTTCATGTTTCCCCACCTCCGGCGCTTGTCCGAATTGGGGCACGCCTACGGCTTGAAGGTGATGATGCACTGTTGCGGCGGATACGCCCCGCTGATTCCCCTCATGATCGAGGCCGGGCTAGATGGCTTGCACGCTGTCCAGCCTTCCTGCGACGGAATGGATCTGGCCACGCTGAAGCGTTCCTTTGGCGACAAAATCCTCTTTAATGGGGCGATTGATTCTCATCATGTATTGATTCGGGGAACACCTGAGTTCGTCCGTCAGGAAACGCGCAAGGTTCTCAATATCATGAAAACCGGGGGCGGATACGTCGCGGGCGCCAGCCACGATTACATCCTTGAGGAAACACCGGTAGAAAACGTCTTCGCTATGTTCGAGGCCATCAAAGAGTTCGGCCCCTACTGAGAAATTGGAAACGCGTCATCCTGAGCAGCGCGAACAATCTCCAAAGTTGCTGGTCCAGCGGGCGCTCGAGACTAACTGCACAGATCCTTCGCTCACGATGCCTTCGACCTGGTCGAAAAAACGAACACCGCCGCAACTCCCAACAGAGGAACAATCAATCGCACGGATCTCAGCTCGTAGTCCGGATGACAAATACGGGAATGAACGCATCTGGCGGCACTGCGGACACATCGATCCGCAGCCGGTCACCGGACTGCTCAAACGCACAATTTGCGCCATCTTGAAGCAGGGTGACAGAGGCAACTCTGCCACTTATACCGGGCAGTTCCAGGCTCGACCCCGTGCGATCGACAAGGTGCGTATAAACGGTTCCTTCTTTCGCCGTGCTACGGGCCGCGGCCAAATTCTGTACAGGTCCATAAGTTGTCTTGTAAATGGATTCACCGTTCGCCGCCATCCATTCACCGCAACGCTGCAGACGCTGCTGCGCCTCGATGGGAAAGGTCCCTTGCGGGGTCGGACCCACATTTAGCAGAAAATTCCCACCGCGGCTTGCTACTTCAACGAGAGTGCGAATCACAGTTTGCGGTGACTTGAAGTTCTTGTCGTGGGGGTTGTAGCCCCAACTGTCGTTCATGGTCATGCAGGTTTCCCACAACTGAAAATCCTGAGGAAGTGGGCGTGGTGACGTAGGATACCTGCTCTTGGCAAGCCACTGGATCAGGCTGACGAACCATTTCTGCGGCATGATCTTCGACAAGCCGATGATCGCATTGAACGTGCCCGGAGTAATGTCTGCCGGCTCCTTGGCGGCCTTGATGGGAATGCCGTCGGGGAAAAACTGCTCGGGCGTGATGTAGTCCCCGCCCGGGCCCAGTCGGTCGTTGATCAAAGTGTTGGGACTCAGATCGTGAATGAGCTTATGAAAGCGCGGGGGGTTGTACTTGGCGACTCCGAAAAGACCGTCGAACCAGATGACGGCGACGGGTCCATAATTCGTGACCAATGCCCGCAGATGGGATTCCATGTAGTCCAGGTAGGAGGGCCATTGCGGCCGGGAGGGTTCTCCGTACCAGTTTTCGCGGGCTGGCTTGCTGGTGTCGCGAAACCCGGGGTGATGCATGTCAGGGGGAGAGTAATAGAACCCTAACGGCATCTGCTGCTTGCGGCAGGCCTCGGCCAGAAGTGCGACCACATCCTTACCATACGGCGTGTTGGTAATCTTGTAGTCAGTCCCGGGGGCGTCAAACATGCAAAAACCGTCGTGGTGCTTGGTCGTAATGACCATGTAACGCATCCCCGCTCGTTTGGCCGCTTGCACCCATGCGCGCGGGTCATACTGGGTGGGATTGAAATGCCGCGGGAGTTCAATGTAATCCCTCTCAGTGATCGCCGCCGAATGGGGAAACAACTCCGGCTTCATGATCGGCCAGGAAGCTTCCACGCCCGCGACAGAATAAGCTCCCCAATGTATGAACATCCCAAATTTCGCATCCCGGTACCAGCGCGTTCGGGGATCGTCCACAATCGCCGCTGTCCTCGGCGTCGGGCGCCGGTTGGAACATCCCGTGCTCGCCATTGAGGACAGCAAGGCGCTACTGCCCGCCACCCAAGCAGCGGTGATCATGTTTCTTAGGCATTCGCGTCGGGTCTGAATCAACACGGTGGGAGCCTTCATTGCAGTAGCGCAACCTGCAAAATTGCCTTTACCTGTAGCGCTGACCTTAAGGTCAGCAGTTGCCGACCCTTCGCTGCGCTCAGGGCAGGTTCTAATGGCCGGCGCTACACCGACTTGCGATAGTAGGCAAGGCCGGGAATGTCGAATTCACCCAATTGCAGCGGGTATTGTCCATACTCGCGAACCAGCCTTACGACGTAATCATAATTCTGACCAGAGACACTACTGGGGACGGAATGATCGGACTGGA
>Ga0209517_10005579_pt1 | contig 15975 bp, 13 predicted proteins | sample PeaSoiMetSII2010_FD_187695 | JGI IMG/M metagenome (GOLD analysis project Ga0209517, IMG submission 187695) | Peat soil microbial communities from Weissenstadt, Germany - SII-2010 (SPAdes) (version 2) | ecosystem: Environmental > Terrestrial > Soil > Wetlands > Peat | place: Germany... | reverse complement strand
AGAGTGGAGCAATCGCCGCTCGAATTCAAGATTGGTTACAAGACGCTGTATAAAGCGCCAGTGCGCCAGCTGACGTTCATCGTTGGCGGACGCATGGGAAATCTATCGTTCGAGAACTGTGAATTTTTGCTGCACGAGATCGTGCATTCCTTGAAGCAGGAAGAGATTGACGTCGTTTTCCTGAACAACGTCCGTAGGTTTACCCCCCTCTATCAAGCCGTCAAGCGATTGCCCGGCCTCTTTACGCGGGATCACTTGGGAACGTCCACCGTGCATCGGAGCACCACTCTCCCGCCCACCATGCAGGATTTTTACCGGGGACTTTCTCCGAAATTAAGAAAGACCTTGATGCGCCAGGCCAGAAAGCTGGAAACCGATTTTTCCAAGAACGTCGAGATTCGCACGTTTAACGATGCCAAAGACCTCGACCGAATGATTCAAGACGTGGAGCAAATCGCCCAGAAAACCTACCAGCGAGGGCTGGGAGTCGGGTTCGTGGACAGCCCCGAAATGATCAAGCGTCTCAGGCTCGAAGCCGAAAAGTCCTGGCTCCGGGCCCGCATTCTTTACATCGCCGGGCGGCCTGCCGCGTTCTTCATCTGCGACCGGTGCGGCGACACGTTTCACGCAAACTACCTGGGTTACGACGCGGAATACTCCAAGTATTCGCCCGGACTGTACCTGGTTACCAAAGCCATTGAAGATTTTGTGACGGAGAGCAAGGAGCATCACTCGGCTGAAATTGATTGGGGTCCCGGCGATGCGCGGTACAAGGAAGAATTGGGAACGAGCGACTGGACGGAAGCAGCGCTTCATATCTTCGCCCCTACATTCGAGGGAGTTTGCCTCAGCGCGCTCTGGAGTTCGACGGCGCTGGCCGACCGCATGGCGAGGTCAGTCCTGGGCAAAGCGGGCATCGTCCAAGTGACAAAGAAAATCTGGCGCGATCGCCTGCGAAAAGACCCCGGTCCGCCCTCGAACTCCCGTTAGATTCTCGCGGGCTGCTGGGAGCTCCCACCAGGTTCCATAACGTGGTGGCCCCCATGGCGCTGCTTCGGCTCTCTTCAACAACTTTCCATTCACTCCCTCGCGCCGGTCCGCCAACTGGTGTACACTTTCGCCCCCGGAACTTTCGATGGCAAATCATACGGTTGCAATTCTTCCCGCTGCAGGCCTCGGCACTCGCATGGGCGCCGAGACGCCGAAGCAGTTTCTTGAGTTGGATGGTCTTCCGCTGGTTCTCTTTACGCTCCGCCGACTTGCGCTGTGCGCGGAGATCACCGATTTTTTCATCGCCACGCGGAAGGAAGAGGTGGCGTCGCTTCAGGCACAAGCCGGACGCGTGCTTCCCGGTCGCTCCGTGAAAGTTGTGGCCGGAGGAGACTCGCGGCAAGAATCCGTGGGCAACGCTCTGGCCCATCTGCCCGCCGGCACCGAAATCGTGTTGGTGCATGATGCGGTGCGTCCGCTGGTGCGCCGCGAGCAAATTGAGCGCGCCATCGCGGAGGCCCGCGCGCGCGGCGCGGCCATCCTGGGCGTTCCCGCGCTCGACACGGTGAAAGAAGTGAAGCGCGCGAGTCTGCCCGTGGATGTCGCGCTGATCACGAAGACAATTCCGCGCGAAAAGATCGTCCTCGCGCAGACCCCTCAGGTGTTCCATGCCGCGCTGCTGCTCGAAGCATTCGAGCGGGCGCGCCAGGAGGGCGCCACTGCCTCCGACGAAGCGGGCCTCGTCGAGCGGCTGGGGCACGACGTGTATGTGGTGCTGGGCTCGGAGAGCAACCTCAAGATCACCCGGCCCGGCGACATGGAACTGGCGCGCTACTATCTCGCACAGGAAAGGGAGCAGCCTTGATTCGCACCGGAATCGGCTACGATCTGCACCGCCTGGAAGCGGGACGAAAATTTATCGTCGGCGGAATGGAAGTATCGTTCGAGAAAGGGCCCGCCGGGCATTCCGATGGCGACGTCCTGACCCACGCAATTTGCGACGCGCTGCTGGGCGCGGCCGGCCTCGGCGATATCGGCACGCATTTTCCCGATACGGACGTCATCTGGAAAGACGCTTCGAGTTTGCGTTTTCTCGAACACATCAGCCATCTCCTCGATGCCCAACACTGGAAAATCGTCTACGTGGACGCCGTGGTGATCGCGGAGCGCCCCAAGCTCGGGCCGCATTTCCCCGCGATGCGTCAAATCTTGGGGGCGGCGCTTGGCATTGATCCGGCGGCCGTCCACTTGAAGGCCAAGACCAACGAAGGCGTGGACGCCGTCGGTCGCGGCGAGGCGATTGCCGCGCAGGCGGTGGCAACGCTCGAACGTGTCTCCTGATAGCGCCATCGAGCCCGCAGCGGGCGCGGGATTTTCGTGTTCCGCTTCGGAGATGCGCGCGCTGCTCGCGGAACGCGGCTGGCTGCGAGTTACGCCATCCGACCAGCCGGAAGATCTCACGGCCTCTTGGATTTCATGCGCCGCGAGCTGGCTCGGCCCGCAGGCCGCCGACCGCGAATCGCTCGTGCGTCTCGTCGGCCTAGTCTTCGCGTACGACGCGCATTTAGTTCTGGCTGCGCCCGAGGCCCACGCCGCGCTTTTGCGCAAAGAGGCGCGCGACGTTTTGCGGGCGCTCGCAAACAGAATCCTCGCCGTGGATACTGTGGATTCCGATCGCTTCAAGGAAATCGTCACCTCGCTAAAAGAAGAATTCGGCCACCGCGGGCGCAGCCTCTTCCATCCGGTTCGCCTCGCGCTCGCCGGCCGGGTGGGCGAAGGTGAATTGGACCGCGTGATTGTGTTGATCGACGGGGCCGCCGCCGCGCCGGGACTTGCGCCGGTGAAGACAATTCGCGCGCGCGTTCTGGAATTTTGCGCGGCGCTGGATTGAACGGGGAATAGAAATGGATCGCGTCACCGGAATTCACGCGGTGCGGGAAGCGCTGGAAGCCGGGCGCCCGCTCGATAGCGTGCTCATCGCGCGCGGGCGGCGCGGCGAGCGCATCGAGGAGATCGTCCAACTCGCGCGGCGGCGCGGCGTTCCCGTGCGATTCGAGGAACGCGTGCAAGTGGACCGCTCCGCCGGCACGCGCGAACATCAGGGCGTCGTCGCGTTTGCGGCGGCCAAACCCGCCGCTGGCCTGGAAGATCTGCTGGCCGCCGCGAAGGCTTCCCCGCCCGCGCTGCTGGTGCTGCTGGACGGCATCGAGGATCCGCACAATCTCGGCGCGATCATCCGCACGGCGCTCGCGGCCGGAGCCCACGGCGTCGTCTTGCCGGAGCGGCGTTCCGCCGGACTCACGGATGCGGTCGGCCGCGCTTCGGCGGGAGCCATGGCGCACCTGCCGGTGGCGCGCGTGCCGAATTTGGCGCGAGCCATGGAAGAAGTGAAAGAAGCCGGCTGCTGGCTAGTCGGTTTTGACGAGCGCGCGGAAAAAAGCCTGACGGAATTGGATCTCACGGGGCCGATCGGAATCGTGTTGGGCGGCGAGGGAAAAGGGCTGCACGAACTGGTCCGCACGCGCTGCGATTTTCTGGCTTCGATTCCGACGACGGGCCCCGTGCGCTCGCTCAACGTCTCCGTCGCGGCGGGGATTGCGCTTTTTGAAATTGTGCGCCAGCGGCGAACAAGGTGAAGCCCCTCGCCGGCACCGCGCTTACTTGTCGTATTTGATTAGCGAGAAGACATCAATCCCCGGCAATTTCGCGCGGCCATGCAGAAAACTCAGTTCCAGCGCAAAGGCCGCTCCCACGACCTGTCCGCCAAGTTGGCGCACCAACGCAGCAGCCGCGGCGGCGGTGCCGCCGGTGGCCAGCAGGTCGTCGCTGATGAGAACTTTTTGGCCGGGCCTTACGGCATCCCGATGAATCTCGAGTGTGTCCGTGCCGTACTCGAGCTGGTACGAAACGCTTGCCGTCTTGAAGGGAAGCTTTTTCGGCTTTCGCACGGGCACAAAGCCCGCGCCGAGCCGGTAGGCCAGCGCCGGAGCGAAAATAAATCCGCGCGCTTCTACGCCAACCACCAGATCCACCGACTGGCCGGTATAGTGGGCGCAGAGCTGATCCACCAGTAAACGAAATCCGGCGGCGTCCTGCAACAGAGTAGTCAAATCGTAAAAAAGAATTCCCGGCTTCGGGTAATCCGGAATCTCGCGAATCAGTTTTTTCAGGTCGTCCATGCAGTCCGCTCCCGTTGGTTCGTGGCGCTACTCGGTCTGTTCGATTGTAAAACCCCGAGAATATCGGGCGATCTCTTCCGCCGCCTCTTCAATCACTTGGTCCACGCTCGCGCCGGTTGGGCCTTCTCTCAATTCCGCCCGCAGCAACGCGAGTTGCTCGGCCGTTCCGATCGCGTAAACCTCGACGCGGCCACCCCGAACGTTGCGGACGTAGCCCGAAACATTCAACCGATTTGCCGCGCGCACGGCGAAGTACCGGTAGCCAACGCCTTGCACGTATCCGGTGACGTAAAATCGTTTCGCGAGCAGTTCAGCGGGCACGGCCGGGCGGCCTGCTTCTCGCCTGCCTGCCGAAAGGCAGGTCAAATCGGCGCGAATGGCCGCAAGCGAGGGATTGTATCAGAGGTCCCGGGCAAGCCGTTTGGGAAACGCGGACGGCATCGGCTAAAATATCGAAGCCTTGCGGCGCGGCGACCGAGCTGTGGAGACGCGGAGACCCTGGAGCGCATTGCTCCTGCTGACGGTCCTTTCGAGCCTGCCTGCCGCGGCCTTTCCTCAGACGCAGCCTAAGCCTCAGGCGCCCGCGGTGGAAATCGTTTCCAACTCCGGCTGGCCCGAGCTTCGCGTGGACGGCAAGCCGTTTTTCGTTCACGCCGCCTCCTTCGATTATTTCCGAATCCCGGCGGACCTTTGGCCTCGGTGCCTGGACCGTTATCGCGAACTCGGCATCAACACGATCGATTTGCGCATTCCCTGGAATTGGCACGAACCCGGCGCCGGCGCTTACGATTTCTCCGGCGCAACAAATCCCCGGCGCGACCTCCGCGGCCTGCTGCATTTGATTACGGACCGCGGCTTCAAACTGATCGTGCGCGCCGGCCCGGCGATTGGAGACGACTGGCGATCCGACGGATATCCCGACTGGTTGCTGGCGGATTCACAATTCGGCATGACGGCGACTCAGATTGCCGATGGAGACGAACCGCAACTGGAAAAGAACCTTCGCGAGAATGCGGCATCCGCTGCGGCGGAGTGGCTCGGGCGTCCGCACTATTTGGCGGCGGTCCGCGAATGGTTCGCCGCACTCGGCGCCGAACTTGCTCCCTATGATTCTCACCACAGGCCTGTGGCGGCGACTTCCGTTGAAGACCAGCCGCAAAACAACAGTGTGCATCTGCCCGCGGAAACCGTCAGCGGGCCGCTAATTTTTATCATTCTCGAGAATCGCCCGAATTTGCGCGCCGGCGCGGACGCGTCGAGTCTCTCGCAGTATCTGGCGTTCTTGAGCGATGCGCTTTTTGCTTCCGGGATCTCGGCTCCGGTTCTGATTGAGCCGGCCGACTTGAGAATTTCTCGCGCATCCTCCTTGTCGGTTGGGTTCCCAGATTCGGCGCAAGACTATTTGGAAGGAGTATCGGGCGGCTGGACGCCGATTTCGCCTGGACAGGATCAACAAAATCCGGGAAGAACGGACGCGGCATCGATTGCCCTGTTGCTCGGAACTTTGCGCGAACAGCCGGCCATGCCCCCATTGATTACGAGTTTCGAGTTAAACGCGGATGCCGGCGAAGAGAACGTTGCGGCCGTGATGACCGACCCTTCTTCCGTCCTGCTGAACACCCGGATGCTGTTCGCGGGCGGGGCAAGGGGAATCACCTATTCCCCGTTGCAGGACTCGATCACGCCCGCAGGCTACGAAACTCCCGGTTCGAGCCGCTTTGTGAATCATGATTCGCCGATCGATCTCGAAGGAGATACGCAACCCGGCGCGGCCGCAATCGAACGAAATGGCAAGCTCATTGCCGCATGGGGCGAATGGCTTGCCGGCGCGCACGTTCATCCGGATTTTGGAATATTGGATTTGCGGGCGGCCGCGACAGATCCGGGGCGGGCCACAAACCTTCTGAAGAAACTTGTTCTCGCTGCGGAGTCTGCGGGATGGACGCCGGAGCTGGTTGATCCTGGATCGCAGTCCGTGGACCGGCTCTTGTTCGATCCTGTGATTGTAGTGGCCGTGCCGAGCGCTGCGGGCGATACGCTCGATCTCTCGAAAGCGGAACGAGACACGCTTATCGAGTACGTCGAGCGCGGAGGCACGTTGATTTTCGCGCCGCAGTTCCCTACCGGCGGCGGACTCTCACAATTGTGGAATGCACCCGGCACCGCGATTGCGGGGGCGGAGGAACTGCGAGCATCGCGTCATGCCTATGGTCAGGGCGCCGTAATTGAATGGAGTTCAGACCCGTCCATTCTGCCGGTGATTGACGAGCCCGCAGAAACCCAAGAATCGCAGAGTGCGGCGGCGCAAGCCATGCAAGTTCTTACTCTCCTGCTGGAACGAGCCGGAGCCAAGCGCGGTGAAGTAGCTGTGAGCGACCCGAACAATCCGGAAAAGTCGACGCTCCCGAGCTCGCTTTTATTCTCCGAATTGGTGGCGGACAACTCTTCGGCAAGCCCCCCGGGGCCGCCGGTCACATGCAACACCCGGCCGCTCTGCGCCGCGGCTCTGGTGAGTCTCACCAATCTAGATCCGGTTACGGCTGCAGATGCGAATCTCAGCGTGTCTGTGCCCCCGCTCAATCCTCAGACGGAAATCGGAGGCAACGTCGTGGTCCACGCAACGGTTCCCGCGCACGATTCACTGCTGCTTCCCCTCCGCGCCTCTCTTTGCACCACGGCGGTCGCGTCCGATGACTGCCAGGATGAAATCGTCTACGCCGGCGCGGAGCTGCTGGGCGTGGATGCCGACGACAGGACGCTGGAGCTTACGTTTTACGCCCCCGTGAATGCCACGATTCTCTTGCGGCTCGAGAGCCAGCCCGAAAAGATCGAGATCGACGGTAACGAGCTCGAAGGGTCGTGGACTGAGGGAGTTCATCTGCTCACGGTCACGCTGCCGCGCGGCGCGGCTCCGGACTATCTTCGTGTTCTCAAAATTCATCTGCATTACAAATCCCGTGTGCAGGAAAAGCCGAATGCACCGAAGCGGCGGCAGCTGCTCTATGACGCTGTCGTCGTAAATGGCGCGCGCCTGCCGCTGGGACGCGACGCTTCTCTTCTTAGCTCGCCGGCACTGCTGTTCTTGCGAGAGGAGAAAGAGAACACGGTGATCTTGCGGACCGTCAATCGCGGCGATTTTCCGATCGTCTTGACCGCGCGTGTCGATGGCCCCGAACACGGATCGGAGTACGTCCGCGCCGGCCCCGGGGCCACCGACCTCACACGAATCAGGCTCCAAGCGGTGGACGCGCCCCAAGCCGAGGGAGAAAATCGCGCACTGGTGAAGGGCGCGGTTACCTTGCAGGGTGGCGGAGAGCGCACGGCGATTCCGCTGATGTTCGCGGATCAAACTTCACGCGAACCACTGCATTACCAGTACGATTTCGAGCGCGACGGAGCGACGGATTGGATATTGGAATCGGACGCGCTGCGCCTCATAGTTTGTCCGCGGGATGGCGGGAGAGCCGTGGCGATTGTCTCCAAAGTCTCCGGCGAGAACATGACCACGGACACCGGCGCGCTGCGGGATTGGTTCTTGCCTGCGGGGGCGGATCGGCCCCAGGACTTTACCTTCAATCGATCGTACGACGCCGAATGGACGGGCACTGCCGCAATGCCAGGATTGCGGCTGAAGTATCACGCGCCGGAGGCAGGTCCGGCTGGCGCTACGATCGAAAAGACCCTCACGCTCGTTTCCTCAGACACGTTTGAGGTGCGGTATCGCGTCGCGCTCGATCCGGCGGCAGGCGCTCAGGCTGTCCCCGGGACTCAATTCGTCGCCGCAAGCCGCGTCCCCGCGACGCGAGCGAATACGGACGGCACGAAGATTTGCTGGCCAAACGCTGCTGCCACGCAGTCCGGACAAGACTCGAATCAATCCGGTGAAACGTGCGTGGTATTCGGATTGAAAGACGCATCCGATGGCGACCACGGCGGCGCGTTGCACACGCTTCCGTCCGGCGTCACGCACCTTGAGTTTCAGACGCCGGGAAGCGCCGGTCTGCGCGTGGAGTGGACCACGGGGCGGATGAGCCTGCAAATGGAGGCTGCCGGCGTTCTTCTTCAACTGGCTTTGCCGGCCGGTGACGGCGCCCCCGCGGAGGCTGCGGTTCGTTACACTGTGCTTCCGCCGCCTTGAGTGCGGGACGCCGGATGCACCGCGAATTCGGGATTTTGCATCAGAATACTTGGATCCCCATGAGCATAAAGAGAACGCGATTTGCAATGTGGGTGGCGGCCATGCTTTGCGCGGCCGGACCGCAGTTTTTGTACGGTCAGGGCGCCACGGGACCCATGCCCGAGCCTTCGCCCGGCGATATTGTCCGCATCCCGAGCGGCCCGGTGCCGGAGGCGGCTTCCATTCCGCCGGAAGAGATCATTAAGCGGTTTGCCGCCCACGAGGACGAATACGTGAAGTCCAGAGATTCCTTTAGCTACCGCAAGAGATTGCTTTTGGAGGAGATCGGCGAAGACGGCAAGCCCGTCAATCAAACCGAAGTGGATACGGTGCCTCAGGTGGGTACGGACGGAATCCGCTACGAGCATCTGGTCAACCACCCAAGTTCGACGCTCCAATTCGTGCATTTGACGCCCGAAGATCTTCAGACCTACGCATCGTTCCCCATGTTTCCGCTTACCACGGACCAACTGCCGAATTACAACATCCACTACGAAGGAAAGCAGCCGCTCGACCAGTTGCAAACCTACATCTTCTCGGTCGAACCCAAGCGGCTCGACCGGAAGCATCCCTATTTCTCAGGGGTTGTGTGGGTGGACGATCAAGATCTTGCGATTGTGAAAAGCTACGGCAAGTGGGTGACAGAACTGGGTGACGTCACTTCGCCCGAGTTGCCTTTCAGCATGTTCGAGACGTACCGGCAGCCGGTCGGCAACAACTGGTTTCCCGCTTATCTCCGTTCGGACAGTGAGATCACGGCTAACAAATCAAGCATCCCCATCCGCCTGGTGATTTACTGGACGGACTACGCCCCGTTCCCCGCCGCGCCGGCAGCCGCTCCCGCTCCGGCGCCGACATCGCCCACTTCGGGACTAGCGCCTCCTCCCCACTAAACTTGATTAAACTCAGATAACTTGCATTGACGGATGTTAGTGCTGTCGGTATTATCCGGGCGCGTATTACGTTCATGTCGTTTAGGCCCATTGGAGATAGGTCAATCGCGGCGGGGGCACGCGCGCTGGCGTGGAGGTTCACAAAATGCGCTGGGGAATTTGCGCTATCGTTTTGGTTGGCGTGATCTGTTTGCCCGTTCTCGCGAGCGGTCAAGTAGTTATTCCGCCGTCGCTGAGCGCTCCGGTCGTGAACAATCCACCCGACCTTGCAGGGCAGGCGAATTCCATCGGCGTGTTCTTTGACCCGGGACAGGAGCCAAGTTTCTTTGGCAACATATGCGCATTCGCGATTAACAGTGATCCGAGTACTTGCTGGGCCACGGTTGTTTTTACGGGAGACTTGGGCAACGTTTCGGGTGTGACCTCTGGCTGCCAAATTGGGGGCATCGGGGCGTCGCTTCTCACTACGTTTTCCACGCCTGGAGCCTATACGATCACGGCGACGGCCTACCAATGCGTTTCCCTGGGGAAGGTCCAAACAACTACTGTACTTGCCACGGCCACTGCGACGATCCAGGTGACCGCTCTTCCGCCGCCGGCAATCGTTGATCCAGTGCCGGTTCTAATGTCTGGGCCTGCGACTGCCACCGATCCGAATCAGCTCATAGCGGGTGGCCGGCCCGTCCAGGGCGTGGCCGCCGATGGCGTCACCCAGGTCATCATCGAGGCTCCTGCGAAGAATGCCGGCGACTTTGTCACCGTAACGCTGCTGAACGACCAACAATCGCAAAGCAATTCACCCGCTCAGGACGGGGCCTTGGGGGCTACCGGCGGCACGTCTTTTACCAGAAGCGAGGTTCCCTTCACTGCAATCTCAGTGACGGCCGCGAACGGCCAGCAACTCCCTTATGTTTTTGCGGTGTATCGCGCCCCGGTGGATTTTGCCAGGCAAAACACCGACGGCTCATTCATGTCCGGGACCTGCAATGGCGTGACGAATACGGATGATCAGCTCGCCTGTCGCTCCGTATCGATCCAGATCCAAGACATAACTGCCCAGCTTACGACGACGGTCCCGATCACGATCGTGCGCCCGCCGCTGATCATGATTCACGGCCTCTGGGACAGTTGGCATGCCTGGGACAACTTTTCTCCCCTCGTCAGCGGAGTTGGCACTGTGGATCCAAGGTTCAGCATCGGCCGCGTGAACTACGATAATCCGGTCAACATCGTCTCGAGCGACCCGCCGTATACGAGCGCTCAATTACAAACGGCCAGCTCGAATTCCCTCGGTTTTCAGTTCAACGCCCCGAATGTCCTCGGGCAGATCCTCGGGTGGATTGAGAACTTCAATGCGGGCAGCAATCCAGCCGGCATCCCCGTGGCGGATACCCAGGTCGACATCGTCGCCCACAGCATGGGTGGCGACATCGCCCGCCAGTTGGTCTTACAGCCCAATTTCCTGGACGACGACACTTATGGCCAAGGAAGCATCCACAAGGTCATTACGATTGATACGCCCCATCTCGGCTCGCCGTTGGCCAATCTCTTACTGTCGCCAATTGAAGACGGCGGCTGCGTCGAGTACGAACTGTCCTTAGGGGAGGATTTCGTTTTCAATACCGCGGCCGTTGGGAGTAGCGGTATATTCGACGGGGCAATGGCCGACCTAGCCGTCTCAAGCCCAGCTCTTGAAACGATCGCAAACCAAAGTCCGCACCCCCTGCCAACTGCTCTCTTCGCGGGTGTCTATACGAACTGGAATAGCCTAAATGTGCCCAGTTTCATCGGTGGTACATGCGACAGGCTGGGCGATCCGCTCGCGCTGGATCTGTCCCCAACGGTATGGCCGGAAATATTCGACAATCAGCCAAACGACGCGATTGTCTCCGAATCCAGTGAACTCGATGGCCTCGGACCCGACGCAGGCTTTGTCTTCACCGGTGTCGTGCACTCGGGCGGCACGGCAGGATACTTGAAGGGGCTTGGCTTTTCGGGACCGAGCGTGCTTGATTCAGACTCGCAGACGGCGATTCCGTCGACTGTAATACTCTTGCTCAACACATCCGTAAACAGCGGGCCGTTCCACCCGCTGAATCCTTAGTCGGAGTGCCATCTTGCGAAACGCCAAGGAGACGCGCATCCCCCTGATGGTGCTTATGCCCCTCGTCGGGCTGCTCTCTGGCTTGCTCTCAATCTGCTTTTTGAGCTTATTCGCAAACTCCTCTGCGGAGTGGCTCACGGGCATTGTATTCGGCACGCTCATCGCCCTATGCCTCGCAATGCGTGGAATCTTACGCGGCTATTGGAAGCCAGTCAAATTGATCATCACTTCCGTAGTTGCCTGGATCACCTCCTTGTTCGTGGCCGGTTTCGTCGCGGGCGGAGCCCACCCCCCTGAACTCGTCGTGCCGTTCGTCGGCGGCATGGTCGGCGCGTTTATTATCTTAGGGGAGGCCCTTTACCTTACCTGTCCCGAATTCGGCACCTGGGCCATTGTCCTGAAGGCGATAATTTGGTCGGCCGTGAGTGGAGCACTCGCGGCCTGCGGCTGGGCGCTTGGCCCTTCTTTCGGAGTGAACCTCTGGCACGTTTTACATGTGCTCCACCTCACTGGGCCGGCCGACCTGCCGTGGGGCAACGTCGCCTTCGGGGACTCTCAACCGATGTACTCGATTTTCGTCATCTGGCAAACCGGCGTGGCCACAGCGTTGGCAATTATGCTTCGTGGTTGCGGGTCTCATGAAGGCCTGAAGGAGATTAAGAATCCGTGACAAAGATTAAGAAACGCCAACTCGTTTCCGTTGTGGCCGCAGCCACACTTTTGGCCGCTGCGGGGCTCGGACTTCCGGCAGCGAAGCCTGCGGATGCTGCGCAGCAGAGCCCGCCACTGCTTGAAATCTCTTCGCCGGCTTCGGGCACTGTTGTGAATCCCGGGCAGACCATTACAGTGACAGTGGACTCGCCCGCGAACGCCACATTCCAAACCGTCGCAGTGATCGGCCCGGACCCGATCGGCGGCGCCGGACCGGCGAATTCAGTCCCGGCGCAATTCTCGTTAACCATTCCGACGACCGTCAATTCCTTGATGAATTACAGCTTAACCGCAGTCGGCGTTACACCCTCCTCGAATCAGCTCGCCCAATCCGACCCGATCCTGATCGACGTCGAGCGCCCCGACATGCCGACTGCGATCTCACAGGTTGACCACAAGACGCCCGGCCTCATTTTTCGCGCGATCGGCCAGCAACTGCCGATCCTGCTTCTGGCGACTTTTTCGGACGGCAGCATGATTGAGGTGACTCGCTCCTCATATGTGGCGTACTCGTCGTCAAACACGAGCATTGCCACCGTCAACGCGAACGGAATCGTCACGGCGGCTGGAGCAGGCCAGGCGACGATCACGGCCACGTACACCCTGAATGGCCAAAACGTGTCCCTCGCGATTCCCGTCACCGTAAATTCGAGGGGTGTGTCAGTTTCTCCAAATAGTCCCAGCGATTTTGGAAGCGAAAACGTCGGCACCAGTGGCGCCACGCAGCAGCTCACCGTCACGGACGCCACTCTCGGGCCAGTCACAATCTCGCCCATCAGCACAACCGGAGACTTCTCCGAGACGGACAACTGCGCTTCGTCCTCCCCGCTCGCGCCGCAAAGCGCGTGCACGATCGCCGTCACGTTCACGCCCACAGTGGGCGGCGCGAGAACCGGCTCGATCAGCATCGGGAACAATTTCACCGCGATTCCAACGGTGTTTCCGCTGAGCGGCACCGGCGTCGAGCCGACCCCGAGCCCCCCAATAGTTAGTTTTGCAGGCGCTCCGGCCAGCGGTGCTTATCAATCCACGTTTACTGTGTCCGCGACAACGAACGCCAGCGCAACGGCAGTCATCACGGCGAGCGGCGCGTGCACGATCACGGGGAACACTGTGACTATGACCAGCGGCACTGGGACGTGCAGCCTGACAGCAAACTGGGCGGCCGACAGCAATTACCTGGCCGCCTCCGCCACGCAATCCACGGCGGCGCAGATGATCTCGCCGACAGTTAGTTTCACTGGTGCTCCAGCTAGCGCTTCCTACCAATCCATGTTCGCTGTGTCCGCCACAACGAGCGCCAGCACAACGGCCGTTATCACAGCGAGCGGCGCTTGCACGATCGCGGGGAACACCGTCACCATGACCAGTGGCACGGGGACGTGCAACCTGGTGGCAAACTGGGCGGCCGACGGCAATTACCCGGCCGCCTCCGCTCTGCAATCCGCGACAGCGACGAAGGTCACGTCGACGATCAATTGGGCGGCGCCGCCGGCGATCACACACGGGACGGCGCTCAGCAGAACCCAATTGAACGCGACTGCAAACGTGGCGGGGACGTTCGCGTACACGCCCGCAGCGGGGACAGTCCTCCCAGCTGGAACGTCCACCTTGTCGGTGACCTTCACGCCGACCGCCAGTAGCGATTACACAACTGCGGCTGCCAGCGTTCCGGTTACGGTGAACGTTGTCGGCAACCTGACTATTTCGAGCGGTCAGACTTATACGTTCGCCAACGGCACCATCACTGGGAACCTTGTGATGAACGGAGGGACTCTGGTTCTGGACAACAGTGCTGTCGGTGGGAATTTACAGATGAGCGGCGGCAGCCTGGTGCTTACGATGAACGGCACGGTGAAGGGGAACCTGCAAATCACCGGAGGCGGCACCTTCTCCATCGGTCCGGGCCAGATCGGCGGAAACCTGCAGATCCAGAACATCCCCGCCGGCCCGGCCCAAAATCAGATCTGCAGTGAAACGGTGACTGGCAACCTGCAATTCCAGAACAACGGAACCGCCGTCCTGATCGGCTCACCTTCCTGTCCTGGAAATACCGTCGGTGGCAATCTCCAAGTGTCGAACAACTCCGCTGCAGTCCAGGTCGAGCACAACAGCGTCGGCAACAATCTCCAAGTACAAAACAACACGGCTTCAACGGCGGTCTTCTCCAACGCGGTCAACGCCAACTTGCAGTGCAGCGGGAATAGTTCGTCGCTGATCACAGGGGGCGGAAACACAGCCGCGCAAAAGCAAGGCCAGTGCGCCGGCTTCTAGGTGCGCCAATGCTTGGTGGCCGGCCTTCGACCTGGAATTTCCGGGAGGGCTGTCCTCGCCGCTGGCGACAGCAGGGCCCTTTCTTCTCGGCTGATTGATTCACGTTGTTGGCTCCCTCTTCTGGGTGGACTTGGTGACTGGATGGCGACCGGAGCGTAGCCTCAGCACCTCGACGAGCTAACCGCTCCCGCTCCGGCGCCGACCTCGCCCACTTCGGGACCAGCGCCTCCTCCCCACTGATTCGTTGCGAAGTCCCTCGCATCGTCCAAGTTCGCGGCGCAGGGAAGAGCCGGCTCCGAAATTTGCTTTTCACGTCGGCTTTCCTAACTTCGAGAGAAGACGCGGAAGTTCCGCGACGGAATGGATCACGGCATCTGGCCGGGCCGCGCGGAGCTGTGACGGCACGGGTGAGGTACCCACCACCCCAACGGAAAAAACGCCGGCGCGCCGGGCCATCTCGATGTCCGCGGGCGCATCCCCAATGTAGAGGCACTCTTCCGCGGCAAGGTGCAATCGCGCCAGCGCGAGCTGCAAGGGTGCGGGGTGCGGTTTCCGGTGACGCGCGTCTTCCGCAAAAATGCGCGCGGCGAAGCGACTCGTAAGTTTGAATCTCCGCAACTGTTGCCGGACGCGATCGCCGCTGCCGCTCGTCACCAATCCCAAGACAAATTCTTGCTGAAGTGCGGAGAGGACGGTCCGCGCGCCGGGGAATAAACGCGCTTCCTTGTGCCGGTAGTGGCGGCGCCAGAGGCGATCCGCTTCGTCCCACCGGGCGCGGGGGATCCGGGCTGCGCGATAGACGTTGTACCAGTTCGGGGAATAGTGCCGCTGAAGCTTCTCAAGCCCCCAATCGATTCCCAACGCGCGGAACATCTTCAAATAGGCTTGCGCATCGGCGCGGTAGGAATTGAGGAGCGTGCCATCCCAATCTAACAACACGCCTCTCAATCGGAGAGTTCGCGGAAGCATTTCGAGACTATTGTGGCCCAACGAGGGCAAGCATCCTTGAATCTTCCGGCCGCCGCAGCCGCGCTCCAGTGGATCGCCAAATCAGACAGAGTGATAGCGCTGGGGGACGGGGTCGTCACGGTGAAAAGTGATATCGTCAAACGCGGCGGCGAGCCCGTGCATTCCACTGATCCGGACGCTGTCCACTCGAACGATATGAGCCTCCGTCACCATGCGCACGCTCCCGCGGCGATAAGGACGCTCCACCAGCGCGACTTCCAGCTCGATGGGGGTTCCCGGTTCCAGCGATACTGGACATAGGAAGTAGACTCCGCTCGAACTGATATTCTGTGTGTGCAAATGGAGAAAACGGTCGGTGCGTTGGCCGGCGACGCGCGTCAGGCGCAGCCCCAGCCGCATCTTAGCGCGTGCGTAGACTCGTTTCTCGTTGGGTACCGCTACGGTGTGTGTGGGCACCCGGCGAATCCCGCGAGGCCGCGCGCGCTCCACCCATGGAGGCGCTTCGGGCCAGCCGGTCACCGAGGCAGCGTAAATTGCCCGTGATGAGACGGACTTACTTTCGGTGGGTTCCTTTGAGGTGCGAGCAGCGCGCATACTTCTCCCTCTTTCTACGTTCCGGGCGCCGCTCGCAGACACTATCCGCTGCCCCGCCCGGCGCGTCAAAAGAATCCGGCTACA
>Ga0209517_10005578_pt1 | contig 15978 bp, 13 predicted proteins | sample PeaSoiMetSII2010_FD_187695 | JGI IMG/M metagenome (GOLD analysis project Ga0209517, IMG submission 187695) | Peat soil microbial communities from Weissenstadt, Germany - SII-2010 (SPAdes) (version 2) | ecosystem: Environmental > Terrestrial > Soil > Wetlands > Peat | place: Germany... | reverse complement strand
GAGCTGCTGGCCGGGCTTCAGGCGTCCTTCCAGATAACCGCCGTGGAAAAACTTGCAGGGCAACGAGCCGGAGTCATCCTGTACAAGGAGATGATAGATGGCGTCGCGGCCGTACATGCCGCGAACAGCCTGGCCGCTCATGACGCGGGCGCGCAGGGTGTAGGTGCCGTTGGGCTGAATGTCCTTGATTTTGGAGAAATGGATGCGGTCTTCGTAGCGGAAGGGAAGATAGTTGAGCAAATCTTCCAGCGTGTAGATGCCGCGCTTGGCGAGGAGTTCGGCGCGCTGCGGCCCGACGCCTTTCACCATGCGGACGTCGGTCTGGAGGGAGATGGACATCGCTCCTTCTTTATATCACTGCTGGGACAAGGTCCGCTTTTCGAGAAACTTGCGTTGCGGGCCTGCGTATCATTAGAGTGGGCGTTCGAGGGCTGCAGAGCCTTCAGGAGGTTGTCTTGGCGGATACACGATTGACCGGAGCGGACAAGCGCGCGCTGCTGCTGTGGATTGCGCTCGGGATATTGGGCGTGGTATTTGCCCACAAATATTTCTTTCGGGCGTTTCCGGAAGCCTCGGTGGATTTCAAGGTTTCGCGGGGCGAAGCGCAGAAGCGCGCGAAGGAGTTTGTGGCAGGGCTGGGGGAGAACCTCAATGGTTACCGGTCCGCGATTGTGTTCGACGTGGACGAAAACGCAAAAACCTACCTGGAACGCGAGCTGGGCTTGCAGCAGGCCAACCGGCTGATGTCCAGCGAATTGCACATCTGGTATTGGGAAGTGCGCTTCTTCCGGCCGCAACAAGAGGAAGAGTTCCAGGTGCGAGTGAGCCCTACGGGGAAGGTTGTCTCCTACGACCACAAGATCGAAGAGGCTCGAGCCAGCAAATCGCTGAACCGCGAAGAGGCGCAAACAGCCGCGGAGCTTTATCTGCGGAACAAGCTAGGTACGGACCTGAACAACTGGAATTCCCTGCCAGAGGAGGCCAATTCCCAATCGCGGCCAAATCGCGTGGATTGGTCGTTCACCTGGGAACGCAAGAATTTCAAGGCCAAGGACGCGCCGTACCGGCTGGTGGTGGGACTGCAGGGCCGGCAGATCGGGAGCACGCAGGAATTTCTGCAGGTGCCGGAAGCGTGGTCGCGGGAGTACCAACGGTTACGAAACAGCAACAACACGCTCGCCTCTGTTTTCCTCGTCCCGTACTTCATGTTGATTGGGGCCGCAGCCTGGATCGCCATTGCGCTTTCCCGGAAGGGCCAGGTTTCCTGGGTCGCCCCGGTGCGCGTGGGGATCGCGGTGGCCGTTCTGCTTTTCCTGCAAAGCCTGAATGACTGGCCGTTGTGGTTCGCGCAGTACAAAACCACGGAGTCTTACGTGAGTTTCATTGCCTCGCAGATCGGGTTAGCCGTGCTGGCGGCCCTCTTCATGGCGGCTTTGACGGTAACGCTGATCCTTCCGGCTGGAGAGACAATGTACCGAGCCTCGCAGCCCGACCGGCTGAGGCTGGGTCAAGCGTTCACGAAACGCGGTTTTCGTTCCAAGGAGTTTTTTTCGTCCGCGGTCGTCGGTCTATCCATGGCCGCGGCTCACATCGGATTCATCGTGGCTTTTTACATGCTGGCCGGAAAGCTCGGCGCATGGGCGCCGCAGGACTTGAACTACGAGAATTCGGCAAGCACGGTCTTTCCTTGGATCAGCGGCGCAGCCATTGGCGTGACGGCGGCAACCAGTGAGGAATTTCTCTTCCGGTTGTTTGCCATTCCGTTCGTGGCGCGGCTTGCACGGTTTCGCTGGATAGCGGTGGTGGTACCGGCATTCTTATGGGGTTTTCTCCACAGCAACTATCCACAGGAACCCGCCTACATTCGCGGAATTGAGGTGGGACTCATTGGGGTTGTCGCCGGACTGGTGATACTGCGCTACGGAATCGTGGCTACATTGATCTGGCATTACACGGTGGACGCGTCCCTGGTGGGATTGCTCCTGATCCGTTCGGACAACGTGTACTTCAGGATTTCGGGGGTCGTGGTGGCATTGACGGCGCTCGCGCCATTGGCGTACTCGGGCATTTCATGTCTGCTGCGCGGGGAGTTTGAACAAGTCGAGGATCTGCTGAATCGAGCCGAACCGGCGCCGGAGATCGAGCTGCGTCAGGGACTCGCAGCGGCGGAACGGAGTATCGCGGGGCGGCGATACGCGGGACTCACGGCCGGGAGCATTAGTTTTCTTGCGGTCTGCTTGATTGTGGGCAGCGTGCTTGCCTGGAAGTTCGAGCGGGAGCGGATCGGCGACTATCTGCATCTGTCCGTGAATGAAAAAACTGTTCCGGCCAAGGCGAATGCCGTGCTGCGGGAACACGGGTTGGATCCGGCAAATTACCACAGGTCCGCAACACTCGTGGAGAAGATGGACCCCGTAACGAACGAGTTCCTGCTGAGAAGGAAGGTAACCGTCGCGGCCATCAACCGGATGTATGCGGAACGCGTTCCCGGCGCGCTCTGGTTTGTGCGGTATTTCCGCGATTCGGAGCCCGAGGAATTTGCCGTGACCTTGAAGCCGGACGGTTCTCTGCACGCCTTCAGGCACACGCTGGCCGAGGCGGCCAAAGGCGCGAAGTTATCCAAAGTGGAGGCCATCGCAGTCGCAGAGAGGTTCTTGCAGGAGAAGAAGAACATTCAATTAGGCGGGTGGAAGCTGGTGGATTCCCGTTCGGACGATCGTCCCAGCCGCAGGGATCACACACTGGTATGGCAGCAAATCACCCCGCTCGATTCGGAGAATAGCGCGGAGAAAGACTTGAATGATCACGCTTTTGCGCGCATGGAAGTTCAAGTGCTCGGCGATGAAGCCACGAACTATCGCACGTACATCAAGATCCCCGATGATTTCACGCGCGAACAGGAAGAACGCACGCTGCCGCGAACGTTGTTTCTGCTAGGCGAGATTGCGTTGGGCTTGGGCTTGGCAGTTGCGGTTCTCGTTTTCTATTTCCAGAATTTCCGCAAGCAGAGCTTCGTTGTGCCGTGGCGACGCCTGTTTTTGTGGGGACTGGCCGGGTTTGCCCTGTTCGTGGTGCGTTTCCTGCTGGGCGCGGGAATTCCCAATTTATTGCAGCAGTACGATACGGCATTTCCATTCCGGTTGTTCCTGGGCACGCAAATCGGGTTCGTGCTTCTCGGAAGCGCATTCCTGGCGGGCAGCATCGTGTTGCTTTTCGGGATAGCGTGGCATTTTGCGGCGCGGGCCTTTGGCGAAGAGCAGGTTCCTACATGGCTGGGCATGCCAGGGGAGTATTATCGCGATGCCTTCTGTATTGGTTTGGGAGGCTCGGCGTTGTTGATCGGTCTGCAGCGGCTCCTGAGCGCGGCGTCCACGTGGTGGCCAACCGCGCAGCGCGGCGCGCCCAGCAGCTTTGGGGGTTCGTTTGACGCGCTGGTGCCCGCGGGCAGTGTGATCGGCGGAACGCTCCTACAAGGACTGCTGATCACAGGAGTCCTGGCCGTTGCGGTGGGATTTGTCGGCGCGGAGCTGAGGGTGCGCTGGTTGCGCTTGCTCCTGTTCTTTGCGATAGCGGCGGCAATGGTCACAAACTGGGGCTCTCCGGCAGATTTCTTTAAGCACTTCCTGGTGCAAGTGGTTTTGCTGGGCTTTGTGGTGTTTGGGATTCGCAGGGTAGCACGTTTGAACCTGCTGGGATGGTTCCTCGTTGTTGTTTGTGCCGGGCTGCTGGGCGCGGGTTTGGAGTTGATCGGGCAACCGGACGCATTCTACCGGAGCCAGGGCTACATCGTGCTGACAGCATTGGGGGTACTCCTGGCGTGGCCACTGGCATGGTGGCGGCTTTCGTGGGGGGAAAGAACCGCCCGGGAGTAAGCGCTCAGGGCAACTGGGGGTGCTTGCGCGCATCCAAGGTGAGAGGCCACACGGACGTGAGTCGACGGATGGGGACCTTTGCTTACGTATCAGCATAGAATGCGTCCAAATTGGTTATCGGTGGTGTGGATTTATTTGCAGGGGAGCACCGGGAAGTAAACTCCTGTCGCAGAATGATCTGCACCGAATTCGGCGAAGAGACAGCGAATATGCCGCTACCCCCATTGGCCTTAGCTTTCGCGGATGATGCCGGCCGGACCAGCAATTCCGAAGCTGCCCTGGCCACGGTGACCTCTTTGGCCAATCTCGATGAGCGCACCCTAGTCCAGGAAGCGCAGATCGGTAATCGCGCTGCTTTCGAGGAATTGGTTCGCCGCTATGATCGGGACGTTTTGCGGTTGGCTCTAAACTTGATGAAGCGCACCGAGGACGCCCGGGACGTTTATCAGGAAGCCTTCCTGAAGGTCTACAAAAACCTCCACCGATTCCGGTTTGAGTGCAGTTTTTATACCTGGTTGTATCGCATCGTAACCAACGTCTGCCTGGACCAATTGCGGCGGCGGCGGGCGCGACCGGAGGATCAGGCGCCCGAAGTGCATCCCGGGCAGTATGAGGAAGGCATGACGGACTTCTTCGAGCGGCAGAGGGAGCATCGCCCTGCGCTCGATCCGGAGAAGCATTTGGTTGGCCAGGAAATCCGGGCCAAGCTTGCGACGGCCATGGCGCGGCTCTCGCCCCGGGAACGCATTGTATTTGAGATGAAGCACTACCAGGGACTCAAGTTGCGAGCCATCGGCGCGGTCCTGGGCACCAGCGAGGAGACCGTGAAGAACTCGCTATTCCGGGCCACGCGCAAACTGCGCAGTGAACTCGGAGAACTACGATGAGCGCCGCTGATCCGACGAAAACTTGCGCTGAGGTTGCAGCGCTGCTGGTGTTTTACGTTTGCGATGAAGTGAACGCTCAGGAGCGCGCATCCATTGATACACATTTGGCGATCTGCAAGGATTGCCGCGCGCAACTCGCGGAGGAAATCTCTTTCCAGGAGGCGGTCGGAGAGATCCCGCAGGCCGCGGAGAGCTTGGAGAGCGCGAGCGTGCTGCTGGCGCATTGCCGGAGTGAACTCGCCGAGAAGCTCGACGACCTAGCAACTCCCCCCGTAAAGGAGAAGGCACCCGCGTTTCTGTGGTTGCGAAGGTGGATGGCGCTGCACCCGGCGTGGAGCGGCGCGCTGCTGGTGCTTTTCGGACTTGTAGCTGGCGTGGAGTCAACGCAGTGGTTCACCGGCCGGAATGATGCGAACGCGCTGGACCAGGCGGTGAATGTGCGGCCCGGGCCACGAATCACCCAAGAACAGCTCGCCAAGATGGCCGTTGCCGGCGTGAACTGGACTCCTTCCTTGGAATCCGGAACGCAAAACGTTCGCCTGCAGTTGAGCGCAGAGCAACCCGTGGTGCTCACGGGTAACCTGGATGATACGGATGTCCGGCAAGTGCTGATGTACGTTGTGGAGAACGGCGATCGCTTTGATTCAGGGGTGCGGTTGGATTGTCTGGATGTGTTGAGGGCGCGAGCCAAAGACGTACAGGTGCGCGGCGCCCTGCTGACCGCGGCGCGCAAGGACCGGAATCCGGCGGTGCGATTGAAGGCGCTGGAGTCGCTGCGCGATTCGACCTCGGACCGGATGGTCCGGGAGACCCTGCTTGAGGCGCTGCAGCAGGATTCCAATCCCGGCGTGCGGGTCGAAGCGGTGAATTTGCTGGTGCGCTCTCTCGATGCCGGGGAGCCGGATTCCGCCGTGCAGCCGGTTTTCGGAGATGTGGATGCGCCGGAGCATGAACTGGGTGCGCCAAGAGCTCCCGGTGTTCCACCGGACGAATCGCTGGCCAATGTGATTCGCGCCCTGCAAGATCTGCAGCGTAAAGACCCCAGCCAGTACGTGCGGCTGCGCAGTTCGGCGGCATTGCGGGAAATCGGCGAGCGCGGCGAACAGTGAGTTTTCATCGCGTGATTGCAAATTGGGCGCACTTCATGCGAATGGATTGGAAAATGTCATTCCCTACTCGCCGCCAGCCGAAGCAGCCAGCATTCCTCGCACTTGCTTATGCAGTCGCTGCGTTAGGCATGGTGGCGCCAGCTTACGCGGGGGAAAATGTACCTCCGCATGCGACGGCGGACCGCTCCGGTGACATTGCCACAAGCGATCGTGGGACGTTGACGCTCACCGCGGATCTAGGTTCGGTGCGCGTCCAGGCGCTACCCCCCAACGCGCCTGCCGTGGTCCATTACACCGTACACATCGAAACGGACGCGCCGGGCCCCCTCGCGCACGTGCTTCTGCAAAGGTATGTTTTGACGGCTAAAGAAACGCCGAACGGTGTTTCCCTCGTGGGGGGGCTTCCACAACTGCGCTCGATCATGAGTCGCAACGCACAATACTGGGTGCAATTCCAGATCAGCGTGCCGGCAAATTTCGGAGTGGAAGTTACCACCGGCGCTGGTGACATTGAAACGTCGGACCTGGCCGGGCGCGTACTGCTGGAAACTCAGGGCGGCAACATTCATACGGGACGCCTTGGATTCGGGCCTTACCAGGGCTTTCCCACGGAGCGCTATACGGCCAAGCTGGAAACCCAGGGCGGGCATATCACGGTCCTGGATGTCGCCGGCGACTTGGATGCGTTTACTGCCGGGGGCCACATTCAGGCGGGAAACATCGCCGGCAGCGCCAAATTGCGGTCCGGGGGAGGACACATTCGAGCCGGCCGAATTGGGGGCGAAGCGCATCTGGAAACAGAAGGCGGCAACATCGCCGTTGGCGAAGCGGGCTCCTATGTAAGCGTGCGCACGGGCGGCGGGCAGATCGATTTCGGAGAGGTACACGGTTCGGTGCATGCGCAAACGGCCGGCGGTGGAATTCGCGTAATGTACGTTACAGGGCCGATGGAAGTGGAAACGAGCGGCGGCAGCATCTGCCTGACGCACGTGGCAAATACGCTCCGCGCGGCAACGGGAAACGGCACCATCACGGCATGGATTGCCCCGGATTCATCGGATCCGCATCGTCCCGTCCGGCTGCCAGGCACCTCGCAACTTTCTTCCACCACGGGCGACATCGTGGTGTTCTTGCCGCGGAATATCATGGCCACGATCGACGCGACGGTGGACAACGGTGGCGGGCGGCGCATTGAGGCGGACCCTTCTCTACGCTTGAATCTGCAGCAGAGCCGGCCGGAGGGGGCGTTGCACGCGCATGCGGAGCTAAACGGCGGAGGGGCGGTGTTGAAGTTGCACACAGCGGCAGGCAAGATCCGGCTGCAATACCTCGACGCGGAAACAACGCTGCGGCAATCCATGGTGGACGAGGAAAGACAACGTCTCATCAACGATGGGTTTCCCAAGGAAGCGGCGCCACCGGAATCGCAGGCTCTGGCGGCGACAACACCTGGGACCAAAGCCGATTGGATGGACCAGTGGATCGCCCGGATGGAGAGTGTGTTCCTGGGCGGCGTGCGGGAAGATGCGGAAGAGTTCAAGAAGCGCTTGATCGTCTCCCCTCCGCCGGAATACCCCCAGTTGGCGCGCGTGGCAGGCTTGCAGGGCGTGGTGCGCATGCAAGTCCGGGTGAAGCCGGATGGCAGCCTGAGCGTGGACAAAGTTATTGAAGGGGAACCCGCGCTGGCAGATGCCGCGACGTCTGCAATCCGGCAATGGCGGGCGAGGCCCGGGCAGGTAGGCGACAAAAAGGTTGACGTTATCACCACGGTAACGTTTAATTTTCAGCTCCACTGAGGAGTTGGCCGGTGAAACGGCGCGTGGGGAGGAAGAGCTTGTAGTTGCCCTGGGGGAAGTGACCTGGTTCGCAAAGGAGGGTCGACTATGATTCGCAGCGTATTTCGTCCCGCTACTTTGGTTCTGTTGGCCATCACGGTTTTCCTGGCTCCACAATGTTTCGGCGTAACAAGTGAATTCGCGCAAACTTATCCTTTGCGTTCCGGAGGAGCGCTGGAACTCAACAATGTGAATGGCACGGTGCGCATCGAGGCCTGGGACAAGGATGTGGTGGAAGTGCGCGCGGTGAAGACAACGCCGGAAAAGGAATCCAGCCTGGACCGCGTTTCGATAGACGTGGACTCACGCCCCGACGGGGGACTTTCCATTTCCACACGCTACCCACAGGAAGAGGGAGTGGAAGTGGCGGTGGACTATACGGTGCACGTGCCGCGGAGCGCTTTAGTAACACACGTCAATACGGTGAATGGTTCGCTACGCGTGACGGACCTCGCTTCAGTGGGTGAGTTGCATACGGTCAATGGCAATATTGAGGTTTTCGAAGGCAGCGGCGACGTGCACGCCCACACGACGAATGGCAATGTGTACCTCGAACTGAAGCACCCGGCGGATTCCAAAGGAGCCCTTGCGGAGACCACGAACGGTTCGGTGCTCCTGGCAATTCCAGCGGATCTCCCTGCAGACCTGGAAGCCCATTGCATGAACGGGAGCTTCTCTTCGGACCTTCCCGTGGTGATGCGTGGAGCAGTGCAGCCCCGAGTGTTGCATGGAAAGCTGGGAGGCGGCGGCTCGCCCATCCGGCTGGGCACGGTGAACGGGGCCATTCGCGTGGTCGCTCTTCGGGCGACGGTTTAGCATTTCCTCCGTCTAAGTAAGCGGAGGAGTTGATCGCCACTATGAACAATCGAAATCTTTGGACCGTACTAGGCTCGGGGGCTCTGAGCATCGCGCTGCTGGCCTTGCCAGGAGCTTCCGCCAAGCAACAAGAAGCCGGAAGCACATCGCAAAAGCACACACAGATCTATATCAACCAGGAAAAGGAAGCTCCACAAACGGAATCGGACGAGGTCCTCGAAATCGAAGGACTTCCCTCCGACGACGACGTCCAGGTTTTGCTGGGTGGAGGCGGAAGCTGGCTCGGCGTAGGCGTGGCCGAAGTCACTTCGGAGAAGGTGAAAGATCTCAAGCTGCCGGCGGAGCGCGGGGCGCTGCTCGGGAAGATCGTGCCCGATAGCCCCGCCGCCAAGGCAGGATTGAAGGAGAACGACGTCATCACGGAGGTCAACGGGCAACGGGTGGAAGGCTCGGAGCAGTTCCGGCGCATGATCCGCGAGATTCCGGCGGGGAGGACCGCGCAGTTGTCGGTGTGGCGAGATGGCCGCCAGCAGAGCGTCACGGTGACATTGGGCAAGTCGGAGGCCGTACACCACCACACCATGGTGGCGCCAACGCCTGGAACTTTTGCGTTCCAGATGCCGGATTTGCAGGAGTTGCCCGCGCTCCAGGGTCTCCGCAATTTCAGTTTTTCCGTTTCAGGCCGCGCGCGGCTGGGCATCGATGCCGAGGACCTGGAAGGAGATTTCGGAAATTACTTTGGCGCACCGGATGGCGAAGGCGTCCTGGTGCGCAGTGTTTTCGAGAATTCTCCCGCGGCCAAGGCCGGGCTGAAGGCCGGCGATGTGATCACCAGCATGGACGGCGAGAGAATCCACAGTGCCGGCGAACTGCGCGAAAAGCTGATGATGAAGAAAGACGCGAAGGCCGTGAAGTTGGGCTTGCTGCGCAACCGGAGCGAGTTGTCGTTGACCGTCGAGTTTCCAGCTCCCGAGCAGAAGGCGCCGCACCACATTTCGGAGCGGACGAACATATAAGCAAGAAGGATGTCTACGACTGGGTCCGGCTGGCGTGGATTGCTGGCCGGGCCCTTTTCTTTGGAGAGGCGCTCGCAGAATAGCTGCTCGCTGCTGCGCACCTTTGACCCGAAGGGTGCGCTTAGCCCCCAGGACCGTATTTGCGCAGCAAGCGTAGCGGTCGCCGCACGGCATCCCAGAACCAGGAGCGGCGGTCCTCAGCCCCCTCCACCCAATCTTCCTCGGTAGGAGATAGGGATAAGCGCAAGAGGTATTGGGCGCCTACGAATCCCCCGCCGGCCATGCGCACACGGAAGAAGGCTCGCTCCCGGAGGGCGGGCGGGGCAAACCCGGCCTGGGGCAGCCAACGGACTACCTGCTGGCAGAGTCGCTTCGTGGCGGCGTCCGAAGTGAGTTCTGCGGCCATTTCCTGCGGCGGCTGAACGCCAAAAACGGAAACTCCGAGTTGCAGACCGACGCGCAGCATGCGTTCCGCACCCACATCCTTGGCGGCTTGGCGGACCTTTTGCCAATCCATTTCGGGATGACGCGCGGCCAAAGCGGTCACATCGGCAACCCAGATGAGCCGCTCCCAGAAATGCTTGGCGCCATGAATACAGTTCAGCAACAATTCGTCCTCGAGGCTTAGCGCCGGCACATCGCGGCCGTCCAGCGGTACGCGCCGCTGACGGGCATAGAGATCCTCGACGCGCATGGGCCGCGGATAGTAGCGAAAGGTGCGTTCCGTGTGGAGTTCGACGAGGCGTTGCGTCCCGGGGCGTTTGAAGAGGTATTCGCCGGGCACTTTTCCAGCTTGAATGGCGCGTTCTGGAACGTCCGCATCAAAGCCCAGGGCAATCATGTGCTGCGTCGCAGTTAGAATATCGCGGTGACGAACTATCAGGTCGAGATCGACATAGCTCCGCACCGCAGGGTCACCGTAAGCCAGGAGTGAAATCAGAGGACCTTTCACAAGCAGCGTCTCGACGCCGGCTCGTGCAAAATCTTCCAGAAGGCGGAACAACTCCGCGGTCATACTCAAAGTGAAGAGGTACTGGGCGCGGAGGCGGGTCTGCAGCTTTTTGCGGGCGTCCGGGGGAACTCCTTCGTAATTCAGTTCCTCCAAGCGCGCAGCAACAATGCCGAGCACGCCGTGCCCTTCGGCCAGCTCCAACAACACGCCCCAGTCCAATCCAGTTCCAAGGCAACTGATAACCCGGTCACGATTGGCTAACGGCGAGGCACAAGCACAGAGAAAGCTCCATTCTTTTTCCAGGGAGCCCGCGCCAAATGGAGGTATGGAAGACAGAAATTGCTCCAGTTTCGTTTCGGCCAGTGTACACCGGTATGCAGAGAATAGAGGGACGAAGCTGGGTTCCAAAGGGCGTTAGACGGTTATCGGATAACTCACGAGCAGACCTAAGACGGCGATGGCTTGGGCCCCGTCAGGAAAGCAGCTGCATCCCTTTGGATCAGTTCACAAAGTGCGGGAATGCGGTTCGCATCCCGGTGAGGAATAATGCGCCGCACCGGTACCTGTTGTACGAGCCGGGACAATGTGTCGAACTCAACGGCACGTTGCTCGCGATCCAGAAGCCAATTCATGTAGGTATTCTGCACGAGATTCAGAAGTGCCTCCCGAGGGCGGGTTTCTTCCACGCGCGGTGCGTCGGTGCCATCTAAGCGCGAAGCAAACAGGTAGATCAGTCCCAGGGGCAACGCTTCCGGTGAAAACCGGGCGCGAACGCCATCCAAAGAGAGAAAATGCTTCTCCCAAACAGGCGTGAGCCGGGGAAGGGCTTCGGCAGAGCCGAGGAGATGTACAACGGAATCAGGCCACAGGCACACCCGCGGATAACCGGGGAAGAGATGAAATCGTCCCGCGGACTCTTGCAGTGGGGAAATATCTTCGCTCAGAACTGGGGCGCCGCGCAGCGCTAAAGCGGCGGCTGTGGTGGACTTGCCGAAGCCAGCGTCGCCCGCGAAGGCCACGGCTTGGCCGAAGAATTCGACCGCGCTGGCGTGCAGAGATGTGACGTGCCGACGCCGCAAAATGAATCCCAAAACGGGTCCCAAGAAGTAGGTCGCGAGGTCCGCGTTCGTAAGTGGGGGACGAAAGGCCCCCCAGACGCGGCGGGCCTCGGCGTCAACGACAAAACGGGCACCGTCCGAGTACGATAACTCGAAACATGCGGCTTGGCCGTGCTCGATAAGCTGAAAAGAAGGATCTGCGCCGTCTTCGGACTCCGGCCGATGGGAGAGCACGTGGCTCGGAAATGCACAGGCACGCCTCGCCCATTCGGGTTCTGGACCTGTCTCGAGGAACAAGTCGGCTCGCCGGGTGGATTGCGGAACCAAGGCTGGCCCCGCAATGCTGGTCGTCGAGTCAATCCCAAGACCGTAGACTCGGTAGGAATAGCTCACAGGGATCTGCTTTTCGGCTGCAAAAGAAACTGGGGGGAATTCAGGCTCCGGTTCGGCGTCTCAGGCCTGTTTTAGCGGCATCGGCACGGCCCCCGACGGCCTTGGATTTCGTCATCTGGGTCAGGTCACCATAAACGAGCAGCTTGGGTGATTGATACGGCTTTTTAGCGGGTTTGTTAGACGGCTGCTTCATTCAGGCCCCTCTCGTGACACTTTACTTAATCCCTTCCCCGTTTTCAATGTCTTTCAACCAGTGCGCGAGGGAGATTGGGCAGAGAATCTCCAAGCTCAATGAACCCTTAACTTGTTCCAATGTTTCGATATATTTCGGCCAATTCACGTATTGCAGAATCCCCTCGGGCGGCTCGGAGGTGACGGGAGTCCAATCCAGCTTCTGCTGGCAGGCCTCGAGCGGATCCATCACCAGGGGCGTTTTTGGTCGCTGGAGAACGGCATCGGGCAAACACCCGTTCATGGCCTGGCGAGCGAGTTCCTTGTTGACGCACCAAGGCACGGGAGGCAGGCGCAAAAGGAAATGCAGAAGGCGCAGGTCAAGGAGTGGCGCCCGCGCTTCCAAAGGCACGCCGGTCCAGGCGGCATCTTCATCTTCCAACACGCCGGCCCAGTACGCGCTGTGCAGCGAAGCATAGGCGTGCGGGTGGACGGGATGTTCATAAACGGGTGCGCAACTCTGTTGACGCCACCTGTCTTTGAGTTGCGCACGAAGCTCGAAGTCCTGTGCAATCCAGGTTGGATAACCCTGCCGATCATCTTGGCCAACTAGCAGGCAGCGAAGGCGTGTCCGAAAACCACCCCTTGGTGGAGGAATCCTGCCATGCGTCCAGAAATAGCCCCCGAAGGTACGCGTTATTTCGGTCCAATCACCACGCTTCTGCAAATAGCGGAAATAGGGCCACGCCCGACCGGTCAGAACATCGTCGCCGCCATCGCCCGAGAGCACAACGCGGGCATGAGACGCAATTTTCTGGAAGAGCCGCGCGGTTCTTGCGAGAAACAAATCGGAGTCGGGCTCTGGAGTTGTTTTTACACCTGATTTCAGGGGTTCATAGGGTACGAAGCTCGCATCTTCCAGGACTTCGTGCGAGAGGTTCAAGTGCTTTGCTGTAAGCGCGGCAAATTCGGGCTCCGGGTCGTCAAAGTGAGTCCTCCAACTTACAGTAAAAGCCTTCAGGCACTCGCGTTGTCCGCGCTGCGAAGCCAATTGCGTGGCGATAGCACAGACGGAGCCGGAATCCAGGCCACCGCTCAAGTAAAGCGAGGCAGCGGCATCGGGCATACGGTCGCGCACGGCTTGCAGCAGCAACTCACGATAGGCCTCGGTGTACTCTTCAGGGCGCCGGAGATGCAGCGGCTCTTCGATGGGTAACTGCAGAAATCGTTGCACTTCCACGCGGCCGCCGTCGTATTTCAGGAGATGTCCGGGAGCCAGCCTGCGAATGCCGGCATACACTGTGCGCGTAGGATCGGCGCACAACCCGTCCAAGAGGAAATCTCCAATAAACAGGTCGTCGAGTCGCGAGGAGATTCCCGGAACAGCCCGCAGGACTTGCAGTGTATCGCTGAAGTAAAGAGCGCCCGCCGCATGCGCATAGAAGAACGGATGGGCGCCAATAAAATCGCGCGCGCACCAGAGTTGTTTTTCCACGATGTCCCAGAGCGCAAACGAAAAATCACCAAGGAGATCTTCAAGGGAAACTTCGCCCCATTGCCGCCAGGCGAGGAGCAGCAGATCTTCGTCCGTAGCACCTTGTACAGGGGAGCGGCCATTGCCGGAGAGCCTGTGGAGCAAAGCGTCGCGGGCGTCAAGGCGCACGTGGCCGAGCAGCCAGAAACGGCCGTCGAGGGTCACCGGTTGTTGCAGCGCTTGCCTTCCAGGATCGGTCTGCAAGAAGGCGAAGCTGCATCCCCAACCATCCTGCGCGCGGACGTTCGTTCCATCGGGACCGCGAAAGCTCAGCTTAGCGGCGAGTTGCGCCAGCCACTCCTGATTAATCGCTGCTCCGTCCGGCCGCAGCACGCCAAAGAAGCCGCTCATGACTGCTCCTTCGGCGGAACGCGGAATTCACTGTCGAACGGGGCAAAGTGGCGATGCACCTCTTCCGACTGATTCAGGGCAGTGCCCTCGTACTCTACCCAGGCATGGGCTTCGAAGAGGTTCGTCTGCTTGCGGACACCAATGCGAACGCTGGCGGAAATTCCCTGAAGCCGCAACAGATACCAGAGGGTGAGTGATACTTCAAGGCAACTCGCGCCGGGCATGCCGTAGCGGACGGCAGCACGAACCATGCGACAAGTTTTCTCCACGGTGTCCTTGCTGCCGACAGTTGGCGGCAAGGCCACATTGCGGCGCACCCATCGGGCCTCCAGCCACTCCTGGGTCCTCTTATAACCTCGCAGGCGCAGAGATGCCCCAACGAGAGGAAGAAGTACTGCGGCGCGGCGAAACATCTTCCGTGCATCGGAATCCAGCGCTCTATACCGCCGGAATGGTTCCCACATTGTCGGTTTCTATATTGAGCAGGCCATATTCCAGGAGGCGGCTCAATAGTTCGGTGAGATGGGTGCGCAAGAGCTCGGGATCCACCTCGAATTCTTCCAGGAGCCTGGCGTAAGCCGCGTCGACGCTGGGAGAGGACGTGAGCAGTTCCCACATGCGCGTTCCGGTGGTGTCCATGCCAAAATACTTTTCCGTCTCCAGGTTCAGCAAAACGGACTCTCCGTCGAGATGCCGGACGAGCACGTGCTTGGGAACGACCACGCGGTTGGCGAATTGCATGATGCGGCGCTTCTCCTGCCCCGTCGTGCCCCGAGGAACAGCGGGGCGTTTTGGTTTCGATGTAGATGCTCCGCGAGTATCTTACCGGGGAATGGCTTTGCAAGCCATGCACGCGGCGGCAAAGACGGCAGGCGGCGCATTGTCTAATGGCGGCAGACAGGTTATAAAATCAAGCGTGTCTATCCCTGCCATCTTAATTGATGCACTTGAAAAGTGGTTTCCGCCGACCTACAGCGGGTGGCGCGCGTTCCTGCAGCCGTTTGCAAAGCCCAGTTCCCCGGCGCTTTGCGGCATTTCGTTGGAGGTGGCAGAAGGCGAGGCGGTGGCCCTGCTCGGTGCGAACGGCGCAGGGAAAACGACGCTGCTGCGGGTCCTGGCCACCCTGCTGCTTCCGACGCGTGGCACTGCACGGATCGCCGGTCACGACGCGGTGAGCGACCCGGCCGCGGTGCGCCGCCACCTCGGTTACCATGCAGGCAGAGACCTGGGGTTTTACTCGCGTCTGACGGGGCGACAGAACCTGAATTTCTTCGGGCGGCTCAACCATCTTTCCGACGCCACCATCGAGGAGCGCACACGGGCGCTGGGCGAGCGGTTTCAATTGGGCGAGGCGCTAGACCGTCAGACGCGTTCGCTCTCTTCCGGCACCATCCAGCGGCTCAGCTTATTGCGCGCCCTTCTTCATCAACCCAAGGTTTTGCTGCTCGACGAACCCACGCGCAGCCTGGATGCGATTGCCGCGTCGGAGTTCCGCCGGTTCCTGAAGACTGAAGTCCTTGCGGGACACGGCACGTCCCTTCTTTTCGCCTCGCACTCCCTACCGGAAATCGAACTCCTCGCGGATCGCGTGGCAATCCTGCAGGAGGGCGTACTCATTGCGTTTGACACGCCCGCCGGGCTCAAGGCGAAGGCGGGAGCATTTTCCCTGGAACAGGTTTTCTTCCGGCTTACCGGGCGCCCCGTACCTCCCGATGTGGAGGCTCGCCCCGCATGATGCGCACTCTTCGTGATGTGTTGCTCTTTTTTCAACGCGACCTCCGGATCGCCAGCACTTACCGGAGTCCGTTTGTTCTGGAGGCGATCGAAGCGCTGTTTGGCGTGGCGATGTTTTATTACGTGGCGCGCTTTGTGGACTCGCCGGGGTTGCGCCAAGCGCTGCCACAGGGCAGCACGTATTTCGCTTACTCGCTGGTGGGATTCGTGTTTTTCGATTATCTCAATGCGGCGCTGGACAGCTTCGACC
>Ga0209517_10005577_pt1 | contig 15983 bp, 14 predicted proteins | sample PeaSoiMetSII2010_FD_187695 | JGI IMG/M metagenome (GOLD analysis project Ga0209517, IMG submission 187695) | Peat soil microbial communities from Weissenstadt, Germany - SII-2010 (SPAdes) (version 2) | ecosystem: Environmental > Terrestrial > Soil > Wetlands > Peat | place: Germany... | reverse complement strand
AGACGCCGTACAGTGTGCCCCGCGGCCCGCCTCTATCATCACCCTTATCTGGGGGGGCTGCTGGAGCACACCTGGTTCGTGGCCCGCCATGCCCTGGCCTCCCTGGGCATCTACCCCGACCTCCACCCCAGCCTGGCCCTGGCCGGCGCCATCCTCCACGATCTGGGAAAGATCAAGGAAATCACCAATCCCACCGCCCCGGAGTTCACGGTCCCGGGCCAACTCCTGGGCCATATTGTCCTGGGCTGGGAGATGGTGCGGGAGGAAGCCCGGGCCATGGAATTCTCCGACGCCGACCTTCTCATACAGCTAGAACACATTATCCTGGCTCATCACGGCGTTCTGGAATTCGGCTCCCCCATCCCCCCCAAAACCCGGGAGGCCATGCTGGTTTATGCCCTCGATGACCTGGACGCCAAGCTCAAGATGATGTCCCAACACCTGGAAAGCGACGGGGGGGAGGGCGATTTTACCGGCTACCACCGGGTCTTGCAGCGGGGACTGTATAAAGGCGGAAAGACTAAGGAAACCGGCGGCCAGGGAAAAAAATGATGGAGTAATTGACATTTTTGTAGCTTGTTCTTATCTTAAATTTAAATCGAGCGGGGCCGCGGCGAGGCGGGTTTGGGCCAGGCCCTTCGAAAGTCAACCAGGAGGGCATTTATGTTCAAAAAGGTTTTGGTTCCACTGGACGGCTCGGAAATTGCGGCGAAGGTTCTCCCCAAGGTAGTAGAGTTGGCCAAGTCCTGTCAGGCCAAAGTGACCCTCTTTCACGTCTGTTATGCCGGGGTGGGGGCCTTCTCCGGCGAGGCCTCTCCGGGGGTGATCAGGGCCGAAGAGGCCCAGGAACGAAAATTCTGCTCCACCTTCCTGGCCAAGGCCGCGAAGGACCTCCAGGACCAGGGCGTGCAGGCGGACTCGGCTTGCGAGGACGGGGTGCCGGCCCGGGAAATCATCGCCTTCGCCCAGGATAAAGGCTACGACCTCATCGTCATGGGCACCCACGGGGCCGGGGAAGTGGCCTGGTACATGGGCGGGGTCGCCGACAAGGTGGCCAGCCACGCCACGGTGCCGGTTCTCTTGTTCCGGACCCTGGACCTCAAACCCCCGCTTCTGAAAGAGATTTACTCTGCGGTGCCAGGGGTTAATTTCCCCAAATAATTACGGTTTCCAGTTGATCACCAAATCTTCGGGACCGCCGGGCTTTGCCCGGTGGTCCCGTTTTACTTCAAGGCCGCGGTCCCGCCCGCAGGCTGGCTGGAAAAAATCCGCTGGACGGCAACTAAATAAAAAACCTCCATCCCCCGGATTCAGAGCAATTTACGCCCCGGCGGGAGCAGCTTCCGCCGGAGCAGAGGTCTTGATGAACAAGGCTCCGATGATGCCGATCACCACACAGAGAGCAATGAATACCCAGGCCGCGGTGTAGGTCTTGGCCCCGCTGGCGTGAACCACTACCAGCATGCCGAAAATTTTGGCCGCAAAGGCGGCGACGAAATAGCCGGCCCCATTAACGAAGCCCATGGCCTTGCCATAAACCTCAGGCGAAAAAATTTCGGCCGGCACCGCGAGAAACGGTCCCCAGGCCATGTTGGCAAAGAAACCCATGCCGCAAAGAGACAGGGCCAGGATTGAATGGTCCGCCGCTTTCAGCGAGGAGAGCAGCAGAATAAAAGGTATCAGGCCGATAAAGCACACCAGGATCATGACCTTCCGGTCATTCCGGAACAATTTGTCCGAAAGGTAAGAGGAGGTAAAGCTTCCGACGGCCCCGGCCAAAAAGTAAAGCGAACTCCATAAACCCATGGTCGCCAGTTTAAACTTGAAGACATCCGACAGATAAAGAGGGATAAACACCAGGGTTCCCCAAAAGGCGATCTGCATGACAATGTCCACCACGATGACGGCCACATAGCTGCGGTGCTTGAACATGTCCAAGAACGAGAATTCTTTCTGCGAGAGGATTTGGGCCTGGGTGTCATGGTATTCACCCTTCTTCAGGATGCCTGCCGCCAACTCCTCCTCATACGAATGTTCCAGTTCTTCCTGGGTGATATGTTTATATTGCTCCGGCCGGTCGAAGACCAGGAACCAAATCAAGAGCAAAGGGACCATGCCGACTGCCGCGGTAATAAAAAACACGATGCGCCAGCCGCCGAAAAAGACTGCCATCTGGGTGGCAAGAATGCTGGCCCAGGCCGGCGTCAGGATCCAGGCCCAGGAGAGCAGAGCCTGCGCTTTGGCGCGGCCTCCCTTGTTAAACCAGCGCATCAGCACCCTGGCGGAAGGGACATATTCGGTCCCCACCAGCAGTCCGAACAGGGCCATTCGGTAGTAGTATTCCATGGGAGTGCGGAGGAGTCCCATCCAGGCGGTCATTAAGGACCAGGCGATTACCGAAAAAATCAGGACTTTCTTCGCCCCGTATTTGTCGGTCAAAATTCCGGAAATATACTGGGCGGGGGCGTAAAAGATCATCATCAGCATGGCGCCCGTGCCTACCCCGGAAGCAGTCAGGCCGATATCCTTCATGATCATGGGGTTCAGGACCGCGGTTTTCACCCGATCCAGGTACTGGATGCTATAGCAAAAAAACAGGGTAACTGCGATTACCCAGCGATACGGAATTCTCTTCATTTGCTTGCCCTCCTGGAAGTTTTGAGGTTATGGCCCCAGCGGCTTAATGCAGCAGGCGCTTGACCAGGGTTACCGCATCGCCGGCATCGGCAGCATATCCATCCGCGCCGATATCTCTGGCGAATTTCTCGTTTACCGGGGCGCCGCCCACCACTACCTTCACCTGATCCCTGAGTCCGCCGGCCTTCAGGGCGTCGATGACCTTTTTCATCTGCGGCATGGTCGTGGTGAGCAGGGCTGAGAGTCCCAGCACGTCCGGTCGGTATTGGGCCACCTCTTCGACAAAGGAATCCGCAGCTACATTGACTCCCAGATCTCGGATTTCGAGGCCGACGCCCCTTAACATCGTTACCACCATGTTCTTGCCGATATCGTGAAGATCGCCCAAAACCGTGCCGATTAGAACCTTTCCCCTAACCTCGGCCTTCTCGGCGAGGTAAGGTTCAAGAACGGTCAGGGCTTCGTTCATGGCCCGGGCCGAGAGCAGCACTTCCGGGATGAAGACCTCTCCGGTTTTGAACTTGCTGCCGATGACCTCCATCGCCGCAATCATCCCCTTATTGAGGATGTCCGGCGCGGCAAAGCCCTGGTCCAGCATCTCCCGGACGTGCGTCTTGATGCCCAGGTGGTCTCCTTTGAGAACGTCGTTTTGGATGGTCAGAAATTCTGCCGCAACGCCCCCCTCGACTTCGACCCGGACCGGAGCGGCCGCCGCCGTTGCCGCCAGCGGGCGGAATCCACCCGCTTCCAGAGGCAGCCGTCCTTCCTTGGCAATCCGTTCGCCCAGGCGCACCAGGCGGTCGAAAACCGCGTTGGGCGGGGTGGTATCCGCGATCCCCACGATGAGGCGGCGGCCGGGGGCCACAGCCTTGAAAAAGTGGTCGAGGTAGGCCTGAAAATCCTCTTCGGATGCGGTTTCCTCCAGCAGCAGGCTCTGGGGAATGCCTCCAAAAATAGTCAATCGGGGGCACCAGCGTTGGTAGTATTCTTCGATTTTGACCTTGGTCATGGGGAAGGGGCAAACGGCCTCGGCGATGTGAATCCCGGAGTCCCGGATGAGGTCCATCAATCCGCGGTTTTCCCCGTCGCAATGGCTGATGAGGAGCTTCCCTTTTTCCGCCAGGACTCGGGACACTTTTTGGAGGTAGGGCTGGATCTCCTTGGCAAAAAAGGGCGTATAGGTGATGGTGTCGTCATAGTTGGCCCCCCACAGCACCACTTCCGCCGGAGAATCGGCCACGATTCCCAGGATCTGCTCGTACACCCGCTCGATGCTCTCCGCCAGGCGGCGCATTTCCTTTTGGTGGTCTTGGTACTCATAGTAAAAATCGGTGGCTTCGAGCAGGTCTCTCTGGACATGATGAATCCCGGAGGCCGAGAAGGTGCCCATCATGCAGGCAATGCCGTCATCACCGATGGAGGCCTGCCAGGCCGCGTACCTCTCGTAGTCCGGAACGACGGTCATGTTGTCGAAGATAAAGGAAAGCACCCGGTAGTCCTCCACCCTCTTGATGGCTCGCTGCTGCAGCCAGGTTATGGAAGCTCCGGCCTTTCTCATCTCCTCCGTAATCGCCTCGGTGACGCTGACCATACCCAGCGGGGTATGATATTCAACCCGTTTCAGATCGCCGTCCTGCTGCACCTTTACTTCAACCTGGGTAGAGAGCTGGATGCGGTAGCCGTTTTCCTTAAGCGAATAGACCCCCAGACCCCGGTGCAGGTTTTCCTCGTGGCGCTGAACCTTGAGCAGTTCGGGGATCACCTTGTGCAGCGCCCAGCCTTCGGCCCGGGCAATTTCATCGGCGGTGCGCCCCCGGTGTTGCCGGGGCAGAGTGCCCGTATAAGAGTTGGCGTTATACCAAAGGTCGAAGCGCGGCGCGTACGGCAGCACTTCTGGCAGCTCGCCTCTGGCGGCCATGAGCATTCTCTCTTTGAGAGTCATTTGGACATCCTTCCAAAAGTCGTTAACAAATCTCCTCCTCAGGCGAGGGGCAGGCCCAGGACCAGGAAATCGCCTGGGAATTCAGCCAGTGCCCCGGATTTTGGGGTTCTCCGGGTCCGGGAAATCCATGCCCATAATGTATTCCCTTTGAAAGTCGGGATCCTCCGCAAGTTCGACGCATCGCACCCTCCCCGACAGTTCCATCGCCTCGAGCCGCCTTTTCCGGTCCAGCAAGGCCAGGATGGCTCCCATTCCCGCGGCGTTCTCCGCCACCTTGATGCTGGCCCCCAGGTCGGGAAACATGCCGATGGAGACGGCGTTGCCCCAATCAAAGCGCGCCCCGAAGGCCCCGGTAAGCACCACCTGGTCCACCCGGCTGTGGCCCGCCTGGCGCAGGAGAATTTCGATTCCGGCGAACAGGGCCGCCTTGGCCAATTGAACCTGCCGGACATCCTGGATGGTGATGGCGATTTCCCGGCGGGAATCTTCCGCCGGCGCCAACACAAACCGCCGCCCGATATGGCCCCCATCGGCAAACACCCCCGGCATCCCCTCCACGAGTCTGCCGTTTGGCCTGAGCAGGCCCGCCCGCCTCATGGCCGCCACCGCGTCAATTATTCCTGACCCGCAGATCCCCTGGGGCTGGACTTTTCCGTGATCGCCCAGGACTTCATAATCCGGCCGCAGGGTTTCCGGATCGATATCGACCTTATGGATCGCGCCTGGCGCCGCCCTCATGCCCCGGGAGATGTGGGCCCCTTCGAAAGCGGGCCCGGTGGCGCAGCTCGTGGCCCAAAGCGCTTTCCGGTTGCCCAGCACCAGTTCCCCATTGGTGCCGATGTCAATGATTAGCAGCACTTCGTCCTGATGGTGGGGCTGCTCCGCCAGGATTGCCGCGACGGTGTCGCCTCCCAAAAACCCGGAAATGACCGGGAAAACATGGATATTGGCGCCGGGATTCAGATCGAGCCCCAGGTCCCTGGCCCTGAAATCCCCGGGAAGACGCCGCGGCGGCAGGTAAGGAGAGACTCCCAGGCTGTGCGGATGAAAGCCCGCAAAAAGAGTTTCCATGGTGGTGTTGCCCACCACGACCATCTCGTCAACCTCTTCCCGGCGGCACCCGGCGCCAGAGGTGAGAGGGCCGGTCATTTCGTTGATCTTATCGACCACCAATTTCTGGAGCAGGCCGGCGCCTCCCTGGTTATCGTCGGCATAGGCAATCCGGCTGATGACATCTTCGCCAAAGAGGCGCTGCGGATTGCCCGCCCCGGCCGCAGCAACTACCTGACCGGTTTGCAGATCGCACAGATAGAGGGCCAGGGTGGTCGTGCCCAGGTCCGCGGCAATACCCAACGAGCGTTGGTGCTCGCCGCGCAGAACCGCGGTTACTCCCTTTTCCGCGTGGCAAACGAGAGTCAGGGGACCGCCGCTTCCGGCAACCCGGCTGAGTTCCGCGATGGCGGTCACCTCTGCGAACCTCACCTCTTTACCGAATAATGCCTGGGCGGAAGAGGAGGCCGCCGCGGCGAGGTCGCCACAGCCGGCCGGCAGCTCCAGCCTGGGAATAACCAGGCGCTCGATGGCCGCATCCACCGGAAAGGCGCCGGAGATTCCCGTTTTGCACGACACGTCGATTTGATCTGAGAACAGAGAGTAAATTACCCCGGAACCTTTAAGGCGCGCCTGGCAGGCCAGCCGCTCCCCCCTGGCCAGTCGGTCCGGGGAAAGCAAGGAGCGCTCTGCCTCGGAAACCGGCCCCAGGCAATTTTCCGGATGGGCGGCGATGAGGCATTTCCCGCAGGTTCCCTGGCCCCCGCAGTCTGATGGGAGCTCGATGCCATGGCCTCTGGCCGCCTCCAGGACGGTTTGCAGGTCCTCGACCTCGCAGAGTTTGCCGTAAGGCTGAAAGAGAATGCTATGCGAGGGTGCGTGGGCTTGGGTTTCCATAAACGGGTCAAAGCCGCATTGGGGTTCCCGGGTGGGCGCGGGCCTCATTCCGGGAGTGAGAGAAACATCTCCTGCGTGAGGTGCTGGCCTTCGGCAATAGAGATAAAATCGTCCGGGACCATGCCGTCGTCTAAAAGGTCCGGACGCGCCATCTTCCTGAAATAATCAAGGGTTCCCGTTAGTTCGAGATACTCCTTCCCAAAGAAGGCGGCGTTTTCCTTAGCCCGGCGCCGATAGGGTTCAATGTCGGCCAGGCCTGAGCTAATCAGCGCTATATGGGTATAGTGTTTCAGTTCCTCCTGCATCGCCCAGATGGCTGTTTCAGAACCGACGCGGGGGGTGTAATCGAATTCGACTATACCCAGCGGGTCCTTTTTTTCTTCGATCCATCCCGGCGTCAGGTAATAGGTCCCGGGAATTTTGTGGAACAGCTCGTCGTAAGAGGCCCTGGATCCCAGGAAAAGCGTGATGCAATCGTGGCACCGGGGGACGATGATACTCTGCTGCCGGGCGGCCACTCCCACTATGCCATTGGAGCAAAGACCATATCCCAGCACGATCCGGCCGGCATAGCCGGCAACTGCATCGATCTCGGCCTGCAGGCGGCCCGTCATCAGGTGCGGCGTTCGGTGCAAGGCCTGCTCCAGGTAGCGCACCTCCACCTCGGTATCCGGAGAGAGCACCTCCTCGATCTCGGTCCGCATCACGCTGCACGCCAAAATTACGGTTTTCATGCCTGAACCCAGGGCCGTGGCTCACGCCTAGCCCAGCCTGCCAGCCCTGAAGGCCTGGATGTATTCCATGCAGTATTCATCCCGCCCCGCCACTGCCACCGCAGCCCGCAGCGCCCCGTAAAGCTCCTGGTCGGTGGGATCCATGATGGCCCCATCCAGGCCGCGCATAATCGCGGCAACGAGGAAGGTGCGGTTTATCAGCTTGCGGCTGGGAAGGCCATGGGAGACGTTGGTAAGTCCGCAGATCGTATGGACCCCCGGGAATTCTTGCATTATGAGGGCGATGGCGTCCAGGGTGGCCATGGCCGACCTGGTATCCGTGCCGAGAGGATAAACCAGAGGGTCCAGATAAAGGTCGTCCAGAGGGATCCCGGCAAGCTTTACCTTTTCCACGAGCCGGCCGGCCAGTTCCACCTTGGCCGCGGTAGAATCCGCCATCACCTCTTCGGATTGGCAGAGCCCGATGACTTTGGTCTTCAAGGCCGCGACCAGGGGAAGGATTCCCTCGAGCCGGGCGGGTTCCAGGGTGATGGAATTGACCATGGGGGTAATCCGGGCCAGGGGCAGGACCTCCTGGATCACCTGGGCGTCCGGACTGTCCAGGCACAGCGGCAGGCCGCAAACCTCCTGGACCGCCTCCATGGTCCACTTGAGATATTCCGCCTCTTCCCCGATAAAGGCTCCGGCGTTGACGTCGATATAGTGCGCCCCGGCCTCTGCCTGGGCCTTCGCCTCCCCCTGGATAAAGTCCCGGTCCCGGGAGGCCATAGCCTCTGCTATCCTTTTGCGCGACGAGTTTATTCTTTCGCCAATAATCAGCATGAGCAACCCTTGGGGGGGAGGAGTGGGAAGTATGGCGCCCATCCTCCGGAAGTAAAAAGTACCGGACTAATAACCTTCGTGCACCGCGGCAACCAGCGCCTTGAGGTTCCGCATGGGGGTGGCCAGCGGAATGGCGCATTCAGGAGCAATTATATTGACTCCGGCCGCAATCGCATAGCGGACCTGCTCCCGGACATCTTCCGGAGTGCCTTGGAAAAGGGTCTGGGCATTGTTCACGTTGCCCACCAGGCAAAGACGATGACCGACTTTGGCGACGGCCACCTTGGAGTCCACCTGCCATTCGAAGTGATAGCCGTCGAATCCGGCCTCCGCGAAGAGTTCGAGCCGGTCCAGACAGTTCCCGCAAACGTGCAGGATAAGAGGCCCCTGGATCATTGCCGTCATTTCCTGGTGGAGCGGCAGCAGGTATTCCTGGTAGTGATAGGCCCCCACCAGATTTCCGGTGGCATGGTCCGCCAGCACCACTACGTCGGCCCCGGCCTGAAATTGCGCCTGGGCAAAAGCCACACTTACCGGCAGCAGTTGCCGGAGCATCCTGGATACTTTATCTTTTTCGCCCATGCCCACCTGCAAGAGCAGATTCTGGGTGCCGGCCATATGGTAGGCCAGGGTCCACGGACCCATGACCTTGCCGATGATTGCCGCTTTTCCACCGACATGGCGGCGCAGGATCGAGAGGGCTTCCAGAACCACGCGCATGGAGGGTTTTTCGAGAAGGTTTTCCGGGACCACGACCTCGGCGAAATCCGCATAGGGGAAGTTCCGGCTGTCGGGCATCTGGTCCCGGGAGCCCCAGTCCACTTGGCAGCCCAAGGCGGCAGCCTCCTGATGGACACTGTATTCGGGCATTACGGTATCAAAACCGATGATTTCATGCCCGGCCAGAGCCAGCTCGGCCATGGCGTTCGCATCAACGTGGGCCTGGGGAAAAGATATTCCCGCGGCGTCCATGAGATCGTGGCAGACTATCGAGGTAGGATTTCCCGCGGGAGGGCGGGTCCCTTTTCTCCCATTATACAGAGCCGACATGACCAGGTTGTATGGAGTCGACTTCATCTCTTTACGGCCTCCATTGCATCGATCCAGGTTTAGAGCGCCGCCCGCTTGCTAAGACCGCTGGGGGGACAGGTTATTCTGTAGTTGCTTGCATATCCTGCTAACGTGGGCCTTGATGGTCTTCTCCGCCCTGCCGCCCTCCCCCGCTTTCAGCGCTTCCAGAATGGCCCGGTGATCCGCGTAGGAGACCTTTAACAGCGGGATGAAATTCATGCGGGTGGGTTGGGTCCTGCCTCTGATGAAATCGAGCATTTCCTGAAGAAACTTGTTCTGCGAGAGGTCGTAGATCACATCGTGGAACTCGAAATCATATCGAGAGTAGCCGATCAGGTCCTGTTTCTCGACCATCAGGTACTGTTTGGCCAGGATTCTCTCCATCCTGGCCACCGCCTCCGGACAGATATTCCCGGCCGCGAGTTTGGCGGCCATGCCCTCCAAAGAGGCGCGCACCGTGTAGATTTCCAGGGCCGCCGCGGGGGTAATTTCCGCCGCGAAGACGCCGCGATTCGGGACGCTGAGCAGCAGACCCTCTTGAATAAGCCGGTTTACCGCCTCCCAGAGGGGGGTGCGGCTGATTTCCATGTCCCGCGCCAGTTGTTGGACATTGAGCCTGGCCCCCGGCTGAAAGCGGCAATTGGTGATCATGTCCCTCAGGATGTGGTAGGCCTGCTCGCTCAATTTTGCTTTCGCCAGTACGGTTTTCATGCTTCCAACATAACTCAGCGGCAAATTTTGTCAACAGATTGCATTCTTAATTTTTCATGCAATATGCATTTTTCCCAGCAACCCGCCCACGCCGGTATAGGCGCCGGGGTCAACTCCAACGGAGCCAGCTAAAAAGGCGGGAGGCGCGGCGCTTTCCCACCCTACGGGCTACGGGCTCAAACCGAAGCCAGGGCCGGAGCGGGAGCCACAGGCGGAGCTTGTAGATATGGCCTGCACCTTAAGCTGGGGCGGGATTGACTCGCGCTAGAGCAGACGATTTCGGAGAGCGGAGGCTTGAACGATGATAGCCTTTAGGTCATAATTAGCCAAAACCTGTTGCTATCCGGCCCGGACCTGAGGTAATCATCTTCCTTCCAAGCCAGGGGGTGGAATATGCCCAGACCTAAAGTTTATATTACCCGACTCATTCCCCGCGATGGCATCGACCTGCTCAAAGAAACCTGTGAGGTGGAGATCAATCCCGAGGACAGGCCGCTTTCCCGGGGGGAATTGCTCGCCAAGGTTAAAGACCAGCACGGGGTAATCGGCATGCTGACGGACCGCATCGACGCCGAGTTCTTCGATGCCGCCCGGGCCCTCCGGGGCTATGCCAACATGGCCGTGGGCTTTGACAATATCGACGTGGCCGAGGCCACCAGACGAAAGATTCCCGTCTCTAATACCCCGGGGGTCCTCACCAACGCCACGGCTGAATTGGCTTGGGCCCTTCTCTTTGCGGTGGCCAGGCGCATCGTGGAGACGGATCAAATCATGCGTTCCGGGACCTGGCCCGGCGGGGGCCCCCTCCAGTTCATCGGCGCCGACGTGACCGGGAAAACCCTGGGGATCATCGGGGGCGGACGCATCGGCACCGCCATGGGCCTCATGTCCAAAGGCTTCCAGATGCGGGTGCTCTATACCAATGCCTCCGGCAAAGAAAACGAGACCCTGAAAGCGGAACTCGGGGCGCAGCGGGTTTCTCTGGACCAGCTTCTGCGGGAGTCGGATTTCATCAGCATTCATACTCCGCTCACCCCCGCCACCCGGCACCTGTTCACGGCCGAGACCTTTGCCAGGATGAAGCCTAGCGCGATTCTGATCAATACCGCCAGAGGACCTGTCATCAAGGAGGATGACCTGGTGGCCGCTTTGGGCTCGCGGACCATCGCCGGCGCCGGCCTGGACGTTTACGAGTTCGAGCCCAAAATGGCCAAGGGGCTGGCCGATCTGGACAATGCCGTGGTGATCCCGCATATCGGTTCAGCCACCAGCAGCAGCCGCGGCGGCATGTCCCTGCTGGCCGCCAGGAACCTCCTGGCCATGCTGCAGGGCCGCAAGCCGGAATCTTGCCTTAATCCGGAAATCTACGCTAAAGGAATACCGTAGGAGCGGGGTTCCCTCGCCCAGGGCGGCAGTAGCACAGGTTTGAAACCTGTGCCACCGGACGCCGCCCCTACAAGGCGAAGATTAGAAGATATGGTTCAACTGACTAGCAGGCAAATCAAGTCCATCACGTTGGTGCGGGTGGGCCCGGTCTTCAACAACTGGCCCAACGGCTCGAAGAAGTTATAAGAATCGTTATTCAGAAGGTACGCCAGCGGCTTAATCCCCTTCTGCAGGGCCTCTTTACAGGTCTCCCCATCGGCAAAGGCCCCGGCGGCATCGGTAGGCCCATCGGTGCCGTCCGTGCCGGCGCTGAGGAGGGCGATTCCCGGCCAATCCTCCAAGGCAATGGCCGCGGCCAGGGCCAGTTCCTGATTCCGGCCGCCTTTCCCCGGGCCCCGGATGGTCACGGTGGTTTCCCCGCCAGCCAGGATGCAGGCAGGCGGGGAGATGGGATTGCCGGTGGCGATCATCTCTTTGCCAATACCCACCAGGGCCAGCGCGATTTCCCGGGCCTCCCCCTGAATAAAGGAAGAGAGGATCAGAGGCTGGTATCCCAGCGCCCTGGCCTCGGCGGCGGCGGCGAACAGGGCGGCGCGATTGCTCCCCACCACCAGGTTCTGAACCTTGGCAAACACGAGGTCGCCGGCTTTGGGCGTGTCCTCGATCAGACCTTGCGCCCCTCTATGGAGCAGGTCAAGCACCGGCTCCGGCAGGCTCTGGATCAATCCGTAACGCTCCACAATTTTTAGACAATCGGCAAAGGTGCTCGAGTCGGGAACTGTGGGGCCGGAGGCGATCACATCCAGCGGATCGCCGATCACATCGGACAAAAATAGCGAAACCACCGTGGCCGGGTAGGCTAATTTGGCGAATTGGCCCCCTTTGCCGGCAGACAGGTGCTTTCTGATGGCATTGAGTTCATTGATGGTGGCCCCGCATTCGAGCAGGAGCTGGGTAGTTTTCTGTTTGTCGCTCAGCGACAGAGGAGGCAGGAGCGTCGGCGTCAGGGCGCTCCCTCCGCCAGAGAAGGCGCACAGGACCAGATCTTCCTCGGTGCACTCCCGCAACCGGTCCAGAATGAAGCTCGCGGCCTCGAGCCCGGCCTGGTCCGGCATGGGATGGCCCGCTTCCATAACCCGAATCTTTTTCAAGGGGAGACCGTGGCCGTATTTGACAATGATCCAACCGGCGCTGAGCCGGTCGCCCAAAATTTCCTCCAGGGCTTTAGCCATAGGCGCGGTGCCCTTCCCGGCCCCGGTGACTATAATTCTCCGGAAGTCCTCCAGGGAATACCATCGTTCGCCCACCCGGAGCCGATCGCCAATCCGTTCCACGTGGCGCCTGACCGCTTCCTCGGGGTCAACGGCCTTGAGCCCGGCCATAAAGATGGCTTCCAGGGCTTTCCTGGTATTTTGATCCATGCGAACCAACCCTGAGGCGCCTAAGTGCGGATGGAGTGAAGCGCCCGGCGGCCTTGCGAGGCCAGGACCTTTAGTAGGCAAGATTATTGTCTGAAGGTTGCCTACACCCAGTCCAGGCAGATTGCAAGAAAAATTTCCCTTGGCATTTTCGGGGTCTTCTAATCCGGAAGTTCCGGATATCATCTAGGTATCAGAATCCGGGTACCCAGACCTGGGGAGAGACTTGACTGACTTTACTGGCTCCTTGATGATTAGCTTAATTTGCCCCTAGGTGGAGGAGTTTTAAGGCATTGTCAGATCCCGAGAAACTAGATACGCCAGTCCAAGGGAAAACTTACTCACTGTTTGCCGAGGGCGACGCCAGCGAAGGGTACTACGCCGAAATAAAGCGTCTGGCAGATGTTTTCCTGCAGCGCGGCCCCGACCCGAAAAGGCTTTTGAGCCTGATCCGGAAAGCGGGAAAGAAGCCCTTTCTTTGGGGATTGAAAACCACGGGAGCCGATGGGAAGACACTCCAATTCGTCAGAGAGACTCTCAGGCAGTCTTTGTCCATCTATACCCGGAAGGTTTCACCCCACCTGGCAAGCCTGCCCCTGGCGAAGCGGCTGGACAGTACGCTGGCCACCACGGAGGAGCAATACCACCTGTACATGCTGGAGATCGAATTAGTGAACCGCATCTACCGGGAAGAGTTCAAACGCGCCGCATACAAATTCGCCCTCCTGGCCCATTGCCTGCGCGACTTCAGGCCGGGATGCCGCTCAGTAAAGGGCGATTTCGAGGCCGTGTGCCAGGGTTGCACTGAGGACTGCTTCATCCGCCTGGGGAGCGTCCTCCTGGAGAAATACGGCATCAAACCCTACATCTCTGTAGAAATGGACCAGGAGAGGCTCTTTAGAAGACTCAAGCGGGAGCACCCCAGCATCGGGGCGCTGGGAATCGCCTGTATCCCGGAGCTTGCCATGGGCATGAGGCTATGCCTCCGCCTCGGCATCCCACCGGTGGGCCTTCCCTTGAATGCGAATCGCTGCGCCAGGTGGATGTCGCAGGCTCACGAAACCTCTTTCAATCTCGAACAACTGGAAAAGCTGCTCAGGTGAGCACCCATCGCTCTCTCTCGGGACTTCTCAAATGATTATCGCGGGCTTTATTAAGAAAAAAGCCTCGCCGGTTTCACGGCGAGGCTGTGGATGGATTTTATTGTATATATTTATTTCAGCTATGCCGTTGGTGGTAAATGTGCCTGCTGTTTCTGTTCAGTTCCCTGTTCAATCGCCGCTGTTCACCTTTGGTAATTTTGCCGCCGTTTTTGGCTTCGTCAGCGCTTAACTTCTGCGCCACCCTGGTATCCCGCCCATTGTCACGGGCTTCCTGTTTGGCGTTCATCTGTCCCTTATTGACGCCGGCGTCAATTCGATCTTGCTGATTTTCAAGCCGCTGGTCGACCTCATTAACGCGGGGATGTCCGGGGACGGTTTGAGCCCTAGCCGCTCCGGAAACTCCCGAAACAAGCACGGCGGTCATCATGATAATGCCAAGAACTGATTTCTTCATGTGTCTCTCCTCCGTTTGAAATTTGTTTGCTCCAAAAGTATTGTGGATAATCAACCTGAAACTATTCCGCTTGGAGCGCCACCGCAGCCCGAATTCAGCGACCGGCCTTCTCATCTGCGGCATAATTTCCGTTTATATCCCTTTCAACGCATGAGGAGAAATTTGGTTGACAGGATTCTGAATAAATTTCCGCGGGTCGCTCCGGGGGTGGGCCAGGCTCATAGAGGGGATGCTTGACTTGCTGATCTTATTCCTTAGCTTATAAGCATTCTCTAATGCCCCTTTCCTCTTGATTATCCTCAGGTACAGATGCCGAGGCGATGGCAGACGCAACCCCGCTAGCGAAGCTGATGCCGGTGAATGGAAGTTCTCTAGCGACAAGCGTTTTCGAGGTGAGCAACCATGAGCAGCCCACAGAAAACCGCCATCGTGACCGGAGCTTCGCAGGGGATCGGCGCGGGAATCGTGAAAGGGTTTGTCGAACGGGGTTTCAACGTCGTGGCCAATTCCCGGAAAGTGACCCAATCGACCGAAATCACGGCTTCCCACCGCGTCGCTCTGGTGGACGGCCACATCGGCGAGCCGGCAACTGCCGCCAAGATCCTCGAGACGGCGCTGTCCCGCTTCAAGTCGATCGACGTACTGGTCAATAACGCCGGCCTCTTCTTCACCAAGGCGTTCACGGACTATACCGCCGAGGACTTCAAGTCACTCGTCGCGACGAACCTCGAGGGCTTCCTGTACGTCACCCAGCTCTCCATCAAGCAAATGTTAGCGCAGCAGACCGGCGGCAGCATCGTCACTATCACGGCAGCCCTGGCTCGCAACCCGATCCGGGGCGTCACCGCGGCAGTGCCGATGATCACCAAAGGCGGTCTTGAGACGATCACCCAGCACCTCGCGATGGAGTACGCCAAAGATGGCATCCGCGTGAACGCCGTCGCGCCCGGCGCCGTCTATACGCCGCTTCACCGAAACACCCCGCAGGATGTCATGGAAAGCCTGTCGCCCCTGGGCCGGCCTTCCACGGTCAGGGACATCACGGATGCGGTCATGTACCTGACCGACGCGGCGACGGTCACTGGTCACATCCTCTACGTCGATGGCGGAGCTCATTTCGGCCGCTGGTAAATGAAAGGAGTTTTCATCAGGTCCGCAACGGGCTCGCTCAGTCGAAGGAGTCTGCGATGGCCCAGAATATCAACACCTGGTTAGGCCGCCTGTGCGCCACCACCATAGGGACCGCGCTCATGGGTGGCATAATTAAAATAAGGAGGGTTTGAACATGATGGGAAAGGATTTGACCCTGATACAGCGGGTGGCAATCTGCTTCGCGGCGGGGGTTGTAGGCGGACTGGCCGTGGTCCTTTTCGGCCGCGTCCTGTTTGAGTTGGGGCTTAGCGCCATATTCGGGGTAAAGGCCCCGATCTCCATGAAATCGCCGGATATATACAGGCCGCTCTTCTGGGCGGGTCTGTGGGGTATCCCGTTCGGGCTCTTTATAAAGATCGCCTGGAATAGGCTGTACCTCTTCGGTCTTCTGTACTTCCTCGCGCCGGTGCTGGCGCTGTATATCATCTTCTTGCCGATGAGCGGCGCGGGGTATTTCGGGCTTCAGCATGGCGGGCCGAGGTTCGCAGTCTACCTGCTGCTGGTAAATCTGCCCTACGGGATAATCACCGCTTTGACCGCAAGGGCGATAATAGGGAGGTAAGCCGGCTATTCCGCCCATGATGATCCCCCGCCCGCAAACCCTGG
>Ga0209517_10005576_pt1 | contig 15985 bp, 16 predicted proteins | sample PeaSoiMetSII2010_FD_187695 | JGI IMG/M metagenome (GOLD analysis project Ga0209517, IMG submission 187695) | Peat soil microbial communities from Weissenstadt, Germany - SII-2010 (SPAdes) (version 2) | ecosystem: Environmental > Terrestrial > Soil > Wetlands > Peat | place: Germany... | reverse complement strand
CGCGGCCCAGCTTGATGTTGATGATGCCGCAGGCCCGCAGCTTCACCGCCTGCTCCGCGTGGTGCGCCGTGCGGATCGACTCGTCGAGACATATGGGCGTCAGCAGGCGCGCTTGCAGCTCGGCGTGATCGATGATGTCGTCGTGGCTGAGCGGCTGCTCGATCATCATCAGGTAGAAATCGTCGAGCTGGCGCAAGCGATCCACATCCGCCAGCGTGTAGGCCGAGTTGGCGTCCGCCATCAGCTTGATCGTGGGGAAGCGCTCACGAACCCGGCGCACCACGTCCACGTCCCAGCCCGGCTTGATCTTCATCTTGATGCGCTGGTAGCCCGCGGCGAGCTCGGTAGCTATCTTTTCCAGCAGTTGCTCCACCGAATCCTGGATGCCGATGGAGACGCCGCAGGGAATCTCGCGGCGTGCCCCGCCCCCGATCTTCTTCCACAGCGGCACGCCATCCAGCCGCGCCGCCAGGTCCCACACCGCGGTCTCCAGGCCGCCGCGCGCCATCTTGTGCCCGCGAATGTGCGTGGTCAGCGGCGACACGTCCTCCGCCGATTGCAGGTCGCGCCCGAGCACCCGCGGCGCCACGTAATCGCGCAGGATCATCCACGCCGAATCCGTCCACTCTTCGTTGTAGAAGGGGTTCTCGCCGGCTGTCACCTCGCCCCACCCCGACGCGCCTTGGCCCTCGGCCTCCACCAGGATGATGTCGCGCTTGTACGTGCGCGAGAAGCTGGTTTCGAAAAAATGCACCAGCGGCATGCGGATCTGGCGAAGCGTGATGCGTTCGAGTTTCATTGCCAAGGCTCCAGAAGGTAGGTTCCCTCGGTTTCTTTCCGTTCAAACCCGGTGACGGCCAGGCCGCGCTCGAATGCGTGCTGGAACTTCTCCGCATTCTCCTGCTGAATCTGGCGCGCGCGCGCCGGCTCTTGGCTGCGAATGCGCGCGATATCGGCCGGGAACGAGACGCACTCTTGCGGATGGCGCTCTTGCCTCCTGCCTTCCAGCACGCCGTGGACCCGCGGAGAATCGAGCCACCATTCTGCGATGCACCGGTCGGTGGGCAGCCCTCCGTGGAGCGGGCTGGCCGTGACCCCATACTGGTTCACCGAGTAGCGCCGCACAATGGCGCCCAGCTTTTCGATGTTGAGGAACGCGTTCTTGAGCTCCAGCGGATCGAAGGTCCACTCGATCAGATCGATGCCGCGCCCCAGCGCTTCCTCGCGCTGCCGCAGCTTGAGCCGCCGTCCGATTCCCGCGTTGTGGTATGGGGGCAGCACGCCCAGCATGTGGCTGTGCAGGTAGGGCCGCCCGCCGGGCTTGACTCCCGGAATGGCGAAACAAAACCCGATCATTTCGTCGCCCCCCCCGCTGCCGTCAGGCAGCGGATGCGAAATGTACGCGCCGAAAACGTGCCCGCCTACCTTGCTCACCACCACCAGGAACCGCAGGGGCAGCAGCTCGACGTCCGCGAAACCCCAGATCGCCTGCTGCAGGCGGAGCACCTCGGTAAACTCCGGGAGATGAAACAACTGGCGGATCTCTACGACGTTTCCGCTGGCAGCCTCGCGGCTTTGGCTTCCTGCCACAGCGCCTCCATTTCCTGGATATTGGAATCTTCGAGCTTTCTGCCGCGCTCGGCCAGCTTTCGTTCGATGTAACCGAACCGCCGGCGAAACTTGGCGTTGGCCTTGCGCAGCGCCTGCTCGGGGTCCACCTTGACAAATCGCGCCAGGTTCACCAGCACGAACAGCATGTCGCCCAACTCGTCCTCCAGTTCCGCTTGGGACGCGTTGCGCCGCGCCTGGTCGAACTCGGCCAATTCCTCGTGCAGCTTATCGAGCACCTGGTCGGGATTTTCCCAATCGAACCCGACTCCCGCGGCGCGCGATGCGATCTGTTGCGCCTCCACCAGCGCCGGCAGCGCCCGCGGCACGCTCCCGAGGAGGTCCGCATCGTCTTTGCCCTGGTCTTTTTTCTCCGCCGATTTCACCTCGCCCCAGATGCGCTTCACGTCGCCCGCGGTCTCGGCCGATTCCTCGCCGAACACGTGCGGATGGCGCCGCACCAGTTTCTCATTGATGGCGTCCAGCGCGTCCCCGATGTGAAAGAAATCCTGCTCCGCGGCCATCTCGGCATAGAAGACGGCCTGCAGCATGAAATCGCCCAACTCTTCGGCGAGGCCGTTCCAGTTGCGCTGGTCGATGGCGTCCAGCACCTCGTAGGTCTCTTCGAGGGTGTAGGGCTTGATCGTGTCGAAGGTCTGCTCGCGGTCCCAAGGACAGCCGCCGGGCGCGCGCAAACGGGCCATGAGGTCGACCAGCTTCTGAAATTTCTCTCCAGCGGTGGAATCGTTTGGCATGAGGGGCGAGCGGATTTCCCAATGTAACATGCGGACGCCAAAAACCGAGTCACGTGGGAAGGTGGATTATTTTCTGATTATTTTCTCTTTTGTTACAACGACTTACGAAAATCAGCGGTCGGCGGCCCTAATGTCGGGGGGCTATGTGTGAATTGTAAGAGGGAGTTCGGCCTCACCAATCCCCGTTGAAGCCCCCAAATGCCTACCATGCCGCCCTTCCCGCTCCTCCGGAGCGTTCTTTCCAACTTCCGGACTCCCTCTTCGAGATTTGGGATCGAGACAATATCGCCATTTTCAGCCTGATGAACGCCCTTCTGCTGAAGACGCTGCCGGCGCGGAATCCCGAGGAATTAGTGTTCGTCCGGTACCGGTATCTGGAGGGACGGGCCGCGGGGATGAACTTCACGGGCTACTCGCGGCGATTACGGCAGCGGCGTCTCGCGGTGAAGCAGGTGGAGGATATTGCCGTCCGGATCGGCGAAGAACACGGTGGAATTGCCTCCCTTCGTAACGGCTTCCGTCAGAAATTGGATGCCCCGATCTTTCAGGCGCTGATACGACGCATCGAAATTCTCGACCGTGAGGGCCAGGTGCCTGAGTCCCGGGTCGTTCATTCGGGACACGCCGCTCGCGGGCCGTCCCGCCTCGATGACCTCGATCATCGAACCGTCTGCGGCCTTGATGAATACGGTGCGGCTGTTCTTCGATTGATAGTTGATGGTGAAGCCCAGGTGCTCGACGTACCACTGGGCCAACCGTTCCGGTTCAGGCGACGCGATGGCGGTGTGCTCGATCCCTTTGACCATAATCGGCGATTGTAGCGCGCGGCGGTTGGCAGGCTGAAGCCTGCCTCACTTAGTACAATGGGTAGAACCTCCTATGAAACCAACCCTGAGTTCCGTCGTCCCGCGGGCCGCTCTGGCGGTTGCGTTCATTTCTCTGGGCGCGCTCCTCAGCTCCCAGCCCGCGCCGCGCGAACAGGTCGGCCCGCTCCCGGGCGGCGCGTTCCTGCTCAACAGCGGATGGCGGCTCCAACCGGCCGGCCAGCAGATCCCTCTCGACACCCTGCCCATGTCCACTGCGCTCTCGCAGGATGGCAAGTACCTGGTGGTGCTCAACGGCGGCTACCGGCCTCCCAGCGTCAGCGTCCTCGATACCGCGTCGGGCCGGGTGGTGTCAAGCGTGCCCGTGCCGGACGGATGGCTGGGCCTGGCCTTCGCTCCCAAGAGCGACAAGCTCTACGTCGGCGGCGGATCGAAGGCCGCGGTATACGAATTCACCCTGGCCAACGGAACTCTGACGCCCGCCCGCACCTTCCCGCTCGTCGCGCAGCCCGCGGATCGCGATTTCACTGCCGACGTGGCCTTCTCACCCGACGGACGCCTGCTCTACGCCGCCGAGTTGTACAAGGATTCGATCGCGGTAATCAATCCGCAGTCGGGGATGGTGATCAACCGCTTCAGGACCGGGCGGCGGCCGTATCGGATTCTGTTCCATCCCGACGGCAAGTCGTTCTTCGTCACCCACTGGGCGGATGGCTCCGTGGGCCACTACGACGCCGCCAACGGCAGCGTGCTGGCCAACCTGCGGCTCGGCGCCCATCCCACCGACATGGTCTGGCGCGATGGCGGTCCGGGCGAGGTGGCGCCCGGCGAGCCCACGTGGGCCGCGCGGCTGTTTGTCGCCGCCGCGCACACCAACACCGTCTACACCGTGGGGGTCAGCTCTGGCAAAGAGCTGAGCGTGGTGGAGCGCATCAATGTTTCCATGTCGCCGCGACAGCCGCTGGGCATGACTCCCTCGGCCCTAGCCCTCAGCCCCGATGGCAACCGGCTCTACGTGGCCTGCTCGGACGCCAACGTGGCCGCGGTGGTCGACGTTTCGGGCGAGCGCAGCAACATGGAAGGGTTCATCCCCACGGGCTGGTACCCCACGGCGGTTCGCGCCCTTCGCTCGGGCCGGCTGGTGGTGATCAACGGCAAAGGCCTGCGCTCCTATGCGAATCCCAACGGTCCGAATCCCTCGAAGCGGCCCGCGCCCATGGGCGAGGGCGCCGTGACCAACCCGGGATACGTGGGCCGCATGCAGACTGGCACGGCCTCATGGATCGAGCCATTCACCAACGGCCAGCTCGATGCCTGGACCAAAACCGCGTTCGCGAATTCGGCCTACCGCGATGAGAAGCTGGATGAGACCAGCGCACTCCCGCCCATCCAGCACGTGATTTACATCGTGCGCGAAAACCGCACCTACGACCAGGTGCTCGGCGATATGAAACAGGGCAACGGCGATCCGTCCCTGGTGCTGTTCGGCGAACAGGTCACACCCAACCTTCACAAACTGGCCCGCGAATTCGTGCTGCTGGACAACTTCTATGTGAATGCGGATGTGAGCGCCGATGGGCACAACTGGTCCACCGCCGCCATCGCGCCCGACTATGTGCAGAAGATGTGGCCCAACAAGTACGCCGGCCGCCGCAAACCGTACGACTTCGAAGAACAGGATCCGGCATCGCTGCCTCCCGCGGGTTACCTGTGGACCAACGCCGCCCAGGCGGGTCTCTCCCTTCGGAACTTCGGCTACATGGTGAACAACCAGAAGGACGCGCCCATGGGATCGGAACAGATCATGGGCGTGCGCGATCCGGTGCTGGCCAAAGTGACCAACCCGCTGTATCGCGGCTTCGACCTGGACTACCCGGATATCGAGCGGGCCAAGACGTTCCTCGCCGAACTGGCGGAATACGAGAAGACGGGCAACATGCCCCGCCTGATCGTCATGCGCCTGGGCAACGATCACACTTCGGGGACCACTCCCGGCAAGATCGCCCCCCTTTCCTACGCCGCCGACAACGACTTTGCGCTGGGCATGCTGGTCGAGGGGGTTTCGAAATCGCGCTTCTGGACCGCGACCGCCATCTTCGTGTTGGAAGACGATGCGCAGAACGGCCCGGACCACGTGGATTCGCACCGCTCGCCGGCGTTCGTGATCTCATCCTACGCGAAGCGCCACACGGTGGACGGCACCATGTACAACACCACGTCGATGCTGCGGACCATGGAGCTTCTGCTGGGCCTGCGTCCCATGACGCAATTCGATGCGGCGGCGCGGCCCATGACGGCGTCCTTTCAGACGACCCCAGACCCGGCCGGTTACGTCGCCGAGAAGCCGCGCATCCCGCTGGACGGCAAGAATCCGCCGAATGCGCCGGGCGCCGCGGCATCCAATCGCATGGACTTCGAAGAAGCCGACGAGAACGACGACAACGAGCTGAATGATATACTGTGGCGGGCAATCCGGAAGGATGCGCCGCCGCCTCCGGTGCGCAGCTATTTCGGGAAATAAGAACCCTGATGCCGCGAATCTATCTGTGCTTCCTCTGGCACATGCATCAGCCCTTTTATAAGGACCTGATCTCCGGCGAGTACAAACTGCCGTGGACGCGCATGCATGCGCTCAAGGACTACTACGGAATGGTGCGGATTCTGGAGGAGTTCCCCCAGATCCGGCAGACGTTTAACCTGGTGCCTTCCATGATGGCGCAGGTGGCCGAGTACGCCTCGGGTGAGGCCATAGACCCGTTTCTCAATATGGTGCTCCAGCCCGCCGAGAGCCTCACCGATCACGATCGCGCCTTCCTGCTGCGCCACTCCTTCTACTCCGATCCGCAGCGCATGATCCATCGCTACCCGCGCTACGGAGAGCTGTTCGATGCCTGGCAGCGGGAGAAGGCTTCGGGCTCGCGAAGCCTGTTCGGCGCGCAGGAATTCCGCGATCTGCAGATGTGGTCGCAACTCGCCTGGTTCGATGAGGAGTTCCAGTCCGAAGACCGGGAGGTCCGCGGATGGATCGAGCGCGGCCGCAACTTCACTCTCGACGACCAGCGCCGCATGGGCGAGAAGCAGCGCGAGATCGTCGGCAAGGTGCTCCCGGAGTACCAGAAGCTGGCCGCATCGGGACAGATCGAGATCTCGACCACGCCCTATTACCACCCCATTCTGCCGCTGCTGTGCGATTCGAACATCGCCGCCGTGGCGCACGCCGGCGTGCCGCTGCCGCCGCGGTTCCGATATCCCGAGGACGCGCGGCTCCAGCTCGCTATGGCGCGCGAATACTGCCGGGAGCATTTTGGAGTGGCGCCCGTGGGGCTGTGGCCCTCGGAGGGCTCCGTTTCCGACGAGGTCTTCACCATCGCCGCGGAACTGGGCTTCAAGTGGGCGGCCACCGATAGCGGCGTGCTCAGCCGCACGCTCGACCGCACGGTGCCGGTCGAGGGCCTCTACCGGGCGTACCGCTGGCAGCAGCAGGATCACCGGCTCGGAGCGATCTTCCGCGATCATTTCATGAGCGACCTGATCGGGTTTGTATACTCGAAGATGGATGCCGGCGCGGCGGCGGACGATTTCCTCCGGCGCATCAGCGAAAACGCATCGGGCCTTCTTTCCGCCGGCCGCGATGCGCTGGTGCCCATCATCCTGGATGGCGAAAACGCCTGGGAGTATTACCATCGCAACGGCCGGCCTTTCCTGCGCGAGTTGTACCGGAAAATCTCCGAGGACTCGCGCTTCAGCGCGGTGACGGTGAGCGAGGCGCTCCGCCAACTGGCGCCGGAGCCGATCGATCACATCTTCCCGGCTTCGTGGATCAACGCCAATTTCGATATTTGGATCGGGGCCGAGGAGGACAACCAGGCGTGGACACAGCTCCTGCGCGCGCGCCAGACGTTCGATGTGGCGGGCAATGTTCCCGAGGAGAAGCGCAAGCTGGCGCTCGAAGAACTGCTGATCGCCGAAGGCAGCGACTGGTGCTGGTGGTACGGACCGGAGCACGAATCGGTCAACCGCGAAGAGTTCGATCAGCTCTATCGCAGCCACCTCGCCAACGTTTATCGTTTCCTGAACCTGATGCCCCCGGAGGAGCTCTCGCGGCCGATCCTGCGCACGTCGGTGCCCGCGGTGCTGATCGAGCCGACCGGCCGCATCGCGCCGGTGATCGATGGCGAAGTCACTTCCTACTTCGAGTGGATCGGAGCGGGAGTCTATCACGTGGATGAACGCTCCGGATCGATGCACGGCAAGAAGTTCCTGGTGAAGGAAGTGTACTTCGGTTCCGACGGCGCCAGCTTTTTCCTGCGAGTCGACTTCCACCCGGGCTACCTGCAGGAGCTTTCCGGAATGCAGGCGCAATTGACCGTGCAATCGCTGGAGGGCGCGCCGGGCAGCAGCTTGGCGGTCCGGTTTGCGCCCGGCGGCGTGGAGATCATGAGCACAGAACTGGCCGCGCCCAAATCGGAGAAGCAGATAGAGTGCGCGCTCGGGCGGGTGTTGGAGGTGCGGCTCTCGCTCGAGGCCATGGCGATTGCCCGAGGCGCCGGATTACGATTCCAGTTCTCCCTGTGGCAAGGCGGCCTGCCGTTCGACGCCATCCCCCAGCATGGCTGGCTGGAAATGCGCACCACAAACCCGGCCGACATGGCTGGGTAAGGCTTGCCGTTTTTGGTACAATACTTAGAGTTATGGCAATTCCCAATGTAAAGCGGTTCCGGCCTTTCTGCCCGACCTGCAACGACAATTTCACGCTGATGGCGGTCCTGCCGAAGGACGCCAATGTGGACGGTTACCTGGCGGACGCCGTGGCGCGCCACGATCATAAGGCGTTCCAGGAGTCCAAGGTATTGCACTTCAAGGTCCGCGTCGGCCAACAGAAGCAGAAGAAGGCCAAGTAAGAGCGGGCGGGGTTGGCCTAGCGGTCGGGCGTCAGCCTTCCAAGCTGATTTACACGGGTTCGATTCCCGTACCCCGCTCCAACTACTTCTCCCGTGACGGAGTACCCCATTCTCAACGCCCTGATCTTCTCGGGCCTGGGCATCCTGGTTTTCGTAGCTGCTGCCGCCATCGTCTCGAAGCTTGCCCCGTTCGATCTCTGGAAGGAAATCGTGCAGGAGCGCAACGTGGCCGCCGCGATACTGGCCGCTGGGGTGGCGTTAGGACTATGCTGGATCATCGCCGCCACGATGCATTGAGAAATGCTCCAGCGCATCGGGCAACTCGCCCAGGCTTTCGATCCGCACATGCGCGCGGGCAGCCTCCGGGCGCCGCGCGTGCAGGTAACCCCACGGCCCTCTCCGAATGAACACCGCGATCATGCCTGCTTCCAAGGCGGGAAGAATGTCGTTGTCGAGGCGGTCGCCCACATAGGCGATCTCGCCCGGCGCGGCTTGCGCTTCCTCCGCGAGCTTGCGGAAGAAGAGCGGCGACGGCTTCTCCACGTTCCAGCGCGCGTACGATGCCACGAAATCGACCGGCAAGCCCTCGAAGACCCGATCCATGCCTTCCGGCTGATTGCCCGCGACGCCGATCCGCAGGCCGCGGAGGTGCAGCGCATCGAGGCACGCGGGAGCATCCGGATAGAGATCGCAAGATTCGAACACATCCGCGACGCCGGCCCGCGCCGGATCGAACCCCGGACGCAGCACCTCGAAGACGCGGCGGTGGTGCTCACCGCGCTCGATGGTAGCGCCGAGCACGGCGAAGAGCACGTGGTTGGGAACTCCCAGCCGATCGGCCCACAGCCGCCACAGCCTGCTTTCATCCACCAGGGTCTCGCCTACATCGAACACCACGGTCGTGACCATCGTCGCCCGCCTTTATGCCACTATAGATCTTATGTTGTTCGAGTCCGACAAAGTGATGTTTGAGATCTATCGCGAGACCGAGTACACGGGCAAATACCGGGTCGTCTACTTTACCGAGCTCCAGGACCACAATAAGGAAACCGAAATCAATCACGCGCTGGCCGGCGAGCACTTCTTCGACGGATTCATCAAGAACTTCGGCAAGGACCAGGCCAAGGGGATCATCGGCTCCCTCCTCGACCGCCTCAATAACGGCGAGCGCCTGGATCCACAGGAAGTCGAGCGCGCGCTCGGCGAGCACATGGCCTGAGGATTGGCGTTGCGCATCACCCGTTTTCCCAGCATCACGGAGCCCCAGTTTTTCGGCTGCGTCTCCGCTTTTGTGGATGCGCTCTGGGGCGAGTTGAACTCCGCGTCCATGGCCCTCCGCCGCCTGGAAGGGCAGTCGAAGGGCTCGGCCTTCGCTTACGAAATGACGCTCGACACGCACCGCTACGGCGCGCTCATCATCCTGGACCGCTGGTCCACGCTGGTCCGCGCTTTCGGGCCGCACCTCGAGATTTCGCGGCGCCAGGCGATCGTCGAGAGCGCGCCCGCGCGCGTCGCGGCCGCGGAAGACCTGCTGGGCCGCGTCAACCAACTCGTGGACGCCGCGGAGCGGTACAGCGGAGAAATGGTGGAGGCATGCCTCGTGGCCTTCCAGTCGCTCTCGACCACGTTTGCCGAGGAACGCGCCGAAGCGGAGCAGTCGGGGAAGCTCGGCCCCATGCTCCCCGGCGAATACCGCGAGGCGCGGCGCATTTTTCTGGAGGACTTGGCGGCGCGGTAAGGCAGGCCAGGAGGCCTGTCCGCTACTTACCCAGGTCCTTCAGCTTCGCGTCGAACATCGCGTACGGCAGGGCGCCTACCACCAACTCCCCGTCGACGCCTTCCGCGGTGCTCTTGCCGATCACGAACGTGGGCGTGCCGTTGGCCCCGATCTTCATGGCTTCCAGCACATCCATCTGGACAGCGTTCTTGTACTTCCCGCCCTCCACGCACATGCGCATGGCACTCGTGTCCATCTTCAGGTCGCCCGCGAAACCCAGGATGTGCTCCAGATCGAGCTTGTCGGGATTCGAGCCCATGACGTCGCGCAATTTCCAAAACTGGCCCTGATCGCCGGCGCAGCGTGCGGCCTCTGCCGCGCGCATCGCATTCGCATGGATATCGAGCGGCATGTCTCGGCTGTAAAAACGCACCTTGCCCGTGTCGATGTAGTTCGTCTTCAGGTCGGGAAAGGAGGTCGTGTGGAACCGCTGGCAGAACGGGCACTGGTAGTCGGTGAACTCCACGACGGTCAACGGCGCGTCCTTCGAGCCGAGCATGGCGAAGCCCGCCAGGTTCATCTTGGCGCGTGTGATCTGCTCCTTCGGCGGCTGCTGGTTGGCGCCCTGCTTTTCGAGCAACTGCCGGATCTGGCGCAGCTCATTCAGAATTTCGTCGGCCTGCTGGCGCGTGATCCCCTGCTCCTGCGCGCCAAGCGGCAGCGGCGCCATCAGCATCAGGGCCAGGGAGAGCGCCGCGAACTTTGCATATCGAAAGTGGTTCTTCATCTTAATTTCTCTCCAGGATCAGCATGTACTGGCTGCCCGGAATGTGTTCCCGTTCCGAGACCAGGCGGAAGTGGTTCGCCTCGATCTCTTTGATGACATCCGGCTTGTTCAGCCGAATATGGGTCATGGCCCTGCCGTTGGGCATTGCCTCCGGCGACTTGTAATATTCCACTATCGCCAGTTTGCCACCAGGCTTGAGCGCTTTGTGAATACCCGCCAGCATTTTCTCAGGGTAGTCGAAGTGGTGGTACACATCGAGCACCAAGACCTGGTCCACTTGCCCTTCGGGCAGACCCGGATCGGTTTCGGCGCCCTTGACGAAGGTGACGTTCTGGAGGTTTTGGTTCTCCGCCCGTTGTTTCGCCGAGGCCAGGAAATCGTCGAAAATGTCTTCGCCGATCACGTGGCCCTGGCGCCCGACGGCGCGGCTCAGGAAGGGCAGCATGTACCCGATACCCGTTCCCACGTCGGCCACCGTCATGCCGCGCTCGAGCCCCATGGCCTGCACCAGCTCGCGCGGCTTTTGCCTTTCGTCGCGAGCGGGGTCGGCCAAGCCGGCCGCCACCGATTTGCGGCCCTGCTCGGTCTGGTAGGTCGAGTTCGCCTGCGTCGCTACCTGGCCATACAACACGCCCGGGGCCGACAGCACCCCCGCGCACGCCAGCGCAGCCATTATGGCAATTCGCTTCATAGTGCAGTCTCCATGGGAAGCGCCAAGGGCGCCTCCCGCATAAAGTCGAGCTGCGACATCTCGTCCACCGCCTCGCGGATGGACTGCTCGGATGTCTCCTCGACGGTGATCACGAACGGCAGGTCATGCTTGGTGTCGCAGGGCTCCTGCAGAACGGCTTCCAGGCTAATGTGCTTGCTGGCCAGGATACCGGCCAGCCTGGCGATGATGCCCGGCCGGTCGTCCACGCGGAAACGCAGGTAGTACGCGCGCTTCTGCAGCAGGATGGACACCGGCTTGTTCTCGCCCAGACGCTCATGGGCGAATGGCGAAACGCGCTCCGGACTGCCGCTGCGGATCTCGCGCGCCACCCGCATCAGGTCGCTCACCACTGCCACGCCGGTGGGCCGCGCGCCGGCGCCCCATCCGTAATAGAAAGTGTCTTCCCCGTACTTTCCCTTCACCCACACCGCGTTGTAGGCGCCCCGCACTCCGGCCAGGATGGTCTCCGCCGGGATGAGCGCGGGCCGCACGAAGAGGATCAGGCCGTCAGGCGTGATGCGCGCCCCGCAGATCAGCCTGATGGTGTGCTTCAACTGCCGGGCGTACTGGAAATCCAGGGGCGAAATCCGGCGGATGCCTTGCATGAAAATGTCGGAGGCCGTGATCTTCTCACCGAACGCCAGCGCCGCCAGCAACACCAGTTTCGAGCGCGCATCGTAGCCATCGATATCGGCGCTCGGGTCGGCCTCCGCGTACCCCAACATCTGGGCTTCCGCCAGGACGCCGGCGAGCGGCACCCCGCGCTTCTCCATCTCGGTGAGCATGTAGTTGCAGGTGCCGTTCAAAATACCGTAGAGGGCCATGACGCGGTCGCCGGAGATCCCTTCGCGCAGGACCGCGTGGATGGGGATGCCGCCGCACACGCTGGCTTCCATGGCCAGGTTGATGCCGGCGTGGATGGCGCGATCCCAGATTTCGGGACCGCAGGCGGCCATCAGCTCCTTGTTCGCGGTGACCACGGATTTGCGATTCTCGATGGCCGCATTGACGATGTCCGCCGCCACCGTGGTGCCGCCCACCAGTTCGGCCACGATCTGCACGTCCGGGTGCGCCACCACCTCGCGCCAGTCGGTGGTCTTGAGGACCGGTTCGAGCCCGGCGGGAAGTTGCTTGGAGTGGACCGAGCGGCTGCACACCGCGACCACCTTGAGCCGGTATCCGAGTTTGAGGGCGATCTGGTGGCTGTTTTCCGCGAGGATGGACAGCGTCCCCGAGCCCACATTGCCCAGCCCCACGATCCCGACGTTCACTTCCTCCATATGAGATCCATGATAACAGGGGGGTGGAGTGGGGGTTGGAGACCGCCCTTACTGAAACTTAACCACCACCGACACCCGGCGGTTGCGCGGGTCATTCGGGTCGTCGGGACGAAACAATCTCTCATCGGCGAATCCGCGCACCTCCACTACCTGCTTGGGGCGAACCCCGGACTCGCGAAGCAGCCGCCGCGCGGCGTTGGAGCGGTCCACCGATAACTCCCAATTGCTGTAGTCGCCGGCATTGTGGAACGGCCGCGCGTCGCTGTGTCCCTCAATCACGATATCGTTGGGCATCTTTCCCAGTTCGGCTCCGAGGACCTTCAGGAGGTGTCCACCGGTATCCGTGGGCTTGGCGCTGCCGCTGATGAAGAACATACCTTGCTCGGTTTCGAGCATCTCGATGCGCAGTCCTTCACCAGTAACGCTCAACCGCACGTTGCCGCCGATTTTTTTGAAGTCCGGCATGCGATGGAGAGCCAGTTCGATCTGCTTTTGCAGGTCTCCCGCGGTCTGGCCATGGAAGCTGAGACCCTCGCCCGCGCCGGCGGGACCGGCCCCCAGCCGGGTTGTGTAGCCGCGAGGATCGCGGAAGTATCCGCTGATGGATTCCTTCACCTTGTCCGTGCTGTTCATCATCCAGAGCACGATAAACAGCGCCATCATGGCGGTGACGAAATCGGCATACGCCACCTTCCAGGCGCCCCCGCGATGGCCCGGCTGGAACGAGCGCCGGACCGGCGGGACGGGCGGCGGTGCGGCGGCTTCAGGCGGCTTGCCCCGAGTCATCTGGCGCTCCCTGCGGCGAGCCGGCATCCGGCGCTTTCGGCAAGGCCGGAATTCTGGCGTCGCGCTTGATACTGGTCTCCATATCGACAAAGGACGGCCGCAGTTCGATGGGAATCGAGCGGCGCGCATATTCCACGGCCAGGATGGGCGACGCTCCGCGGGCGAACGCCACGATGGCGGTGCGCATCACCTGCAGAAACTGGTTTTGCGTCTCGTTTCGGTTTTCCATCCGCGCCGCCATCGGGCCCACCACCCCGTAACACAGCAGGATCCCGAGAAAGGTCCCGACCAGCGCCGCCGCCACCTTCTGTCCGACGGTCTCGGCCGATCCTCCGATGGCCTCCATGGTGATGACCACGCCGAGCACGGCAGCCACAATGCCGAACCCCGGCAGCGCATCGGCGATGGCGCCCAGGGCATTGACCGGATCGTGCCGGCCGCGCCGCTGGATGTCGATGTCCAGATCCATCAGCAAGTCCAATTCATGCGGGCTGGTGACCCCGATGACCAGCATTCGCAGCGAATCGCAGACGAAATCGCGCACGTTGCGATCGCCCAGGAACTGCGGGTGGTGCGAGAAAATGGCGCTCCTGGCAGGATCTTCCACGTCTTTCTCGAGCGCCATGATGCCCCCGGCCCGCTGCGAGTAAACGAAGACTTCATAGAGCATGCGCAGGTGGCGGAGGAAATACTGGCGGTCCTCGAGGGACGGCCGGAAGGTGGCCAGTGCGCCGCGCAGCATTTTGCGGATCACCGGCCACGGATTGGCCACCAGCGCGATACCCACGGCCGCGCCCCCGATGATGAGCAGTTCCGCGGGCTGCATCAGGACATACGGATTTCCGCGCTCCAGGAGATAGCCTCCGAAGACCGCAACGAACACCAAGGCAATACCGACGATGGCGAGCATATGGCCGAAGGCTTAGTACACCTTGCAATTCTTATCGCCCGTTTCCGCGAAGGTCCCGTACGTTTGGATGGCGGAGCGCCGCCGGTTCTTACCTTAGGGCTGGTCACCAAATAACCGTACCCACGGTCCCCGTGGAAGCGGGAAGAAGAGAGTGTCTTTTGCTTTCGGGGAAGGGGGCGGCCGTCTCCCTGTCCGACACTCCGTCGCCTGTTCGCTCAAGGCATTCAGTTTGTCGGATCAAGAGCCCACCGGGGCGGAGAGGCAACCCAATCCCTTCGCCCGGCTCATCGCCATCGCCCAACCAGGCTGCCCATTTTCCGAAATGCCCTCCAGAAGGATGGCAAGTGGGAATTCGGGAGCATTCTTGGAGCCTGTTTGGACTAGGGGTGTCATGGCTGACTCCGAGCGTTCTGTTACCTTCCCCTGATTCGCTGCACCTTCAAAACCGGATCTTACTGGCGAACTCAAAATCCCTCGGATTTCCCGCGCTCGTAATGGTCCCGAAGGCAGCGCTCCCAAACGAGCCGTTGGGATCGTTCAAGGGCGGAGTGTTGCTGACATTAAAGACTTCCGCCCGGAACTCCAGATTGATCCGCTCCGAAATCCGAAACATTTTGCTGATCATCAGGTCGGCATCCTGGAGTCCGGGCCCTCGCACTGGATTCCGCGAGCTGTTGCCGATGCTGAACTGGCCGGCGGCGGCGAAAGCCGACTTGTCGAACCATTCCGAAGCACTGCGAGTAGCGAAGTCGTTCGGGTTGCCGATGCGATTCGGTCGCTGAACGGCGTACCCGAAGGCGGAAAGCGTATTCGTCGCCTGCGTGACCGGCACCGCGTCTCCTGCCTGGACGCGCACCAGGCCGCCGATTTCCCAACCGGAGATCTTCCACCATCGCGGAATCCGGTACACCCAGCCACCCGCAAAGACGCGAGGAATGTCACCACTCGAAACATCTCTTTCGAGTTTCCGATTGAGGGCATCGGCGGCCCCGATTGTGGTGAGCGTAGGCCCGGTGAAGATGGTCTGGGAAAAGTATGTCGAGGCGTCGTCAATCAGCTTGGAAAATGTGTACGCGAACGTGAATGTCAAGCCACGCGAAAAGCGCTTTTCCAGCTTCATCTGGAGCGCCTCGTATTCGGAATCGGCCACATTGTCGCGGAAAAGTGCTACGGTGGTGAATCGTGGAAAGGCGCGCAACAGTTGTTGCTGCGCGATGGTTGGTTGTCCCAGAGACGACGAAGTTGGAATCTGCCCGTAATACGGGTTGGGAACCTTCACCGTGAGAGCGGACCCCATCGCCAGGTCCGCGGCCGGCACCTGGTTGAGATTGGACTCCGGCAAGCCCAGGTGCGTGTTCTTCGATCCCAGATAGCCGATCTCGAAGTTCACATCGCTTCCCAAGGTCTTCTGCACGGTGAAATTCCACTGCTGAGAGTAGCCGGACCCCACGTTGCGGTCGACGCCGAAAACTCCCTGTCCCAGACCCGAATTCGGATTCGGCGCCGCGACCTGCACCGTGGGACCGTTCGAGAGGACGAAGGCCGGGTTGATGTTATCCTGCGATTGCTGTCCGACGGTTTGCACGAACGGGAACTGCGGAAGAGTGAACGGCGTGGTGATGCCGGTCTGTTCGAACCAGATCATTCCGTAACCCGAACGAATCACCCAGGAATCTCCGAGCCGGTAAGCCAGGCCGACGCGCGG
>Ga0209517_10005575_pt1 | contig 15985 bp, 16 predicted proteins | sample PeaSoiMetSII2010_FD_187695 | JGI IMG/M metagenome (GOLD analysis project Ga0209517, IMG submission 187695) | Peat soil microbial communities from Weissenstadt, Germany - SII-2010 (SPAdes) (version 2) | ecosystem: Environmental > Terrestrial > Soil > Wetlands > Peat | place: Germany... | reverse complement strand
AGGGACGCCATCGACGCCTTCGTCAAGGCCTACAATCCGAAAGCCGCGCCATTTGAATGGACCAAGGCCGTCGTCCACCAGTCCAAGCCCAAATCCTTTTACTCTGATTTATGCAAGTAAGTACTAGTCCGGGCTCTCACCGCTGTATTCGAAATGCGAGAATTCGCCGTACTTGCCGCTGTGGTCGAAGTGCAGGCCCGCGTTGACCTTGAACACACGCGAGGCGCCCAGGGTCACGCGGTGGGATGTGAAGCCGGTGGGCTTGTCCAGGTACAGTTCCTCGGCCGCCCCCGTCACCGGATTGAGAATGGGGCCAAGTTGCATGTCCAGGACTTCGGGTGCACGGGCGGTGCTGTTTAGGCCGTCCAGGCGCAGGTCGAAGGGGACGTATTCGTCCGGCAACCGCCGAGACATGACCGCCGTGAAAATCGTCCACGGTCCGCCGGACTTCCCCTGGCTGATCGCCTCCAGCGCCGCGCGCTGCCGCGGATCGGCCCGCGCATCGATCAGCGTCTGGCCGGTCACGTTGCCCAGATGCATGGCCGCGGGCGATTTTCCGCACCAGGCCCACGTCAAGCCGTTCAGGCGGACGTAGCCGAACTCGCCCTCCTCAATGTGCCAAAGGTAGACGCCCTCGCAGAAACCGCGCGTTGGAGGCGCGTCGAAACTGCACGGGCAGCCCCAATCGCAACTGCACGCGCCTAGCAGCGTGCCTTTCATCGACCACTTGAATTTCCGCATGCGGATAGTGCGTGGGCGGCATGAAACGAAGTTCTCCCTTGATAACTTCATCCGTGCCGTCCTCGACGGGGGGCAGGCGGAGCTATTCCTCATAAGTGAGCAGGCGGTGGACCGTGCCAGCCATGTTACTTCCACTCTATCACTCGATCGTCGCCCCGAGCACGCAACTCAATGTGGATCGCCTCCCGGGGCATCAGTTGCGGGAAACGCTCGCCCCATTCGATCAGCACGATCGCCTCGCGCTCGAAGATTTCGTCCAGACCCAGCGTGGCCACTTGCGCGGGAGTGTCCAGCCGGTACAGATCGATGTGGTACACGCGTCCGCCACCGTACTCGTGAATCAGGGTGAACGTGGGACTGACGACCTCGTTGGGCTCGGCCGCGCCGAGGCCGCTTACGATGCCTTTGGCGAGCGTGGTCTTACCTGCGCCCAGATTACCGACGAGCAGAACCACCGCGTGGGACGGCAGTTCGCGAGCGAAGCTTCGTCCCAAGTCGATGGTTTCTTCTTCCGAATGGGTCTCAAATGATTTCACGGGGCGATTTCACGAATGGCCTTGGGCAGATATTGCAAAAGGTCGGTGGCCAGAACGCACTTATCGGTCAACTCTTCGGCCGCGAGTTCGCCGGATTTCCCGTGCAGCCACACCGCCGCCCGCACGGCCGTGGCGATGTCGCCGGGGAATTGCGCGATCAGGCCCGCAATCAGACCGGTGAGAATGTCGCCCGATCCGCCTTTCGCCATCGCCGGCGTGCCGCTGAGGTTGATCCAAACCTGCCCATCGGGAATCGCAATCAATGTCCGGTGGCCTTTGAGCACTAGACACACGTTGCGCTCACGGGCAAAGGCGCGAGCGGTCGCAACGGGATCGGTGTACGTGCCACCCAGAAGCCGCGCCATCTCGCCGGGATGCGGCGTGAGGACGGTTTGAATTCCGTGTCCGCGGAAGGCGGTGCCCGCGATCACGTTCAATCCATCCGCGTCGATCACCACCGGAACTGCCCCCTGGTTCATCGCCCGCGCCACCACCATCGGTGCCTTTCCCAGCCCCGGCCCTACGGCAATCACAGTCTTGCGCTCCAGCGTGAAGGCTTCGAGCGGCTCGGTCATCAGCTCCGGCGCCAGTCGCGAGGGGTCCGAACACGTGACGGTTACCAGCCCCGCGCCCATGCGCGCCGCCGCCAGGCCGGCCATCGCCGCCGCACCTACTTTGCCGGGTGCGCCGCCCACCACCAGCACATGACCGAAGTCGCCCTTGTGGGCCTCGCGTTTGCGTGGCGCAAACAAGGACGCAAAATCGGACGGCACGGATGTTTCGAGTCCGCCGGGAACCAGCTGCGGCGGGCTGCCGATTTGCGTGACGATCAACCGGCCGACGGCGTCGCCGCTTCCCGCGGCCAGGTAATGCTCGATCTTGGGCGCGGTGAACGTGACGGTGATATCGGCGCGGACACACTCGCCCCCGCCGCCCAATCCGGAGGGCAGGTCCACGGCTACGATTTTCGCCAGCGGGAACTGGCGCGTGGCTCGGATCAACTCGAGCGCCCGGCCGGAAGCCGGTCCCTTGAGTCCGGTTCCCAGAAGCGCGTCTACAACGATGGTGACCTCCCGGCGCTCCCGGAGTTTTTCGGGGATCGTCATGGACGGGATCAAACTCACCTCAGCGAGCCGCTGAAGGTTCACCAGCGCATCGTTCGAAAATTCTTCGGGAGGGGCCGTCAAGATCACCCGGACGTGTTCATGACCACCCTCCCGGAGGAGGCGCGCCAGCACCAGGCCGTCCCCGCCGTTGTTGCCTTTTCCGCACAACACCAGGATCCGCTGAGCGCTCAGCGGGTCGAATTCGCGCTCCAGAACTTCGAGCACCCGGTGACCGGCGTTTTCCATCAGCCCCAGGCTGGGAACGCCGCCCTCGATAGTCAGCCGGTCCACTTCGCGCATTTGCGCGGCTGTTAAAACCTTCACACGCGCCCGCCTTCGAGGAGCTGTTCCAGCTTGCGCAATCCGTCCGGCGCTCCCATGGCGATCAAGTGGTCGCCGCCGGTCAGGCGCGCCTCGGCCGGGGGATTGAACGACATCTCGCCGGAGGCTTTGCGAATGGCCAAAACAATCACGCCGGTGTCGCGGCGGATGGGCATCTCGGCCAGACTGCGGCCGGCCGCCGGGCTGGTTTCGCCCACCAGCACCTGCTCGATACCGACGTTTCCGATGCCCACGTTTTCGATCCCCGCGCCGAGGCCGATATTCTGGCCGGTGGTGAACTCGATGAACTGCTGCACGTGCGGCTTCAGGATAGCTTGCGCCATGCGGTGGCCGGTGGTGTTGTAGGGCGCGAACACGAAGTCGGCTCCCGCGCGGCGCATCTTCTGTTCGGAGCTCTCTTCGGAGACGCGCGCCGATAGCGCCAGCTTGGGATTGAGGGCCTTGGCGCTCAGGACCAGAAACAGGTTGTCGGCGTCCGAGGCCAGCGTCGCGATCAAGCCCTTGGCCCGCGCGATGCCCACGTCGCGCAAGCTTTCATCGCTGCTGGCGTCGGCCAGCACTCCGAGCATGCCGGCTTTAATCGCCCGCTCCACGCGATCCTCGTTGCGGTCCACCACCACGAAGTTGGCGCCGGTCCGCAGCAACTCATCCGCCGCCCCCCGGCCCACCCGGCCAAAACCACATAAGATGATGTGGCCTTCGAGCTTCTCGATCATATTCTTAATGCGTCGCTTTCCGAAGAATTGGTTCAATTCCAGATCGATCACAATCTGGGTCATGGCGCCGATCGCCAACAGCATGATCACCACGCCGAACAAAATCACAAAGGAGTTGAAGATGCGGCCGGCCTGACTCAGCGGGTGGACCTCGCCGTAGCCCACGGTGGTTACCGTGATCAGCGTCATGTAGAACGCGTCGAACACGGGATAGTGTTCGATCCACACGAAGCCCGCCGTACCCACGCCCAGCGTAGCCGCCATCGCCGCGGCAATCCATACCAGGCGGCGGCGGAATTGTTCCATGAGTCTTATAGTAAGGAGTCAGAAGACAGCATACAGAATACAGAAGTCAGTCGGCTGCTTCGCGCACCAGTTTCGCCGTAGTGATCGCTTGGCCCAGGTGACGCTGGGTGTGCTCGGCGACGTGCACCAGCAGCCCGATCACCGTGGTCGGCAGGCGCTTCTTGCCGACGAAACGCGCTTGCTCCAGCGTCGCGGGGTCGAGGGAGCGCACGCGCGCGGCGGCGTCATCCAAGGCCGCCCGCACCCCGACCAGCAGCTCGTCGAGAGACGCGCCCGGCTCGGCCTCGCTTTTCGTCTCGCTCTTCGTCTCGTTTTTCAACGTCGCGATTTGCGCCTCGCTGAGCTGGTCTCCGCGCAAATACGTCACCAGACGGTCCACGCTTCCGGCGAGGTGGCGCAGTTGGAATCCCAAGGCCGGGACTGCGCCCACGCGTCTCCATACCTGCTCGGTCGAAAGACCGGCGGTGTGGCGCTCCAGATCCTCGCGAACTTGAATAAAAGAGTGCAGCACGGGAGCGATCGCCGGATGTACTCCCGGAATCGGCCCGCGCAGCCAGGGCTCTACAGTGGGATCGATGGGTTGTGAAGATGTCATGAAAGGACCTTACGTTTAGCGCTATGATAGCTCCACGTAACCGACATGGGCGGAGGGTGAATGGGTTCCTTGCGGCGCTTGTTTTCGGAAGGCGAGATCACTTCGACGACCAGATCCGGCGGCGACCAGTACAGACCATCTTTAATGACGATGTTGTCACGCCGGAAGACGGCGATGTCGGGACTGCGGCAAGTCAGTGGCTCGCGGCTGATCATCCGGCGTCTGGCCAGAAGCCTCAATCGTCAACTGGACGAAGCCCGCGCCATTGGAAAGCTTGAGGACTACGCTGGCATCGGCGTGCCGGAGGCGTGGCTCCTGTCGCCAGAAGCCCAGAGCGTCGAAATCCGGCGGCTTATCGAAGGCAAGCTCGCGACTACAGCCCTTCTGGTGGCCGGAGACCTTCACCCCACGCGGTTCCCCGAGGTCGCGATCCCGGTGGGTTCCGTCTGGCCCGAAGAAATCCTGAAAAGTTAGTTCCTCCGGCGAATCGATTCTGTTGCCAGCAGCGCACTATTCCCAGCGAAACACCTTCGCTGAGAGCGCCGTGCAAATCGCAAATACAACTATCAGTGCCGCGACGTCGCCCATGTGCGCCGACCACGCCTCGCCTTTCCAGATCCCCCGGAGCAGCGAGACCGCGTAGGTCAGCGGCAGCAGGCGCGCCACCACGTGGAGGGCGGGCGGCAGCGATTCCAGCGGCGCGAACAATCCGCACAGGGCGAGCATCGGGTACAGAATGGCTGCGCCGATCGGTTGCGCAAAGCGCGCCGTAGGCACAATGCTCGCGATCAGGAAACCGATCGAAAGAATACTCCATGTGCTGATCAGAAGCGCTATTGCAAATCCGAATATGGGGACGTCGACATGGACCGGGTAATAGCGCTTGCCTGCCAGAATCATCAACGCCAGGGTGACCACGGTTAGCGCCAGTTTGACCAGCACGTGAGCAGTGAGGATCGTCTGCGGGCGGAGCGGCGTGGCCCGGAGCCGTTTGAGGATGCCGCCCTCGCGGTAAATCGAGATGATCGTGACCAGCGACAACACTCCGCTGAGAGCAATAAGCACGGAAGCGAAAACCGGCAGGCCTACACGCACGAACCCGGCGGTAGTGATCGAAGTTGGCGTGGGCCGACCGAGCAGACGGCCCACTACTACGAACACCAGGACGGGAAACAGAATCGATCCGAACGCCCCCAGCGGTTCGCGCAGGAAGATTTTGATTTCCAGCCAGGTCAGTTTCCAAAGTCCACGGAACATGCGTTAGTCCTCACTCATCGTGGCCTAATCGCGAATCGAATGGCCAGTCAGCTTCAGAAAGACGTCCTCCAGGTTGGGCAGCACTGTGCGGAAGTCGGTGACCCGGATGCGGTTCTCGGACAGACACTGGATCACCTCGGTCACCAGGTCGTCGCCGCGCCCCTGAATGGTGAAACGCGAGTCCTGGCGCGTCACCAGATCCACGGATGGGATCTGGCGCAGATGGTCTCCCGCCAGTGCGTTCCCGGTGGCCAGCACCACGGTTCGCGCGGGGCAGTGACGCCGCACTAATTCGTCCGGGCTGCCGATGTCGATGATTTTTCCGTGCTCGATGATGGCCACACGGTCGCACAACCGCTCGGCCTCTTCCATCAGATGAGTAGTCATAAAGACCGTTTTGCCGCGGTCGCGGATGCCGCGCACCAAATCCCAGATCGCGCGCCTCGACTGCGGGTCGAGCCCCGTGGTCAGCTCATCCAGAAAGACCACTTCCGGATCGTTGATCAGCGCCAGGGCGATGAACAGCCGCTGCTTCTGCCCGCCCGAAAGCGTCATGAACCAGGCATTGCGCTTGTTGGCGAGGCCGAGTTGTTCGAGCAGTTGATCGCCGTCCACCGCCTGGGAGTACAGCGAGGCCCAGAGATCCACCGCCTCCCAAACCTTAATCCTCTTCTGGAGCTGCGCCTGTTGAAGCTGCACGCCAATACGGTTTTGTAGCTGATACACGTCGCGGAATGGATCCAGGCCCAGGATCGAGATCGTGCCGCGGTCCGGCTGGCGCACTCCTTCGACGCACTCCATCGTGGTGGTCTTCCCTGCGCCGTTGGGACCGATCAAGCCGAAGATTTCGCCCTCGCTGACTTCGAACGAAACCTCGGAGACGGCTACTGTTGCTCCGTAGGTCTTGCGGATCCCGGATATTTGGATGACTGGATGAGGAGTCGCGGAGACGCCCACTGGTTTACCCGTCGGCCCTGCTACGTGGCCGGAGTTTCTTATGGCACCAAGAGAATAGCAGAGCAAAGAACAGTTGCGCGGGACGGGCGCACGCTTTAATGACTGGCGGCCAAGCGTCGGCACGAGTGCCGACGTGGCAAACTAAGAGTTCGCTCCACGATACATCACAATATCCTACTTTGATTCAATAGCTTACATCTAAGTCTTGTCACTCCTCTCGGGAGTGTGCTAATAATAGAGCTTGGGTCGCGGCAGCCTCGCCTGGCCCATAACGAGCGTTAACTCTTTTAACACAGCAAACCAACTTGAGGAGGTTCCATCATGAACATTCGTCCGCTCTATGACCGCATCGTGGTCAAACGGATCGAAGACGATACCGAGAAAACTGCCGGCGGGTTATTTATCCCCGATTCGGCTAAAGAGAAACCACAACAGGGGGAAGTGGTCTCAGTGGGTCAAGGCAAGCGCAACGAGGAAGGGAAGTTGATCCCGCTCGATGTGAAGCCGGGCGACCGCATCTTGTTCGGCAAGTATTCAGGTTCGGACATCAAACTGGATGGCAACGAATACCTGATCATGCGTGAGGACGAGGTGTTGGGCGTTCTGGACGGCGGAAGCAAGAAAGCCAAGGCGTAGGCGAGAGTTTAAGGTTTCAATCTAAGGAGATTTTGAATCATGGCAGCAAAGCAAATCGTATATAGCGAGAATTCCCGCCAGGCCATCCTGCGCGGCGTGAACCAGTTGGCCGACGCGGTCAAAGTGACGCTGGGCCCCAAGGGCCGCAACGTGGTCCTGGAGAAAAAGTTCGGCGGACCGACCATCACCAAGGACGGCGTGACCGTGGCCAAGGAAGTCGAACTCAAGGACCCGCTGGAGAACATGGGCGCGCAGATGGTGCGCGAAGTGGCCTCCAAAACCTCGGATGTGGCCGGCGACGGCACCACCACCGCCACCATTCTGGCTCAGTGCATCTTCCGCGAAGGCGTGAAGAGCGTGGCCGCCGGAGCCAACCCGATGGCGCTGAAGCGGGGCATCGAGCGCGCCGTCGAAGCCGTGGTCGAAGAAGTGAAGAAGTTTTCCAAGCCCGTCAGCGGCGACATGATCGCGCAGGTCGGAACCATTTCGGCCAACGGCGACGCCACCATCGGCAGCACCATCGCCGAAGCCATGAAGAAGGTCGGCAAGGACGGCGTCATCACGGTGGAAGAGTCCAAGACCATGATCACCGAACTGCAGACCGTCGAAGGCATGCAGTTCGACCGCGGGTACCTCTCGCCCTACTTCATCAGCGATCCGGATCGCATGGAGTGCGTGCTCGAAGATCCCTACATCCTGATCCACGAAAAGAAGATCTCCAACATGAAGGATCTGCTGCCCGTGCTGGAACAGATCGCGCGTAGCGGCAAGCCGCTGCTGGTGATCGCCGAGGAAGTGGAAGGCGAAGCCCTGGCCACGCTGGTGGTCAACAAGCTGCGCGGAACCCTGAACGCTTGCGCCGTCAAGGCCCCGGGCTTCGGCGACCGCCGCAAAGCGATGCTCGAAGACATCGGCATCCTGACCGGCGGCAAGTCGATCATGGAAGAGACCGGTATTAAGCTCGAAGGCGTCAAGCTGGAGGACCTGGGCAAGGCCAAACGCATCACCGTGGACAAGGACAACACCACCATCATCGACGGAGCCGGGAAGTCCAAGGAGATCGAGGGCCGCATCAAGCAGTTGCGCACCCAGATCGACGAAACCACTTCGGACTACGACCGCGAGAAGCTCCAGGAGCGCCTGGCGAAGCTCGCCGGGGGCGTGGCAATCATCAAGGTCGGCGCCGCGACCGAGACCGAGATGAAGGAGAAGAAGGCCCGCGTCGAGGATGCTCTGCACGCTACGCGCGCCGCGGTCGAGGAAGGCATCGTGCCCGGTGGTGGCGTGGCTCTGCTGCGTGCCGCCGCGGCTCTGGATGGCATGAAGGCCGAGCACGACGAGCAGATCGGCGTCAACATCATCCGCCGCGCCTGCGAGGAACCGGTTCGCCAGATCGTGGGCAACGCCGGCTACGAGGGCGCCATCGTGATCGAGAAGATCCGGGCCAACAAGGACCACAACTTCGGCTTCAACGCCCAAACTGCGATGTATGAAGACCTGGTGAAAAACGGCGTCATCGATCCGACCAAGGTCACCCGTTCGGCGCTGCAGAACGCCGCTTCGATCAGCGCGCTGATGCTGACCACGGAAGCCATGATCGCCGAGATCCCGGAAAAGCGGCCCGCTCCGCAAATGGGCGAGCATGGTCCCGGCGGGATGGATATGTAGTTTCGGAAGAATACAGAATACAAAAGACAGAATGGGCCGCCGGCGCTTGTCACAGAGCGCGGGCGGCTCTTTTTGTGCCCATTTACGGCTCGCTGAACTCAGCCGATGAGGTCTAGCAGACCTTCGACCACTTCCTGCGTCGTCTCGGGGCGCAACGCGGCAGATCCGCTTGCCCAATCGCTCGATCGAGATGGTGCGCATTTGCGAGATCTTCACCCAAGATTGCTTGGGCAACGCCGGATCGTCCAGCTGCAGCGTCAACGGGAAGCCGGCACGCTGAGCGCGGCTGGTGAGCGCCACCGCGATCACCGTTTCCGAGCGCGCGTTGAAGAGATCGTGGCTCAATACCAGGATGGGACGAAGGCCGGACTGCTCGCGCCCGCGAAGGGGATTGAGGTCGCCTCAGACGACGTCGCCTCTCAGTACGCCGGCCATGCGTCAGCCTCGATACCTTCCTCGGCGAGCTTCTTCTCCTCGGTTCGACTCAGCTTTATCAAGTTCCCGCGCGAGCCGTGTTCGTTCTTGCCTTTCCGAAAGCAAGGTCACCGCGAATTGGAGCGCCTTGCTGCGGTTCGGATACTTGCCTTCGCGGACCCATCGGTCGAGACTCGGCGACGGTCTACTGTTCCAGCGTAACGGCGATCTTCTGGACCATTCACTGAGGGTATGACACATCATCCTACTGGAAGACGAGCCGCTTTCACGGGCAAAACTCGCGCAGGGCCCCTCCACTAAGAGACACTAAAAGAAGTGACCGCTTATGCGTCCTTTGAATCGAGGAACTATCGATTCCTGCTCGCCTCCACGGTGCTCTCCGTGCTCGGCCAGCAGATGCTGGCCATCGTGGTGGGCTGGGATCTCTACTCCACCACGCATTCCGCGATCGTTCTCGGCAACGTGGGACTGGTCCAGATCATCCCCACTTTGCTCTTCACCTTCGTAGCCGGGCACGTTGCCGATCATTACGACCGGCGCCGCGTCGCCATGCTCACCCAGTTGGCGATCGGCGTCATCGGTTTCGTGTTGGCCTTTTCCGGCTCGTCGCGCACGGTCACGATGATCTACAGCTGCCTGTTCCTCACTGCGCTGGCCAACTCCTTCCAGTGGCCGGTGCGCTCGGCGTTGCTGCCGCAGGTAGTCGCGCCCGAACACCTGACCAACGCCGTCAGCTGGCAAAGCACGGGACGTGAGCTCGCCACCGTCACGGGACCCGCCCTCGCCGGATTCCTGGTGGCCTGGCGGGGCAGCGAATCGGCTTACTTCGCACAGGCGCTATGTTCGACTCTCGCCGCAGTCTGCACCGGCGCAATGCAATTGGCGCCGCGCCCGGCCAGCGAACGCCCGGCCGTGGGATTCCGCGCGGTAAGCGAAGGCTTGCGCTTCGTGTGGAACGAAAAGGTGATTCTCTCCGCGATCAGCCTGGACTTGCTGGCCGTATTTTTCGGCGGAGCCACCGCGTTGCTGCCGATCTATGCGCAGGACATTCTGCACACGGGCGCAACCGGCTTGGGCTGGTTGCGCGCCGCACCCGCCTTCGGCGCAGGGCTGATGGCGCTGGCGATCGCGCATCGCTCCCACATCAAAAACGCCGGAGTGGTGCTGCTGGCTTCGGTGGTGGGTTTCGGACTGGCCACCATCGGATTCGGCGTCGCCAAATCCTCGTGGCTGTCGTTCATCATGCTGTTCGGAACCGGCGTGTTCGACGAAATCAGCGTGGTGCTGCGCGTGTCGCTGGTGCAGATGCGCACGCCCGACCGCTTGCGCGGGCGCGTTTCGGCGGTGAACGGACTGTTCATCGCCTGTTCGAATCAATGGGGAGCGGTGGAATCGGGGCTCGCCGCCGCGTGGCTGGGCACCGTGCCTTCGGTGGTCTTCGGAGGACTCGCGACGATTGTGGTGGTCACCACCATTGGAGCGTTATCCGCCAGTCTGCGCCGGTGGCGAAATTGATCCCCGACGAACGGTGACATCCTCAACGTCCCGCGGATTTCACTAGTTCCACATCGATGGTAATGGCGACATCGTCCCCAACCAGTCCCGGAAAACCGCTCACACCAAAGTCTTTGCGGTTGATTCGCGTGGTTGCCGAAGCGCCCATGTGGGCCACGCCGCGGGGATCGTTGATAGGTCCGGCGGGGCCCTCCACATCCAGCACGATCTCTTTGGTCACCCCATGAATCGTCAGATCGCCCGTGACCTTCAGCTTGCCTTTTTCCACGGATTCGGTGCGCTTGGACCTAAAGGCAAGCGCCGGATACTTCGCCACGTCGAGCATCCCGGGGCCCCGCAGATCGTCGTCGCGGGCTTCCAAGCGGGAGTCGACCGAAGCGGCATCGATGGTCACGTCAATCGACGTCTTGGCCGGATTCGCGGGATCGTATTCGACCGTGCCGCTCACTTTTGCAAACGCTCCCCGGACCGTAGCCAGCACCAAGTGGCGTACGGCAAAGTGGGCGGCGGTTTGGCCCGGATCGATCTGCCATGTTTCGCCCCAGGCAGCCGCCGAGACCGCCAGGAAGCTGGCTACAAAACGAGGCCAAAGACGACGCGCCATGGGACCTCCTCGTATACTCGGACTTCGTTATATCGGAATCCGATCAGCGTGTCAAGCGGATTTAGACTAGCGCTTCGCGCGGCGGCGCTGGATGGATAAGAACGAACCTACCGAAATAACCAGCGTCACGGCGATCAAGGCCAGGGGGATCACCGCGATGGTGACGAACAGGTCCGGGGAGGTGAGCACGCTCACGCCACCCCGGCGTGCATGCAGCGGATGAGGCAGGAACCCGCAAAACAGAAGAAAGAGAAGGTTGCCCAAGCCCATGGCCACCAGCTTCCACAGGCCTGGATGGAACACCCACTGGCGCGCCAGCGAGATCAGGGCATCGGCCAGAAGTTTGACGGCACCTTGTTCCCGCACGGCTTCGTCGAAAATGCACACCATCTCGTCCGCAAAACGCCGCCGGAACGCCGGAGGATGCAGCCAGATCAGGCAGCGATAGAGGACCCGGGCCATTAAGCTTTCCTCGGCTTCAAATGAACTTTGGCTTCCCGCATCAGACGTTCCATCCGTGCCATCTCGGCGGAGAGCACGCGCCGCCCTAGCGAGCTTAAGCGGTAATAGCGACGCCGCGGGTCGTCTTTCGCGGATCGCCGCGGAGCTTCCTCCACGATGGCCTGGTCGAGAAGCTTCTGCAGGTTGTCGTAAAGCGTTCCCGGACCAAGCTTATACTGGCCTTCGGACTGCCGGGCCACCTCCTGCATGATGCCGTATCCGTGCCGGTCTTCTCCGGCCAGCGCAACAAGGATGTGAAGGATCGCAGGCGATAGCGGCAGAAACGGGCTAAGGTTGCTTTTCATCATCGGACTCCGTTATATCGGAGACCGACTGACATGTCAAGGGGGCTCCGCCCACTGCTTATTTGGCTGGCGGCGCGCAGGGCGGAGCGGGCACTTTCGCCTGGGGCATCGGCTCGACTTCCAGTTGCGGATGGAATTCCCCAATTACGGGATGCACATCCTTCGGAAGCGTCATCTGAAGCAGCGGAACCGAGCACAGCTTTGCCGCCCCGCGCGCGGCAGGCAGGTTCAGAGTATACGGCCGTGGAGGGAAAACGGGCTTAGGCGTCATCAGGCCAAACGGAGGAAACGTGGGAGGAGCCTGGCGCGCGATGTGCGGCGCTGCGGGGAGTGGAGCCGACTGAAATGGGTTCGGGAAGCTGAAGGGGATCGGCTTGGGGGCGGAGGAATGCTGTGGCTGCGTCGCCGCGTCCTGGCCAAAAATGGCGCCGGTAATTCCAAGCGAAAGCACGAGAATTGGACGCTTCCTCATGCCCGAATTGTACTACCGTATTTCGCGGCGGTACAGCGGTAGACTGGAGTTTAAATGCCTCAGCCGGCGACAGCATCCGTGGCCGATCTGGCGCGCTCGGGCGGCATCCGCCCCGCCTTGGAGTGGTTTCGCAAGGAGCGTACCTGGATCAACGAGCAACATCTGAAGCTGTGCCGCATTCCTGCTCCGACGTTTTTCGAACAAAAGCGCGCCGAGTGGATGGCGGAAAGCTTCCGTTCGCTGGGCTGGGAAGCGAAGATCGACCGCGCGGGCAACGTGGTGGGGAGTGCCGTGGCCGGGAGCGTCGCCGGGAGCAAAGACAAGCGCCGGGACGATTCCACCGTCGCAGTGACGGCGCATCTGGATACCGTACTGTCTCCGCGCACACCCGAAGACATCAAGGTTGCCGGCGACGGGCGCATGCTGGGTCCCGGCGTGTCGGATAACGGAGCCGGCCTGGCAGGGCTGCTGGCGCTGGCGGCTTGCTGGAACGCAGTGGGGCCCTTGGGCGATGGGCGTTCGGCTCCCCTACTGGTGGCCAACGTGGGCGAAGAAGGTGAAGGAAATCTGTGCGGCATGCGGTACCTGTGCCGTACCAGTTCCAGCCGGCCTCACACGTTCCTGGTGCTGGACGGCCCCGGCACCGAACGGATCACCAGCCGCGCGCTGGCGTGCCGGCGTTTCGACATCACCGTCACCGGACCGGGCGGCCATAGCTGGAGCGATCACGGCGTGGCTAATCCGGTCCACATGCTCAGCCGCGCGATCACGCTGTTCAACGATGGCATGCTCGGTTTCAACGCGGCGCCCCGGTACTCCTACAATTTTGGCTTGATCCAGGGCGGCACGTCCATCAATGCCATACCCACCGAGGCGCGCGCCAAGGTCGATTTGCGTTCGGAAAGCCGCGAACGGATGGAAGGAATGGCCGCGCTGCTGGCAACCGTAGTCGACGAAGCTTTAAGCGCCGAGAACCTTCGGGCCAGCGGCGGCCGGTTGACGGCCCGGGTGCGCGAGATCGGTTCGCGGCCGGGCGGAGCGCTGCCGGAGGGCGCCGCGATTCTGGGATGCCTGCAGGCAGTGGATGAATACCTGGGCATTCGCGCCGGGCTGGATTGCTCCTCGACCGACGCCAACATCCCGCTGTCCTTGGGGCTGCCGGCGTTATCGGTGGGGGCGGGCGGCCAGGGGGGCGGCGCGCATACGCCCGCTGAATGGTACCAACCCGAGGGCCGCGACTTGGGCCTGCGGCGTATTCTACTGACCCTCTGCCTGCTGCTCGACGGAGCCGCGCAGTCCTTCCCGGATGCGTGACGACAAGCTTGGACGCGTGACGAAAATTTCGCGTACGCGTCTATCGCCCTGCATCAACCGGTCGGGGCCGTTTTGGGGAAACCAGGCCTGGACCACAAACATCCAAAGAATCGTACGCGGATCGCACTATAATGTTAAGTGAAGGATCGCGCGCAAAGCTGAGGAGTAACCAGAACAATATGAAGCTGCTTGAGAAAATCCGCCAGCAAAAGTTGACGTCCACCGCGTTGATGCTGTTTACGCTGTCGGTGGGCATTGTGATAGGCACCCTGATCAATACCCAGGTGAACGCGGCCCGCGGGCAGAGCGTCGCTCCCGACGCAACGCCGCTGACCGTTCCCAAGGCCTCCGAGATCGGCAATGAGTTCACCAAGTTGGCCAAGAAGGTCGAACCGACCGTGGTCAATATCACAGTGGAGGTCACCGCCAAGCCGTCGGCCGGTGCGCGGATTCGCCCCTCGGATCCAAATGGCGACGACGATTCCGACGACCTGTTTCGCCGCTTCTTTGGCGGGGGCCCGGGGCAGCAGGGACAGCAGCTTCCGCCCCAAGCCTTCAAGCACGAGCAGTCCGGTACGGGCTTCATCGTGGATAAGAACGGCTATATCGTGACCAACAATCACGTGGTGGAAGGCGGCGACAAGATTCGCGTGAAGCTGCATGGCGATTCCAACGAGTACCGCGCCAAGCTGATCGGCACGGATCGCGAATCCGACCTGGCGGTGCTGAAGATCGACGCCAAGCGGCCGCTGCAGACCATCACCATCGGCAACTCCGACGGCATGCAGGTGGGCGATTGGACCGTGGCCATCGGGTCGCCGTTCGGCCTGGAGGAAACCGTTACCGCGGGCATCGTCAGCGCGACGGGACGCGATATCGACGGCGCGCAACAATTCCAGCACTTCATTCAAACCGACGCGGCCATCAACCCCGGCAACAGCGGCGGACCGCTACTGAACATCCGCGGCGAAGTGATCGGCGTCAACACCATGATCGCCACCAGCCGCGGCGGGTCGGAAGGCGTGGGCTTCGCGCTTCCGGTCAATATGGTGGTGCGGGTCTATAACGACATCATCAAGGAAGGCCGCGTGACGCGCGGCTCCATCGGCATCCAGTTCACGAAGAACACCAAGCCCGAGACGCTCGCGGCGGCGGGCTTCGATCATGGCGTGATCGTCGAAAGCATCCATAAGGATGGTCCCGCGGAACGGGCCGGTTTGAAGCCCGAGGACATCATTCTCTCCATCAACGGCCAGCCCGTGAAGGACGGCGACGATCTGGTTTCGCGGGTGTCGGACATGCCCATCGGCACCGTTGCCAAAATTGAGGCCGACCGCGACGGCAAGAAGATGGAGTTCAACGTCACCATCCGCGACCGCATGGAAGTGTTCAAAGACGATGTGCGCGTGGTGGGCGAGAACACTCCGCCCGAGGACACCAGCAAACCCGAGGCCTCCAACGTGAAGTTCGGCATCGGCCTGCGGGACCTGACCAGCGACGAGCGCAACCAGGCGCCAGATAAGCGCGGCGTAATCGTGACGCGGGTGGAACCGGATTCCTTCGCCGAGGACATCGGCTTCATGAAGGGCGACATTATCACCGCCATCAACCGGCAGCCGGTGAACTCGCCGGATGACGTGCGCAAGATTCAGCAGCCGCTCAAGCCGGGGGCGGCCGTGGACTTCCGGGTGGTCCGGATTCCGCAAGGTGTCGCCGGGACTAGGGCCAAGGGGTCGGCCGGGGCCGCCGCAGCGGTGCTGCACTTGGCGGGTACGCTGCCGGCGCAGTAAGTTTTCAGTCCAAGCATCATCACGATCAGGGCGGCGGGTCTCATCCGCCGCCCTTTTTGCGTGTGTGCCGAGCATGTTCGACAGCTCGGGGGTGAAAGTCCCCTTGACAGCCTGATGGAGGCGAAGTCATAGCGAAGCGCAAGGGCGTCGTCGCGAGGCGGGGTCTGAAAGAAGCGTGGAGCAAACGTA
>Ga0209517_10005574_pt1 | contig 15989 bp, 19 predicted proteins | sample PeaSoiMetSII2010_FD_187695 | JGI IMG/M metagenome (GOLD analysis project Ga0209517, IMG submission 187695) | Peat soil microbial communities from Weissenstadt, Germany - SII-2010 (SPAdes) (version 2) | ecosystem: Environmental > Terrestrial > Soil > Wetlands > Peat | place: Germany... | reverse complement strand
CTGCTCTTGACTGCGCTGGCGAACACGGTGCCTAGGAAAAGGGTTGCCGAGGAAGTGAAGGTTGCGTAGCCTTTGACGGTCGAGAGTCGCTAACTTTCAACGGAGTTCCGGGCAACGTCGTACAGAGGAGATGCCACCGGGAAACAGAATTCCGACACACAAGCATCTTTACGAAGATGAAGTCATATTCGTCCACAAGGGGACGGTGCGCGTCACGTTGGCTGGAAGCGAATACGACGCCGGAACTGGAGCTACGGTTTTCATTCCACACGGGAACTGGATAGGAGTGGAAAACGACTCTGGCGAGCCAGCAATGATTTTGTTTTTCTTCAACAAGCCTGCATTCGAGCAATGCCTGAGGGCGCTGTCCTCGCGTCTGGGCGAAACCTTCACCATGCCCCCACCAGAGAAAATGGCGGCTGTTGAAAAGGACTGTCATCAAGTCATGAAGGAGTGAGGAGCAAGCCAATCTTCATGGTAAGCTCCTCGTTAGAATTTCACGAAAATAGATGGGGCTGCATCTGGGTAAGCTCAACAGGTCGCGACGATTCCTCGTCGTCGTTCGCCACGTGATTGATCCGCGTGCTGACCGGATAGCACCGCATCAGCCGCGCATCGTAGGGCTTCAACAGTTCGGACGCCGCAGCCACATCCTTCATCCACGGATCGAGCCATAGGTCATAGCTGTCTGCGTCAAGAATGACTGGCATTCGGTCGTGGACGGCTGAGGTCACAGCATTCGGCGCAGTAGTCAGAATCGAGCAGGTCTCGACGAGTTTGCCGCCCGCGTCCCTCCAGCGATCCCAGATTCCTGCGAACGCGAACAACTCTCCTCCGTTGACTTCGAAGCAGTAAGGCTGTTTACCTTTCACCGTTTTCGCCCACTCATAAAAGCCATCGGCAGGGATCAGGCACCTGCGATACTTCAGCGCATCGCGGAACGCGGGCTTGATGCCGGCCGTTTCCGACCTCGCGTTGATCGTGCTCGCCGCAGTAGAGGGAGTCTTTGCCCAATGCGGAATCAGTCCCCAGCGCATCAGCGACAACTCGCGGGCAGGTTCCTTCGGGTGCTGGCGTATGACAGGAACGGGTTGCATCGGCGCGACATTGTAGCGGGGAGTCCAATCCTCTTCGCCTGACACGCTGTCGAAATGTTCCTCGATGATTTGCTTTCGCCGCGAGAGTCTGTATCGACCGCACATGGGAAAGATTATTGCAGATCGGATAGCAGGGGCTAAGAATGTCCTCCTGCTGCCGGATACTTCTCTTCGACGTAATCCTCAACGGCATCAAGCAGCATCTTAAATTGCCGCAGGCGGAACTCAAGATAACGCTTGATCGCTTCAGGTGTGTGGTCCCGCATGTGAGGCAAGTCCAGCATCGCTGTTTCGGTATCGAAATCCGCAAATGCGTTATCCAGCGAGTCAAGTACCCTTGTGAGATAACGCTTCTCCTCCGGTATGGCTCCAATCCGCCTCTCAGCTTCCTTCGTGCTCATTCCTGAACAGTCGGCAGCAATGTATTCCAGATACGAGGCGTCCAGAGACGCTGAGAGCGCATCCGCCAGTCCGGGTGTCAATTCGAAAACGTTCACATCCTTCACCCGCACGCTCGCAACTTTGCCTTTCGGCGCTCCACAACAGTTTTTGTACTTCTTCCCCGAGCCACACCCGCAAGGGTCATTGCGTCCTGTATTGCTGCTCATCGTTCCCTCCGGCTCGGAATTGTATCCCTCTCACAATCTTTGCGCCCATTTCCCCTCTGCGCGAAAGTCGATAGCGCCGCCTCCAGCTCTGTGCTTTCTCGTCTGAGCCGCCTTCTTCACCGCGTAGACTGCGGTCCGCCCTTGCACCCTCCTCGCTTTGAATAACACATCTTATAGCACTGCTTCGTGACCCTCGTAACTTTGCCCCGGCCACCAAATCCGGCACAATTCGACTTATGGCATCCATTGCAGTCGTCCGTCGTGCCCCTGTCCGAAGGTCAATCGCCTCTGAGCATCGCGTTATCCGTCGCAAGGCAAGAGGTTTCCGTGTTCACGCGAAACACGCCTCGTCAGTTCAGACCGTCCAAAACAAAGTCGAAACAATCAGGAAAGGTCTGCGTGGAAGTTCGTCGTCAATGATGACGCTGAAGCAACAAGCACTTGTCGAGATCAAAGCCGCATGGCAGAGGATCGAGAAGTACAACTTAGAATTCGGCAAAATCCTCTGCGAGTGGCGTGACCGGTTCAAGGCACGAGGATTCCGCAAAGAGGGAGATGGCGTTAGTCCAATCTTGGACAAACTGGGCATCCCGAAATCCTCGGCCTATTTTTGGATGTTCAGATATGAGGTCTCCATCGGGGCGAAAACGGCACGAACTGAAAAGCAGAAGCCTGAAGCCCCGTCATTATGGACACACGCCGATGAGAAGCGTGCGAATCGGTCTGAACCGATTGCTTGCATCGAGAAATACAAAATCCTCGCGAAGAGAATGCTCGAAGCGGGGTTCTCTGAACTTCTCAAAAAGAAGGCCGCCGACCAAAGCCATCTCTGGGCTGCAAAGGATTGGGCAAAACTCAGGCTCGACCTTGGAGATGCCTTTGAAGACTAAGCAAGGGTTCTTCGCGAAGATCGACGAACGACTCGCAAGGCTCGCAGTCATCGAGAAACATTATCTTCATCGACCGTGCCCCATCTCGTGGGCGTGGGGAATAGTGGTCGAAGAACGGCTCAAGGGAGTGTTAACAATCGGCAGGCCATGTTCGAGGACGGTTTGCGAGGGTGTGTGCGGCAAAGAGAGGTCGTCCGACGTTTTCGAATTAAATCGGCTTTGGCTCCACGAAGGTCTCCCGTGCAATTCTGAGAGCCAATTCATCGGATGGTGTTTGCGAGAATTGCGGAAGACAAATCGGAACGCGATTCTGGTCAGCTACGCAGACACGAAACCGTCTGAGGGTGCACCGCAGGGTCATTTGGGGACGATTTACCAAAGCACCAACTGGCTCTATACGGGAACCTCGACTCCGTTCACGGACAAAGTGCGTGGGGAGATGATCGAGCGTAGCAGCAAGCACAGGTACGTCTTTTTTCTGAATCGTGCTGATAGAAAGCTCTTGCAGTGGAAGACACTCCCATACCCAAAACGACCAAACAAGGGCGACAAAGCTCATCTCAGAAGCGTTTGTCGTTACGAGTTCTTGCCCTACCACAAAGGCCAAGCAACGTCAGAAGTGAACTGCTGCCACATCTGAGCGCGTGTTGAACTTCGATGCCTCGGTATCGCTCGCGACCGTCTAGTTAGTTCACGCCCTCAGCAAGATTCCCGTCTGACTGCATGATGTCTTTACAAAAACCAGTGCTCTCTCGCGGTTGAGATAGATGGCGCGTCCTGATGTGGAAAAAGGGCGCGGCTGCGTTGCTTTCTCCAAGAAACGATGCTAAGGCTCTGGCTGAATCCAAACCCGCCGATGCGGAAGGGATCGCTGCCTTACCTCACCGATTGCCAGCTTAGAACGCCAATCATTCGCTCAAACAAGCGGCGGCAGAAACCCAAGGGGTGAGTTCTGCAACGCAAGCCGGGTTCTTTCTTAAAGTTCCCGAGTCTCTGGGTAAACGTCCTTGAACTCCCGAATCATGTCTTTCGCAGCCTCGATTCGGATGTCTACGTCGGACTCGCCTGTATACAGTATGACGCCGATTGTTGCAGCCATCAGCCGCGCTAGGGCAAGCTCCTTGCGTCTTTGCTCCGATAGGTCGGGTCCGTCCATGATGCTAACTGCAAGGTCTATTCCGAACACATTGATTCTCCTTCTTCTAAGCTCACTTCGAGCGAGAAATTGCCTACCCATACTTGATTTCGGAAGTCAGAGAACATGCAAGGAATGTCGATGAATGTCTGGAGCAGTCGAAGTAGCAGCAGTCGTCGGTCAGGGCAGGTTTGTTGATGTACTCCATCCCTTAGTAATTGCCGTCCATCGCGCACCGATCCCACTCGATGTCACGAATTTCGCGCTCGATCAGTTCCGGCAGAACCGTTTCGATGTCGTCGCCCAGCCAGCCAACGACGAGGCTGGAGAAGTCGCTGGCGGGATCGGACACTGGCTGGTGACAGACTAAGGCGACCATGAAGGTAAAGGCAGGCAGTTTCCCCTCTGGCACGGGCTTGATAATGAAGCCGCCGCTTCCCGGAAATTGCTCATGCACTCTTTCCGGGAGCCACTTGATGACGTCGGCGCGAATGGCATCTCCACTTCCGGCGAAATAACCGAGCGTCGAGGGCATGATGCGGATTTCCTCGACGAGCACGTCTCGACCGCAGTCCAAGCGATACTCCATCTTGCGGCTATGGACCTCCTTGCGGGGTAATCCGCCGTGGTTCGGCGCTTGTGCCGTTGTGTAATTGAGGGCGGGCTGCGCGATTCCTGACCAGCCTTGACTTGTATTTCATCCTTTTGCCTCACGCTCTCCGGCTCAAAACACACTGACCTCGGTCAGCCCCAGCCGCTTCGCCAAATCTGGATACCGCTTCTGTAGCGCCCAGAAATTTTTCCGCGCACGCCATCTGGGACACTTTGCGTACATGAATGGCGTCCGTGCGATCATCAGCCAGCGACGCATCCGCTCGGCGATCAAGTGCTCACGAATTTCAGTTCTTGCGTTCATTCTTCCGAAAATCCTCCACGAAGGCACTCGCGCCCCGGTTTTGAGCGAAAATCGAGGGACGGCTCACTGAAACCAAAGCAGTTGCCTACGGTAGCCGCCAAATTCTTACCCTCATACATGGGTTGCCAAAGTCGTTGAATGTCGATCAGTGGCGGGGAAGTTCTTTGTCGGTGCCGCCGATGTAACTGCTGGACATTTCCTGATACGTGTCTTGCTGTCCACGTGTCTACCTGTCCACCAGTGGAGGTGGACAATAGATAGATAGACATTGAATCTATCTAAGAGAGTTGCGCCATTTTTAACCATGCTAGTCCCCCTGTCACTGCTGGACTGCTGGACAGGTGGACAGCTATCCACGTCACTGAAAATTGTCCGGCAGCCTCCCCGCCTCGCCTTTCGGTTCGGCGGCGGACTTCGCCGAAAGCCCTGTCCCGGCACGGCTGCTGGATCGTTCGCGCAGGACCCTTACAAAGGCTCGGCGGGATATGGGTCGGGGATCGTGGGATCGGGGACGTAGTCCTTGTGAATGACCAGCCAGTAGCCGCCTCGCGTGGTGCGTCGGTCGTCCCAGTCCAGCCGTAGCCCGTCTCTGATCAACCGCTCCCTCGCACGCTTGACTGCCTTGTCGGTGAGACCTTCCGACTCAGCAAGCTTGTACAATCCGCCGTCGCCGCCGACCTTCCACTCCGACTTCTCTGCGAACTTCCGCCGTAGGAAGTCCATCGCCTTGTCGATGAGGCGATCCTCTTTCTTCTGGCTTCGTACTTCCTTGGCGTGCTGCATCTGGTCGTCGGCGTTCATCTCGTTCACGCCTTGCCATTCGACGCCACCGTGTCCGACCATCTCGCCATTCACGTCAACCTCGACGGTGGTGATCTTGTAGTCCAGACCGCTGCGCTGCTTCGAGATGTTGTTCTTGATCAGACTCATGTGCTTCAACTCGCGGTCCTCCGGATCGGGACTAAATCCCCAAGCGACACGAGCCGAACCCGCGACCGACGAAGCGCCGAGGATTTTGTGGATGGCACCGACGTCGCTGCGCTTATTCAAGTGCATGACCGCCACGAACGTAACCTTGGTCTTGTCACAGAGCGCCGACAGCGCATCCATTACTGGGCGGACTTCCTTGTCCTTGTTGTAATCAACCTCGCCGAGATACGAAGTGAGGGGATCGAGCACGACCAGCGAGATTTGCGGATTGGCTTTGAGGTAGCGGTGGATGCGAACGATGTCTTCCTTCAGCATGAGCATCCGCTTCTTCTTGGAGTCGCCTTCATCCGGCGTAACGCACGTGATGATGTGGACGTTCTCCAGATTCGCTTTTGCCGCCACGAGGCGGGGCACGACGGTGTCGGCGATGCCGTCCTCCGTGACGCCGAGCAGCACTTCACGTTCCCCCCATTTGTTCGGGGTGTTGTCAGGAAACTCGCGACCGCTGGACACACGAGCGACCAGATCAATCGCCACGAAGGTCTTCCCGCAATCCGGCATACCGCAGAGCCATGTGATCTTGCCAAGCGGGATGCGCTCCTGCCAGAGCCATTCGAGCTTTTCCATCTTCACTTCGCTGGCCCGCACGGTGACCAGCGCCAAGTCTGGATCGGGATCGAGTCCCGCAGCCTTCCGCTTCTGGCGCTCCTCGTCCTCCTTGAGGACGGCTTCCACTTCCTCGCGCATGGGATGACGCTTCTTGCAGTCACAGCCAACCTCGTAGCACACTTTGTCGTCGGACTTGGAACTATCGAAGCAGGTGCCGCACACGGACGTGAGGCGCTTATCGCTTATCGGCTTGCCGCACTGGAGGCACGCACGTATCCCCGGCGCTTCCTCGACCTCGACGCCGAAGTCTTCGAGCAGTTCCTCAATCGGAGCCGTCTCGTCCTCGGCGAAAATCTTGCCGTCGTATTTGTCGTATCCCTGCTGGTAGCGGAGGCGGATCAGGTCGCCAATGGTCTTGCCATGTCCCTCGCAGGACGTGGCGAAATCCGAAAAGCCGATGGTCTCGCCGTCGTACAGGATGGCGCACGCCATATAGTCAGGCTTTCCCCGTCCATCGGTGTGGTGGTCTCCCTTGAACGGGCACGCCTCGAAGAAGTGTTTCCCGTCGTTATCCCCCACGAACGTGAAATCGAAATGGTTGCAGAAGCGGTCGAAGTCGAAGTCTGGATGCACTGGCGCACCCTTGCCCCCCTGATGTCCCTTCGCCACATCGCTGTGAAGCTCGATCCATTCAGCAAGCCAGTCAGGAAAGTCGGCGATGGGGGAGTCGTGAACGATGTCGTAGGTCTTGCCATTTGCTAAGGTTGATCCTGCGCCGACTACGTATTTGTCCACGGACTGCAAGTCGAACAGCCCGGCGCTGCTCCGGTTCCCAAGCCCTCGGCTCTTGTCCGTCTGGCGGAAGTAGATGTGCTCCGCACCCTTGCCTGCGGACCGGACGATGAGCGTCAGGGGAAACTTCTGTCCCGTTTCCTTCTCGACCTGCTCGCGCAGTCCAACCACGTCACAATCGAGCATCACGAAGCCATCTGGCTTGCCGACACAGCCAACGTTGTAATGCGGATTATCCGTTTGCCAGAGCTTGACCTGCTCGATGTCGGTCGTCGCCTTCATTTGCCACTCAGGCAACAGGCAGCGCTTCTCATTCGGCTGGACAGGGATTACGGGGATGCCACGTTGGATCAGTGGCGTTGCGATTTCCAAAAACGTGCCCATTAGAGGCTCGCTTCGGTCGTCGCAGAAAAATTCCTAGTCGTATTGTGGATTTTCATGCACAAACCTTCAAAGTTGGATTCGGGTGGTGATCCCGCCATGCCTCCGGTGAAACCAACTGGGGCTGGCGGCATGACTGCCAGCCCCCGAATCTTCTAGCGAAGACCCTCACCACTAAATGAATAGTGAAGTCAGGCGATTTCTCAGGCTTTCGGTCGCCATCCCCTTCCCCGGTGTATGCCAGCCTTCTCCGCGATGATCTTGATCCTGTCCACGGGGCACGAAAACAGCGCCGCGATCTCGGTGTAGGTCCGCCTCTTGGCTCTGAATATGTACGCGGCGACTTCGGCGTCCACGTCTTCGCGCAGCACCCGAAGGCGCTCGCGGTAGTTGAAAGGTTTCATGCCTATGGAGCCGGAAGTCGGGAACTTTCCGCTAACTGGCGGGGAACTTTCCACTTTCTGCACCTATAAGTAGAAAGCCCCGGTGTCAGCCGGGGCGTGAGGTGTTTCATGGATACAACGCTAGATACTAATACTCAGCCCGGTCGCCTTGTCCGGCAAAACGGAGTCCTTTATCGCGAATGCAACGGGCGGTATGAGGACTCAGACGTGCCGACTGGAAATCCGCACTATCCGTTTTTCGAGGTCTGGAAGGTAGACATGGTTCCAGTGGAAGGAGCCGAAATCCAGCGCCCGCGCTGCGAGCACAAGGGGTCGGTGCCGCACCCCGCGACGCACGTTCTGGTGTGGAACCTGTCCTCTGGTCGCGTGACTAAGTTCATGTGCGAGGAGCACAGCAAGGACGTCGGTTCACAGCCCTTCTGGGTCAGCAAGCTCATCGGCGTCAACTGCTGAGTTTGACTCGTGCGGCTCCAGAGGATTGATTCCGCAGCGCTCAAGGAAGGTCATCGCGTAGTCGAAGTGCTCTGGGCAAAGATACATGCCCATGAGCTTCATCTGGTCTGGCTTTCCGCACTTCTTGTCGAGGTTGTGGTCGAACTCGCAGTATTTCATTCACCGCTTCCTCGCACTCTTGGAGTCGCGGCGTGCCTCGCGCTCTTCCGCCCGTTGTACGGCTAAGTCGGCGTCGATGACCCGCTGTTCCTGCCGAGTACTGTCCCGCGTCGCCCGAACTAAGGGGCGGCATCCGTCCGTTACTTCTTCATAGGCGTTTGCTGCCTGTTCTTCTGTGAGCATATTCGTTCTCCTAAAATCCGGGCGGCGAAATGAGGAACGCCGCCCGCATATTGCCAATTCTGGGAGGAATTGGCGCGGGAGTAACGCCTTCGATCTAATACGGGGTTTGTCAGATTTTTCGACCTATTCATTTCCGTTTGAACACCAGTACAGGCTCGGTCTTCCACGAGCCGCCCGGCTTGTGCTTGCTGCCCATGATCTTGGACAGTCTGAGGCGCATGGTCTCGGCATAGGCGAACCCGCTCTTGACAGCCTGATCGGTCACAGGGTCGGCAAGCTCGTCGCTAACGTTGAGCGCCAAGATTCCACCCGGCTTGAGCGCCATATAGCAGTTGCGGATCGTCTTACCTAGATAGCCTTCGAGCCACGACTCGTAGTCTGGGAAACGAATGTGCGACTGCGTGGCTTCGTCGGCGTAATTCTCGATGATGCCGTCGTCGCTGAAATAGGGCGGGCTGGTGAAGCAGAAATCGACGCTGCCAGAAGCCAGCAGGTGGAAATCTTCCGACCCGCGCTGGTGCAACTCGATTTGAAGTCCTCGACTGGGGGCCGTCCATCGCAAGTCGGCTTCCATCTGCATCAGCCCCGCGAACGTCTTGGCGGAGGGCTCGCAGGCGATGTACTGCTTCACCTTGGGGCACATGAACGCACCGACGAGTCTGCCGCCCCAGCCCGCTGAGGGGTCGTACACCGTGGCGTTGTAGGGGCAGTAGCGCTCGTAGACCGCCCACGCGGCAGTCGGTCTGAAACCGCTAACGCCCTGAGCCCCGGTGACTGCCTTCAGCCCCTTGCGCACTTCGGAATCAGTGAGCGAGTTCACGCTGCCGTGCTTCGCCCGCTTGCCCAGCGCCTCCCAGAGCTTCTCGTTATCGCGGAAGACCTCTATGGGCGTGAGCATGTCGCCGCACCTGACTTCCCACGAATGCGGATGGTACGACCAGAAGAAGCCCTGCGCGTGCATGGTCTGGGCGATCTCGCCGTCGATGATGGGCGCAGGACCATAGCGGCACAACGAGAGAAGCTCCTTCGCCTTTTCCAGTTCGCTTAGGTCGTAGTGGGGAAAGCCGTTCCTGCGCAGGCGGTCGAAAGCAACGAGCATCTCGATGGTGATGCCGATGACGGCGTGCTGGCCCCAGATGCGCTCTTGTTTGGTCTTGATGCTCATGTCTCCTCCTCGCTGGCCCTTAACCCACTCCTTCTAGTACCCATGTCAGAACTCGCCGGGGAACTGAACGTCCCAGCCGATCCCGTCCAGTGCGTCGCAGGCTCGCGGTACATATTCGCCTTGCTTCATGTGTCTAATCCTCCCGATCAGTTCATGCGGTTGTTGGTCTCTTTGACGATGAACTCTTCGGCGAAGCCCGCGTATCGCTCGGCGCACTCCGTGCTCACCGTTTGCTCCAAGATGGAGGCAATGGCGCTGTGCAGGATCGCCAACGCGGTCGGCGGTGGCACGCGGTGCTTGTTGAGCACCCCCAGCACCTCGTTCATGATCTCGATCTTTTTTCTTTCCGTCATTCTTTTTCCTTTTCGCTCCCGATGTAGTTCCCGCGCTCGTCGAACAATCCAGTAAAATGCAGGGCGGCGATCTGCACCAGCGACACTCGCCTGACTTCCGTTGTGCCAGCGGCAACATCGTGATAGACGTAAGTGTTCATCGTTCTCCGCCTGTATCTGTTCCTTTCCTACTTGCGCCGCGCCGTTAGTTTACGGAATCCGTGCCTGTGTGCGTCTTACCACCGACAGTGACCACTCCCTGACTGATCACGTGGTCAGTTTTCTTATCCTTCGCCTCGAAGGAGTAAGTGATTTGACCGTTAAACCAATTCGTGAATCCTTCTGCACCTGATGCGAGTGCGGCCAGCAACTCCTCATTCGGTTGCATCACGCCGAAGCTGTAGCTTCCGCCATGATCGTCATCGTGCTCGCCCCACTCCTTGGACGAACCATCCGCTGCCCACTCACCAACCGTGATTCCGTAATCATCAAGCGAACTCCCTCCAGTGTTCAGCCACTTGATAGCGCTTCGCAGGCTCTCCGGCGGATCGAATGAACGAATGTAGGGATGCTTCTTAAAGTATTCCAGAAGATGTGCCGGAGTTGCGGGCGGGTATGGTGCCTCCGTGAATCCCATCTCCAACAAGCGTCTGATAAAGTCATCGAACAATAGTTTCTTGTCATCATTACTCATATTCGTTTTCTCCTTTTTCCCGTGTTCATGCGTTTCCTTGCTTCGAGCCGCCAACCTTGACGATGACCCCAGCCTTAAACAGCGCGGCTTTAGAGTAATTCCCCGCAGAGCGTGCAGACGCCTTTGCTGTCGAGTTCGCACGTGTGGCTTGCGTGAAGCTTGTTGCCTTCGGCGGCTTCGCTCATTGAGAAGTCGTCCAGACGGTTTGCACGGTCGGCGAATGGGATCGGGTACTCACCGGACTCGGCGATCAGATGGCAATTCTTGATGTTGATGTTTGACAATGTGACGTTCTCCCCTCCAGCAATATGCTGCCATTCGTCAAGACCGTGATGCGTCCCCAATTGCCTTTGCCTGTTATAGTTCCGCTCATTGTTTTTGATTCTCCTCATCTCTATTACTGCAAGAGTTACCAACCCGGGAATTCCACGTTGTCGAAGCTGGGGAGCACACCCTCGACTTCTTCCTTGAGCGACTCCAGCGCGTCCACCGCCGACTCCACCATGCTGTAGGCTTCGGTCTGCTGGAAATTCTCCGGCGTGTTGTCGCGGCGGTCTTCCATGTCACCCTGCAACTCCTCGATGATCTCCACCGCGCCCTCGACCATCTCCTTCGCGTCGTCCAGCAGGTCGGCGTTCGTGGTCTTGCGACGCACATGGGTGATCTTCACCTTGTCGCCCCAAGCGGCTTGCGCCTTCTTGGTCACGGCAGGGAGCGTGGAGCCTTTGACCCGCATGGTCACGACGTACTCCGACTTCGCCTTGGTCTCGTCGTCCTCGTTGGGATACTCGATCTTGAGGCGACGCGCCGTGAGGTAGTCGCGGGCTTGATCCACAAGCTCGTCGAAGTCGTCCTCTTCCGGGTCAAATCGCGACACCGCGTCGGCAAGCTCGTCCGCTACGGTCTGGATTTCCTGCGGGGTGCGGATCGGGCGCACGGCGGCTTGCGCTTCCTCGAATGTCTTGAGCTTCCTCGCAATGTCCCCGTACTGATCGCGCACGATGTACTCGTCGCCAAGCTGGACGCCATCCTCCTCGTAGGGCTTTGTCCAGACAATCTCCCGCCCGTCCGTGTTCGTCCACACCTTGCTGTGGTATAACCCCGGATTTTCCGCGGTCAGCTTCCATTCGCCGCCGCCTTGCGCAGGAACTCTCTCGACTTTCTCCACGCGCAGGAGGGCGTCGCCGAACGCATCCTTCGCCCGCTTCGACATGGCTTCCAGCCGCGCCCCCCCGACCACGAGGGTCACGGCATAGTTCATCTTTTGTTGTTGCTGTTGCGTTGCCATCACTTGCCTCCCTTCGCGAACATCGCCGATACTTCTTCCTCGCTGTAATCCTTGCAAACCTGCGGCACGTCCGCGCCGTCCAGCGCAGCCGCCATTGCTTCCGCCGCTTCACGCTCGTAGGTTGCCACCTTCATCTCTGCGTCCGCCTTGTTCTTGCATTCGCAAAGAATGCCGAGATTCGGATTGTTCGCGTCCCGCACCACATACGGCAGCTTTTCGTGAACTCGCATCTCGAAGTAAAAACCGTGTGGCGTCGGTTCCGTCTTGTCGCCGACCTTTGTCGTTGAGACGGCCTCTCGGTCCTGCTTCGCGGCCGCCGTCGGCGGCTCAAGCTCACATTCCTGACCTTCATAGTCTTCATTCGCGAGAGTGTTTAGATAGGGATCGGTTTGGTCGTCATTCTGCTCGTTCGGCAGTTCCTCTGGCTGCGAGGTTTCCGGCACGGGCGAAGGTGTCAGAGCCGTGGAAATCGCTGCGGCGAGCAGGTTTGCGTTTTCCGCCACGCTGCGCAGCACGGTTGCCACGGGCGCGGCAGGAATTTTGGTTTCAGCCCGAAGTTCGGGCTTCACCTCGCCGTTCGACTTTGCGCCCAAATTCGCGGGCAGACCAATCGTCGAGCGGTACTGTTTGCACTTCACGTGCAACTCGACTGGCAGGCGCGGTCCGAGTCTCTCGACCTGATCCAAGAGATCGACGAGCATGCTGCGATAATCCAGTCCGTTGCCTGATCGGCTGCTCGGCTGGGCGGCTAGACCGCCGAACGGACGCTCCACCGGGCGCTCGGCATGTTCCATCAGCTTTTCCGGCGCGTCGTGGTTGCCACTGACTCGCGTAGCGAGATCAGCTTCAAGAACTCTTGCGCTCCCTGCCTGTTCGATTTCGTTGAGAGCCTCAAGCAGCGCCCGGCGTTTGTACCCTTTCGCGGTAGAGCCTTCGACGGCTATCTTTAACGTCTTAGGCTTGACTCCGAACGGCGAAAGCAGACGAGCAATAACCATTCCACCTTCTATCCCGTCCTTTAGTCCGTCGCCGCGAAACCGCCGCCACGGCGACGTCGGAATCTCGCGCAGCTTCGCGATGGCTTCCTGCGTGGTGATCTGGTCGCGGTCAACGGTGACGGCAACCATGTCGCGCAGCAACCGTATGGCGTACTCTTGTTCCTGCGCCTTATCTTCTTCTTCTCCGAGTTCTATGTGCTTTCTCGGTTTTGCAGTCTTCGCGGCAGACATGTCGGCGGCGGCGCTGGTTAGGTCAGCCACGCGATCTGGGCAAAGTAGACGGCACAGAATAAACAGCGGAGTCCATATCTCCTCGTCACGGTCGGTCAGGAACGGCAATCCTTCAAAGCCGTCTACGGCTTCGGCGATCTCTGGGGCTTTCGAGGAGATCGCTGCGCTAAGCTTTTCGCGGAGAGACGCACCTTCTTCCTCTGCTGCGGCATACACGAAGCGGCGTGCGGGTGCGCCTCGTCTCATCGCAACAACTATGCTGCGGTCGCGGAGAGTGTCGTGGACGTCGCCGATCAGCGCGAAAGCCTTCGGACAGTAGGTTTCGTAGTCTCCGTCTTGGCGCTTCACCGTTTGACCACGTCGATACCCGGTGTTCAGCAGCCCACGGTATTCCCCCTTTGCCGAGGTGAACATCTCGGCTTCGTCAATGAGCAGGGTCGGCTTTTCCGCGTCAACGGTGCGGTAGAGTGCTGCCGGGGAAATGTTGGCGAGCAGCCGCGAGTTGGAGGCGATGAACGACAAAAGCTCCAACAGGCGGGTCTTGCCGCTGCGCTTCGTTGTCGAGGTGACGACCAGATAGGGGAAGGAGTCGAAGGCGATCCATATATGGGTCGCTGCGAGCCATAGCGCGATGACGAGCGCGTAGGAAGTTTCGGCAAGCGTTACATACGACCGGATGTACGATTCGAGTTCTGTTATTAGGGCACAGCCAGCGCGGGTATCCTCTGTGGTCGCGGAGGTCGTAACCTCGTAACGCACCAAATCGGGCAGGGTTGGTGTGCTTCGCTCTTCTGGAGTTTTGGACACAATGATCCTTTCGGATCATTGCGGTTCCGACGGGAACAGAAGAGGTAGTGCCGTCGAATGGGCTAATGACCACGCCGACCGGAGGAAACCTGCCTTGGCGATGCCTTGGGCCAGTGCCCAAGTCCGAGAATAAAACCCTCAGCAGGACTGCTTTTCCTTTTGGATGCTCGGATTACCTACCTTTGACCTATCCGATCAGTCGCTTTGTAGCTATGACCTGTTAGATGATGAAAACATGCTCTTGGTTACAAGCCCGGCGAATGGCACGCATGAGAAGGTTTGTCACTGCTACAGACCCACTATTATAACCCTGTAATCGGAGACGAGCGGGTCGCGCTATGTCTAGGTCGGCGTTTGTCGGTGAGTCGCCCTATTAAGAAGAAGATGAAGGATCAGCCGACCTGCCGTTCGTCAAGCCAGTCGGCGATCTTGTCGGGGTCATAACGCCACTCGCGACCCATCCGGTACGCCGGAATGCGTCCCGCACGGGTCCATTCCCGCAAAGTCACTGGATGCACGGTTATCAATTCGCACAGTTCGTCGGAGGTCCTGAACCCAATGGCTTCACTCTCGATCTATTTCAGCAAAGCTGCCGTTGACCTGCATGCGAGTTTTCTCGCTCCCCAATTCCGCGTCTGCCAAATAACGCAAAGTAGTTTCCAGTGACTCATGACCAAGCCAACCTTGGATCGTCCGCGCCGGGACTCCGTTCGCATGGTGGAGAGTCGCAAAGGTTTTCCTGAAACGATGAAGTATCCAATGCTCACAGCAAGCCGCGTCCTTGCAGGAAACAGTCTTACCATCCAGCGTGCCAGTGCAATGACCACAGTTGAGTCCAGCCGCCAGTGCTCGTTCCTTCAGCATACGGAGGAAGTGACCCTCGGGATTCCCTTCAGTGTTGGGAAAAATCAGCCAGCCGTCCGAGTGCATCGCCTTGCGCACCCTCAGCAGTTCGACGAGCGAGTCGGGAATCGGCACCGTGCGTTCTTCCTTGTCCTTTGGCTTCCAGTCCCACTGCCGCTTCTCTAACACGCTGATGGTCTTCAATTTGAAGTCAACGTCGGTGTCGCAAGCGTGGGCAACTTCGTCTTCTCGAAGTCCCGTACCAAGAAAGAACTGCCAAATCTGCAACTCTTCGTCGGTCGAGGCGGCATTGAGGGCACGAAGTTCCTCGACGGAGTATGCCTTCACTTTCTTTTCCGTGTACTTGTGCCGTAGCGTGACAGAGACGACGCCGTGCGCCCGCAGGAAGGTTACGACTCCCGCTACGCGGTTCGCGACCGTGCGGTCATCCTGTCCCTCCTTCTTCAGCGCCACGATGAATGCGGTCAGGTCACTCTTGTCGATCTGGTCGAGATACTCTTTGGTGCAGGACTTGCGGAATTCATTCAGGATTAGGTTGTATGCCAACCACGTCTTGTGCGCCCGCGTGGCGGCAACAGTGCTCAGGTAGCTGTCCATCGAATCGTCCACGTTGATCCGCTTCGTCGCGGTGGATGCGGCGGTAGGAACTGCTGATAGTAGTGCCGCTTCCTTGGTTGCCCTCGCTGCAAGTGCAGCAGTCAGGTTCGTTACGTCAAGGGTCTCCCACCGTCGCTTACCATCGATGGAATAGCGAAGGCAAAAGACAGTGCTGTTGGGGTAGAGTTTTTTCTTGTTGGGCTTCCTGTACGTGCGCTTGCCGCCCACAGTTTCCCGAATCCACAGGCTCACAGTCATGATTTCTTCCTCTGAGCCCAATACTGAGAATCGAAGAAGAATCGGGAATATTGGTAGCCACCTGTGGTAGCCACGCCCCTAAGTGATTGTGTTTAAAGAACTGGCGGAGAGAGTGGGATTCGAACCCACGTTACCCTTTCGAGTAAACACGCTTTCCAAGCGTGCGCCTTCAGCCACTCGGCCATCTCTCCGGCGCCG
>Ga0209517_10005572_pt1 | contig 15990 bp, 17 predicted proteins | sample PeaSoiMetSII2010_FD_187695 | JGI IMG/M metagenome (GOLD analysis project Ga0209517, IMG submission 187695) | Peat soil microbial communities from Weissenstadt, Germany - SII-2010 (SPAdes) (version 2) | ecosystem: Environmental > Terrestrial > Soil > Wetlands > Peat | place: Germany... | reverse complement strand
TTTCCACCGGCGTCGACACCCGGATGGCCCCGAATCCTTCCAGGTTGAACGGCGTATGATCGCCGCCGCGCCCGAAACGGTCGGCGCGGAACACCGGATCGACCGTCATCGACGGAACATACCGCTCGCCGATCTCCTTCATATAGCGCGCGATTTCGCGAGAAGAAGAATCGATCGGATCTTCGCTGAAAATATTCACTCGCCGATTTTCCGTGCGCCCGTCGCCGCCGACGTCGCTGCCGATGATGTCGCTGTTCAGCACCGCTTCGATTTTCTGATCCAGCGAGCGCGCTTTCTCGGCATACAGAGTGCTTCCGAGCAATCCCTCCTCCTCGCCGGCGAAAGCAATAAACACGATGGTCTTTTCGAACTGATACTGGCTCATCACCCGAGCCAGTTCCATCACGCAAGCCGTCCCGCTGCCGTCGTCGGTGACTCCCGGAGCATCAATATTCGGATCGCGCGGCGGCGCGGGCGGACCTCCCGGTTCGGGCGCCGGTGATCCCGGCGGGCGAACATTATTCACCGAATCGTAGTGCCCGCTGATGATAATCCGCTGGTCCTTATTAGTAGTGCCCGGCAGCACGGCGACCACGTTGTACAGATCCACATCGCTCGGGATGCGCGACCCGGCCGCGGTGCTTTTCTTCAGGCGATACTGATCGTAGCTGACTTCCAGACGGGGACTGTAGCCGCGGAACTGCTCATAAATCCACTTCCGCGACGCCCCGATGCCTCGATTCGGATCGTCCTGCGACGAAAACAGATACCGCGTCCCGAAGGATTCCAGCTTCTTCAGCGTTTCGGCAATCCGCTGCTCGGAAACCTCCGAAACAATCTTCGACACTTGCGGATTGACGGCCTTATACTGCGCGGAAGCCGTGAACGCGCCGCAAAAACATGCCAGAATCAGCGCCTTGATTTGCATAATGGGTGAATGATAGTCCAGACGAGGCGGCGAAAGCAAAGGCAACCGGATTACTTCGCCGGGTACGTCTTCGAGTACTTATTGCGCGGATTGTAGACCGTGAACGCCCCGTTCGCCTCGGCCGTGACCTTCAGGTACTGGCCCTGGCAAGGTTCGTCGACGTTGGCGATGAAGGGATCGGGTGAATTCGCCTCCGTCCCTCCGGCAACCGCAAAGTGGAGCTGCCACAGATCTTCAAGACCCGGCGAATCCTTCACGGTCTTCCATCCTTTAGGATCGCCGCCCTTGCGAGCCCCGTTGTTCATGATGGCGACCCGCGGAGCCATCGCGTAAATCGCCTTGGATGTCTCGCCGCCGTGGTGCGAGGTCAGATACAAATCGATCTTTCCCACGCGATTTTCGGGGCAAAGCAGGGCTAATTCCTTGTTCCAGGTCAGGTCGCCCAGATCTGCGAAACGAAATTTGCCATATTGGATGACCACCCCCGCGGACTGCGGATTTTCCCCGGTTTCCCCATCCTTCGGAGCCAGCCCCGCGCAATACGGATTCGCCTCGCCGGACTTGTCGATGTGCGCACCTCCGGCAACCACGACGGTCACGTCCAGCCCCTTCACTGGAATCGTGTCGCCGGGCTTGATCGTCTCATGATGCTGCCCCGCCATCGCGTCTTGGTAAGCCTTGTAAGTTCGATCCGGCTTCTCCTCGACGGTGGGACCGTGGTCATAAAAGGTACCGACCGTCAGCCGCTGAAGCAGATTCGGGACGCCGCCTTCGTGGTCGGCGTGATGATGCGTGATCAGCACATAATCGATGTGTTTCACGTGCCCCGCCTTGGCCGCGTTGGCGATCCGGTCCGCGTCCCGGCCGCTGAAATTCGTGTATCCGGTGTCGATCAGCAGGGCCTGGCCGGATGGAGAAACCACCAGCGTCGCCTGCCCGCCTTCGGTGTCGATAAAGAAGATGTCCAGCGTCTTGGCGGCATGCGCGGAAGACGCCAGAGCCAGTAAAACCAGAATCGCCGTCCGCATAAACCTGATGCTAGCATTGTGGCGGGAACGGATTCGAGTGACGTATCGTAACTATTAACAGATGCCTTTTTGCGTCCAATGCGGAAACCAGGTCGGCGATGGCGACCGGTTTTGCGGCAAATGCGGATCCCGGCAGCAGTCCGCGGGCGGCGGTGGATCGCGGCCGCCCGACATTATGGCCGGCATCAGCAATCGCAACGCATCGCTGCTGTGCTACATCCCCATGGTCGGTTGGATCGCGGCGATCGTAGTACTAGCCAGCGAACGGTTCCGCAAGGAAACCCAGGTCCGGTTCCACGCGTTCCAGGGGCTGTATCTGTTTGTCGCGTGGCTGATGGTGGAGTGGGTGATCTCGCCGGCACTGTATCTTTCCGACTGGGAAGGTGGGTTCCCGCTGCGTCACCTGTTCTCGCGCGGCCTGCAACTGCTGATCTTCGCCGCCTGGATCATCATGATCATCAAAGTGAGCCACGACGAAGACTACAAATTACCCATCGTCGGCGAACTGGCGGAGCGGTCGGTCAGCGAGCAGCGTTCCTGACGCGCGTTGTGATTAAAGCCAATCCGATAGCGTCGTAATCACGCGCTCCCAAGTGGACTGTGGAGCGTCCGGCTCGCCTCCCATCACGCGATTGAGGTGCTGCAAATGCATGCTGATGACCAGCCAGACTACTACCGCCGCAACCAGCAAGTGCAGCGTCTTGGACCGCTTCTTCAGACCGCTGGATGGCTGCGTCCGCGCGTTGCGAGCCCGCTTGTACAGCACGAACAGGCACAGTGCCATTCCAAGAAGCGTGATCGTCTGCATAGGCCCTTCACCGTTCATCGGAGGCCAAAGCGCCGGACCACAGAGCACCGATGGTCTAGGGTTTTCCCCCGGGACTTGCCTGGTCAGGACTCACGCGACCAGGGAAGCGCGCGGATCAGCTACGCTTGAAAATGAAAATGCGAAGCGTGGTTGGCGTTGCTTGTTATCTATTGTTCATTGGGTTGCTGCTGTTGAGGACCGCGGCGGCACAGACTCTGTTGTCTGACGAAAATGCCTATAATCCAGTCCCAAGCCCCGACGGCAAGAGGATCGCCGCCGTTCGGACCGGCTGGTTTCGCCCGGGTGGAAGCGGTGGATTGGGAAGGTCCAACCTCCGGTCCGAGATAATCATTCTGGATCGTGCAGGTTCCAAAGTGTCGCCGAAATCTCTCGCGGATAGCTTCGTGGCGGATTGGAACCAGGACGGAATCGTATCTTTTCGTGACTGGTCGTATGCCTTGATTTCAGAGGATGGGTCGGTTCATCAACAAGGACGCGTCTGCCTTCCAAAGGTTGTCCTCAAGCCCTCATCCGGGTGTGTGGAGCGAGTGGCTTATCTGTCAACCATCGGCAGCTTTGTATGGGTGCATCAGGAATTCGGCGACTCGGTTTTGGTTACGCCTCGCGCGGAACTCTCCCCGCATCATCACGAAAAATTTCTCGGGGAATGGCTCGTTCCTTCCCCGGACGAGCGGTACATCGCCGTTGGTCCCGGACGGCTCGGCCGAACACTTAACATCTACGATTTGCGCGAAAAGGCGTGGATTGAATTGGGAGCGGCGATCATGCATCCCGCCCAAGGTTGGGATTGGATGGAGCCGAGTTGGAGTCCATGGTTCGCCGACAGTTCAAAGCTTGCCTTCTTCACCGCTGACGGCTTGGTCGTCAGCTCGCCAGATGGCAAGCGTCAACGCGTCGTGCTGCCCACAAAAGAACCGGCCGGGCTGGCGGTGCCATCGCCCGATGGTCGTGCGATCGCGTATGCTACATTCGCATCCCAGCCGCGAACCTCGGGACCGGGAAACATGCCGATCTGGAACTGTACCGGCATCTGGGTGGTCGGCCTGGACCAGTCAAGCCAGCCCCGACGGTTGACAGGCCCGACACCGAGTCTGACTTACGATCTGAGGTGGCAAGATAACCAACATCTCGTGTTCGATAGGGTTGAAGTAGGCATACCGCCAAAAGCGCGGCTCTGGGTGGTGGCTGCGGAGCGTTGAGACCTGAAGCTGAGGTATAATTATTCATCAGAGTGAATAATTACTCATCCACGCCCGTCGGCATTGTCGGATTCCACGGCTACAGCGGCGCCGAGCTGATCTCGATTCTCGCGCGCCATCCCCACGCGGAGCCGGTGCTCCTGGAGCATCGCGAAACCGGCGAACGCCCGCGTCCCATCAAGGACGCCGGCCCGCGGCGGATGCCTTGCATCGCAGAAGCGGTACGATCGGCGGGCCTCGCTGCCGTGTTTCTGGCCACTCCTGCCGATGCCTCGATGAAACTTGCTCCGGAGCTGCTCAACGCCGGGGCCAAGGTGATCGATCTGAGCGGAGCCTTCCGCCTGGGCACGGCGCAGAATTTCGAGCGCTGGTACAAAGAGGCGCACACGCAACCGGGGCTGCTGTCGGAGGCAGCCTACGGTTTGCCTGAATTCTGCCGAACCCGGGTTGCCGGGGCCCGGCTGATCGCGAATCCCGGATGTTACCCGACCGCGGCGAATCTCGCGATCCGGCCGTTGGTGGAAGCCGGGGTGGTCGTGCGCGAGGCGGGAATCGTGTGCGACGCGAAAAGTGGAGCCAGCGGCGCGGGTCGTAAGCCGTCCCTTAAAACCAGCTTCTGCGAGGTCACCGATAATTTCTCGACTTACGCGATCCTGGAACATCGGCACGTCCCGGAAATTCTGCGCACTTCGGGACTCGAAGAAGGCGAGCTGAGCTTCACCGCTCAAATGCTGCCTATCGACCGAGGGATTCTCGAAACCATCTACTTCCGCACGAAAGATATAAAATCCGCGGATGACATATTGGATATTTATCAGCGCCAGTATGGCGAGGAGGCATTGGTCAGGTTGTACAAGCCGGGGCAGATTCCGGACATCCGGTCGGTCTCGCGGACGAATTTCTGCGATCTGGGGATTCAGTATGACGCGGCGACGCACCGCGCGGTGATCGTTGCGGCCATCGACAATTTGGGCAAGGGCGCGGCCGGGCAGGCGGTGCAGAATATGAACCTGGCGCTCGGCTTCGAGGAAACGGCGGGGCTGCTGTGAGGCTGCTGGTCAAAATCGGCGGAACGCTGCTCGATGCGCTGGAATCGCGCGCGCGCCTGGCCTGCGAGATCGCCGAACTAAGCCGTGCCAACGAAGTCGTGGTGGTCCATGGCGGCGGCAAACAGATGACGCGATTCCTCGAGAAGAACGGAGTCGAGAGCCGCTTCGTCAATGGCCTGCGCGTTACTACCCCGGAAGTGTTGGACGCAGTGCTAAAAGTGTTCGCGGGAACGGTAAATGCGGAACTGGTTTCGGCGCTGCGTGCGGCGGGAACCAAACCGGTTGGGCTGACCGGAATCGATGCGGGCCTGGTCGACGCCGAGCCGCTGAATCCGGAATTGGGTCATGTAGGCAAGCCGGCGCATAGCGATCCGCGGCTGCTGCACGTGTTGATCCGCGAGGGTTACCTGCCAGTGGTCGCCTGCGTCGCGGGCGATGCGCGAGGCGGTATGTATAACGTGAATGGCGACCAGATGGCCGCCGCCTGCGCCGCTGCGTTCGAGGTCGACAAACTCATTTTTCTCACCGATGTCGAGGGAGTCCGCGACGGGTCGGGCGAGACCCTCGCTACGCTCTCAGCGGCAGCAGCGCGAAAGCTGATCGAGTCCGGTCTCGCGAGCGGCGGGATGCAGGCCAAGCTCGAAGCAGCGCTAATCGCGATCAACCACGGCGGCAAAGCGGAAGTAGTCATCGCGCCGGGATCTCATTCCGGGATTCTCCGACAATTAATCGCCGGTATGCCGATTGGCACACGGGTAGTTTCCTAAAATGGCACAAATACGCAGGGCAAGCATGCAGGATATTCCGGGGGTCGTACGGTTAATTAACGCCTACGCGCGCGACGGCATCATGCTTCCGCGCACCGAATTCGAGATGGCCGAGAATATTCGGGACTTCCTGGTCGCCCTCGACGATGGAGCGCTGGTGGGATGCGGCGCGTTGCACTTCTATACTCCGTTTTCGGGCGAAATCCGCAGCCTCGCCGTACAGCCGGGATTGAAGACCAAGGGGATTGGCCGCCAGTTAGTGGAGGCGCTGGAAACAGAGGCTCGCGAGCATGATCTGCACTCGATTTTCGCCTTTACATATGTTGACGGATTTTTTCGAAAATTGGGCTTCGAAGAAGTAGATCGTGGCGAGCTGCCGCTAAAGGCGTGGAAAGATTGCCTGCGTTGCCCGAAATTTCAAGCCTGCGACGAAATCGCGATGCTCAAACGCCTTAGATCGGGACCGCCAGACCTCGTAGTACCGCACTTCGCGCAGATCGAAGAAATCGAGCGACTGCCGGTATTACAGAAGTAATTCCGATTAAACTTCTCGACATTACATTTCGATTGTGTGAGAATATTGCTCTCATTATTCCACTACTACGATGATCGACTCCGCAACCGGATGGGGTTAGAATAGGACCGGAGTCAGAAGCGTCGCGATCGAGTCTTGGGCTGTACTGGAGTTGACATGAAGGCGCAGATCGTAGAGATACAGGAGTCAACGGGGCGAATCCTGTGCTGTACCATTTTCCGTCCGGGCGGGCGCAAGCTGCTTGCAAAGGGTCACCTGCTGAGCGAAGAAGATGTCCGTCTGCTCGCCACTGAGGGCCTGGATCAGGTTTGGGTGACGGAGCTCGAAGACGGCGAGGTTGGCGAGGACGACGCCGTGTGTATGGCGGCCAAGGAAATGGGTTGTGGCTGCCTGGAGATTCGGCTGGCAGCCGGCGGCCGAGCGAATCTATTCGCCTCGGAAGACTGCTGCGTGCTGGTGGATGATGAGCTGCTAAAACAGATCAACTGCATCGCCAGTATCGTGATCGCCACCTCGGTGAATTTCACCTTCGCTAAAGCGGGGCAGCGCATCGCCACGGTCAAAAGCGCGCCGTTTGCCGTCGCCGGATCGCATTTGGAAGCCGTGATCAACATTCTACGGGAGCGCGGTCCGATCCTCCAGGCCCGGCCCGTGCGCTCGCCCTCGGTTGCGGTGCTATATACCGATCCGGTGCATGGCGATCGTGCGCGGCAACTTTTTGAGAGCATCATGCGCCAGCGGCTGGAGCATTTCAGCGCAACCCCTAGCTTCGTGCTGGCTTCCGTCGAGGAAGAAGCTGCAGTCGCGCGCAGCTTGCAGCATTTGCTGCGGGCCAAGCCGACTGTACTCCTGGTGGCTTCCACCACCGCACCGGCCGGCCCCGAAGATGTAATCGGCCGAGCAATGACCAGCATCGGCTGCCATTTCGAGCGATTCCTGGCGCCCGTCGAGCCCGGCAACTTGCTCCTTTTGGGATATAAGGACGATGTCCCGCTGCTGTCGGCGCCAGGGTGTTTCCGCTCCGCCAAGCCGAACGTGGTCGACCTGGTCCTGCCGCCCATGCTGGCCCGCTATCGAGTTTCAGGCTGGGAAGTCGCGAGTTTAGGCCACGGCGGCTTGTTAGCGTAAAAAGTCGTCCATTTTCGCTCCTTCCGAAACCCGTAGACCCTATCCTCCGAGGGGCTTACGGATGCTCTGCCGGGCGGGACCGTCTTCCGCCCGGCTTTTTTTCTCATCTCCTGTTATTGTGTTCCGTCGCTCGTTGTAGAATTGTAGCGGTTCTCGCCCACGATGAAGATTACGGCTGTTGAAGCGTACCTGCTTTCCTATCCATTTCCCCAACCGATCCGGCTTGCGTACCATGGCGGCGAGCGCACCATCGTCAAGCGCGACGCGATGCTGGTGCGGGTGGCGACCGATCAGGGTTTGTTCGGGTACGCGCCGGGCGAAGCCACGATCAAGGCCAAGCAGATGATCGACCGGCTGATCGCGCCGTTTCTGATCGGGCGAACGGCCGCCGATCCGGATGCGCTGCGGATTCTGTTTCAACAAGGGCCCGGATCGGACGCCGAAGCGAGCCGCATCTACAGTTCGGTTGAAATCGCCCTCTACGATCTGGTGGGAAAAGCGCGCAATGTTCCGGTAAGCGAGCTGATCGGCGGCCGCGTTCGGGATCGAATCCGGCTGTATGGAAGCGCGGGAATGTATATGCCCCCGGAAGGCTATGCGGCCGAAGCTGCGCGCGTGAAGGAACTCGGGTTTCGCGCGTATAAGATGCGGCCCGGCGGCGGTCCCGAGCAGGACGTGGCCGCGGTGCGGGCGGTTCGCGAAAGAGTCGGCCCGGATTTCGACATCATGGTCGACGCGCACACCTGGTGGCGCATGGGCGACCTGAGCTATTCGCCGGAAACCGTCGAGCGGCTGGCAGGCGAAATGGCCGAATACGGCATCCGCTGGCTGGAGGAGCCGTTTCCGCCCGACGATCACGAAGCGTTTCTGCACTTGAAGCAGAAAGGCCTGGTTCCGCTGGCGAGCGGCGAGCATGAGCCGAACGAACTCCGCTACCTGGACCTGATCGAGACCAGCGCGGTCGATTACGTCCAGATGGATGTGGTGTGCCAGGGCGGCTACGCGACGGCCCGGCGCCTGTTTCCGGACATCGCGCGCGCGGGGCTGCGGTTCGCGTTTCATAGCTGGGGCACGGCGCTTGAAGTGATCGCCGCGGCGCACCTGGGCGTGTGCTGGCCTTCGAGCGTGGTGCCGTGGCTGGAATATCCGTGCTATTCCACCGATACGCGCGAGTTCATGTATCCGTTTCCGCTGGCGTCGGAGATCGTCAAGCAGCCGGTTGCGATCGAGCGCGGCGAGTGCATCGTGCCTCGCGGCCCGGGCTTGGGAGTCGATGTGGATGAAAGCGTCATCTGGCGTTATCCGTGGATGGAAGGGCCATGGTCGTACTTCAAACTGGAATCGCCGGCGGGGACCTGGTCCGTATCGTCGGATCACAGCGCGAAGTGGGCCGGCAGCCGGTAGACTAAACTCATGGCGAAGGCACGGAGGATTTACTTATGGGGCATTTCCGGGTGAGATTTCTGGGAGGCCAGTCATTTGAATTCCCCGTGGAGGCTCCGGTGATTGGCGTAAAAGGGGGAACGGGGAGACGACCGTATTCACCCACCAACTTCAAGGTCCAGGGCGGCGGACCGCCCTCCAACGTGAATCAACTCGACGGCGACGCGGTCGCTGGTGGCGGCGGCTCCTCGCAAGGAACCGCGGGCCGGCAGGATCCGAAGCGGAAGCATTTACCCCCTGACTTCAAAGTCCTGGGCGGAGGATTGCCTTCGAACCTGGATGAAATCGACTTCGACATTACGTCAATGTCTCTTGGCGACCAACCGATGTTCGGAAGCGCCGGGCGGAAGGATGCGAGCAAAAGCAAGGCTGGGGAAATCAAGATTACGAAGGTGGCGGACCGGAACTCGACCGCGTTGATGAGGGCCGCGCGCTTTGGCCCGCCAAGGCCGGTGGTGATCGAATATTCGGAGGAGATGCCGGACGGAAGCTCCCGCGTATTGACGACGATCAAACTCGACGAGGTCCTGATCGGAAACATCGCTGTGAGGGGCCGACATGAGCAGGATTTGGTGGAGGAGATCACTCTGGAGTATACAGACATGCACATCAACGGAGCACCGGCGGATGAAGTCCCGGCGTGGATGAAGCCGTGAGCAACTTACGATATCAGCCCGGATTCGGGAACCACTTCGTCTCCGAAGCGATGTCCGGAGTTTTAGTGGACGGGCAGAACAGCCCGCAGCATGTGCCGCACGGTCTTTACGCGGAGCTGTTGTCGGGCACTTCGTTCACCGCGCCGCGCGCGGAGAACCGGCGGACGTGGGTGTATCGGATCCGGCCCTCGGCTGCACACAACCGTCCTTTTCAGCAGATCGACAAGCGAAATTTGAGAAGCACGCCGTTCGATGAGGTGGCCCCGCCGCCCACGCAGATGCGGTGGAATCCATTTCCGATTCCAACGGCGCCCACGGATTTTGTCGAAGGACTAATCACGGTCGGCGGCAATGGCGATGCCAGCGTGAACTGCGGCATGGCCGCTCACGTCTACGCGGCGAACCGGCCGATGATCAACAAAGTTCTCTATAACGCCGACGGAGAAATGCTGATCGTTCCGCAGCAAGGCTCGCTGCGGCTGGTGACGGAGTTGGGCGTGCTCGACGTAGTTCCGCAGGAAATCGCTGTAATTCCGCGCGGGATGCGCTTTCGAGTGGACCTCCCCGATGGAACCGCTCGCGGGTACGTTTGCGAAAATTACGGAGCCATGTTCCGGCTGCCCGAGCTGGGGCCGATCGGATCGAACGGGCTCGCCAATTCGCGCGATTTCCTGGCGCCCGTGGCCGCGTTTGAAAATAGCGACCAGCCGCATCAGATTGTCGCGAAATTCGCGGGGAATTTATGGGCGCTGGAAACCGATTCCTCGCCGCTGGACGTAGTCGCGTGGCACGGAAATCTCGCACCTTATAAATACGATCTGCGGAAATTCATGGTGATCGGATCGGTCAGCTTCGATCATCCGGACCCGTCGATTTACACCGTTCTGACTTCGCCTTCCGATACCACAGGCACGGCCAATGTCGATTTCGTCGCGTTCGCGCCGCGCTGGCTGGTGGCCGAGCACACGTTCCGGCCGCCGTGGTTTCACCGCAACGCGATGACCGAATTTATGGGCCTGATTCACGGCGAATACGACGCCAAGGCGGAGGGTTTCGTGCCCGGCGGCGCGAGCCTGCACAACGTCTGGAGCGCCCACGGCCCGGATGCTGCGACGCATGAGCGCGCGACCAAGGCCACGCTCGCGCCGCAAAAGATCGACGACACCATGGCGTTCATGTTCGAGACCCGTTACGTGATGCGGCCCACGCGGCTCGCGCTGGAAGCGGCCGAGCTTCAGCATGATTATTATCAGTGCTGGCAAGGCTTGTCGTCGCGCTTTCCGAAATCCTGAAGAATCAAGTACGCTGGAGTCATGACGTTAAAACGGGGAGTTGCAGCCGGCCTGCTGCTCGCGGTGGGTACGGCATTTTCGCAAACACCGGCGCCTGAATCGAAACCGGCCGGATTACAATTCGAAGTCGCATCCATCAAGCCGGCGGCGCCTCCGAATCCGGCGGCAATGCAGGCGGGAAAACTTCACGTCGGCATGAATGTCGACCAGGCGAGAGTCGACATCGGGTTCCTGTCGCTCGCCGACCTGATGACGCTCGCGTTCAAGGTGAAGCAGTACCAGATCTCGGGTCCGGACTGGATGGGCGCGCAGAGATTCGACATCCTGGCAAAAATGCCGGAAGGTGCGACGAAAGACGACGTTCCGCAAATGCTTCAGGCCTTGCTCGCAGAGCGATTCAAGCTGACGTTTCATCGCGACAGCAAGGAGCAGCCCGTCTACGCTCTGATCGTGGGCAAGAATGGTCCGAAGCTGAAGGATGCTCCGCCGGATGAGCCCGATCCGCCGGCGGATGCCAAGGATCCCAAGGGCACCATGACCGTCAACACCGGAAACGCTGCGGTTCGCATCACGCCGGCGGGCGACGGCAGTGCGGGGGCCGTAATCAAGAGCAAGGAAACCGGGACTACGCGAATGTCGATGTCGAACGGCATGATGCATCTGGAATTATCCAAGGCGTCCATGACGCAGTTCGCCGACATGTTATCGCGCTTCATGGACAAGCCGGTGGTCGACATGACGGAGCTGAAAGGGAATTATCAGGTGTCGCTGGATCTGTCCATGGACGACCTTCGATCAATGGCGAGAAAAGCAGGCGTGAACATTCCCGGGGGAGCGGGGGCCGGGCCTGGACCGGGAGGTGGTCCCGGGCCGGGCGGACCGGGTGGAGCAGACGCCGCGTCGGAACCATCCGGCGCATCGATCTTCCAAACGATCCAGCAGTTTGGATTGAAGTTGGAGTCGCGCAAGTTACCAGTCGAATTGATCGTGATCGACCACCTGGAAAAAACGCCTACAGAAAATTGATAGAACCGGCCTGCGCTCGGGTCTCGTCTATAGAGATGTGAGACTGGCGCGCATTGGGGCGGTGGTGGTCGCAGTTGCGCTCAGCGCCTCCGGCGCGGTGTTCACTACTCAGCTTCAGAGCGCCACCATCGCGGCCTGGGATAAATACATCGATCGCGCCGAACGCGGGATCGCGGCCGGGCTTCCTCCGCTCACCGTGACTGGCGACGCGGCTACGTTGAACGATCTGAACCCGAACGGGACTAACGGCGGCGACGATATTCGCAACGGCTACATCCATGACTGGATCGGGGCCGTGCTGGTTCCCCATACTTCAGTCAGCGCCGTGGAGGCGGTGCTCGAGAATTACGGTTCTTACGCGAAGATCTACGGTCCCGCGCTGAAATTGGCGTCGGCGTCGAAGACCGGCGACGATGCGGCGGGACGCAGTTATGAGGTCCGGCTGGTGACGGAGCGCGTCGAAGGCATCGGCATACATTTTGCTTTCGACCTGCGCAATCGTGTTGTTTTTCACGATGCGGGCGGGGATGCCACGGTCGATTCGCGATCCTATCTGATTCGCGAGAGCAACAGCGGGAAGGCTCCGTACACGGACCTGCTGCCGGTGGGCAACGATCATGGAATTTTGTGGCGACTGAATTCGTACTGGCGGCTGCGCCAGGCGGGATCTGCGGTGTATGCGGAACTGCGGGTGATCTCGCTATCGCGGAAGCCGCTGCCGGGGACGCGCGACCTGGTGAAGAGCAGAGCTCGCGAATCGCTGGAAGATACGCTGGTGAAGACGCGAGGCGCGGCCCTCGGCAAGAGCCGCTGAATCGCACCCACTCGCTGTGATCGTAGAATTTCTGTGAAAAACTCGCGGGATCAACCGCTTCCTCTGGTCGCGGCTCGCGACGCCAACGAGCCGCGACCGCAGGAAGCGGTGGGCGCCGCTGGAAACCCCTAGCGCGCCTTGAGCGAGATCGTGAAAGAATCCTGCTCGTCGACAATTTTGTATGCTGACGGCGGCTGAAACAGGGCGGGATTCGGCTCACTCCTGCTGATGTTCGTCATCCTTATCACTGTCTCGCCCGTCGTGGGACTGGAGTTCTTCAGCAGCACCGTCAGCTTCAACTCCGGCGAGTACCAGGTCTCGGTGATTATGGTGATAGGCCGGTCATTCCCGTTTGAACCCACCGGCCGCACGGTAATTTGCCGCGTTCCTTCCGCCATCAAACCGTCGATCGATTGAGGACACAGCGTTTCGAACGATATTTGGATCTCGGACGTATTTACCGTAACGGGCCCATTGCTTGCCGGCGCAGTGGCGTCGACGCAGCCTTCAGCTTTCTGAATCTTTTTCCGCGGCCGCGGGCGCTGCCCTTGCATCGCGATCCGGTGCGTCACTTGATTTTGTTCGTCCACAATGTAACCGAATCCCGTCACGGGATCGACAATTTCAGTCAGCGTGGGACCCGAATTGATCGGACGCTCGATTCGGGTCCGGCCTTGCGAATCTCGCGCCCAATGCTCCGTGCCATCGCTATGCTTGACGTGCGTGCCATCCGCGAGAGTCCTCACATTTTCGGAAATCCGGTCCGCCGAATACGGGATTCCAGTGTCTGGCGGATCAAATCCGCGCCATCCCCGAAAAGTCGCGTCCATTACCCCGCCGTTTTCCGACAGCGACATAAAGGAAAAAATCTGCTGCCCGGAAACGGCGCTGAACGAAAGAGCCACGGCGAAAATCACCCTGCCCGCTCTTCCCATGCACAGAGCTTACGCCGGATGCTTTCGGGAAACAAGGACATCACCCGCGAAGCGAATCGTTTATTGTAGGAGGTGCTTTGGCGATCACGGTGCTCAGACTCGGATCTCCCCGCACGTCTGGCGAAGGTCTGCGTCTGGGCACGGTTCGCCGGCCGCCGCGCGGAGTCCCGAAATCCGAATTCGCCAAACGCAACTTCTACGACGTCTGGCTGCCGATTCTCTCGCCCAGCCCGGAGCTGGTCGCGATGGCGCAGGCCTCCCAAGACGCCAAGACCTGGAACAAATTCAAACGCAGCTTCCGCGCGGAAATGAATCACCCCGACGCCTCGCGCACTCTCGATCTGCTCGCCGCGTTGTCCCATCAAACCGATTTTTCCCTGGGATGTTACTGCGAGGATGAAACCCGCTGCCACCGGTCGGTCCTGAAGGAACTTCTCGAAGAGCGCGGAGCGAAAATCCAAGCGAAGTGAGCCCTGACGGCAAATAATTCGTTTCCTAAACGTTGAGGCAAAGCGAAAAACCCGATGCTGTCAGGACGACCGTTGGTGTTTCTGGCGCTTCGGCCCCAATCACCTTAGGGACGAACGCTAACGTCGAGCAAAGCCACCCAATATTGAATCGATTGCAGCGTGAAGCCGATCAGGATCAGGCCAACTCCGAAAACACCCATGCGCTTCTGGGGCACGTGATCCGCTCCCCATTCGACGAACGAAGTGCATGCATTCGCGATCACCGTAACCACTCCGATCACTAATCCGGTCTTCAACCCCACGCCCCACGCGTTCGCCCGCAGATGACCGGTCAAGGCGCTGAAATATCCCGCGGCGGTATAGCCAACCGCGCGATTCACCCCGGCGAGAATTTGGGGCTTCGTCAAACGAGCGCGGGCGGCCGGCTGATAATCGATAGTCGGGCGAATGCCGACGCGATACGCAATTACTTGTCCCACTGTACTCAGCGCCCCGAACGTGGCCCCAAATGCGCCTCCGAATAAATATCCCGCGCCGAGAGCGAAGCCGGCCCCGCGAATGGAGCTCATCGCCACGTCATACCAGAATCCCGGCTTCGGTCTGTGCCTCGCCGCTCGCGAAAACTCCCACGCCAGCGTGATACCGTGCGCCAAACCGCTCGCGATTCCGAAAACCGGCCCCAGGGCGAGGCCGTATCCAGTTCCGAAGAGCGCTCCGTACGTAACACCACGGGTGAGAGTGCGCAACGGGCCGTGTTCCCCGCCCAGCAGATCGTAAGCGAGGTACAACGCTCCGAGCACGTCCAGGGAACTGCCGACAATGCTGATCAACGCCAGCGTGTGTTTGTCGATGGTCATGGAATCTCGGCGAACTCGCCGTTGTTAAGAATCAGAAACGACTCGGGCTGCGCGCGGGCCATGAGCCGTTTTTTCGGAGTGTCGATGCCGTCATCAGCCAGCTGGAACGTGCCGTGATGGATCGCGATGCTGGTCTTGGCGGCCAGGATTTCATGCGCTCGGATGGCGTCCTCGGGAGCCATATGGATCGGCGCCATGAACCAGCGCGGCTCGTACGCTCCGATAGGCAGCAGCGCGAGGCGAGGCGCTCCGAAATTTTCGCGAATCTGAGCGAAATGTTCCCCGAACCCGGTGTCTCCGGCGAAATATACCAGCCGTTCCTGGCACTCGATCACATACCCGCACCATAAGGTCTTGTTGCGGTCGAAAATTCCGCGGCTCGAGAAATGAAAAGCCGGGACGCAGTGAACCGTGAAACCCGGCAGCGGCAAGGATTCGCCCCAGTCCAACTCGTGGACAGTCCCGATATTCTCCGAACGAAGCAGTCGGGCTCCGCGCGCCGGAACGACAAAAGCGGAGGTTCCACGCCCCGCCAGCCGGTGCAATGTCGGCAGATCCAAATGGTCGTAGTGATTGTGACTGATGAGCACTGCGTCGATGGGCGGCAGATGGTCAAATGAAACGCCCGGCTGTCTCCTGCGCCGTGGTCCGATCCACGACAGTGGACTGGTTCGTTCAGACCAAATCGGGTCCGTTAAAATGGTGCAGCCCCGCTGCTGAAGCAGCACCGTGGAATGGTTCACCAGAGTCGCTCGGACTGCGCTGCCTTCGACTGCGCGCGGCGGAACGGATTGCTCAACATCTGAAATGAAAGCGGGCGAGCGTTCCGCGCGGCTGGTCAGTTTCCATCGCAGGGCGTCAAGAAGACCGGGCGCCTGCCGGCCATTCGGATTATAGAAGCGCTTTCCGTCACAGTGCTCCCGGCTGATCATTCGGCCGCTTTTTTTGCCAGCGTTTCCACCACGGCGATATTCTGGACCAGTTCGGGCGGCAATCCATGCCGCGCCTGAAGGTAGGCCGGATCGTTGTAGGAA
>Ga0209517_10005569_pt1 | contig 15992 bp, 9 predicted proteins | sample PeaSoiMetSII2010_FD_187695 | JGI IMG/M metagenome (GOLD analysis project Ga0209517, IMG submission 187695) | Peat soil microbial communities from Weissenstadt, Germany - SII-2010 (SPAdes) (version 2) | ecosystem: Environmental > Terrestrial > Soil > Wetlands > Peat | place: Germany: Weissenstadt... | reverse complement strand
GAGGTAGCCCGGCCCGCCGCTGGAGCCGCCCAGCCGCTGTTCAATGCCTCCGGATGTGGCGATGTTCCCGTATGTCATCCCCGGGCACATTTGGGCGCGGGCGATGCCTGAGTCGGTGTATCCTGCCGATGTGCCGAAGATCGTGCCCGCGTTGGAGTCCTCGATGGTAAGCGCCTGCCCGTTTTGAATCGTCGTTACCCCGGAGATGCTCCAACCGCTGGTCAGCTTCCCCAGCGCTCCCGGATGCTTGCCGAAAGGCAGATCGTAAGTGTAGTTCACGATGAACCGTTGCGGCCGGTTGAAGTAGGACGGGCCATATTGCTGCGAGGTGTCGCTGGCGTCATTGTAGTTCGCCGAGTTTTCAGTGGAATTCGTGAGGGACTTGCTCCAGGTGTAAGCAGCCTGCATGGTAAGTCCGTGCGAGAACTGCTTGCGCAACGTGACTTGCAAGCTGTTGTAGTTGGAAATCAGGTCGTACCCCGTCCCGAGCATACCGGTCGGCACGAAGCCCAGGTAGGGAACGCGGAGATTGATATTCTCCAGCGTGTTGGTGGTGACCCCGTTGATCGGATTAGCGGGGCTGGCGAGCTGGGCCGTGTTGTAGTTGTGAGAGAAGTCCTCCTGGTTGATTCCGCTGGAGCCCACATAGCCGACTTCCAGAGTCCAGCTTGGGAGGAACTGGTATTGGACGTTGAGGTTGTACTGCCGCACCAGCGGTGTGTGCTGCAACTCACCGACGAACGGAACATTGAGCGACGAGGTCTGCCCCGTCGACAGGTTGGCCCACCGCGGCTGCAAGGCCAAAGAGGTGTGCGGGAATGGATCCGCCAGGGTCTGCGAATTGGGGAAACCGTAGGTCACGTTGGCTGCATAGGGAGGGTTGTTTCCGTAGGCGCTAGACATCGCAATGGTGCTTACCCGGTCGTAGAACAGGCCCGCTCCGGCGCGAATCACCAGTTTTCCGCTGTTGCCCGGCTGCCAGGCCGCACCGACGCGCGGCGCGAAGTTGCTCAGCGGCACGTGCTCGCGTAGCCCGGTGTTGTTGCTGTTTACCAAAACCCCGTCGGGTGGCTGCCCGTAGTGCGCGGTGAAATTCTGCGGCACCACGTAACCCATAAAACCCGCCCCCGATGTTGTAGGCCCAGTCGGCAGTGTAGAAACGGATTGCAACCGGCTCAGCCATAAGTTGGTCAGATTCGCGTATTTGTCGCTTAACGTCCCGTCGTACTCCCAACGAGTGCCCAGGTTCAGGGTCAAATGGGAACTCACCTTCCAGTCGTCCTGCACAAAGGCATTCATGTCGGTCATGCGGTATCCGTGAATGGGACCATTGGGACCGGAGCGCGTGCTCAGAATCGAGCCCAGGATGTTGCCCTGTTGCCCGACCAACAGGTCATTGAATGATCCGATCAGCAGGATACCGTTCTGGATCCCTGGCCACACCAAGTTGTAGGCCCATTTCTCAAACTCGAAACCGGTCCGGATCGTGTGCTTGCCGTGCGACCAGGAAACCTGGTCGGCGTATTGGTACAGATGCGTCGGACTGTTCAGAGGATCCAGGTTCCCGAACGCCGTGTAGCCGCCTATGATGAAGATCAATTGCGGCGGATGTGCTGAAGTGGCGCTGATCGGCGTCTGGCCAATGTCCGCCGAGGTCTGGGCGCCCTGCGGCATCTTGTCGAGATTGACGGCTTCGGTATAGGAATACGAGGCCCGGGCTTCGTTCACCAGGTTATTAGTGACAATTGAAGTAAGCTTCAGTACCGAGTAAGTATTCGAGTAGTAAAGAAACTTGGGCGTGCCGGGCAACTGGCCGGCCAATGGCGAGTCTTGCGGGTTGCGGCTGTAAAAGTAACGGCCTGCGAGCGTGTTCTTACTGTTGATCAGGTAGTCCCCGTTGACCACCGCCTGGTCCTCGATGTGCGTCGCGGGGATGCTCCACGCGCGCTGGCCATAGACGTCCGTCCCCGAACCTGGGAAGTAGTAGCTTCCATCCGCGTTCTTGGCCTGGAGAATCTTCAACGCCACCGGGCTGATGTTGGAGCCGTCACAAGCCAGTTGCGGGCTGAGAAATGAGGGCAGCAGTGTCGAGTACCCGCAGTTCTCCGCCGCCAGCGCGGCCGCAAACCCGGGAGCGCTGCGGTCGCCGGCGGGAATGGGCGGCAGGTAGGCGCTGGTCAGCCCCTCGGCGGCGATGCCGTTGCGCTGCCGCGTCCCTTGATAGCTGCCGAAAAAGAACACCTTATCCTTCTTGACCGGACCGCCGATGGCTCCACCAAACTGGTTCTGGTTCAGGACCTGTTTCGTGGTCTTGCTGGCTGGATTATCGCGATTGTAGAAGAAATCGTTGGCATTCAGTTGCGCGTTGCGGAAGAACTCGAACGCCGATCCGTGAAACGCATTGCTGCCCGATTTGGTAACCACATTTACGTTGGCGCCCGGGCTTCGGCCGTAGCTGGCGTCGTAGGTGGACGTCTGGACTTTGAACTCCTGGATCGCGTCCGGGTTGGGAATCGCGATCCCGGTGAGAATGCCGTACAGGTCTTGGGCCGTTGCCCGGTTGTCCATACCGCCCACCGCGACGCCGTCCATCTGGAAATTGTTCTTCCCCGGATCGTTGCCGTTTACGCTCAAGTCCAGCGTGCCTTTGCCAAAGGCCGTGGCGTTACCCACGCCTCCAGACGTGCCGGCCGAAAGGCCCAGGATTTGCGTGTAGTTCCGGGTGGACAGCGGAAGGGCGGTCACCGTGCTTGAGCCGATCACGGTTCCTAGCGTAGAACTCGATGTCTGCAATGCCTCGGTTTGGGCTTCCACCGTGATTTGCTCCGTCTGCGAACCGATCTGCAGGGTCTCATCCAATACAGGAGTCTCAGTGACATTGATGGTTACTGAGGACACTTCTGCCGTCTTGAATCCAGCGGCGCTGAACTTCACACGGTAAGCGCCGGGAGGCAGTAATGAGAACTTGTAGTTGCCATCCGTGGTGGTAACTGTGTTTCTCGTCTGGTTGGTATCCAGGCTAGTCAAGGTAACCGACACGTTCGGAAGTGCGGCGCCGGATGGGTCCGTCAGGGTCCCGGCCAACGCACCGGTTCCGGCGGATTGTGCGCCAATCGGAGGCGCGCACAGCATCAACAACGCGGACGCCAGCGTCAGAGCGCTTTTGAAGCGCGACAGTCCTGTAAATTTCATATTCTCCCCGTCTCTCGTAGTCGTCAGCTTGCCCGTGAATTCCCGCAACACCAGCAGCGATCGAGTAAGCTCTGTTGGGATGGGAGTATATTTCCGGTCCATCAGGGTGTCAAGGGGACAATTCCGAATAGTTGGCATCAGCGTTCTTGATATCCCGCGTCCGAATTATTGCCCCTGGGTGAGCGAGAGTTTCTTGGCTGCCTGCTATCTTCGCCGCTTTTCCTCAGCAAAGAAACTTGGTCGTCGAATGTTGAGGTTTAGAACATCACTTTGACGGCCAATTGCAGCAAGCGCGGCGAGGCGGCCTGCAGGATCTGGCCGAAGGCAGGGGATTGCAGATCGTTCTCTGGCAATCCAAGATTGGCGTGATTGAGCAAATTGAATAATTCAGCGCGGAACTGCAGGCGCGCCCGCTCGGTGACAGGGAAGTTCTTGAAAAGCGAAAAATCCACATCTTCGATGCCGGGCCCACGCACCACGTTGCGGCCTTCATTGCCGAACTGGCCGGCCTGCGTGACCGGGTTGAGCTGCTGGAACGGCGCGCGGCTTACCCATTCACCGGCGTTATGCGGCTGCCCAACGTTGGGATTCGAGATCAGATTGGGCTTGCTGGAGTAGAAACCGGTGATCTCCGGCGCGCTGCCCTGCTGGGAAACGTCGGCGCTGTCGTAAACGCTGAACGGAGTTCCGGTGGAGAGGCTCGCGATGAGATTAACCTGCCAACCGTTCACGAGGATGGCAGCGGCCTTCGTGGCATTCTTCCACTGCGGCAGGGCGTACGTTCCGCTGAAAACGAAGCGGTGAGTGGCGTCGAACAGCGATGGGCCGTGCTCGGCGGCCAGGTCGAAAGGATTCTGCGCGAGGTCGTTCTCCCCGGCCACCAGCGTGGGCGCCGACCCCGCCACGTTCAGCGTCGAAATATCGTCCAGACTCTTCGAATACCAATAGGATGCCGTGAAGCGGAGACCGTTCGCATATTGCCGCGAGAAAGCCACCTGGAGCGCGTGATAGGTGGAGTTGGCAATATCGGTAAGAAGTCCAACTGAACCGTAGTCGCAGAGCCCCGCGGCATTGCAGGTGGAGTATTCGCGCTGGTTGTTATTGGCGAAGATGGTCGGATTGGCCTCGATGAAACGCGGCAGGTGCGTGCCTTTGTTTCCGACATAGCGTACGTCCAGGAGATAGTTTTTCGCGATCACTCGCTCGATCGAGAAATTCCAGTTCTGCGCGTAGGGTGGACGCATACCCAAGGCCACGGTCAGCACGGTGGCGGGAGCGACAAAGTGATTCAGACCGAAGGGCGAGGGGCCGGTGCCATAGGGATTGGAAATGTCGAATCCTGGCCCGGGAAGCTGGTACGCCTGCGTCCATGGCAGCGCGCTGATGGCGGCCTGTAGAGGGCCTCCGGTGCCGTTGGTGAAGCCGTCGTAGAAGATTCCGTAGCCGGCGCGCACCGTGGTCTTCGCGTCTCCAAAGGGATCCCATGCGATACCGATGCGCGGCATGAACTCCTTCCAATCGACGGGAGCAATGCCGGCAGGAACACCGGGATCGCCAGGGAACAACAGACCCTTGGGCGCGGCGGGGAAGACAGCCGATTGCTGGCCGGGAGCCCAAGCGTTCAGCCGGTTGCGAATTTCGGTGTAGGGAGTGTTGACCTCATAGCGCATACCGAAGTTCAAAGTCAGATGCGAGGTGAGGCGCCATTCGTCCTGCGCATAGCTGCCGGCGATCCACTTACGAAGGCCGCGGTCGAACTGGCCGCCGCCCTGGAAGAACAGCACGGATTGGCCCAGCAGGAAACTGGCGAAGGAATCGCTGGCCGGGAATGGAGCGAACACGAAGAAGCCGTTGGTGGCAATTCCGAAGAGGGCGTTGATCTGCTGCCGGTCGAGCTCGGCGCCGAATTTGAGATTGTGGCGGCCGCGGGTCATGGCGATTGAGTAAGAGCCCTGATAGTCGTTCTGGTAAGTGTTCTGCGGGCCGGTAATCGGATTTCCGAGCGAGGCGTAGCCGCTGACGATCATATACGGGACGCCCTGGTTGAGTCCCAGAGTGGGCTGGTAGTCAAACCCGAGGCTGCCGCCCGGAGTGTGATTGACGGCCTGTCCATTCAAGAAGACATTCCTGAAAAATGACGCCCGAAACGTTTGCACGGTCTGCGACGAGGTGAGATGAACGTCCGAGATGGTGGCCGAGTTGGTCGAGATGTCGTCGTTCACTGGGAACCCGGGCACGCCGGCGCCGGCGATGGGCAGCGGATCGAACTCGTGCAGGCGCGATGAGGAATAGCGCAGGAAGAGCTGATCCTTGCCGCCGTCGAAGTAGTGGTCGAAGCGAAAGCCCCCCTGATCGTAATTGTTGATGCCGATCTGGGTCGATTCATAAACCTGGTTCGCAGTGTTGGGGAACGGGTAGAGTTGCTCCGCCTTGCGAGCGATTGGGCTGATCAGGGACGAAGAAATCATGTTGTTGGGGAACTGCTGGCCGGTGAATTCATTGATGAGTGGCGGTTGGCCGCGGAAATCGCCTGAGTGTTCGGCTTCGGTCGGAACGATGCCGCCTTGGGTCACGCCTGCGCGGTCGCGCTGGCCTTCGTAATAGAGAAAGAAGAAGTCCTTGTCCTTGCGGAGGGGTCCGCCCAGTGTGGCGCCGTACTGGTTGCGGTGCAGCGGTTCGGTGGTGGAAGCGAAGAAGTTTCTGGCGTCGAACGCGCTGTTACGGAAGAAGTCGTAAAGATCGCCGTGGAAGGCGTTGGCGCCTGATTTCGTGACCACCGATGTGGTGGCGCCGCTGGTTTGGCCGTATTCGGCGGGAGCGTTCAGGGTGAGAATGCGGAACTCGCTGACGGCATCCACCGGGATGCGGATAGCGTAACCGCCGTTGACGCTGTCTACGTTGGAGGCGCCGTCGAGCAAATAGTTATTCGATTCCGGCGCCTGTCCGTTGACGGCGAAGGCCTGTCCGGCCCGCGCGATACCGCCTGCTTGGGCAAGACCGGTGGTCATGGGCGCCACGCCGGGCTGAAGGAGTCCGAGCTGCGTGAGGTCGCGGCCATTTAATGGAAGATCCGCTGCCTCGGCCGAGGAAACAACATTACCGATGGTCTGGCTGGTGTCAACCATCACTGCCTGCGCCGCAACATTGACTTCGGAGTGTGAGCCGGATAGCTGCAGGCCGACGGGATACGTGACAATCTGGCCGATGTCGATGCGAATCGAAGATGCCGAGAACCGGGCGAAGCCGGCCGCATTCACCGTGAGTGTGTAGTCGCCGACGGGAAGATTGGAGAAATGGAATCCGCCGTCGCCCGAGGACTTGACCATGCGGGTGAGTCCGGTCTGCGGATTGGTAGCGTTGACGTCCGCGCCGGCGACCAAGGCGGAGGATGGGTCGGTGATTCGTCCTTCCAGTGTTCCGTTCGGATCCTGCGCGTTTGCAATCGCGCACGAGGACGCGACGAGCAGGAGAGTCGTTACTAGAGTCTTGTCAGTCATGAGGATGTACGAGTGCTCAGCGATGTTAAGACCTTCGTCCGCTCACCGGCAATAATCGAAATCAATTAGCTTGGGCGCGCCGGGTAATCGAAAAATACTATTGGCGGCCCACCGGACGCCGAGGCAGGATAATGTACAGAACGAATGATCGCCGATCGGGTTACGCGCGGGTGGGTGATCGTGATGACCTCGGTGCTCGGGATCACGGTGAGTTTCGGCTCGCTGGTCATTTTTACGTTCGGTGTGTTTCTGAAGCCGCTGAGCGGCCAGTTTGGCTGGAACCGCGCGGAAATTTCCCTGGCATTCACCCTGACGGCGCTAATGGTGGCGATTTTCTCTCCGTTCATTGGCCGCCTGGTGGACCGGGTGGGCGCGCGTAAGGTTTTGTTGCCATGCGTGGCGGTATACGGCGCGGCTTTTTGCTGTCTGGCGTTGGTCAACACGCTGGCCGGGCTTTACACCATTTACGTATTGCTAGGAGTGGTTGGCAACGGAACCACGCAGCTTTGCTACGCGCGGGTGATCTCGGCCTGGTTCGATCGGCGCCGGGGACTTGCGCTGGCCACCATGATGGCGGGAGTGGGTGCGGGCGCGATCGGAATTCCACCGCTGGCAACATGGCTGATCGAAGCCTACGGATGGCGCGACGCGTATCTGCTTCTGGGTGGAAGCGTCTTCGCGCTGGGGATCATCCCAGCGGCACTGTGGTTGCGGGAGACGCCACCACACGCGGAGCGGAGGGTTTCGAAGAAGTCCCTGGGAAATGTGGGAATGCGGGGACCGGAGGCCGCGCGCACGCCGGTGTTTTGGCTTCTTCTGACTGGCTTCTTCCTGTTTTCAGTGAGCGTCAACGGGTCCGTGGCGCACTTGATACCGATTCTGACCGATCGCGGGATCAGCAGCAATTCGGCGGCTCTCGCGGCCAGCACGCTGGGAGTGCTGACGCTTTGCGGCCGTCTGCTGACAGGTCTGCTGCTCGATCGTTTCTTCGGCTCGCGCGTGGCCGGGATTTTCTTCGGAATCGCTGCAGTCGGCGTGGCGATCCTCAGCCAGGCGCACGAAATCACGACGGCATTCGTCGGTGCGGCGCTGATCGGATTGGGGATGGGCGCCGAGGCTGACGTGATGCCGTATTTGATCTCGCGCTATTTCGGGCTGGCTTCGTTCTCCGAAATCTACGGCTACGCGTTCACGGCGTATGCGCTGGCCGGGGCGCTCGGGCCGCTGCTGATGGGCTGGAGCTTCGATCGCTTTCATTCTTATTCAACCGCACTGCTGGGTCTTGCGGCGGCCATGCTCAGCGGAGCGGCGGTACTGGCTTCGCTACCGCGCTATCCGATGTCCGTGAAGGATAGTCAGTTGACGGGCGCCTCAACGGCGCAGCCGGTTGCGTGATTCAGCGCGAGGCACTCACCGGGTTCTTCCCTTCCGTGCATTGATACTCGCCGGCGTTCACGTTCCGGAACTCCTGGACTTGGCCGCTGGGCCATTCGATAACTACGCGGTTCGCCTGGCCGTGCTTGGCCAACCCAAATGTCACCGCGAGCTCGGATTGCGACAGATAGCTGGAACCCGTCTTCACCATGCGCGACTGCGTCCCGTCCGGCGTAGTGACCCGCACGATCGCCCCGATTCCGTCACGGTTCGACTTGGTCCCCTGCAGCCGAAAGCGAAGCGAGCGATTGCCGGATGTCACGTCGTTGCGATACAGGTACGCAGGGCCATTGTTGGTGGTGAAGAGAAGATCCAGATCGCCGTCGCGGTCGAAATCGCCATAAGCTAGTCCACGCCCCACTTTGGGTGCGTCGAAGCCGCCGCCAAGTTGCCCGGCGACATCCCGGAACCCGCCCTTTCCGTCATTGAGGAACAAATGGGGCGATTGTGCGTAGCCATGATTACCCGCGATATTGCGAACCGTCTCATCGATATGTCCGTTGATGGCGGCCAGATCGAGATGTCCGTCAAGATCTACATCCAGAAAGGCGCATCCGAAACCGAGCCGCATGCGCGAAGCTTGTCCCACTCCGGACGCGACTGCCCTGTCTTCATAAGTGCCGCCCTGTCGCGGACGATACAGCGCGATCATCTCGCCGTCGAAGTTCGTGATCGCAATTCCGGCGACACCGGCGTTGTCGAAATCCGCCGCATCCACGCCCATACCGGCGCGCGCCCGGCCGTCCTCGCTAAAAGCCACTCCCGCGCGAACCGCCACGTCTTCGAACGTGCCATCGCGCCGATTGCGGTACAGCTTGTTCGGCTGGGTATCGTTGGCGACAAACAGGTCTGCCCAGCCGTCGTGATCGTAATCCAGCATCGCCACGCCGAGTGACTTCGACGTGGTGTCGAAGATTCCGCTTTTCGCCGTCACGTCCTCAAACGTGCCGTTGCCCCGATTGCGGAACAGCCAGCAGGTGGACCCGTGATAAGCCTCCGGCGTGCAGTACGATTTATTCTTGCCGTCCACGCTGCAGAAGACGTCGTGCTCGGGCGACCACTGCACGTAGTTGCAGACGAACAGATCCAGCAGGCCGTCGCGATCGTAGTCGAACCACAGCGCAGACGTGCTGAACCCGCTCCTGCCACCCAGACCGGACTTTTGCGTCACGTCGATGAACGTGCCCTTGCCGGTGTTCTGAAACAACCGATTCTGGCCTACGGCGGTGATGAGGATATCCGGGAAGCCATCATTATTGTAATCGGCAACAGCCACTCCCATGCCGTACATCTCGACCGCCAGCCCCGCGCGCTCCGTGACATCGGTGAAGGTGCCGTTGCGATTGTTGCGATACAAGCTCAGCGTGGACGGCCCGCGGCGATTTTCGAGGCGATCCCCTTTCCAGCCCATCCCGTTCACCAGCAGAATATCCAGCCAGCCATCGCCGTCATAATCGAGGAATGCGCAGCCCGGACCGAGAGTTTCGGGGAGATACTTGGCTCCGAACGCGCCGCTGTTGTGATGGAATCGGATGCCGGCCTGGGCGGTCACGTCCGTCAGACGGAAACCGATATCCGGAACGGAAGCCGACGCGCCAATCAGCGGAGCCGCCCCGAGAACAAACGTCCTGCGGGTCACGGGATACTCACCAGTCCGGTGCGAATGGCGTAAACAACCAGTCCCGCCGTATTGTGAATGTCGAGCGCCTGCATGATATTGGCGCGATGCACGGATACCGTATTTACGCTCAATTCGAGGACCACGGCAATCTCCTTGTTCGACTTCCCATGCACGATCAACTGCAGGACCTCAAGTTCCCGCGTGGAGAGTTTGGGCGGCGCTTCGCTGGCTTCCGCCAGCTTGCCCAGCCGCGGGTCCAGAACGTGCTCGCCGGCAGCGAGGCTGCGCACCGCCGACACAAGTTCGAGGTCCATGGCGTTTTTCAGCAGATAGCCGCGCGCGCCCGCTTCCAGACAGGCCCGCACATAGCTCGGCTCCGCGTGCATGCTGAGAATCAATACCTCGGTCTCCGGGTGCAACTGGCGGATGCGGCGGGTGGCCACCGCGCCGTTCATGCTGGGCAGCGAAAAATCCATCACCACCACCCGCGGCTTCAATGCGCCAACTGCTTCCACGGCTTCATGTCCGTCGCTGGCCTCACCGACCACGCGAATGCCGGGCTCGTCCTCCAGCATGCGCCGGAATCCCTTGCGCACCAGACTATGGTCGTCCACCAGGAGCACCGAAATCTCAGGTTCGGGCATCCGCCGCCTCCCTGGCCCGAGGGACCGTCACGCGCACCAGCGCTCCAACGCCCTCGCCGTTGGTGAACTCGCCGCTTGTAAACTCAATGGTCCCGTTCACCAACTCGACTCTTTCCCGCATTGAAACCAGGCCCAACCCGTGCGTCGGCTTGCCTTGAAATCCGATGCCTTGATCCTGCACTTCCAGCACCACGGCTTCCGGGAGGAAGCTCAGCCGCACCGCCGCGCTCCTGGAATTGGAGTGCCGCGCGACATTATTCAGCGCTTCCTGCATCACGCGATAGAGGTGGATGGAAAGCTCGCGGTCCAGGTTGTGGCCCTCACCCGTCTTTTCATACCGCACTTCAATTCCAGTCTGCTTTTCGAACGCGGGTAAATAGGCATCCACGGCGCTTTCCAGGCCCTCCTCGTCGAGAACCATGGGATGCAGAGCATGCGACAGTGATCGGACCTTCTCTAGCGTGGTCTGCACAATCTCGCGGATCTCCATCAGATCGCCGGCCTTTCGATCCGTCCGTTGCAACATGACCCCGATCGCCGTAAGAATCTGGCCGATGTCGTCATGCAGCTCAAGAGAGATGGAGCGGAACGTGCTCTCCTGTATCGAGATGAGCTGCTGCGCCAATTCGCTGCGCCTCTCCGACAGCGTCGCCACTCGCTTGAACAAGCCGCGATTGTATTGGACCAAATAGAGGCTGGTCAGCACAATCACCACCATCATGGCGGCGAGAAAGATGTAGACATTGCGCTCCGCGCCCGAGTAAAGTTCCCGTGTCCGAGCCGCGGCCGCCTGTTCACTTTCATTGTTCGCGATCAGCAAGCGCGAAACCGCGGTGCTCAGGCTCGCCTGCCGCGCCTGCAAGGACATTCGAATTCTGGTCCGAGCTTCCTCGTTCTGCCCGCTGCGGGTAAGGTCGAAGACTCTATCCAGCGCATCCCAAAACTGACGAAATGATTCCGTCAGGTAGCGGCGTTGGCCGGGCGTTCGGTCTGCCAGCGAAAACTTCTCTTCGCGAGTCAGGACGTCTTCAAGGTCGCCGCGAATCCGTTGGAATTGCGGTTGCCAGGCGGTGAGCGGATAGGGTTCTTCGGAATCCACCATGTCCCGCATCGTCAGTGCCAGGGAATTCAAGCCGTTCTGCATGCGCAGCAGGAGCAGGGTATCGGTGCGGTTGCGGTCTATGGTTCGCGTCTGCAGCTCTCGCAGACTGCGAAGCTGAAAAATGGTGTAGCCGGCGTAGACTCCGACCGCGAGAAGCGTGATCGCAAGACCAGCTAAGAGGCGGAAGGTGGGAGGCCGTATGGTTACAACCGGCATGGGGCCTACTGAGCCGGAGCGGCTGGCGGAAGTTTCTTCCGGTACTCCGGATAAAGCGTCTCGGGCTTTCCGATGGCGGCGTCGCGCGGCACGCCGTATTTCTTGGTCATTTCGTCAACGAATGGATTCTTCTCGGGCAGATAATGCGGCGCCGTTGGCCCAACACTCCCTTCATAGGCGCTGACGCACGGTGGCCCGATGGGAGGCTGAGGCGTCGCGCTCAGTTGAAAGCTTCTCGACAGTATCCACGGCTCGGCCAGGTAAATTGGATCCTCGATGATCTCGAGAACCGTCAGGATATCGCCGTGGCGGTAGAAGCGCATGGTCGTCGCCGCCTCATCGCTCGAGGGCGCGCCGGTCTTGCGGAGGAACCCAGCCTTCATGTGCGTGGTGTATGTGACCAGCGTGTTGCCATCCCACGTGCCGGTGGTGAATCCGGAGCGCGTATGTAGGGCATATTCTGACGGGTGCGGCCGGCCATCCATCCAAATCGTGAGTGGCGCGCGATCTTCCCACCCGCCGATGGTATAGGAGATCACGTTGCCCTTAAGCGGATCCGTCTCGCTCCAGATCCTCAAACCAAATGGTCCCTGGACCAAATAGAAGACTGGCCACCCCTGGCATTGGTGTTCCACCATCTCAAGTTGCGACTCGGAATAGCTCAGCGCTCGAATCCGCCCTTCTTCGCTTAAGGGAATGCCCGTGAAGTCCACCGGCAGCCCGTCGCCCGTCAGGAACTCATGGTTTCTTGGCGTCCAGGAGCCCGTAAGTTCCACCTGCGCGAATGCCGGCAGGCACAGGAAGACGGCGGCGAAGATTATTTTGCGGTGCATGGCTGGGGATCCCATTTCGAACCGTCGGCCTCCTTCTTGAATTGCGAACTCGTGGTGAAGGGCTGCCGGAGGTTCTGCGGATCGTCGACGATCGCGGTCACCAGCAGCACCTGGCCGCCTCCCGGGATCGGCGCGATATCGAAATATTCCGTGACGGCAGCGTTCTCGCTGTACGGAACGCCATTCTTCCGCAGATAACCCGCGCGCAGGTTGTTTGTCGTTACCTTCAGCGACGAAGGCTTTTCCCACTGCGCGCTGGAATAACCTTGCCATGTCCGCTCACCCGGGGAGGTCGCCGCTGCGTTGAAATGCAAGAGCCGCGTCTGCATGCCCGCATCGCTCTCCACCCGCAGCGTATTGTCGTCCTGCCACGTAATGTGAAACCGCGCAGCCAGCCGCATGATCGCACCCGCGCCATACGACTTGCATTGATTGCCCGCGGCTTCGTCGGCCGCCGGGTCCCATGCGTCCGCGATCTTGCGCGCTTCCGGAGTCATGGGCACGGGTTGGTAATCGCCTTTGCGCGGCGTGATCATCCGGAAACGCCAGTCTTCGGTCACGAACGCGACCCAATAGCCGGTCAGATCCACAGGCGCGGAGGCTTTTGCCGTCGGGCTCTGTCCGAAGGCGCATGGCACCGCGGCGAGTATCGCGATGAGGAGGGCTCTCATTGCACTTTCTCGTTCATGCTTCGATAAATCGCTTCTACGAAATCGTTGGTAGTCCACGCACCAGTGTCGGATCCATACCGGCGCACGTATCCCCGGGCCGGCGAGGCTGCCTTGATTTGTTCCAATGTGAGACCCTGCTTCATCAAGTCCCGGATGCGGTCGCGGATGATGGTCACCATGTCGCGGTAATCGACCACGTCGAGTTGATCGCAGATGCGGCCGTGGCCTGGAACAACCAGGGTGCCCTCCTCGCGGGAAACGATCGGCACCGACGGAATGGCCGTGTCGACCAGCTTCTGCAATGCCGCGATTTCGCCATTGATGCCGCCGCCCCTGGCGATATCGATTACAGGGAATCGCGTCGTGTCAAAGACATCGCCCGCCACCACAACATCGGAACGGCGAAAAAAGACAATCGCGTCGCCATCGGTGTGCGCGGCCGGCTGATGGAGGATCTCAATGCCCTCGCCGTTGAGGTACATATATTTGCGCGGCTGATCGAACGTCTCCGTGGGCCACGCGTCGATGGGAAATGGCGAAGGCTTCCCGCTCGGCCCGCTCATTCGCGTCAGGACCTGTTCCACGGCAAGGATCGATGCTCCGCCTCCCAGAAAATTGGTGGCGAGACCCACTCCGCCGTTGCCGGTGAACAGGGTCTGCCCCGCTTTCGCGACTTTGATATTGCCGCCCACGTGATCCGGATCGGCGCTGGTATTGATCACGTAACGGATGGGTTGTGGCGTGACTTTCTTGATGGCAGCGACCACCGCGTCCGCGCTCGCGGCGCTTCCTGAGTCGACAACTACCACGCCATCCACTCCCACCTGAAAGCCGATGTTCCCGCCGGCGCCCGCAATCATATAGAAGTTTGGCCGCAGTTGGAGCACTTCCAGATTCTGCGCCGCCAAACCAAAGACGCCAAACGCTATTGCGATAGTGATTCGGCTCGAAAGGAGCATTGGTCTCCGAACAATTCTACTCCAGTGCCCGGTTCTCAATCCCGAGTCACCCGCACGCCATCGTCGCCGCACTGTCATCAACCTGAACCAATCTCACCACCTCGCCGGCTGTACAGTTGCACCTCTGCCTAATGTTTCACTCCAGCGGGGACGATGGGCTTGGTGTGGTATACCACGCTCAAGGCTCTCATGACCGCGGCCTGCCAGACGACGAGCGGCCGATTCTCAGCACTCATCAAAAGGCGCTCAAGGTCAACCTCGATCCTCTGTGGTACGGCACGTTTGCCGAGATTGGAGCCGGCCAGGAAGTCGCGCGCTGGTTCTTCAAGGTAGGCGCGGCGGCAGGGTCTATTTCGAAGTCCATTTCGGCCTACGATATGGCGGTCAGCGACGCCATCTATGGCCGGTGTAAGCGCTATGTGTCCCGGGAGCGGCTGCAAAGCATGCTCGATCACGAGCACAACCTCAATTTGGAGCGGCTGCGGCAATCGCGCGGCGACAGTACCGCCTTCTTCGCCTTCGCGGACACCGTATCGGCGCGCAATTTTCGAGGAACCAATGAGTGCCACGGGTGGATGGGAGTGAAGTTCCAGGCGCATCCACGCGATGAAGACAGTCAGATCATCATCCATATCCGCATGTTGGACCACGAGAATAGCCTGCAGCAGGAGGCGCTCGGGATTGTCGGCGTAAACCTGCTCTACGCGGCTTTCTTTTTTCATCACAAGCCGGAGCTGATGCTGGAATCGCTTCTCGACAACCTGACCACCGAACGGATCGAGATCGACATGATTGCGTTCTCGGGCATCGAATTCCGGCATGTCGACAACCGCGTGATGAGCCTCAAGCTTGTCCAGTTGGGACTCACCGGCGCCGCAATGTTCGGGCCTTCCGGCGAAGTGCTGCAACCCTCCGAAGTTCTGCGAAAGCGGCCGATTCTAGTGGAACGAGGCAGTTTTCGCCCCGTGACCAAGGTGAACATCGACATGATCCGCAGCGCGCGCGCCAGCTTCGCCGCCGAGCAGGAGGTGCAGGACGGACAGATCGTCGAGTTGATGGAGATCACGATGCGGAACCTGTTGGCCGCTGGCAGCGTCGACTTGGGCGATTTCCTGGCTCGCGCCGACGTGTTGGCGGCGGTAGGGAAGACCGTGCTGATCTCAGGCTACTTCGAGTACTTCCGGCTTGCGGCCTACCTGAACCGCTATACGACGGAGCCGATCGCGATCACCATGGGGGTCTCCAGTCTGTTGGACCTGTTTAAGGAACAATACTATTCGGAACTGGAAGGCGGGATCTTGGAGGCCTTCGGAAAGCTGTTCACAAAAGATCTAAGAATCTACGTCTATCCCATGCGCGATGAGGCGGGCGTAATCCGAACATCGGACAATGTGGACGTGCCGGGCGAAATCCGCGGCCTCTATCGTCATCTGGTCGAGCGGGGCAAAATCAAGCAACTTGAAAGTTTCGATGAAGGAGTCTTGCACATTTTCTCGCGCGAAGTGCTGCAGCGCATCAAGAGCGGGGACTCTACCTGGGAGGAAATGGTGCCCGTCGAAATTGCGGAAATTATCAAACGGCGTCGTTTCTTCGGCTGCCAGAGCGCGGCATCGTTCGAGAGCACTGTGGCGCCGTAACCCATTTCGGAACACAGTGGATGTGTCCGACGAGCTCCGCCAACTCCCGAGTCACCATGTGGCGCACGCTTTAGCGCGACGCACTCCTGCGTGCCGCGTTCCGCGCTTTAGCGCCACACTCGTGTGAACGCTCTTACCGTTTGGTTCTCAATCCCGAGTCACCCGCACGCCATCTTCGCCGCCCTA
>Ga0209517_10005568_pt1 | contig 15992 bp, 9 predicted proteins | sample PeaSoiMetSII2010_FD_187695 | JGI IMG/M metagenome (GOLD analysis project Ga0209517, IMG submission 187695) | Peat soil microbial communities from Weissenstadt, Germany - SII-2010 (SPAdes) (version 2) | ecosystem: Environmental > Terrestrial > Soil > Wetlands > Peat | place: Germany: Weissenstadt... | reverse complement strand
TGAAAGCGCCGAAGTGACCCTGCGTCGCGTGGTCTCCGGCACTAAGCGGGAAGGCGAAAAGACGGTCTGCCACTTCAACTATGGTGGCAGCATCCTCCTCTCAAACCCCCTCGGGACCCTCGTACGGTCGGGGGATGAAATTAACTTCCCTCTGCCCACTGAATCCGCCGAAACAGGTTCCGAAGTCTACGTCCACAAGACCTCGCTCTCCGGGCGGAGTCGTGATCTCTATCAATCTCCAATCAGTTATGCCGCGAAGCCCAAAACCGATAAACGGGACCGGCCTTACGTCCGGGCAGAAGTCTCAAAAGGCGGGCTGGGCGTTTGCTCTATTCAATTGCCACGCGAGGTCATACGCGATTACTTCTACGTCAGCACACGGGGCCAGAGCTGGGAACGCCAGACGAGTCTGTATGAGGTTCTGCGAATCACTCCCACCGCCTCACTTGCAGAGTTGCGAGTGGCCTTCAGGCTCAGACAATTGGAGCTCCGCGCTGCCGGCTATTCCAACCGTGACGGCGTATCGTTGGAGCGGACCTTAAACATCCTGGCGCAACCTGAATTGAGGGCTTGTTACGACTCGCTGCTCAAAGACTCCGCGGCGTCGGCGCTCTTCCCGTATGGGGGTTTCGGGTCGATTCTCGTCGCTGGAGATTGCTCGCGGGATGGGCAGACGTTCTTTGCGAGCCAAATCCTGCATTTTCAGCCCGAACTACAGGAGCGCCGGTTCCACGCGCCACTACGTAATTTTTACTTCTACGATGATCATGCCGTTTACCGTGATGTTCGGCGAAAACTCGAGGTTCCCCTCGACCACTCAGCCATGCCGATCATTTGGGATGCCTCCTGGAACCGGTGGCGACACCTGCTGGGAGCCAAGGTCGAGTTACAGGGAACGTTCGTCCAAACGGGCAAGTGCCAGCGCAGGAATGGTCAATGGAGCCTGAATAAGTGGGAGACCGCTTTGCCGAGCCGCATCCAGGTGAAGGTTCCTGCCAATACCGCCGAGCAAATTGAAACAGCCCGGAAGAGCTACCATCGATTTGGGCAATTTTCCGATGCCCTGGGCAAAATTCGTGCCCGAATCGAGCGCGAGCCAATGGAACGGGAACAACTGCGCAGGCTATGTTGGGATCTCGGTATGCCTGGCGACTTCGATGTCGTTCACATTAGCTGGCGGCCAGATTACGATCCGTTCTTGTATCAGCAGCTTTGCCGGCGGGCGCGACGGCTCTACCTTTTCCGAGAAGAGTATATATTTGACGTTCCTAGGGCGGTTGCCGTCGAGACACCGCAACTGGGTCACGCGACGTACCTGTTTTCCAAGCCTCAGAGCATCGAAACCTTCCTCACTGCCTACACCGCAACGACGAAGGAGGCTATCCGGCAGAATCGTGCCAATGTGGCGGAACGGCTGGGATTTCTGGGGCGCGTCGTTCACGGATCGAATCCACGTCTCTGGCTTCGTACCTTAAACGCCCGGCTGGGCGAGGCAGCCGATTACGGTCAAGTAGCATCCGAGGGAGAGTGAATATGCAAAACGAAACGAACACGACGGCTGAAATCATTGCCCTGATCGAAGGCCGGACGCAGGTGAGCATCGAGAACATCCGTCAGCTCATCCTGGACCTGGACGAACGGGATCACATGGAGTTCCTGTATCCTTCCGACCCCGATTTCACCGAAGAACTTGACGAGCGATCCGCTGAAGCTAAGGGGATGCTTGAAACCCTAAGAGACATCGAAGGAACTCTTCGCGGCCTGGATCGAGGCAAGATCAAGATTCAGTGATTTTGCCGACGGGCGGCAGCAACATTGCGCCCACTGGCACCGCACAGGCCCCGTTTGCCCTTAGGGCCCCATGCTTTGGTAAACGTCAATCTACGCCGGTGGTTGCGCGCCCGAAAGGCTCGGAAGGGAAACGGCCCCCATCAAATTCCTTCTGCTGATGGGAGGTCACGAAGGACTGCCTCCATCAATCCCATGGCAACCTTCAGTCTACGGTGTACGAATTCGCTGTTTCACGAACTGAGCATCACGAACTGAGCAAGCACCATTTCTTTCGTGCTTGTGCTATAATCCGCTCGTGTGACGAGGACGTTGTAGGAAGGCGTACTGTCTAATTTACTGTCTGTTTTGGAGTCAGACAGGGGGGTAAGTGACAGACAGTATAGATTTAACAGACAGGATCATGTGCGGTTAAGTAGCTTTGATTGATGTAAGTATAAGAACAGGCAGTGAGCGGGGGTAATTCAGCGGTAGAATGCCAGCTTCCCAAGCTGGACGTCGCGGGTTCGATCCCCGTCCCCCGCTCCAATCCTTTCAACAACTTGGGAAATCCCCTCTTTCGGCCTGCTCCAAGACTGCTCCATTTACATTACCCGCGACACTTCTCGAGGGTTGCTGGTTGGTGCCAGAGTTGATTCGAGAGCGTTGACAGCCTGCTTGCGGAGGCTCAGCGCGCTTTGAGTGTAGACATTGAGGTTGACATCCAACGAGTGGCCGAGTTGGTCAGCGACGACCTTGGGATCGGCATTGTTGTCGTTCATCAGCGAAGAGTGGGTTCGTCGCATCACTTGAAAATTCACCCAGCCAAGTCCGACAGGGTCTAGGCGGGGTCCAATATGCCGTCGCCAACAGTTGTCCTTCGATAAAGGGGTTTTCAGCTTTTCCGAGGGAAGTACCCAGGCGCTCGGACTTGAGTCGGCGGACATACCCTTCCACCTGCTCATCAGACACTGGAGGCCTTCAGCGAGTGCGACTTCTCGAACAGAGCGCGTGGTTTTCGGAGAGTCAATTTTTCCCCTATAAACCCGCTGTTGGACGTGGATGTAGTCTTCCTTTGGCCCTTGCTCGTGTGCCCACTGCCTACACACCCAAGCATCCTATTCCACCCTCCTCCGTGAACCGGCATGCCGCATTACGCAACCCGAAGTTGAACCTGCAAAATCAGCAGGGAAATATCGTGAGAAAATCGGTGGGAAAGATCGCGGCGCGTTACACCGGGTCCGACTCGGATAATCTCCTGTGACGATTGACCCGCGGGGAGGGCCCCAGTAGGGGGCTCGCGGCAAAGCTGACCCGTCTAATGTGGTACTATCACCACATGGCGGAATCGATGGACATAGTCCGGGCATTCTTAACTGATGCGGGCAGGAAAGGCGGCCTTTCGAAGTCACCTAGGAAGGCTCGTGCGGCGCGAAGAAACTTGGCCAAGGGCCGAAAGATCTGGCATGACCTAAAATGCCCGAGTAGGCCACGACGCAGGACAGCGGCGTCTTCCCACTCCGACTCTTTATAGGAGTGCAGTCGCTGCACTCAGTTCGGCGACCTTTTCGCAGACATCCCCTAACGCGTCGTTGCTGTCGCGCTCATCCTGCTCCAATCGCCCTGAGAACCGAGCTGATGACCTTTCACGGCTTGTCCGAAAAACCGTTCCGTCGGCCGTAACCGCCTGATTCTACGACTTATGCTAGAGGCCCGATCCCTCACCTCACAAATACCAGTTTGTGGGCAACGAGATTCGGTGTAATTTTCGCAGATGGAAATGAATCGCAGCCATCAGTCATGCGCCTCCAGATTCGAAACGCAGAACAGAACTGGTCACTGGCCGCCTCTGATCACTAATCCAGCAACTCGGAAGGACACCTGCCTGTTGCGTCCTGCCTTCGTGAAACCTTATACTAGGTTCGCGAAGTCGACTGTGACTCGAGCAACTCGCGAGAGTCGCGACATGGATGCCACGAACCCAATTCCTGGCGAGAAGATTGACGAGAGGCAGCCCAGCGACCCGCTTCGGCCGAGCCTCAGTTCTCGTGCCATGTTTAGAGCGGTGCTGTCCTCCAGCGGGTTCCTGGCCGCGGTTGCCGTCTGCACTTGGCTCGGATTCCGGTTGCACTTCACTCCAGCCTCCATTGGCTTCGTGTACCTGATTGTAGTGGTGTTCGCAGCGGTTTATGGGGGATTCCGGCCGGCGACGGTGACTTCGATAGCGGCCGTCACTTGCCTTGATTACTTCTTTTTTCCGCCGATCTTTAGTTTCACAATCAGCGACCCGAAGAACTGGCTGGCATTAGGCGCCTTCGAATTTACAGCACTGATCGTGAGCCGTTTATCTTACCGCGCGCAGGTTCGGGCAGCCGAAGCCATCGCGGGGCAGCACGACAGTGAGCAGCTCTACGAGATTTCACGACGAATCCTGCTGCTCGACCGGTCCCGCGACCCTGGTGCATTGATTCCCGCCTTGATTCGGGAGTCATTCGGGCTTCGCGCTGTGGTGTTGTTCGAGGCCCGCTCGGCCGACGCCCACCGCAGTGGTAACTGCTCAGAGGAAGACGAGCAGGGGGCCCGTCATGCTCACTTTCTGAATTCCGACCGATTCGAGCCTGAAAAGAGCGCTTGCTTCTGCGCTCTGCGTCTGGGCGCGCTGCCCGTCGGCGGATTGGCGTTGAGCGGGCGCAAGTTCACGCCGGTTGTCGCACACGCTCTTGCCTCCGTGTGCGCGATTGCCATGGAGCGGGCTCGTTCCTTTGAGCAGGAATATAGTGCGGAAGCAACTCGCCAGCTCGAGCAATTACGCACCGCGGTTCTTGATGCCCTAGCGCATGAAATCAAGACTCCGCTCACCGTCATAGCGACCGCAAGCTCCGGCCTGCTCTCGGCTGGCGGCCTGTCCGAGACTCAAACAGATCTGGTGGCCCTGATCGACGATCAAGCTAAAGAGCTCACCGAACTAGCCAACCGCCTGCTCGGAGCCGCTCGACTCGACCGCGCTGACTTCAAGCCGCGGCGCGAAACTGTTCTTCTCTCCAGCCTTGTAAAGGACACCATCGGGAATGTCGGAGACCAGGAAAGCCGCGGCCGATTCCGCATTTCGGTGCCTGATCACGAGACGCCCGTCCTAGCGGATCGCAAATTGATGGGAAGCGCGTTCGCGCAAATTCTCGATAATGCCATCAGGTACTCTAAGCCAGGTTCGCCGATCGAGGTCGAGCTTGCCGTCGCAGATCCAGAAGTTATTGTTACCGTGCGAGACCATGGGCTGGTGATCGCGCCTGGTGACCGTCAACGCATCTTCGAGCGCTTCTATCGAGCGCCCGGGACGGAACAAGGTCCGGCGGGGACCGGGCTGGGACTTTCGATTGTCAGGAGAGTCGTTGACGCGCACCATGGACGGGTGTGGGCGGAGAGTGATCCCGAGCACGGAACGGCTTTTTACCTGGCCCTGCCTGGGGCCGAGGAGTTACATTGATGGGTCCTTTGGGTATGCGAAGCGATATCCCCCCCACGGTTCTGTCAAGAGGTATTGAGGCTTCGCCGGTTCAGGCTCGAGCTTCTTCCGCAGTTGTTTGACAAAAGCCCGCAGGTATTCGACTTCGTCGCCATAATCCGGTCCCCAAACAGCCTGCAGGATCTCCCGGTGCCCGAGGACCCGGTTGGGATGCTCGACCAGGTATCGCAGCAGCTCATATTCTTTGGGTGTGAGATGCATCACCTGGCCACGGCCAATCACTTCCCTTGCTTCAAAATCGATTTCGACTTGTCCCAGGTTGACCCGTTTTGATTCCGAACTCGCCGCCGGGGGACTCCTGCGCAGGTGGGCGCGGATCCGCGCCACCAATTCACCCATGCTGAATGGCTTTGTAACGTAGTCGTCGGCTCCGGCCTCGAGAGCTTGAATCTTGTCTCTTTCCGCGTTTCTGACGGTCAGCATCACGATGGGAATGTCTCCGGTGGCGCGAATGGTGCGGCAGATCTCAATGCCGCTCGCGCCGGGCATGTTGATGTCGAGAAGCACCAGATCGTACCCGTCGGTGCGGAGCTGTTCGAGAGCTTCATCACCCGAACGGGCATCTCCCACTTCGAAGCCTTGAAGAACCAGGCTGGATCTCATCGCCCGACGGATTCTGGGCTCATCATCTACAACGAGGATTCTGCCGGCGCTCATGTGGTCACCTCTGGTGCGTCAACGATAGCCGGGGCCGCCACAAAAGGCAATCCCCTTCCCCGTGGGCAGGAATAACCGGCGGTGAGGATGGTTCAGAGGGAATCAGGAGCAGATGAGAACACCTGGGGGGATCGACATTAAGCCGCGCTTGATGAACAAGATTTATTGGGGCATGCAGAATCTGTACCCGACCCAGGGTTGAGTCAGGAGATATCTCGGCTTGGATCGCTGCGGTTCGATCTTCTGACGCAGTTGTTTGATGAGGACTCTTAAAGATTCGATCTTGTGCTCGCTGCGGGGACCCCAGACTGCCCTCAGCAGTTCCGCCCCTTGAATGACCCGGTTGGGATATATTACGAAATAGGAGAGCAGGTCGAATTCCTTTGGGGTTAAGCTCGATTCCCGGCCGTTCGCCCGCACCAATCGGGACAGGAAATCGATCTCCATGCCCGGAAGCAAAAGATGCTCGGGCAGTTCGTTGGCCCGCAGGCGACCGCGGTGAAGTGCAGCTCGAAGGCGCTCCAGCAGTTCGCGTCCCTTAACCGGGTCAGCCTGGTAATCATCCGCGCCCGCCTTCAGAGCCGCAGCCTTGTTGCGAAACGTGCCTCGCGACGTAAACGCGACGATGGTGGAATCCGAATGCGAGCGGATAGCGCGCAACGCCTTGACTCCTCCTACGCCTGGAGTCCGACTCTCGAGCAGGATCGCGCCGTACTTTTCCTTCTCCAGCTTCTCGACAGCCTCCTTAACGCAGCGAGCTTCGCGGACCTTGTAACCGTGCGAGGTCAGAGCGTTTGCCGCGGCCTTAAGGGCCCGTTCATCTTTGCTGACGATCAGTACCGACTCTTCGCCCACAAGACCTTCTCCTTCGTCGCCCGCGGGCTATTGCACTTTTACTGAAAAACTATGCTGGCATTGACCGCGAACTCCACCGTTGCCTTGTGCGTGGGGCGCGCACCCGGGGCTCACTTGACATTCCGTGATGACGAATTCCGAGCTGCGTGGCCATTTAAGCGCCTGTTCATTATAAAGTCTATACCTGTGCACATGAAGAAGGCATGAAAAAGACATAAGGATTTGGTGATGTGAGTCGACGGGCAGAGATTCCGAGCCTCCTTGCGAAGTGTTGGGTTGCAACACCCTTCACCCCTGGCGAGCAATCGAGACGTAGTGAGTGTACTGTGCCGCGTGTTTATGGTAACCAGAAAAAGTATGAGTCGTACATTTATCAAATCCTTAGACAATCTTCATGCCTTCTTCACGCCCCATTCTGTAAGCTTTCAGTATTGCCGAGGGTAAAGCATCGCGAGTCGATTAATTATTCATGAGGAGGCTGATCAGAGTGAGAATGCGCACACTTGCAAGTTGGGTTGTAACGTTGTTGCTCCTGCCCCCTGCATACGCAGCGTCCCTGCCCGGTGACATTCACGGAGTCGTACGAGACTCTGAGGGACAGCCTGTGGCTGGTGCACAGGTCCTCGTCCACAATGTGGATGAGAACACTGATCACGCTGTTTTAAGTGCAATGGACGGCGCTTTCCTGGTCAAAGGCTTGAAGCCAGGACAATATCATCTGACTGCAAGCAAAGAGGGGTGCCGAGTTTCGCAAGACACCACGGTGAAGATCGCGAGTGACGAAAGCTTGGCAGTTGAGATGACACTGACAATTCCGAAAGAGCAAGGCTCGTCCCTCACCACGTCGTCGACGCTCTCAAAGCCGGGCCCGGCCTCGCTCAAACAACCGAGTGTTGATCAGGAAGGCAACGGAACACAAGCATCGGCGGCAAGTGTTGGCGCCGATAATCCTCCACTTACCGAGCGCGAGAAGCAACTCCTCGCCCGCATTGAGCGGTTGGAGCAACGTCTGTCTGCCATGGAAGCCAACGAGCCTCGATCAACTACGACCGGAGTCAAATCTCACACTGAAGAATTGGGAGTCGAGACCGCTTCCACGGCTCAGCCCATGCTGGCTTCGCTGAGCCCGGTCGCCGTGTTGCCTCCGGCCAGGACGGCGGGTTCCGCGCCGAAGCTTCAGGGTTTGGTTCCGGATTCTCCCCAGCAGCCAACACCCGTCGGCAAAGCTTCCGTACCCCAGCCGTCTACGGCTGTTGCTCCTCCGACGCACATCCTTCCGGAAGCTCTGGAAGCTCCCGAACCCACGTCTGGGGTGGATAATTTCACCCCCTTTGCGTACGGCGACTTTACCTGGCTAAACGGCACCCCACGCAATAAAGATGTGGTGCTCGATACCAAATTTTTCACGCCTGAAGTCAGATTCGACACCCACTTTATGGAAGACTTCAATCAACCGAGGGACCATACGATCGGTGGCGCCACCGAGTCGTTCCGGTCCGGCGAAATTCAGGTGGAGCAGATCAGCGTCGGTGGTGACTTCCATTGGAAGAACGTGCGCGGCAGGATCCTGACCATGGACGGCTTATTTGCCACCACCACCCCGCGCAATGACGCCAGCGCCGGGGTCGGCCAATGGGATGTCCGCGGGGCGTATAAGTATGTTTCGGAGGCCTACGGCGGGTATCACTTCAACTTTATGCATGGGCTCAACGTCGATGCAGGAATCTTCGTGTCCTACATCGGCCTGTTCAGCTACTACAACTTCGATAATTGGATTTACCAACCTTCCTTCGTCTCGTCCAATACACCATGGTTCTTCAACGGACTGCGAATTCAGTGGTTTCCCACGAACAAGCTCAAGATCGAGCCCTGGATCATTAACGGTTGGCAGTCATACAACCGGTACAACGGCCACCTGGGTCTGGGAGGGCAGCTTCTGTACCGGCCGAAGGAATGGCTGTCGATGGTCTTCAATCAATATGGGTACGGACAAGATAACCTGGGAGTGCCAAAAGTCGAACGTATCCACACCGACGATAGCCTCGAGGTGAGGTACTACAACCACCCGGAGAATCCCCAGGGAATTGATAAGATGGCGTTCTCCCTGACAGGTGATTTGGGCTGTCAGTACGGGCCCGGGTACAGGTGCACCGGCGGAGCAACCAAGGATGCGTTTGCCGGTTGGATGGGTTACGACCGGGTCTGGTTTGGGAAGGATAAGTATGCCATCTCGTACGGGGGAGGCAGGATGAACAACCCCGGCCGGTACCTGACTCTACTGCCACCGATCAATGGCGCGGATGCAATATCCGGTTCGCCATACTTCCCGGAGACTCCCGGTCTCGCGGCCCACATGTGGGATACCTCGCTTGGTTTCCAGTGGATGCCCAAAGAGTACATCACGTGGTGGGCGGAAGCCGGGTATCGCCACTCGGATGTGCCGTATTGGACGGGTCGGGGAGGCATCACGCCTCCTGGCGGCAATAACGGCTACCCCGCCGCCTACGTCTGCGAGAGCGGCGCGGCGGCCTACAGCTCGATCAATAATACGGATTTGACCCTGCCGCAGGCGCAGGCGTTCTGCAGCAGCAACGGCAATGGCGGCCTCTGGTTTCCTGATCTTCGCAAGAGTCAGGCCGTGGTTAGTTTGGGCATCATGGTCAAATTCTAGCTTTGGTGGCGCTCCCTTCGGGGCGAAATCGTGCCGGCACGGCCCCTGCGGGGCCGGCGTGTTGCGCCTTGAGGAGCGGCATTGTACGCCGATCGGACCTCGAGTGGTGCGGAACGGAGCTCGTCATGAAGGACAAAGGTCTGGGACTTGGAATTCTCGTTTTTTCGATTGCTTCCCTTTTCGCTCTGAGCGCTTGTACCCGAGGACATGCAGATCAGGATTCGGGGGCGCCGCCCGCCGCGCAAGTGGTCACGGTCCAAGACGTTGGACTTTTAACGGTGGACCATCCCGAGCAATATCCGCTTGTCGCCGCCACTGCCAAGGGCTCCACGGCAGAACTGGTCGTTACCGGTGTGGTCAATCCCGACGTATCCCGGAACGTCCCCGTTGTTTCGCTGGCGTCGGGCCGGGTGGTGGGAATCTTTGCGCGCTTGGGCGACACAGTGCAAAAAGGTCAACTGTTGCTCCGTATTCGCAGCGATGACGTCTCCGGCGGCTACTCGAATTACCGGAAGGCGATCGCCGACGAAGCTCTGGCGCGCGCGCAACTGGACCGCGCCAAAGATCTCTTCGGGATCGGCGCCATCGCCAAGGCCGATCTGGAGGTTGCTCAGGACACGGAGGACAAAGCCAAAGTCGATCTCGAAACCATGTCGGAGCATCTCCGTTTACTCGGCAACGATCCGGACAATCCCAATTTCACTGTGGAGATCCATTCACCGGTATCCGGCGTCATCACCGATCAGGAGGTCACAAACTCTTCGTCGGTGCAGGCGTACAACACTCCCAACCCCTTCACGATTTCCGACTTGTCCTCCGTCTGGATTGTCTGCGACGTGTATGAAAACGATCTCGCGGCGGTCCGCCTGGGCGACACGGCGGATATCCGCCTGAACGCTTATCCGGACAAGGTCTTCAAGGGAAGGGTCAGCAATATCAGCGCAATTCTTGATCCCAACATCCGCACGGCCAAAGTTCGCATTGAAATGGGCAACCCCGGCCTGATGCGCATCGGCATGTTTGTCAGCGCGACTTTCCACGGTCAAACGACCGAGATGCACACCATTGTCCCGGCATCCGCCATCTTGCATATGCACGATCGCGATTTCGTTTACGTGGGCGCTCCGGACAAGAAATTTCGCCGCGTCGAAGTCAGGAGTGGCGAGCTTCTTCCCGACAACAAGGAGTTGCAGGAAATCAAGAAGGGACTCGAGCCTGGGCAGCAGGTGGTCGCCAACGCGCTGGTCCTGGATCACGCGCTCGGTCAGTAAGGGTTTAGTATGATCCGTGCACTCGTCGATTTCGCTCTGAACAACAAGTTCGTGGTCCTGGCGGTGGCCGCTTTATCCGTCGGTTGGGGGATCATTTCGTTCCACAACCTTCCGGTCGAAGCCTATCCCGACATTTCGGACAACTACGTGACGGTCATTACCCAGTGGCCGGGGCGTTCGGCGGAGGAGGTGGAACAGCAGGTAACAATCCCCATCGAGATGCAGATGGGCGGGATGCCGCACATGACCTACCTGCGCTCCGAGTCTATCTTCGGCTTGTCGTTTGTGATCATGATCTTCGACGACAGTTCCGAAAACGACTGGAACCGCCAGAAGGTGCTGGAGCGCCTCACCCAGGTAGATCTCCCCAATGGACAGAACCTTCAGCCTCAAATCGGCACCGACTGGAGCACCACGGGCCAGATTTATTGGTACACACTGCGCAGCACCAATCCCCGCTATGACCTGATGGAGTTGCGTTCGATCGAAGACTGGGTGCTGCTCAAGCAGTTCAAGTCCGTGCCCAATGTGGTGGACGTTTCCGATTTCGGCGGCACCGTGCGCGAGTACCAGGTGCGGGTCGATCCCAGCAAGCTTGTCTCCTACGGGCTGAGTATCGGCCAGGTGGAACAGCAACTCGCCAACAACAATATCAATGCGGGGGGCAGCTTTGTTGAAGTTGGAATGCAGCAGATGAACGTCCGCGCGCTGGGGCTTTTCAGCGGCGTCCAGGACATCGAACAGACGGTCCTAAAGACGCAGAGCGGCACCGCGCTCCGCGTGCAGGACATTGCACAGGTGACCCAGGGTCCCAAAATCCGCCTCGGTCATATGGCCAGAGCGAACCACATGGAGGACGGCCGGATCATCGACGAGCCTGACGTTATCCAGGGCGCGGTTCTTTTGCGTAAGGGGGCGGAGGAAGAATCCACACTTCGCGCGATTCACGCCAAGGTGGACGAGCTCAACAACGGGCTGCTGCCCCCGGGCGTGAAGATCGTACCCATGCTCGATCGCGCCGACCTTCTTCGTTTCACGCTCCACACGGTAATGCACAATCTGACGGAAGGGATGATACTGGTGGCTCTCATCCTCTTCCTGTTTCTCCTCAACGTTCGCGCTGCCCTGATTGTCGCCTGCACGATTCCGTTCTCACTGCTGTTCGCGTCCATCTGGCTTGATCTTAGCAAGATTCCCGCTAATCTGTTGTCGTTGGGTGCGCTCGATTTCGGAATGGTGGTGGACGGAGCAGTGGTGATGGTTGAGAACATTGTCCGCCACATGAGCCGGCCAAAAAACGGCGGCGGTTACAAGACCGTCGACGAGACCATCCGGGAAGCCGCCCACGAGGTCCAACGACCCGTGTTTTACGCTATCGCCATCATCATCACGGCCTACTTGCCGATCTTCACACTGCAACGCGTCGAGGGCAGGTTATTCCGGCCCATGGCCTGGACAGTGGCCTTTGCACTTCTAGGCGCAATGACGTTTTCGATTCTCGTCGCTCCGGTACTGGCCAGCGCCTTCTTCCGCAAGGGCGTTCGCGAGCTGCGCAACCCTGTGATGGATTACCTGACGGAGCTTTACCGCCGCAGGCTGCGTTGGGCTATTCACCACCGCTGGGTCGTTGTCGCGGTGGCCGGCGCTGCGCTGGCGGGAACAATCTATCTGGGATTTGGCGGCGTCATCGGCGCGGAGTTCCTGCCTCATCTGGACGAAGGTGCAATCTGGGCGCGAGGAACTCTTGCCAACAGCACGAGCCTTTCCGAGGGCGAAAAATTCGCCACCTGCGGCCGGTACGTTTTCGCATCGTATCCGGAGGTGAAGACAGTGGTCTCGCAGGCCGGCAGGCCTGACGATGGGACCGATACCGGGGGCTTCGGCAATACGGAATATTTCGTCGACTTGAAACCGCACGAACAGTGGCGGCCTGTCTTTCACAAAGACAAAGAGGAACTGATTGCCTCGATGAACCGCGAACTGCCCATGAAGTGTCCGGGGGCGATTTGGAACTTCTCGCAGCCCATCGAAGATAATGTCGGCGAGACCCTCACGGGCACCAAAGGCTCGCTGGCGCTCAAGATTTTCGGGGACGATCTGAGAACTCTGGAAGAGAAAGGACAAGAAGTCGTCACGGTCATGTCGCGTATCCCAGGCATGCACGACGTAAAGCTCCTGCGCGATTTCGGCCAGCCGAATCTGGACCTGACGATCGACCGCCGCCAGGCCGCTCGCTTTGGCATTAACGTAGCGGACGTGCAGGACGCTGTACAAACGGCCATCGGCGGAAATGCGGTGAGCCAGGTGCTGATTGATCAGCAGCGATACGACGTGGTGGTGCGCTACCAGGAGCCTTATCGCAATACGCCGGAAGCCATCGCCAAGGTTCGCCTGCTTTCGCCGACGGGAGAGCGGGTTTCTCTCGCGCAGCTAACCAACGTTGAAGTGAAAGACGGCGCCTACGACATCTACAGAGAAGGCAACACGCGCTACGCGGCGGTCACCTTCAACGTCCGGGGGCGGGACCTCGGGACGACCGTCGAAGAAGCGATTCGAAAGATCAATGAAAACGTCAAGCTGCCCGCGGGCTATCACATCGGTTGGTCGGGAGAATACGAAAGCGAACAGCGAGCGGAGAAGCGGCTGGCGGTGATCGTTCCGCTGACGGTCCTCGTCATCTTCATCATCCTGTACACGATGTTTCGCTCCTACAAGTGGTCCCTGCTGATTTTGTTGAACGTCGGCCTGGCGCGGGTGGGAGGCTTCCTGGCGCTGCTGGTGACCGGAACTTATCTTAGTGTGTCGTCGGGCGTCGGCATGCTCGCGCTCTTCGGCGTATCTGTTCAGACGGGTGTCATCATGCTCGAGTACATCAATCAACTCCGCGCGCGCGGATACACCGTCGTCGAGTCTGCCGTCGAGGGAGCGGTCCTGCGCCTTCGCCCCATCATGATGACCATGCTGGTTGCCACACTGGGACTGCTGCCGGCGGCCCTGTCCCACGACATTGGTTCAGATTCACAGCGGCCCTTTGCGATTGTCATCGTCGGCGGCCTGATTGCCGACCTCGCCTTGAGCATTGTGATACTGCCGACGTTTTATGTATGGATTGCAAGAGACACCGACAAGCTCCCTGAGCCGGAACATGCGCAGCCGGTCTAACACACAGCGTCCTTCGGGCAAGGTGCCAGGGTGTCTTGTCAGCAGCGATGCCACCGTCAGCCATGAGTTGTACCCTGAACTCCGTCGGACGATATTCAATCGCAACATATGGCACCGCCACGTTTCGTAGCCTTTCGAGGAGGCCATGTCACCAGTTCGGAAGCTTTTTGTTCTCGCCGCGCTTCTCCTGATTCCGGTCTCGTCTTTTTGCCAGCAGGCGTTCACCTGGGACCAGATTCGGGAGAAATTTGAGGCCATCAACCCCACGCTGAAAGCCGCTCAAATCAATATCGACGAGTCGCGGGCCAATGAGATCACGGCTTATCTCCGCCCCAATCCAAATCTTGGCCTTCTCGCAGACGGCACGCAGCTCATTCCCTACCAAGGGGTCTGGAGGCCGCTGGCTGGTACCGATTTCTCCCCCAGCGTAAGCTACTTGCACGAAAGGCAGCAAAAGCGCGAGTTGCGGCGAGAAAGCGCCCAGAAGGCCACAGGAATTGCCGCTTCGCAATATAAGGATCAGGACAGGACGCTCGTTTTTACTCTGCACAGCGCGTTCCTGCAGACGCTTCAACAGAAAGCCATCGTCGACCTCTCGAAAGCAGACCTCGACTATTACGACCGCGTCCTCGCCATCAGCAGGGAGCGATTTCGAGTTGGAGGTATAGCGAAGGTCGATCTCGATCGTCTCGAGCTTCAGCGCGTGCAGTATGAATCGGATCTTGAAAGCGCCAAGGTGGCTTTGCAGACCGCAAAGATCCAACTCCTGATGCTGTTGAACGATCGCACACCGACAGATCAGTTCGACGTCACCGGCCCTTTTGAATTCACGGAGCCAAGTCACGCACTCGCGGATCTTCGACGTATCGCGCTTGACAGCAGGCCGGACCTGAAGGTAGCGATCGAGTCCGTGGATAAAGCCAAAACAGATCACAATCTTGCGGTGGCGAACGGATCGACCGACCCCACGTTTGACGTCTGGTATACCTATAATCCTTCCTTTAATAACCCTTTTGATAAACACACTTTCGGCATAAGCATCAGCATACCGCTACGCATCTTCGACCGGAATCAAGGTGAGAAGCTGCGCACGCTGCTGGATATCGGCCTTAACGAACGGCAGCGCGACGTCGCCGAGGCCCAGGTCTTCAGCGATGTGGATACCGCCTACGCGAACCTTCAGAGCAACGCCAACCTGATCCGTCCCTACAAGGAAAAATATCTCACCCAGGCGGTCCGAGTGCGTGATATCGTGACCTATTCGTTTCAGCGCGGCGCAGCCTCTTTGCTGGATTTTCTCAATGCGGAGAGCGATTATCGCAGCGTTCAGCGCAACTATTTGACTCTGATCGGAGCTTACCTGACCTCCGCGGCACAGTTGAATGAGGCGGTGGGCCGCGAGGCCATTCCATGAATAAGAAAGCGGTGCTGGGCCAGATCGAGGAGACGGGAATCATTGCGGCAGTCCGGGTGTCTTCGGAGGAGGATGCCATCTTTGTTGCTGAAGCTCTTGTCCGAGGCGGGGTTCCCGTGGTCGAGATTCCGCTCACTGTGCCTCAAGCGACCAGGGTCATCGCCCATTTGGTGAAGAGAATCCCCGGTATCATTGTGGGAGCGGGCGGTGTCAGGTTGCTCTCGAGCGCGCGGAAATGCCTGGAAGCGGGAGCGAAGTTCCTGACCAGCGATGGACTTTATCCGGCGGTGATCGAGTTCGCAGCACAAGAAGAGATCGTGTCGATCCCGGGGGCGCTCACCCCCACGGAGGTGATGGCCGCCTGGGAGGCCGGGTCGGATTTTGTCAAACTCGTTCCCTGCGCGCACATCGGGGGCCATGATTACATTTTGTCACTCAACGCCATGTTCCCGCATATACCCCTGATCGCGGCGGGAGGGGTAAATCAAGCCAACGCGTCCAAATTCATCATTGCCGGAGCTGCAGGACTTGGGATAGGCCGCGAACTGATGCCTGCCGACGCGATACGGCACCGCAAACCGGATCGGATCGGCGAGTTGGCTCGCAGGTTTTTGGGGTTTGTGAAAACTGGACGTGACCATTTAGCGGCGCGCACGGCAAGGGGAGCGCGTT
>Ga0209517_10005567_pt1 | contig 15995 bp, 9 predicted proteins | sample PeaSoiMetSII2010_FD_187695 | JGI IMG/M metagenome (GOLD analysis project Ga0209517, IMG submission 187695) | Peat soil microbial communities from Weissenstadt, Germany - SII-2010 (SPAdes) (version 2) | ecosystem: Environmental > Terrestrial > Soil > Wetlands > Peat | place: Germany: Weissenstadt... | reverse complement strand
AGCTATCTGGGCGAGAAGATCAATTGGCATCTCGGTTTCGCGGTCGCCGGGCTGGGCATGACGCTGGGCGTCATCCAATACCGCGCCGGCTGGAAGCACTTGTCCGGCGTCGGCGCCGCTCCTGAAGACACCTTCTCCGCCCGGCGCCAGCTCCGGAAGTCGCTGGGCCTCGCGGTACTGCTGGTCGCCGCCGCCGTCCTCCTGGGATGGGCCGGAGTCTTCAAGGTCACGCCTGCCGGTCTTTCAAAATCCCTGGGCTTAATACTGCTCATCATCGTCGTGGCCACGTTCACGTGGCTCTTCCGAATGAAGGGATGGACGCCGCTCGAGCGCAAGCGCCTGGCAGCCGTTCTGGTCTTTTTCTTCGCTTCCGCCTTGTTCTGGTCGCTCTTCGAACAAGCGGGGTCCACGCTGAATCTCTTCGCCGAGTTAAACACCAATCGCAGCCTGTTTGGAGGCTTCCCTGCCGGATGGTTTCAATCCGAGGAGCCCTTGTTTGTGATCATGCTGGCGCCGGCCTTCGCCTGGCTTTGGATGCACATGGGCAAATGGGAGCTCTCGACCGGATCAAAGTTTGCCACGGGCCTGCTGTTCGCCGGGTTCTCCTTCCTGATTCTGGTTCCCGTCGCCGGACGGACCCACAACAGTCCCTTGTGGCTCACCTGGAGCTATCTCCTGGTCACCGTCGGCGAACTTTGCGTGAGCCCGGTGGGCCTCAGTGTAACCACCAAGCTCGCGCCCGCTCGAGTCGCAGGCCTGATGATGGGCTTCTGGTTCCTTTCCGATTCCGTAGGCAACTACGTCGGCGGCACTCTCGCTTCGTTTTATCAGTCCGTCGCTTTGCCCAGACTGTTTGGATTCGCGGGCCTGGCGGCCATTGCCGCCGCCCTTGCCCTGTTCCTTTTCGTCCCGTCGGTGAAGAAGCTGATGGGCGGCGTGAAGTGAATTCAGGAGGACTTCAAATGACCACCCGGCGTGGTGCGGGCGTCTCGCCCGCAGAGGGCATGGTTGATTCGACAGCCCTCTCCCGTGGGGAGAGGCTGCGTGACGGCTTGTCCAAGGGAGGAAGGGCGCCGCAGGCGCTTTGGAGTGCGGCAGCTTGCTGCCGCTTTGCTCCAGGCCAGCTTGCTGGCCGGCATTGGAGACTCTACCGAGCGGGCGCGAGCAAGCTCACGCCCGGTGAAAGCGGCAGCAAGCTGCCGCACTCCAAAGCCGGGCTTCCGCCCGGCAGGCGGGCCCTATTCGTGCCGGTCGAGTCATCACACAGCCTCCAAGGGAGAGGGCTGCCTTCCCGATTCGCTGGGCTACTTGTCTGCCTCGTGGCCCTCTGCGTCTGGCCGGGCATGGCGCGCGCGCAACTCTCATCGCAACTGACGGAGATGCTTCACCGCGTCTTTGTGGGCAGCGGGTTTGACGGCAAGGGGTTCGGCCCGGCGCGCTGGCTGAACGAGGGCGAGTCCTACACCACGCTCGAGGCCTCCGCGGACACCAAGGGCGCCCGGGAGATTGTGAAATACGACACCGCAAGCGGCGCCCGCACCGTCCTGGTTCCCGCCCAGGTGCTTATTCCTCCCGAGGCGAAAGCCCCGCTTGCCATCGATGGCTATTCCTGGTCAAAGGACATGAAGCGCCTTCTGGTCTTTACGAATTCCCGGCGCGTCTGGCGGCAGAATACGCGCGGAGATTATTGGGTCCTCGACCTCACCACCCGCAGACTGCAAAAACTGGGAGGGAACGCTGCGCCTTCCACCCTGATGTTTGCCAAGTTTTCGCCCGATGGCTCGAAGGTAGCCTATGTTCGTGAACAGAATATCTACGTGGAGGATCTTGCCGGCGGAGCGATTGTCGCCCTGACCACGACTGGCTCTCCCACCTTGGCCAACGGCACTTTCGACTGGGTTTACGAAGAGGAATTCGATCTCCGCGACGGTTTCCGCTGGAGCCCCGACGGGCAGAGCATCGCCTACTGGCAGATTGACTCGTCGGAGGAAGGCATCTTCCCGCTGATCTATGACAGCGGCGGCCCGTACGACGTGGTCAGCCAGCTTCCTTACCCGCTTTATGGCGTGTACCCGCACGTGGTGAATATCCCTTATCCCCAGCCCGGAACTACCAATCCCGCCGCCCGGGTGGGGGTTGTGAAAGCATCGGGAGGGCCCACGACCTGGATCGAAGTGCCGGGCGATCCGCGAAACAACTACATCCCCTACATGGCTTGGGCCGGGAATTCCGTCCTGCTCGAACATATGAATCGCCTGCAAAACACCAACGACGTGCTGCTGGCGGACGCCCAAACCGGCGCGGTGGCGGAAGTCTATCGCGAGCACGACGATGCCTGGCTGGATGTGGAGAGTGATGTGAACTGGATTCACCAGGGAAAGGAATTCCTTTGGGTGAGCGAAAAGGACGGCTGGCGCCATGTGTACGCGATCTCGCGGGACGGGAAGCAGTCGCGGCTTGTGACTCCCGGCCAGTTCGATGTCATCGGTCTCGCGGGCGTCGATGCGCAGGAAGCCTGGGTGTACTACATCGCCTCGCCCGACAGCGCCTCGCAGCGCTACCTTTACCGCAGCCGCATGGATGGCTTGACCGCGCCGGAGCGAGTGACTCCCGCTGGTCCCGCCGGCTCCCATTGGTACCAGATTTCGCCCAACTTCCAGTGGGCCATCCACACTTTCTCAACTTCGGACACGCCTCCCGTCATCGACCTGGTCACGCTGCCTGCCCATCAGGTGAAACGCCTGCTCGAGGATAATCACGACCTGCGAGCCAAGACGTCGCAGCTCTTCGCGACGCCCACGGAATTCTTTCCCGTCGATATTGGCCACGGCGTGACCCTTGACGCCTATATGATCAAGCCCCCGCAGTTCGATGCCGCCAGGAAGTATCCCATCCTGATTAACATTTACGGCGAGCCGGCGGGGCTGACGGTCGTCAACCAGTGGGGCGGCACGACGGCGATCTTCCATCACCTGCTCGCCAAGGAGGGGTACCTGATCGCCAGCGTGGACAATCGCGGCACGCCCGCGCCCAAGGGCCGAGCCTGGCGCAAGATCGTCTATGGCTCGGTGGGCGTGCTCTCGTCCCAGGATCAGGCGGCGGCCTTGCAGGCCATGGAAAAAACACGCCCCTACATTGACGCCGCCCGCACCGCCGTGTGGGGCTGGAGCGGCGGGGGCACCAACACCCTCAACCTGATGTTTCGTTATCCGGACGTCTATAAGCTGGGCATGTCCGTGGCGCCCGTCCCGGACCAGAGGTTATACGATACGATATACCAGGAAAGGTATATGGGACTTCCGCAACAGAACACGGAAGGATACAAGCAAGGATCGGCCATCAACTTCGCCCAGGGCCTCGAAGGCCGCTTGTTGCTCGTGCATGGTTCCGACGACGACAACGTGCACTTCCAGGGCAGCGAACTGCTGATTAATCGCCTTGTCGCACTTGGTAAACAGTTCGATATGATGGAATACCCAGGAAGGACACACAGCCTTTCAGAAGGCAAGGACACGCATTACCATCTGTTCTGCCTGCTGGCGCGCTACCTGGAAGAACACCTGCCTCCCGGGCCACGTTGAAGGGATCACCTCTGTGCATGGGGCGGACCACCGCTTTTGTGGTCCGCGTCTTTTCGGCCCCGTGATGGAGCCATCAAATTCGTGCGCGCGGGTCGGAGGGCATTCTCACCCGGTCGACGATCAAACCGTCCGCCGGCTGGCGGATTCCTCGGCGCTGATGCCGGCGTGTTCGTTGTAACTTGACCATCGCCAATCTTCGGGGCGGCTGACCAGACCGGCCCTCACCACACCGTGGCGATGATAGCTACGGAAAAGGCGCGGACTCGCCGCGGCGAGCGGTCCGCGCTACTTGCTTTGTGCGGTGCGCCGAATCCCGTCGATGATCTGCTCCTTCGTCGCTCTATGTATAATAGAATGGTTCATTTGACAGGGGTGATACACTGGTGCCAGGAGTCGTGTGACATGGCGAAGCAGCCGGATGCAACGGTGGGATACGCAGACGCAGAAGCCAAACTTTTCCGCGGTGCGAAGCGATTCAATGATGGCAAGAAAGAAATTGCCTGTGACCAAATCATCGTTCAGCATTTCACGGGCAACGAAGAGAATGTGGTGATCTACGAGAGCGACGGCAAGCGACGGGTGGGCCGCGTTAGGTTACTCATGGGCTTGCAGTCAGGTTCCGTTACGACCACCGCAAACTTCAGCATAGCCGTCGAACCACTCGATGCTGATGATGAGAAGCGGCTACTCGCGATCTATGACCAGCTTGTTAATGCGAGTTCAGCTCGTCAAACTGAAGGGCGTAGGTAGATGAAGCGCGGAATCTGCAAGCTGTGCCTCCTTGAGAAAGACCTGCGAGAGGGCCACTACTTGCCTCGGTCAGCGTACAAGTCCAACCGAGCAAGGGCGCTGAAAAACCAGAATCCCATCGTCTTAGGGTCCAAACTGAGACAGGACCAAGGTCAGGTGACGGATTACGTTTTTTGCGCGGATTGCGAGCAACTCTTCAGCAAGAATGGAGAAAGTTGGGTGCTCGCCCGGATTCCTCATGACTATGGGGAGCCATTTGGACTTCAGGATGCCCTGGAGAAAGAAACGCCGTTTTATACGGAGCCGGGATTGAACCTGTATGCCGGAGTGAGCATCAGCGCATTCGACATGGATAAGCTCGTGTACTTCGCGGCGAGCATCTTCTGGCGCGGTGCTGTGCATGGGTGGGAAGACGGGCGCGGAGACCGCACACCGAAGCTGGACTTAGGGAACCATGCCGAACCCCTCCGCAAGTTTCTTCTCGGACAAGGGCCGTTCCCGTCCGATGTTTGGCTCAGTACGATGATTTGGCCGTTCAAGAAGATGCTGAACGCGGGAATAGTCCCCACGCCGGCCCATTTGGAAGGGTGGAACCGATATTGGTTCTACATCTCGGGTTTGGGCTTCATTCTGCACCTCGGCGACGCCGTCCCGGCGGAGATTAAACGAAGGTGTTCCCAAAACACGGCGCAGAGAATGATAACAGTCGAACGTGATTTCGGGAATGCTGTATTCGAGTTCGCTCGTGCGCTTGTTGGCCACGCTGACTCGCCGGAGATGCGAGCCACGCTAGAGGAGGTCCGGCTGGTCAAAGCGAAAGCCGCTGGAGTGTAGCCACTTCCCGTACGCCGTAACTCGCCGGTGGCGCACACGTCCCAACGGTTCCTATCGGGATCCATGCGACCCGCGGCCGTAATAGTGCCTGACCGTGGACGCGCCCGCATTCTAAGCGGGCGCACGACGATAAAGAAATATCGATCGGAAAGGAAAGGACGCCGCAGTTTCGACACCGCGATACAATATGGCACGGTGGCGATAATAGCTACGGAAAAGACGCGGACCGCAAAATCGGCGGTCCGCGCTACGCTCGCTCTATGCCCTCTGGCCTGTGGCCTGGCAAAACACTATGGGTGACGCGGGAAGACCCTATATCCCGAACCCGGAGCTAGTGAAGGTGCTGGCTGGCACGGGAGAAACCCTGCTTCAATTTGTTTGCAGGCACGCGGAGATGGTGAAGGGGCGGGAGTCTAAGCTGGGCGCTTACCCCGGCGATGGTCCGACGTCTGAACAAGTGGACTCTCTCGTCGCGGCTCTGCGGCCGATATTCGAAACCCCCGACCCGCATGCGACCGACGTAGTTTGGCATGCATATAAGGCTGCCGTCGACACGGAGATGCGCTGGCTACTCCCCGAACGCGATCCAATTGGCGATGCCATGACGGTGGCTCTGCGGGAAGTGCAGAATATTACCGGATGGGCGCTTGACCAAGCCGCGCCTGAGATGACGCCGGAAATGTGCAGATACACTGACTTGGCCGCTGTTGTAAACTCTGTTGACAGACAAAAAAAGCTACACGGCAACAGCGTAATGTGGCGTGTCAGTTTCACATGCCGTATGGCCCTAGCACGTCTTCATTGGTGGCTCGGCGGCGGCGAGAGGCGTTGAAAGAGACCGGCGGCAGTCAACGGAAAGCGCAGACCCCCGGCTTTCGAGTCCGCGCTACCGTCACGATACCGCAACGACTTGGCGAACGATGGGCCTTGGCTCCGGCGGTGCGTCACCGGTCTGGAAGCTCTGTTCAATCAGCGGCAGTGCGCGGTCCAAGCGCGCCTGGGAATTGTAGTGAATCGTGCAGAGCGGTTCACCGGCGTTCACCGGCTGAGCAACTTTTTTGTGCAGCACGATCCCCACCGCAGGATCCACGGCATCGCCTTCCGACTCGCGTCCGCCACCCAGGATCACACTCGCTTTGCCGATGGCTTCGCACCGGATCGAAGTGACATATCCGGTCTTGGGGCTCGCGACCTCCAACTTGCCTTGCGACTTCGGCAGGCGGCTCGGGTCGTCCACCACCTTCACGTCCCCGCCTTGCAACCCGACCATTTGCCGAAACTTGTCAAATGCACAACCGGAACCAATAAGTTTCCCGGCCAGTTCTTTGCCGATGCCCACGGTATAAACCCTTCCTCCCAGGTAGAACATCCATCCTGCCAATTCCAGGCACAAGTCGCGCAGGTCCTCCGGTCCTCCTCCGCGCAGAACCGAAATAGCCTCCTCGACTTCCAGTGCATTGCCAACGTTAAAGCCCAACGGTTGATCCATGTCCGTAATGAGCGCCACGGTTTTCTTGCCCATGCGCCGGCCGGTCTCAACCATCAGTTTTGCCACGTGCGCGGCATCTTCGTCGTTCTTCATAAAAGAGCCGGAGCCGGCCTTGACGTCGAGGACCAGCGCATCAATGCCCTCGGCCAGTTTCTTGCTCATGATGGAAGCGCAGATCAGATACGGGCTCTCCACCGTGCCCGTGGCGTTTCGTAGCGCATAGAGCTTTTTGTCTGCGGGGGCGATCTCCGCCGTCGCGCCCACAATGGCGCAGCCGCAGGTTTCGAGGACCTCTCGAAAGCGAGGCAGCGGGAGGTTGACCGAAACACCCGGGATGGCTTCGTATTTGTCCAGCGTGCCGCCCGTATGACCGAGCCCGCGGCCGCTGATCATGGGCACAATCAGGCCGCCCGCGGCGGCGAGCGGAGCCAGCACCAACGAGGTCTTGTCGCCAACTCCTCCCGTGGAGTGCTTGTCGACCTTGGGGGCGGGGAGCGCGGAGAGGTCCAGCACTTCGCCCGAATACAACATGGCGTCGGTCAGCCAGGCGGTTTCCTGCACCGTGAGGCCGCGCAGCACCACCGCCCTGAGCCAGGCCGCCGCCTGGGAGTCCGGAATCTCGCCCCGCGTGTAGCCGCGGATAAAGAAGTCGATCTCCGCGCGCGAGAGCTCTTCTCCGCCTCGCGTCTTACGAATAACATCGAGAGCCGAAATGGTCATAACCCCAGTTAACCACAAAGTCGCGAAGACACCAAGTAGACCCGTGATGACTCTTGTCGTGGTGCCGCGGTTGATGAAGTTATTTAGCCGGGCGCTCGCGCAGGCTGGTACAATCCCTGTCAGCCCCGAATCAAGAGGCAATTTCTAGGACTGACTTACTGGAAGGCGAGAAGCCACTAACCCAACTAAGAGGAGGAATCATGAAGCGAGTGAAATTAGCAGGATTAATTGTCGTCATGGCGCTGAGCCTGGCCGTCAGCGGGCTGAGCCAGGGCATGGGCGGCCGCAGGGGCTCGCACGCCCCGCAAATGTTCGGCGCATTCAAGCCCGAGGTCGGCACGGGAGCGCAGTACCAGGCGACCACCAAGGATCGGCCCATGGAGTTCGCTTACGTCATCGTCGGCAAGGAAGATGTGGAGGGCAGCACCGGCTACTGGATGGAAATCCGCACCTCAGGCGGAGAGATGGCCGGCGAAATGGTAATGAAAGAACTCGTGGTGACGAGTGGAGACAAGCCCCAGATCAGGCGGATGATCATGCAATCTTCCGGGGGTCCGCCGATGGAAATGCCCATGTCCATGATGAACATGACGCGGCGTGGGAGTGGGGGACAGGCGGGCGACACTGACCCCGGCGTGAAGGTGGGATCGGAGACCATCACCGTCCCTGCCGGCACTTTCGATTGCGAACACTACCACAAGCAAACTCAGGGCGGGCCCGTGGATTTCTGGGTATCCGCAAAAGTCTCTCCTTACGGAACGGTGAAAATGACCAGCGGCGAGATGACGATGGTGCTCGAGAAAGTGCTGAGCAACGAAACCTCGCACATCAAAGGCGAACCACAAAAGATGAATTTCCAGATGCCGAGGCCTTAGCTTTCTACAAAACTTATCGCCGGAGGTTTTTTTTGTTATGTGATCTCGTATCCTGGTGGTTCACGTTTCAATTCCGTGTCATACTAAGCATCAATGAAGAAGCATCCAGCCACGTGGTTGCTGGCCTTGCTTGTCGCGCTGGGAGCGGGGCAACCCATACCGCTCTCCAGCCTGCGGCGGAGCCTTGAGACTTGCGTCATCATGAAGGTCATCAAGATGCGCCGCCTGCAACAGGTGCTCCGCGAGCGCGCCGCTCGAATGTGCGCGCATCGGCGCGTGCAAGTTACGCAGAGCTACGATCTCCCCACCGTCGTTCGTTATTTCTGGAACGCTCGACTTCTCCGAGCGCCTCCATCCATCTCTGTCCTGAGCTGAGTTCCCGACCAATCGTCATCCTGAGCGAAGCGAAGGATCAGTGCAGTTCGTCAATAGACTCGGCGAAGAGCAATCTGCATTGACCCGCCCAGGATAACCGGCAGAGGAGGGCGCTGTGTTTCACTTTCTGAAGTCTCTACTTCGCGGCTCACCGTCAGCGCAATCGGACATCGAATGGGTCAACCAACGCCGCGCGGAGCTCTCGAAATTCCCGGACAATGAACTGAAAGCCGTGGGCGAGCGAGCCCGCGAACTGCTGGAGCTCGTTGCCGTAACCGCGGTCGTCGCGGCGCGCCTGTTGGGGTTAGTGATGTTTGACGTGCAGCTCCGGGGCGCCCTGGCGCTTGCCCACGGAAAGATCGCCGAGATGCAAACAGGCGAAGGAAAGACGCTTGCCGCCGTGCCTGCGATCATCGCTTATGCCAAAGAGCGGCAAGGGGTCCACGTGATGACGGTGAACGATTATCTGGCCCGGCGCGATGCCAAATGGATGGGCCCGATTTACGAGTTCCTCGGACTTTCCGTGGGCTGTGTCCAGCAAGGCATGAGCGTTGAGGAGCGCCAGCGCGCCTACTCGAGCGACATCACTTACGCCACCGCCAATGAGGTGGGGTTCGACTATCTTCGAGACTGCCTTGCCCTGTATCCAAGCCAGATCGTGCATCGGCCCTTCGCGGTGGCGTTGATGGACGAAGCCGACTCGCTCTTGATCGACGAGGCCCGCGTCCCCTTGGTGATTGCAGGGGGCGAGGCGGAGGGAGCGACGTTGGTTCATAGGGTGGATCGTCTGGTCCGTCGCTTTCGACTGGGCTTCGAGTACACTCGGGATGAATTCGGAAGAAACCTCGCCCTCACGGATTCCGGAATTCAGGCTGTCGAAGATGCCTTCCAATGCGGCAATCTCTATGCCGAGGAAAGCCTCCCCTTGTTGACGGCCGTTCAGAACTCGCTGCACGCACACGCGCTACTTCGCCGGGACGTCGATTACCTGGTGAAGAACGGGGCGATCGAATCCATCGATGAGTTCAAAGGCCGCATCGTGAGGGAACGCCGATGGCCCGCGGATTTGCAAACCGCACTCGAAGTCAAGGAAGGCGTCTCGCCCAAGGCCCAGGGCAGGATTCTAGGATCAATCACCATGCAGAATCTGGCCGGGCTCTATCCCAAGGTCTGCGGAATGACCGGTACCGCCGCCACACAATCCGAGGAGTTCCGGTCGATTTACCGACTTGAAGTGGAAGTGGTTCCCACGAATCGGCCGGTGATCCGCGTGGACCATCCTGACGTGCTCTTTCAAACCAAGCTCGAAAAAGAACGCGCCGTAATCGAAGAGGTCCGCCGGGCGCACCAAGCCGGCCGCCCGGTGCTGGTGGGCACGGTGAGCGTCCGGGAGTCCGAACGCCTGAGCGCCGCCCTTCACGATATTCCGCACAAGGTCCTCAACGCTCGCAACGAGGAGAAAGAAGCGGGGATCATTGCTCGCGCCGGAGAACTTGGAGCGGTCACCATTTCGACGAACATGGCCGGACGCGGCACGGACATCCGGCTTGGGAAGGGTGTAGCCGAACTGGGAGGATTGTATGTCATCGGGACCAACCGGCACGAAAGCCGCCGCATCGACAACCAACTTCGCGGCCGCGCGGGGCGGCAAGGGGACCCGGGAAGTTCCCGCTTCTTCATCTCACGCGAAGACGACCTGCTGGTCAAACACGGCATCCTCAATTCCCGGCTCCACCATGATCCGGAAAGCATCCAGCGATTAGTGGAAGGCCAAAACCTCGACATCCGCCAATTCCTGAACAAATACGAGAGCGCCATTGAGGGGCAGCGCCAGGCAATTCAAGAGCAACGCGAGGCAATCCTCACCGGCGCCGCTCCCTGTGCTTCGGAGATGGAACGGCTGGTTTCTCTGAACACCGTCGATGAGCTCTGGTCAGAGTATCTGGCGAATATTGCCGAGTTGAGGGAAGGAACCGGCTGGGTCTCCTACGGTGGCCGGGAGCCTCTTTTCGAATACCTCCGCATCGTGCACCGGCTATTCCCGGACTTGCAGAAACGGATTGCCGAGGAAATTCCGAAGCGTTTGGCGGAAGCCAAAACCCGCGGCCTCGATCCCTCGCAGCGCGGCGCCACCTGGACCTACCTCAGCACCGACCAGCCGTTTGGCACATTGGGAGAGCGTTTTGTCGCCGGTCTGATGCGCAAGGCCATGGGCCGTCGGATCTGAGGTGAGCTCGTCTTGGCTTTTCTCACCACCACGGCACGAAGGCACCAAGCGATTCCGTCAACGAGTCCCGGAGGCTCCGCTTTGCTCAAATAAGACTCTGACCTTTGGACGCAAGAGGTAGAACAACAACAGGCCGGCAATTGCCAGGCCGATTCCACCTCGTATGAAATCGCCCCTGAGAAGATTTATCAGATCCCCCAGGACTTGGACAAGGATTACGATGGTGGCCAATCTCCATCCCCACAGGCGGCGTTTGAACCATCCCGCTCCCGCACAGGCCAAAGCCGCGCTGAGCAGCAAGAAGACAGGCCCCGCGATCGCGCCGAAAGGGGCGAGCCGCTCGTAAGCAGGCATATTAAGAGCCCATAGTTCGTCGAGGACAGTGCCGCGCCAGATCAAAGTCGTCCCGGCAAAGGCGGCCATAACCGCGCCGAAGAACAAGAAAATACCCACCGCGGTAATTCCTACCGTCGACTTTCTGCGACCGGCCTTATCCAACATCGAAGCCATTGTGATCCAGCACCCGTTGAGCATAAACTGAATTCGGTCTGCGACCCGCGAGCAGCCGGCAAAGACAGTTTTACCACCAAGGCACAAGGACACCAAGACATAAAGGCACGAGCAGACCCAAGCTGCTTGGCCTTGGCGTCTTCGCGTCTTGGTGGTTCATCGTACTGCGCGGGAATGTTGTTGATGCGTCCACGAATTGTGAGCATAATGCGCAGTGCAGTCTTCACGCTTCACAAAAGAGGAAACCACATGAACATCCGGCGATGGTTCTCCGCAGGCATTTTTTCTCTGCTCCTGGCATCCTGCCTATGGGCGCAGGACACGAGATTCGAACCCCAAGGCGAGCAGATCCCGGGGCCCGACAACGCCAAGGTCGACGCCGACCAGTGTTGCTATCGCAGTGATGAAGTCCAGGATCCCGTGAGGGCTTTCCAATCCTGGATCACCGACGTTCGCCACTGGCGAACCGAGCGCCGGATTCGAATTGGCTACGACGGCTCGCAGTACGAACGGCCCGAGCTGCTCTGGACGCAGTCGAGCTTCATCCAGCCTCAGATGATGATCGAGGATCGCTACTTCTACGACCCCGTGGCGGGCAAATACACCGTGGACCGCTACCTCGACGACCTCGAGAAGCGCTACGGCGGCATCGACTCGGTGCTGATCTGGCACACGTATCCCAACATCGGAATCGACAATCGCGACCAGTACGACCTGTTGCGCGACATGCCGGGCGGGGTCGAGGGCTTGCGCCAGATGATCCAAAACTTCCACCGGCGCGGAGTGCGCGTGCTCTTCCCGGTAATGCTCTGGGACCAGGGGACGCGCGACCCGAAACTGCCCAACGCCGCCGCGACCGCCCAAGCGATGGCGGAAATCGGCGCGGACGGCATCAACGGCGATACGCTCGATGGCGTGCCCCGCTCGTTCCGCACGGCTTCCGACCAGACCGGCCACCCGATTGCGCTGGAGCCCGAGGGCGGCCCCGCCGACGAAGCCGTGCAGTGGAACAACCTTTCCTGGGGATATTGGAAATACACATTTGTGCCCATGATCAGCCGCTTCAAATGGCTGGAGCCCCGCCACATGGTGAACGTCTGCGACCGCTGGAACCGCCGAAAGACTGACAACCTGCAATTGGCCTTCTTCAACGGCGTCGGTTACGAAAGCTGGGAGAACATCTGGGGAATCTGGAACCAGATCACGCCGCGCGACGCGGAGGCCTTGCGGCGCGTCGCCAAAATTGAGCGCGCCATGGCAGCCTTGCTGATCAGCCCGGATTGGGAGCCTCACACTCCCACGCTCCGCTATGGTGTGTTTGCCAGCAGGTTCCCCGGACAGGGCCGAACGCTTTGGACCCTCGTCAACCGCAATCAGTATGACCTCGGCGGACGCCAGATCGAGGTCCCTTATCACGCCGGGGAGCGCTTCTATGACCTCTGGCACGGCGAGGAGCTGAAGGCTGAGGTGCAAGGCGACCGCGCGGTGCTCAGCTTTGAGATCGAGGGCGAGGGTTTCGGCGCCCTCCTGGCGCAGGACCAGGAAGCCGAGGGGGCCGTCGCCAGCTTGCTCAGCCAAATGCGGGAGCTTTCGCGGACAACCCTTCAGAGCCTAGCGAACCAGTGGAAGTTCCTGCCGCAGAAACTCGTGGAGATTTCTTCCACCTCGCCCGCCGCCTCGACGCCGGAAGGGATGGTCAAGATCCCGGAGGGGGATTATCTGTTTCGCACCGACGGGATCATGATCGAAGGCGGAAATGACGTGGGGGTGGACGTGCAGTTTCCGTGGGAAGACGCGCCGCGCCGTTATCATCTTAATAAGATGCAAGTGAAGTCTTTCTATATCGATAAATATCCTGTTACGAACGCTGAGTTCAAGAAATTCCTGGACGCGTCCGGCTATCGCCCCAAAGACGATCACAACTTTTTGCGCGATTGGAAGAACGGCAGCTACCCCCACGGCTGGGACCAGAAGCCCGTCACCTGGGTCTCTCTCGAGGACGCGCGCGCATATGCGCAGTGGGCGGGCAAGCGGTTGCCCCACGAATGGGAATGGCAATACGCCGCGCAAGGCACGGACGGCCGCACTTATCCCTGGGGCAACGAATGGGACGCGGCGCGAGTTCCCTCGCCTGAAAAGGGCCGGGACATGCGCCCGCCCACGAGTGTGGACGCCTACCCCCAGGGGGCGAGCCCCTTCGGAGTGACGGATCTGGTCGGAAACGTCTGGCAGTGGACGGATGAGTTCGTCGATGAGCATACCCGCGCCGGAATCGTCAAAGGAGGAAGCTACTATCAGCCGCAAGGCTCGCTGTGGTACTTTCCCCAGGGTTATAAGTTGACGGAGCATGGGAAGTATCTCCTGATCGCGCCCAGCAAGGACCGCGCGGGCACGCTGGGATTCCGTTGCGTGGTGGATGCGAAGTAGGAGCTTTGGCCGGGGCAACCCGGGAATTAATTCTGTCGCCCCTGCGGGGCTCATCCCTGTGGCGTCGGGCATTATCGCCTCGCAGGCGGACTTGAATGGAGTGCTGGAGAACCTCGACCGGTTTCCTCCCGCACTTGAGTAACCCTTCCAACGTCGTCTCCTTCGGTAGCAGAAACAGAGTGGGTCGCAAGCTGGACAAGCCTGGGTTACCGGCCGGCCCCGCCCGGGGCACGTGCTCTGAGTCGCCACGGGTTCGCGCTGGTATTCGCCTGCTTGCAGGGCTATAGTGTGCCAAGGCAAATCGCACGTCAGCGGGGAGGCGCCCATGTTTTCCGCGCTCATTTCTAAATCGCAAACTGCGGCCAAGCGCATCGTGGTTTACTCGGCTTGTATGTCTCTTTTAATTGTCGCAGCCGTGTCGTTTGTCTTGCGTGGCGGGTTACAAGCCCCTAACGACACTTCTGTTAAGCGCGGAATCTCCGGCGTTGTCCCGCAAGGCCAGCCCCGGCTCGTGGCGAGCTACGGCAAGCTTCCCCTGAGTTTTGAAACGAACCAGGGGCAGGCTGACGCGGGGGTGAAGTTTCTCTCTCGCGGACGCGGCTACGGTCTGTTCCTGACCAGCAGTGAGGCGGTGTTGGAACTGCAAAGGACGTCAGTGGTCCGTCGTCCGTTGTCAGTGGTCAGAACCAGGACGCTCGGAGCCAGGAGCGCCAGGGATTCTACGATGTTCGGTGGCGGCCCGACCACGGACCACGGACCAAGGACAGCGGACGTTTTGCGGCTGAGGCTCGTCAATGCGAATCAAAATGCCGTTGCCACAGGCGTCCACAGGCTTCCGGGCAAGGTCAATTACTTCGTCGGCAACGATCCAAAGAAGTGGCGCACGAACGTGCCAACTTACGAGAAGGTGCGGTATCACAACGTTTATCCCGCCGTGGACCTGGAATACTACGGCAACCAGGGAGGACAACTCGAGTATGACTTCATCGTTGCGCCGGGCGCCGACCCGAGCGCCATCGCATTCGACGTAGGGGCGGGCCTTGTGCCCGCCCGAGGGCGACCACAAGGGTCGCCCCTACGAATTCATCGCGACGGCGATCTGGTGATTTCAGCCAAAGGCGGCGAGGTCCGATTCCGTAAGCCACAGGTTTATCAAGAGCAGTCGACAGTCGACAGTCCACAGTTAACAGTTCAGAACGAAACACGAAAACCAAAAGCCGTCAGTCGACAATCGACAATCGTCCATCGTCGATTCCGCGACGGCCGCTTCGTCCTCGACGCGCAGAATCGCATTCGCTTCGCAGTCGGCCCTTACGATCACTCCAGACCCTTAGTGATCGACCCTGTACTCGTGTACGCCACCTGCCTCGGCGGGCCTAATGACGCCGCCAATGGCGTCGCTCTGGATTCTTCCGGCAACACTTACGTTACCGGCACAACCACTTCGGACAGCTTCCCAACTGTGAACCCGTTCCAGGCGACCAACAAATCCCAAGGTGGCACCGCCTTTATAACTAAATTCGACGCAACTGGCACTGCCCTTGTTTACTCCACCTACCTGGGCGGCAGCAACAGTGATGGGGGCAGTTCGATCGCGGTGGACTCCGCCGGAAGCGCCTATCTGACTGGCCAGACTTGTTCGAGCGATTTTCCCACAGCGCTTCCGCTGCAAGCGATCCTCAAGGGTTCTTGCGACCCGTTCGTGACCAAGTTGAATCCCGCCGGCACGAGTCTTGTCTACTCGACTTACCTTGGAGGCAGTGGCAGTGGCTACGATTTTGACAACGGCGCGGGGATCGCGGTTGATTCCTCCGGCAACGCCTACGTGACAGGGGCCACGTGGTCATCCGATTTTCCCACGGCTAACCCCTTGCAGCCGAGCCTCAAGGGATATGAGAACGCCTTTGTCAGCAAGCTGAATCCGTCCGGCTCTGCGCTAGTCTATTCCACCTATCTAGGCGGAAGTGATGAGGACAACGGCGCAGGCATCACAGTCGATTCCTCCGGCAACGCTTACCTGATCGGGACCACCTCCTCTCCCGATTTTCCCACAGTTAACCCCTTCCAGACTTATCAGTCGAAATATGGCCAGACTAATGCCTTTGTCGCCAAACTGAATCCGGGGGGCTCGGCCCTCGTCTACTCCACCTTTTTGGACGGTAGCGGTGTTCCTTACCCTGCCGTTGCGGCGGGCGGTGACGAAGGAC
>Ga0209517_10005563_pt1 | contig 15999 bp, 11 predicted proteins | sample PeaSoiMetSII2010_FD_187695 | JGI IMG/M metagenome (GOLD analysis project Ga0209517, IMG submission 187695) | Peat soil microbial communities from Weissenstadt, Germany - SII-2010 (SPAdes) (version 2) | ecosystem: Environmental > Terrestrial > Soil > Wetlands > Peat | place: Germany... | reverse complement strand
CTGTCGGAAATGTTCGGCTACATCGGGCAACTTCGCGGTATGACCAGCGGTCGCGCCTCGTACACCATGGAGTTCTCGCACTATGAACCGGTGCCGCGAAACGTTGCCGACGAAGTGATTGCGGAGGCGGGCAAGCCCGCGGCGGTGGCCAGCTAAGCCGCGGGAGAGCGGACGCGCGGGAGCAAAGGCTAGCGACTCAGCCGGAATACCCGCTCCGCATTGGTCTGCATCAACATCCTCTTGTGTTCGACGCTCATGTCGAATGCATCGTAGGCCGCGACCTCGTCGGCGGATTGCTGATACGGATAATCCATGGCGTAGATCACGCGGTCGGGTCCAAGTACATCCATGCAGAACTTGATCGACGGCTCCCAGCCTTGCCCGCTGGTCGTGATCCAAATGTTCTTTTTGAAATAGTACGAAACAGGGTGACGCAGCTTGACCGCCGGCGCGCCGCCGCGCAGTCCTGACTTGCCGTCGGCATTGCTTTGCATCCAATCGAATCGATAGAGCAGCAGCGGCATGGCCTCGCCCATGTGCCCGATGACTAAGCGGAAGTTGGGGAAACGATCGAATGCGCCCGAGAAGATGAGACCCATGGTGTGCATCCAGACCTCATGGGTGAAGCCGGCGAGCGCACCGCCGAAGCCGCGGAATTCATAGGGTTGCGCCCAAGCTTTCGGCGGTATGGTGGGATGAATGTAGAGCGCCGCGTCGTTTGCCTCGAGCGCCTCGATAATCGGCCAGAATTCCAACTCATCGAGATAGCGGCCGCGAAAATGCGAATTGAGCACCGCACCGTTGAACCCGAGCGTCTTGATGCCGCGCTCGATTTCGGCAATTGCACCCTTGACGTCCTGCGGGGCGAACACCGTAAGGCCCGCAAGGCGATCCGGATAACGGCGGCACGCTTCGGCGAGGCGGTCGTTGGCGAGGCGCGCCAGGGCGGTGCCCTCGCCGGGTTCGAGCACCTGAACCCCGGGGGCGGTCAGCAGCAACAGCTGCTTGTCGATGCCCAACTCATCCATGCGCGCGATTCGGCGCTCGCCGATATCCATGAGTTGGTCTTGCAGTTCCTCGAGCTTCGAGAACATGCCCGCCATCCGCAGCGACGGATCATCGGGGGCATTGGGGCCGGCGAGCAGCCTTACCTGCGCTTCAAGGATCTCGGGGATGTTCCACGCCTCCTCGGTTGCAATGCGTTTGTAAGGTGGATTGCGGTCGATTTCGCGATGGCGCGGGGCCAGGCCCCGTTTGGCATCGGCATCGTTCGCCACTTCGACGTTCCACATAGGGCTATCTCCACGAGAGGACCCGTTCAGTGTGAGCCATTGGCGTACGGCTTCGCTATCTCGTAGAGGAAACGACGTCCCTCCATCAGAGAACTGACGCGTATCCGTTTCACGCGCCGTGTTCCCGTAGCGCTGCGATGAATTGTTCCCCGTAGCGCGCCAGTTTGGCTTCGCCCACGCCGCGGATTCCCGCGAACTGACCGAGCGTCTGGGGTCTTCGTGCAACTATTTCGCGCAAAGTCGCATCATGGAAAATGACATAGGGCGGCAAGCCGTGCGTGTCCGCCAACTGCTTGCGCAGGGCGCGCAATCGCTCGAATAACGCATCGCCGTCCGCCGTCGCGGCGGCTCCGGGCTGCGGCGTGCGGGCCCGGTCGGCTTTGGTCGTTGGCACCATCACCGAGCGCTCGTTCCGTAACACTTGCCAGCTCGATTCATTGAGCGATAGTACCGAGTACCCGTCCTGGCTCTGCCCGATCAGCCGCTGGTGCATGAGAGAGCGCGCCAATGAGCGCCATTCGTGCACCGAACGATGCTTGCCGATCCCGTACACGCTCAAACTGTCATGTCCACGGCTCTGCAGCCGCTCCGTGCGCGCCCCTCGGAGTATCTCGATGATGTAGGCCGCACCGAAGCGCTCACCACGTTGCGCCAAGCGCGCGATGCATGACAAGAATTGGCGTGCTTCGACGCTGTAGTCATGCGTGGTGCGCGGCTCACAGCAGTTATCGCACGCGTCACATGGACCCGTAAAGGCTTCATCGAAGTAATGCAACTGGATGGCGCGGCGGCAGTCGCTCGATTCCGCGTAATTCAACACCTGGCGCAACTGTTGGCGGGCTATGCGTTGTTCGTTCTCGAGCGGCTCGCCGGTATTCGGGTCGATCTTTTGCTGGATGAGAAATTCGGCCGTACGAATGTCGGAAGCGCCGAAGAACAGGGTGCAGTACGCCGGATCCCCGTCGCGTCCGGCACGGCCGGATTCCTGGTAGTAGCTTTCCAAGCTCTTGGGCAGGTCGTAATGAATGACCCAGCGGACATCCGGCTTATTGATTCCCATACCGAAGGCAATGGTCGCGACGATGATCTGAACGTCATCGCGAATGAAGGCTTCCTGGTTATCGCGCCGCGTTTGTCCGTCGAGTCCGGCATGATAGGGGAGCACCCGGACGCCGTCGGTTTGAAGCTGCGAGGTGACTTCGTCGACGCGCCGGCGCGACAGGCAATAGACTATACCGGCGCCGCCGGCGCGCGCCTGTGCCAACAAGTCGCCGTAGCTGTGTTTGCTCTTGGGCCGCACTCGGTAAAATAGGTTTGGGCGATTGAAACTCGCGAGGTGGACGGCCGGATCGCGCAATGCGAGTTGCCCGATGATGTCGGTCCTGACGCGGGGCGTGGCAGTAGCGGTGAATGCCAGGAGGGGAACCTGCGGATGGCGCCTGCGCAGGGTGGATAATTGACGATATTCCGGGCGAAAATCGTGGCCCCACTCTGAAACGCAGTGCGCTTCATCGATGACGAAGGCGTTGATCCCCAGCCCGGCGCTCAAGGAACTCAAGGGGCCATCGAGAAATTCCGTGAGGACGAGGCGTTCAGGCGCCAAGTACACCAGCTTGTAGTCGCCTCGCAACACGCCCTTGAGGCGGCGGGAGATTTCTGCCGGCTCGATACTTGAATTGATGAACGTTGCAGATATATCGTTGTCTTGTAGTTGACGCACCTGGTCCTGCATGAGCGCGATCAACGGCGAGACGACCAGGCTCACGCCCGGTTGCAACAACGCAGGCAGTTGGTAGCACAGCGACTTACCGCCGCCGGTGGGCATGAGGGCCAGCACATCGCGGCCCGCCAGGACGTCGCGGACCACGGCTTCCTGGCCGGGGCGAAAGGCGTCGAATCCGAAAATGCGCTTCAATGCGCCGCTCAAGGGGACGGTCATGGCGCGCATTCTAGCGGTACGCGAGCCGAGGCGCGTTAAGTTAACTCGCCCTGTCGATTATATGCGCCATGTTGAGCGCACCGGACGATCGGATATGATCACTCAGAGGTCCATAAAAGCGCGAGAGGTTCCGTTGAACAACGCCAAGCGGTGGTCGACATTTTTTACGGTGCTGATGGCGCTTGCGCTCGCCGTGTCCCATGCGATCGCGGCATCTGTCACACAGGTTCAGGTGCGGGTCGTCACCGGCGCCGAGGAATTGACCGCGGGCAGCCTGGTGGAACTGCGGATCTACGAAGCGGGCAAAGGCGTGCGGCGCTTGCCGTTGACGCACGGCGAAGCGTGGCCGCGCGATGCCACGTTGGTGATTCCGGTGACGCTGACCGAGCCTCTCGATCCGCGCACGGTGGTCCGCTTCGGTCTGTACTATCGAGCGGCCAGTCCCCTGGCTCCAGCCTGGGAAGTGGTTGACGCCTATGTGGATCTATCGTCGGGGCGAGGAGCGCCGCAACGCTTGCTGAACGCGACGTTGTCCGGCGTCATCGCACGCCAAGGTGAACTCGCCACCGAAGAGCGCGAGGCGGGATCCATGACCTGCATGACCGACGCGGATTGTGACGATCACCGCAGATGCAACGGCCGGGAACGATGCGCGCCACGCAGTGCCGGGGCCGACGCTCGCGGCTGCGTGAAGGGTTCGCCGGTGGTCTGCCCGGTGAATCAAGTGTGCACCGAAGCGCACGGTTGCCAGGGGCTCGACAGTGCGTCACCTCCGCCGCCAGCGGCCTCGGCGCCAATGGCGGTACCCGCTGCGGCTGCCCCCACTATGCCGAACTAATGCGCGCGCATCCATGCGCGCGACTTTCTGCAGAACGACGCCCTGACGATCACATCCATGCTGCCGGGCGTCGCGACGAATTATCAGGATATTCACGCGCTTTCGCGCTGCGGCATCGCACGATTCAACGGGTGATATGTAATGCGCCGAGATCACCCTCACAGTCGATGATGGTCCAACTTCGAGCGCTGCCGGTGCCGCCTGATCGCTGATCCAAGGTCATGACGGAGTCGTGGAGCAATTGGTGGTCCAACAGCCGCCCACGACGGAAGGGCAACGTGGAGGCCGTGATGCGGAATCCCTCGGCACCGACGACGCCGGCCGAAATTTCGCAATCGACCAACTGACGCGCTACCTTCACCGTGGGAGCGGCCGCGACGCATTCCTGCAACGTCCGCTGCGCCGGCAGCGGCTCCGTGCGGTTTCGGGCAAACATGAATGTGCTGCCGACGCGGAGCAGCACCGCATGCGTACCGTGATCGCCTTCGCGCAATTCGACGCCGCCTTGCGGCGCTGTGGCCGCCGCGCCGTCGCGATGCCAATGTTCGATGTATTCGACGTCTCGACCGCGTTCCACCAGCACGTCCGCCTGCCACTCCAAGGAACCTGCATCGGCAAGCGGCGATTTCGGTTGAAAGTCGATCTGACGCGCCCATTCAAAATGTCGACCGTCGAATCTCAGCCGACCGGCGAAGCCTTGTTGGGTGGCGAGGCACGCGCAGTCGCGCATCGACAGATCGTCGATGCTGAGTGCATGCCGGAAATCGGGCAACGATGCCGGCTGCCGCAGGTCGACGAACATCTCGCGGCCTTGCAGCCAGCGCACGCAGGTGGTGGTGTCGCGTGTGCCGTCGGGCCATACGACCAAGGAACGCTGCCAGAGCCCGATGAGGTCCCGTATTTGCGGCATCACGGATGCTCACTCGCCTGGATGATACGTGCGCTCGGCATGCGCCGAAACATCGGCCGGCGTGAACAACACGTCGCGAAATCGACCGGTGTCAGGCGATCATCAGCAACCCAGCGCGTCCTGCAACGAGCCAAGTTGCAGCTCTGCATGAGTCAAGATTGTGCTGCAGTCCATTTCCGACAAGCCGATGGTGGAGAAAGCGGTGATGCCTTCCATGTCGACGACATGGGGAGCGGGCATTTTCAAGGATCCCGCGAGCACGATGCTGACGATCAAGACATCGGATAATTCGGGGTCGTGTTTATGCTTGCGCTCGTAGTCCCCTTGATTGGCGACGGCCTCGCACATCTCCTCGGCGAAACCCCAATTCTCGAGCACCGCTTGTCCGATCGACGCCTGCCAGCCGGAGATCAGTTCGAGGAAGGATTCCTGGTGGCGGAATTCATCCGCTTTGCCGACAGCGCGCACCATGATGTAGAGACGGCCGATACCGTGCAGCAGACCGGTAAGAAAGGCCTCATCGGGCGTGACTTTGGTGTGTCTTGCCACGACCTGACAGATCGCCGCAACCGAAATGCTCTCCTTCCACAACTCACTCAAAGGCTCGGCAATCGAACGTAATGAGTCTTCGTCTTTCATGTGCTGAACTGCGAACGCCATGGCCGCGCTCTGGACCAATTGATGGCCGAGCCGGGTGATCGCCGTCCGCAGTTCCGTAAGAGGTTTGCCCGAGGGGTTGAATGCGACGGAGTTGGCGGTTTGCAGCAGACGGGCCGCCAGACGCGGTTCCGCGCCCACGATTTTAACCGTTTGCTCCGGGGTGTTTTTCGGGTCCGCCAAGGCATTGCGGATTCGCAGCACGATGTTCGGGAAGCAGGGAAGGTCCACAGTGCCGGCCGATACTTCGGCTGCCAACTGGCCCAAGAACTGTAGCGCGGCGCCGCGCACTTCATCGGGCGATGCGGCGCCGGCAGGTGCGACAGATTTCTTTCCCGACTTATAGGTGGGTGCTGCGGGAGCGTTCAACATAATGCGTTAACTCCAGAAAAAGCGTTCGTTTCGCCTAGAATCCGTTCGAGACGCAGATCGAATTCGCACAGGCAGTATCTCGGCTGGAGCGAAAGAAACTTAAGCGCGGGCTTGCATTCGTCGCACCGCGGCATCGAATGCCAGTTTGGCGACACTGATGTTGCTGCCGAGGTCGCTGGCCACACTGCGGCAACGCTCGCGAATCGCTTCGCTCAAGACGATGTCCTCTCCGCCGATTTGTCCCGCCTGGCACTGAATCTCGGCAGCGCGCTGCACGGTCCACAACAACAGGAAGGTGGTGGGTATGTCGCGCTCGCAAACGGCCACTCCATGATTGCGAAGCACCAGCACATGCTTGTCGCCGAGGCTTGCGAGCATGCGGCCGCGCTCCTCCGGATAGAGCGTGATTCCTTCGAAATCATGGTAGCCGACGCGGCCGGTGAACTGCGCGCCGTAGAAGTTGTTGTGATCGAAGCCGCCGCGCTTCATCGCGACCGCCGACACGGCATCGGTGTGCGTATGTGCGACGCAGGTCACATCGGCGCGATGCTCATGGATGGCTCCGTGCAGGGCGAAACCGGCCGGATTGGCGGCATACGCGGAGGGCTCGACGAGCCGACCATCGACGTCCACTTTGAGAAGATTCTCCGGAGTGATCTCGTAATAGTTCAAGCCAAACGGATTGACCAGATACTGGTGGGCGGGGCCGGGAATTCTTGCCGAAATATGGTTGAAGATGAGTTCGGTCCAACCCAAGTGGTCGATCAAATGATAGAAATCCGTCAGCTCGCGGCGCAAACGCCACTCGTCCGGGTTCATGAGGGAAGAAACCGAAGATTCATTGAGCATCACATGGTCCCCGCTGTTGACCCATGTGCATCATACCCGCGCCGATCCGGGCGGCAACTGCGAGCTAGCGGCGGCTCACCAACACGATGTTGGGAAAATGGGCGATTTCTCGCAAGGGCAAACCTTGCGCCAGTAATGCGTCTCGTGTACGGGGCTGCATGATGGCATAAGCATCGTTCAGTGAACGCCAACGATCGGAGAATTGAGCCAGTGTGGCAATGCCGCGGTCAGGATCCTGGGTCAATCCGAGCGTGAACTCATCGCGATAGTCGACGAGGACGACCGGGCGTCCCCAATAGAACGTGAACGATTGTTCATAGGTCCGCACCGAGAACACGGCCGAGGTTTGGGGAGCCGCCTCTCGCAGCGCGATCGCCGCATCCTTCGCGCTGAAGAACTGCTGTACCGAATTCGCGGCCACGAGCACGGTTGCGGACGCGAGAAACCATCCGCAACACAAGACTAGGAGCGCCGCGTCCAGTCGATTCCTCAGAACCAGACCCGTGCAACCCAGGCCAGCCAACGCAAGGAGCGTCGCAGTTCCCACCAGCGTGGGCGACAGCTGCGTCGCGAGTGCGCGGCCACCGGCCGTCGCCCAAGCCCCGCTCGCATAGATGAGAATGCCGAGACATGACGCCAGCGACAGCATCCCTCCGAGGACGAGATCGCGGCGCGATTCACCACTCGCCGCGGGCACTGCGCAGAGGAGGGCCAATGCCGGGAGTGCCGGCAGGATATAAGGAATCAGCTTGGCATTTGACGCCGAAAAGAATATCAACACGAACACGCACCAGACCCACAGCACGCGGGCGGGTTCGAAGCGTTGATGCGGGGCCGACGATAGGAATGGTCGCGCGAGCGCCCGCAGCGCCTGCGGCAGCCAGGGTAGTATGCCGACGGCCAGCACGGGCGCGAAATACCACCAGGGCTCGGATCGATTTTCAATCGACGTCAAGAACCGTTGGAAATGCTCGCGTATGAAGAAAAATTGCAGAAATGCAGCGTTCGCCCGTGCCGCCATCACGAACCAGGGAGCGGCAATCAACGCGAACAGCGGCAAGCCGAAGCGGATGTTCAGCCGGCGCAACACGTCGAAATCACGCTGCCACAGGGCGTAAAGACCCAAGGTGGATCCGGGAATGAGCATCCCGATCAAGCCTTTCGACAACACCGACAGCGCCATCGCCGCCCAGCATCCGAGCATCCACGTACGGGCGCGGCTCGATGACCTGCTGCGCGCTGCGGCCTCCGACTCGGCCATCAGGAAGCAAGTCAAACAGGCGAGCAGGCACGTGCTCAACACCATGTCCAGAGTGAGCTGGTGCCCCAACAGGACGAACAAGCTGGACGCCATGGATAATAAAAGCGCTTTGAGTCCAGCGCGCAGACCCCATAGCCGGTACCCTACGAAGAACACCAAACCCAACGAACAATAGCCCGCGATTCCGGTCCACAGACGCGCGGTAAATTCACTTAGGCCGAAACACCGGAATGTCAGGGCGGTGAGCCAGTATTGAAGCGGGGGTTTTTCCAGATAGACCAGTCCATCGAGATGCGGCACCACCCAGTCGCCGCCCGTCGCCATCTCTCGCGGTATCTCTGCGTAGCGTCCCTCGTCGGGGTCGTACAGCGGCCGGTGCGCCAGCAGCGCGAACCATAGGATGGTCACTGCCGCGCCGGCAACCACGATCATCAAACGGCCGAGGCCGGCGGCGGTCGGCGTCACTTTCACCGCCGTAGAGGAATCATCGAGCATTGTCATTGAGCGTAGTTGGGCGGCTGTAACGATAGCTGAGCGCGGGAAGCACCAAGAGATTGAGCAACGTCGAGGATACGAGGCCGCCCAGAACGGTAATGGCCATCGGGCCTTCTATCTCTTGGCCCGGCTGATTGGCACTGAACGCGAGCGGGGCGAGGCCGAGTGCGGTTACGGTTGCGGTCATCAGGATGGGTATGAATCGCTCGTTGGCACCGCGGATAACGGTACTCACATCCCAGCGCGAACGTTCGACATCGACGAGGTGCTCGTAGTGGGAGAGCTGCAATATCGCATTGCGCGCGCTGATGCCGAAGACCGTGACGAGGCCGACCACGCTACCCAACGAGATGCCGATCCCCGTGACGGCGATGGCGAGGACTCCGCCGATCACGCTGAAAGGAAGATTCGCGAGCACCAGCCAGCTATTGGCCGGCCATCGGAAGGCGACGAACAGCACCAACATGATGACCGAGAGCGCCATGATCGTATACAGGGCGAGCTGGCGTTGGGTCGCGTTCGCGGCTTCCGCGGCGCCTGTGAATTCGACGAAAAATCCGGCGGGCAAAGTGACGGCGCGCGAAATCTGATTCCGCGCATCCCCGACCGTGGCCTGCAGCCCCCTGTTCCCGACGTTGAACGTGACCGCAATGCGCCGTTGGCCGCCATCATGCCGGATCCGATAGCGGTCGGCGGACAGCGTCAGCTTTGCGACCTGTCCCAGCGGGACCCCGCCAAACGGACCCCCGATCATGAGTTTTGCCAATTCCTCGGGCCGGTGCCGCAGCGCATTGGGCAGCAATAGTACCGTGTCGACGCTGCGCGTGCCGGCGAAAGTCTGACCCACGGTGGCGCCCGCGTAAGCCGTTTCAACGGCGTCAAGCACCTGTTGATTGGTCAGGCCCATGGCCGCCACGATCTTCGGCAGCATCCCGATCGCAATCGTGGGCGTGCCGCTCTCCCGTTTGAACTGCAAGTCGACCACACCGGGCACTTTGCCCAGCACATCGGTGATCGCGCTGCCGAGACGGTCGAGAGTATCGAGATCCTCGCCGTACACTTTTATCGCGACTTGGGCGGTATCGCCGGTGAGGCTTTCGCTGATCCGATCTCCGAGGAACGTCACGACCTCGCTTTGTATGCCCGGATAGCGTTGCAAAATATTTCGCAGATCCTGCTGCGCCACGCCTTGGTCGATCGTCGAGTCCGGCTTCAATTCGACGTGGAATTCGCTTTGATGGGGTCCCCAAGTGTCTTCGCCCAACTCGGCGCGGCCTACCTGTTGCTCAATGGTTTTCACATACGGCAGCTTCAAGATATCCGCGCTGATGCGCGCACCCAGATCGAGCATCTCATCGATGGATGTGCCAGGGATGGAACTCGACACTTGCAGGACGAAATGTCCTTCGCGAAAATCCGGCATGAAAACACCGCCCAGAAAAGGCACGGCAATGACGGCGGCGGCCGCCGCCATTACGAGCACGCCGGCAACGAGTTTGAAATGCTCGATGACGAATCGTACGGCGTGCGACTGAACGGCCTTCAGCCGCGCCAACCATCGCGCGTCACGATGTGCGACTTTGTGCTGCAACAACAGTGCGCAGAGCGCGGGCGTGACGGTCATCGCCACCAACAGTGAAGCCAGAACCGCCAGGATGAAGGCGAGGGCCAAGGGTCCCACAAAGTGGCCCTGCACGTTGGCGGCGAATAGCTCCGGCACGAAAACGGTGATCACGACGATGGTTGCAAAAATCACCGGGCCACGCACCTCGAGCGATGCGTCCCGGATCACCGCGAGAGGCGGCAGCGGACTTGCCGAATCCGAGTTGCTGCGCAGGCGGCGGAGGATATTCTCGAGGTCGATGATTGCATCGTCGACGAGCACGCCCAGCGCGACGGCGAAACCGCCGAGAGTCATGGTGTTGAGCGTTTGACCCAAATGATCGAGCACCGCGACGGCGGCCAGCAACGATAAGGGTATGGCAGTGAATGCGATCAGCGCCGCGCGCCAATCGCGCAAGAAGAGGAATAAAACCCCGATGATGAGAACCGCAGCGATGGTGAGCGAGCGCTCGAGATCGCGCAAGGCTCGCTCAATGAAATTGGCGGGCCGGTGCAGTCCGGGGTAGACCGTGATCCCCTGGGCTCTAAGGGAGGGCTCCAACTCCGCCAGGACTTTTTCCACGGCCACGGTGGTGGAGAGCGTATTCGCCCCATACTGGCTCGCGAGGGCCAGCATGATGCCGCGTTTGCCCATGATCAGCGAGTCCCCGGAGCGCAGCGCCGGCGCTTGTGAGATCGTCGCCACATCGCTCAAGTGGACCGGCATACCGTTGCGCACGGTGACGAGCCCTGAACCGATCGCCTCGATGTCAGGGGTGGGTGTCGGCGACCTCAACACCACCCGTTGAGCGTCCAGATCAATGAAGCCGGCGCCTCGCAGCGCCAATGCAGCGCGGGCGCTGTCGCCGACATCCGTCAACGTGATGCCGTAACTCGAGAGCTTTTGCATATCGGGAGCGATTTGGATTTGCCGTACGCTGCCCCCGAACACGACCACGTGCGCGACGCCCGGTACGGCCAGTAAACGCGGCTTGATGAGCCAACCTGCGATATCGCGTAGCGCGAACGCGTCTACCTTGTCGGACAGCAGTCCTATCTTGAGCAGATCCATGGTGCTGGACACCAATGGCGAGAGCCGCGGCGTGCCGACGCCCGCCGGAAGAGTGCTGCCCAATTCAGAGAGGCGCTCCGACACGCCCTGGCGCGCGAGATGAAGGTCGATGTTGTCCGCGAAGGTGACGGTGACGACCGATAGGCCCGGGATGGACTCGGATCGTAAGGTCGCGAGCCCGGTCGCGCCATTGACTGCGCTTTCGATGCGTTTGGTGACGAGTTCCTCGACCTGCTGCGGGGCGAAGCCCGGCGCCTCCGTTTGTATGTCGACCTGGGACGGCACGAATTCCGGAAACACGTCCAGGGGGGCATGCACTGCGCCGAAGGTGCCGAGAATCAGCGCCAGGACGGACAGCGCGGTCACTGCCCCGCAATGCCGAACGCACAGGGATATCAGGCCGCGCATGGTTAGGGATCGGTGTCGCCCGTGGAGTTCATTTCGCGGGCCAACAGCAGACCTGCTCCCGACGTCACGACCGGATCGCCCGGCTTGATCCCATCGGCAACGAAATAGCCGCCGGCTTGCGGGCGGCTGACATCCACGGCCACGCGAGCGAACGCACCGCTCTGCCGCTGCGTATAGCACCAGTAATTCTCGCCGCTGACCACCAACGCCGATGCGGGAATGAACACTCCCGATTGAACGGCGGGCGAGCTCGTGTCGGCAGCCGATATCAACAGCCGCTCGCCGTCGTTGAGATCCGAATTCTCAACGACGGCGAAGTAACTACGGCCCGGCATGGAAACGTCCCCAGGGGCGGCCCAGATCGCGGGGATGCGCCACGTCGAGTCGCTTGCCTGGCCATCCAGGCGGGTCAACCGCAGATCGAGAGGGGCCCCCGTCTTGAACGCGCCCAACGGAAATGAGATTCGGATGATTTTGATTCGGCCGGCCGCGAGCGATTGAATCAATGGTTGACCCGTGCCGCTCGCCCATGGCGATCGCTGGCCGAGAGCCGACGACGCCTTGGCTTCGGCCAGATCAAGGGCAGCGTCGTCGGCCACAGTTTGGCGTTCCGCAGTCTCGCGCGCCGTTGCGCTGTCGGCCCCCGCAGTGCCTGCAAGTCGTTGCATGCGTGCCAGCGCAGCGTGGCTTTGGCGGGCCGCGGCGCGCGCCGCGACTATGTCGGTCAGCGCCTGAACGACGGCATCGCGTCCCACTACGATGCCGAATCCGTCAATTTGTCGGACATGCTGGGCCGCCGCCGCTGGCATGACGACGATTCCCAGGTTGGTCATGTCTTGCGGCGATAAGACCAATCCGTCTGCGGGCCGGCCGGCGCTCGCCGCGGGTGCCGGCGGGGCGGTTTTCGCCGGCGCGTCGTCGGGCAGGGGAGATGAACGTCCGCAGGCGGCGACGACGCCCAAGCACAGACAGACCACGAGCGGCGCGGGCACCTTCACCGTTGTACCGCTAGCGCGACCGGCGCACCCGAGCTCCCTTGCCAGCCTCCGCCCAAGGCCTTGCTCAAAGCCAACAACGCCTGCAGGCGAGCCAGCTTGTATTCGCTCAGCTGCTCCCGCGCCGCGTATAAGATGCGCTGCGATTCCAACACCGAAACGTACTCGGCGGATCCTTCGCGATACCGCAGCTGCGAGCCTTCAAAGGCAAGTTTGCTTTGCGCAAGGTTTTCCTGTTGAGCTTGCTTTTGCGCATCCAGATGTTGAATCTCGGCCAGCGCATTCTCCACGTCCGACAGCGCCGACAGGATGGCCCCGCGGTAGGCGGCCAGCAGTTCCTGCTCACGAGCCGCGGCTGCCTGTGTGATGGCGCGGCGTCTGCCGTTATCGAAGATCGTCTGCACCAAATCGGCGCCGGCGGTCAGTGAATAACCGGTTCCGGTGAGAGTAATGACCGCCGCCTGCATCGCCGGATTTGCCACACCGCCGCTTGCCGTGAGAGTCAGCGACGGAAAAAGTGCAGCCCGCGCCGCGATCAAATCCGCATGCGCCGCCCGAAGGTTATATTCTGCGGCCACCAGATCCGGCCGGCGCCGCAGCAACGCGGCGGGCAGCCCTGGCGATATCTCGGGTTCGGCGATCGTGTCCAAGGATCGGCTGCCCACCATGAATCCCTCAGGCGCGCTTCCGACCAACAGCGCTAAAGTGCCCACCGCTTCGCTTTCTTGTTGCTGTAATTGCGGAATCTGCAATTCGGCATTGGCGACCGCAGCACGTTGGGCGGCGAGTTCCGCCGGACCGAGCGCGCCCGCATCGTAGCGAGATTGAATGAACTGCAGCACGTCGTTCGCGGTTTTCAGATTCAAGCGGGCGAGCGCGATGCGTTCGCGGAGCGCTTGAATCCGAAAAAATGTACCGGCAACGGCGCTCAATATCGTCATTCTCGCCGTATCGAGATCGGCGCGGTTCGCATTTGCCAACGCTTGCCCCGCGGTTCGAGCCGCGCGGTTCTTTCCCCAAAAGTCGAGTTCATAACTCGCCGACAAAAGAGCCGACCAGTCCGTCTCATGGGCGGTAACGCCGTGCGATCCGCCGCCGAATTGCGTTGCGCCCGCACTCGCATCCACCTCGGGAAGGATCGCCGCACCCGCCTGTCGGGCGCGTGCATCGGCTTGTCGGACGCGCGCCACGGCGGCGGCCAGATCCGGACTGTTACGCTGCGCCGTGGCGATCAACTCGTCGAGTTCCGGGCAGCCGAAGGCGGCAAATACCGGCGTGCGGACGTCATTGTCGGCAACCGATGATCCTCCTTGGAAAGCGGCGGGCAGTGCAGGCGTATCCGGACTGAATCTGTCCACGGCGCATCCCGCAATGAAAACGGCGGCGCAGATGCCGCCCCAGAGGGATTTTGAACGCACCACGAGCCACCTTTTCAAGCGTTGACGCCACGATCCGCGAATCCACCGGTGAACATATCATCAGCGCTTCCCGCGGAGCTTTGTATTTTTGTAAGAATCCAAAGTCCCGCGTCCTGTGCGTTTTGGATTGCGGTGAGTTACCCTACCGGCAATGACTATTTTGTTGGTCGAGGATGACGTCGAATTGGCGCGCTCGCTGATCGATCGTTTTCAGGACAACGACTATGCGGTGTTGCACGTAGGCGACGGTGAAGCCGGCTTGAAAGAGGCTCGCCGCAACGAGTTCGACGTCATTGTATTGGATCGAATGCTTCCCGGTTTATCGGGTTTGGACGTCGTCAAGGTTCTGCGTCATGAAGCAAGAATGACGCCGGTCATCTATCTGACCACAATGGGCGGCATCGATGATCGTGTGCAGGGATTGGAGGCGGGCGGCGACGATTATCTGGTCAAACCGTTCGCTTTCGTGGAGCTTCTGGCGCGGGTACGGGTCATGACGAGACGCTCAGCGAACCATGCGCCGCGCCTGTTTGCCGGATCCATAGAATTGGATCTCGTGCATAGAACCGCTGCGCGCGCGGGCAAGCCCATCGAACTGTTGCCGCAGGAGTTTCGCCTGCTTGAATATCTGATGCGTCACGCGAACCGCGCGGTCACGCGAAAGATGTTGCTGGAAAACGTATGGGAAATTCATTTCGACCCGCATACGAGCGTCGTCGAAAGCCACATCAGCCGCTTGCGCGCGCGACTGAATCAAGGCTTCGCCGTCGATGCGATTCAGACGGTACGCGGGATCGGGTACAAATTGCTTGCGCCAAACTAGAGCTTTCAATTCGGCAGGCTTCCGGTTGGCGGCCTCGTTTGCGGTGCTGTTCCTGGGACTCGCGGCCGGCCTCATCGCCGCCGTCCTTTGGATCGTGAACGATACGCAAACGTCGTCCCTCGTGCGCGCCAACGATGCGGATATCGCGACCGTCGATAACGGCTTTCGCGATGAGGGTATCGACGAGGCGGTCGAGGTTACCAAGCAACGGCTCGGATCGTCCGATTCCGTCCGGGCCTTGTCGCGGGGTGCTTATATTCTGCTCGAGGATCGCGCCCATGGAAAGCGCTTCGGCAACCTGGAGGGCTTCGCGCCGCGATTGGGTCTTTTCGACCTGACCTCGACGGGCAGTCACATTCTGGGTCGCGGCGTCTTGCTCGCGCCGGAGGTATATTTGTTCGTCGGCCGCGACACCGCGGAGATTACGGCTGCTCGGGTGCGCATCGTCAAGGCGTTTGGCTGGGTGATCGCCGGATCGATGCTGTTCGCCGGCATTGGCGGCACGTTGCTCCGCGTGCAATTGATGCGGCGGGTGGATGCCATCACGCGTACCTGTGAAGGAATCATCGCTGGGCGTTTCAACGAACGTATCCTGATACGCAGTCGCGGCGATGAGTTGGAACGTTTGTCCGTGGCGATCAACGAAATGCTGAATCGCATTTCCGCGCTGTTGGATAATCTGCGGCAAGTCTCGAGCGACGTCGCGCATGACCTTCGAACCCCGCTGACGCGCCTCCGAAATCGGCTCGAGGAGGCAAGGGGCGGGTCTGTTACCACCGTCGATTACGCGGCGGCCGTTGCTCGCGCCATCGATGATACCGATCAGGTGCTGGCCATGTTCTCGGCACTGCTGCGAATCTCGCAAATCGAGGCGGGAACCCGCGTGGCGACCTTCACGCAGCTTTCGCTCAGTAAGCTTCTGGAAAACGTGGTCGACATGTACCGGCCCGTCGCCGAGGATCACCGGCACGTGTTGTCGGCCAGCATTCAGCCGGAGGTCGGGATTCGCGGCGACGCCGAACTGTTGACGCAGCTTTTCAGCAATCTCATCGAGAACGCCATTCATCA
>Ga0209517_10005560_pt1 | contig 16003 bp, 16 predicted proteins | sample PeaSoiMetSII2010_FD_187695 | JGI IMG/M metagenome (GOLD analysis project Ga0209517, IMG submission 187695) | Peat soil microbial communities from Weissenstadt, Germany - SII-2010 (SPAdes) (version 2) | ecosystem: Environmental > Terrestrial > Soil > Wetlands > Peat | place: Germany... | reverse complement strand
GCCACAGCGCGCCCTCGAGATCGAGGTAGTTGGTCGGCTCGTCGAGCAGCAGCAGATCGGGCTCGGCGAATAGTGCCGCGGCCAGCGCCACGCGCATGCGCCAGCCGCCGGAAAATTCCGCCATCGGACGCTGGAGATCGTCGTTGGAAAATCCGAGCCCGCTCAAGATTTCGGCAGCGCGCGCCGGCGCGCGGTCGGCGTCGATGGCATTGAGGTGCTGGTAGATCTCGGCAAGGTGTTCCGGCTCGGCGGTCTCCAATTCGGCATTCAAGGCCTCGCGCCGGGTATCGGCGGCGAGGATCGTGTCCAGCAGCGTGACCGGCGTGGCCGGATGCTCCTGATCGACCGATCCGATTTTCGCCGCCTTCGGCAACAGGATATCGCCCTCCTGCGCGGCAAGCTCGCCGACGATGAGCTTGAACAAGGTCGATTTGCCGACCCCGTTGCGCCCCACCAGGCCGACTTTGGTGCCGTCGGGAATCGTGACGCTCGCCCTGTCGAAGAAGCGGCGGCCCCAGGCGTCAAAAGTAAGATTATCGATTTGCAGCATTTTTTGGGGTGCCGGAGGAGGGATCGCCAAGGCTGAAGGAGCCGCTTCTTAATGCGGGTTGTTGCGGATGGCCAGCTTTGAAATTGCGCGAGGCCGATCAGGGAGTCCGGGCGCGCGGATTTTGTCCACGGCCCGGGTTGGCTTCAAGCTTGCGCTCCTGCGGCACCATCGCCAGCATCAGCCGCTCCGTCCCGCGCAACACGTCGAGTTTTACTTCGCGGCCGATGGTCTCGCCGGTGAGCGTGCGCACCAGATCGTCGGCGCCGGCGATGATGGTGCCGTCGAGGCCGAGCAGGATGTCGCCGACTTTCAGGCCGGCGAGCGCTGCCGCGGAATCCGGCTCGATGGAGGCGATCATCACCGCGCGTTCTTGGGTGATGCCAGCGGCATGGCGCAGCCGGCGCGGGATCGGCGTGTGTTGCGCGGCGACGCCGATGAAGGCGCGGCGCACCCGGCCGTGGCGCACCAGCTCGCCAAGCACGAAGCTTGCGGTATTGGCGGCGACCGCGAAGCAGATGCCCTGCGCGCCCATAATCACGGCGGTGTTCACGCCGACGACTTCGCCGTGGGAGGACACCAGCGGGCCGCCGGAATTTCCCGGATTGAGCGCCGCATCGGTCTGGATCACGTCGTCGATCAGCCGGCCGGTGCGCGAGCGCAAGCTGCGGCCGAGCGCAGAGACCACGCCGGTGGTCACCGTCGATTCGAAGCCGAGCGGATTGCCGATGGCGATCACCAGTTGGCCGCGCTTGAGCCGCTTTGAATCGCCGAGCGGTGCCGCCGGCAAGGTTACCGGCTCGACGATGCGGATCAGCGCCAGATCGGTGTCGGGATCGTCACCGACCAGCCGCGCGGTGAGGTGCTGGCCTTCCGGCGTCGTCACCTCGATGCGCGCGGAGGAGCTCGCGGTGCTGCCGGCGCCGGCGACGTGACTGTTGGTCAGGATCAGCCCATCGGGCGCCACCACGACGCCGGAGCCAGTGCCGCCGCGCGGGAGGCCGTTGCCTTCGCCGGCGTGAATCGTCAGCCCGACCACCGCCGGGCCGACCCGGTCGACCACGTCGATGACGGCGCGCGAATAGGCGTCGAGGAGCGCCTGGTCCTCGACCGGAATTTTGGGCTCTTCAGCGGCGGCAGCGCCGCTGCCGCCCCAGGCGGCATCGTGCAAAGGTATGATTTTCATGTTTTGTCAGGTGGTTAGCCCAGCATCCGCCGGGGGCCGGCGTCCCCGCCGGTCGACCCGATATATGGGAACCGGGTGGGGGCGGGGGAAGGGCGGGCTAGCTGCGGTTGACAGCGGCAGTGGCATGTGGTGCCCCGGTCGCGCTTGAGGGAAAAATTCATGGCGATCACCCCTGCGGCGCGCCTTGCTGCTTTCGTCGCTACGCTCGCGCTCGCCGGCTGCGGCCAGGGCCAGCAGCAAAGCGCCGCCGCGCCGCCGGCCGTGACCGTGGCCAACCCGGTGCAGCGCACCGTGGTCGACCAGGACGAATATGTCGGCCGCTTCGCCGCGGTGGAATCGGTCGAGATCCGCTCGCGGCTCTCCGGCTATCTCGCCGAGATTCATTTCATCGACGGCCAGATGGTGAAGAAGGGCGATCTGCTCTTCACCATCGACCGCCGGCCGTTCCAGATCGTGCTCGAGCAGATGAAGGCCAATCTGGCGCAAGCGCGCGCCAATCTCGCCTTCACCGAAGCCGATCTGCAGCGCGGCCAGCAGCTCCTCGGCAACAAGACCATCACCGAGCAGGTTTTCGACCAGCGCACCCAGGCCAAGCGCGTCGCCGAGGCCGCGGTCGCGGCGCAAGAGGCGATGGTGAATTCGGCCGAGCTCGATCTCGACCAATACAGCGAATTGCGTTCGCCGATCGACGGCCGCATCGGCGACCGGCGGGTCGCCGTCGGCAATCTGGTCACCGGCGGCACCAGCGGCGCGACCACGCTGCTCGCCACCATCGTCTCGGTCGATCCGATCCGTTTCGAATTCTCATTCGACGAGGCGTCGTATCTGCGCTACGTGCGCTTCGCCACGTCGAGCCAGGACGTCGCCAGCCTGCACGGCAACGTCCCGGTCACGCTCAAGCTGATCGACGAGAAGGATTTCGTACACCAGGGCAAGATCGATTTCGTCGACAACGTCATCGACCGTTCCTCGGGCACCATCCGCGGCCGCGCCGTGTTCGATAACGCCGACGGCATTTTCACGCCCGGCATGTTCGGCCGTGTCCGCGTCCCGGGATCGCCGCCCTATGCCGCGCTGCTCGTTCCCGACGCCGCGATCGGCACTGAGCAGGTGCGCAAATTCGTCCTCGTCGTCGACGAGGGCAACGTGGTCCGGCAGAAATACGTCACGCTCGGGCAGATCGACGGCGGCCTGCGCGTGATCAAGGATGGGCTCACCGCCACCGATCGGGTCATTGTCAACGGTCTGATGCGCGCGCGCCCCGGCCAGAAGGTGACGCCGCAGCAAGAAGGCGCGCCGCCGCCCAAGGGGCCGAACGAAGCCAAGGCCGGCTGAGGCCAGAAAATGCGCATCTCGCATTTCTTTATCGACCGGCCGATCTTCGCCGCCGTGGTGTCGATCGTGTTCGTGATCCTCGGCGGCGTGTCGTTCTCGCGGCTGCCGGTGGCGCAATATCCCGAGATCGCGCCGCCGATCATCAACGTCTCCGGCCAATATCCCGGCGCCAGCGCCGAGGTTGTCGCCGCCACTGTGGTGACGCCGATCGAGCAGCAGATCAACGGCGTCGAGAACATGCTCTACATGTCGTCGAACTCGACGGCGGACGGCAAATTTTCCATCCAGGTGAGTTTCGATCTCGGCACCAATCTCGATATCGCCCAGGTGCAGGTGCAGAACCGCGTCGCCATCGCGCAGCCGCGGCTGCCGACCGACGTGCGCAATATCGGCGTCACCGTGACCAAGAGCTCGCCCGACCTGATGATGGTCGTGCACCTTTATTCGCCGGACAAGTCGCGCGACGCGCTGTTCATGACCAATTACGCCACGCTGGAAGTGACAGATCCGCTCACCCGGGTCGACGGCGTCGGCTCGGTCACAGTGTTCGGCAGCCGCGATTATTCGATGCGCATCTGGATCGATCCGGACCGCCTGCAATCGCTCGGGCTGACGGCGACCGACGTCACCGCGGCGCTGCAAGGCCAGAACATCCAGGTCGCCTCGGGCGTGCTCGATCAGCCGCCGGTCGCGCACCAGGGCGCCTTCCAGATCGCGGTGCAGACGCTCGGCCGGCTCGCCAACCCGGAGGATTTCGGTTCCATCGTGGTCAAGGAGACGCCGGGGGCGGTGGTGCGGCTCAAAGACGTCGCCGACGTCAAACTGCAGGCGCTCGACTATTCGTCGAATTCTTATCTCGATCACGATTTTGCCATCGCGCTCGCCGTGTTCCAGCGCCCGGGCTCGAACGCGCTGTCGACCGCCGATGGCGTCACCGACCTGATGGCCAGGCTGTCGAAGCGGTTCCCGCCCGGGCTCAAATACGACATCGTCTACAACCCGACGCAATTCATCCGCCAATCGGTCGACGCGGTGATCGACACGATCTTCGAGGCCATCGTGCTGGTCGTGCTGGTGGTGATTCTGTTCCTGCAAACCTGGCGGGCGGCGATCATTCCGCTGGTGGCGATCCCGGTGTCGCTGATCGGCACGTTCTTTTTCATGGCGGCGTTCGGCTTCACGCTGAATAACCTTTCCTTGTTCGGCCTAGTGCTGGCGATCGGCATTGTGGTCGATGACGCCATCGTCGTGGTCGAGAACGTCGAGCGTAATATCGCCACGGGATTGCCGCCGCGCGAAGCGGCGCGCAAGAGCATGAACGAGGTCGGCTCGGCGCTGATCGCTATCGCGCTGGTGCTGTGCGCGGTGTTCGTGCCGTCGGTGTTCATCACCGGTATTTCCGGGCAGTTTTATCGCCAGTTCGCCCTGACCATTGCCGGCGCCACGGTCATTTCGCTGATCGTGTCGCTGACGCTATCGCCGGCGATGTGCGCGCTGTTGCTCAAGCCGCATGACCGCAGCCATCGCGATACCTGGTGGGAGCGGCCGATCCACGGCTTTTTCGGCTATTTCAACGCTGCGTTCGATCGCGTCGGCTCGGGCATATCCTGGCTCGCCACTCGCACCGTGCGGCGCGCGGCGATGATGGTCGTGATCTATCTGGTCGTACTGGGCTTGGGCTTTGCCGTGTTCCGCGAGACGCCGGTCGGTTTCATCCCGCCGGTCGACCGCGGCTACATCATCGTCGTGGTGCAGTTGCCGCCGGGCGCGTCGCTGTCGCGCACCGACGCGGTGCAGCAACGCGCGCTCGATATCGCGTTCGGCGTGCCGGGCGTGGCGCACGCCGTCAACGTCGTCGGCTTCTCCGGCGCCACCTTTACCAATGCGCCGAATTCCGGCGCGCTGTTTCTGGTGCTGGACGATTACAGCAAGCGCGGCCGCGATCCGCGGCAATCGGCGCCGGCGATTCAGGCCGAGCTGAACAAAAGGCTGTCGGCGATCCAGGACGCCTTCATCGTCGCCGTGCTGCCGCCGCCGGTGATGGGCATCGGCACCGCCGGCGGCTTTCGCATGATGGTCGAGGATCGCGCCGGCCACGGCTCGGCGGCTTTGCGCGAGGCGGCGTCCGCCTTGATGGCGCGCGCCAACGCGACTGCCGGCCTGTCGCAAGTCTTCACCTTGTTCGAGACCTCGACGCCGCAGGTCTATCTCGACATCGACCGCACCAAGGCGCAGCTCCTCGGCATCAACGTGCAGGATGTGTTCAACGCGCTGCAGATCTTTATCGGCAGTTCTTACGTCAACGACTTCAATTTGTTCGGCCGCACCTTCCGCGTCACCGCGCAGGCGCGCGAAGAGGACCGGCAGAACATCGCCGACGTGTTGAAAATCCGGGTGCGCAACTCGAACGGCGATACGGTGCCACTCGGCTCGTTCACCACGGTGACCGACATCGCTGGCCCATATCGGGTGCCGCGCTATAACCTGTTTCCCGCCGCCGAGATCGACGGCGCCGCCGCGCCCGGCTATTCGCAAGGCCAGGCCATCGCCATCATGGACAAGCTCGCCGCCGACACGCTGCCAGACGGCTTTGCCACCGAGTGGACCACGCTCGCCTTTCAGCAGATCAAGGCCGGTAACACCGCGATGTTCGCCTTCGTGCTGGCCGTGGTCTTCGTGTTCCTGGTTCTCGCGGCGCAATACGAGAGCCTCACGCTGCCGCTCGCGGTGATCATGATCGTGCCAATGTGCCTCGTCGCCGCCATCACCGGCGTCATCCTGCGCGGCCAGGACAACAACATCCTCACTCAGGTCGGCTTCGTGGTGCTGATCGGCTTGGCGGCCAAGAACGCCATCCTGATCGTCGAATTCGCCCGCCAGCTCGAGGATCAAGGCCGCACGCGCTGGGACGCAGCCGTCGAGGCGACGCGGCTGCGGCTACGCCCGATCCTGATGACGTCGTTCGCTTTCATCCTCGGCGTCACGCCGCTGGTCTGGGCGATCGGCGCCGGTGCCGAATTGCGCCAGACGCTCGGCACCGCGGTATTCGCCGGCATGATCGGCGTGACCGCGTTCGGGCTGATATTCACGCCGGTGTTCTATGTCATCGCGCGCTGGATCGCGGAACTTGGGCTGTGGCGCGGCAAGTGGTGGCGGACGGGCGCACAGCCGACCGAGTAAGCGTGCGGCGGCGGTATCGCGTTTCAAGGTTTCGCGGCGGCGCGTTCGTCCACAATCGCCTGCAATTTGCGCTTCACGGCCGCCGGCTGATCGGTGGCCAGAAATTCGGCGACGGTCATTCGCCTGACCAACCGCAGATAGGGTTTGCCCGAGAGCAACGCGTCGAGCTTGACGTGCTCTTGCACCACATAGTCCTGCGCGTCGTCCGCATCCTTGACCAGCGTCCATTGATCGCACGCGTTGCGCTCATCGGGGCGGCTGCGAAAGATCAGGTTCTCCAATGCTCGCTCCTGCTGCGGCCCACCGGCGATCCGGCCTCACAGTGATCCTGGAATAATGTCATAATGCCGGGGTTGGTGGCCGGATAATGCTACCACGGGGCTCGGCAGCGGGGGCTGCGTTCGCCCACAACCTTCCGGCCCGACTGACGATTCGGCCCAACTCAATGCCACCTGACAGGGAGACCACCAGATGATCCGTACCGTGTTCGCCGTCGCCACCACGGCCGCCATTGCGCTTGGCGTCTGCGTTGCCGTGGCTCAGGAAGATCCGATCAAGGCGCGCAAGGCGCTGATGAAGGCCAACGGCGATCAGGCCAAAATCCTCGCCGACATGTCCAAGGGCGACAAGCCTTACGATCAGGCGGCGGTGACCAAGGCGCTCGCGCAATTCCAGGAAGCGGCGGCGAAGATGCCCGGCCTTTACCCCGACAACACCAAGGACGGCGATCCCAGCGACCAGTTCAACGCTAGTCCAAAAGTTTGGGAAAACATGGCGGACTTCAAGGCGCGGTTCGTCAAATTCGGCGAGGACGCCAAGGCGGCGACCGCCAGCGTGAAGGACGTCGACAGCCTCAAGGCGGCGCTCGGCAATATCGGCAAGAACGACTGCGGCGCCTGCCATCAGGACTATCGCCTCAAGAAGGGCTGAACCAACGTTCAAGCGTAACGAGGGCGGGCGTCCGCGCGGGACGGCCCGCCCTTTGTTTTTCAATAGCGTTCCGTAGGCGTCGGACGGATAAGAGGCGGAGATGAAGCGTCTGCTCTCGCTGCGCAATCTTGCGGCCATCGTCGTTCTCGGCGCGGCGCTCGGCTTCGCCGTGTTCTGGATCGTGACGATCCCGGCGACGGTGTCCGCTTCCGCGCTGCCGCCACACACGCCGAACCTCGACAATGGCAAGACGATGTTCAACATCGGCGGCTGCGCCTCGTGCCACGCCGTCCCCGAAAAGGACCCGCATAAAGTCGACCGTACGCGGCTCGGCGGCGGCTTGGCGCTGCCATCGCCGTTCGGCACTTTCTACGCACCGAATATTTCGCCCGACCCGAAGGACGGTATCGGCGCTTGGAGCGAGGCGGATTTCGTCAGCGCCATGTGGGACGGCACGGCGCCGGACGGCTCGCATCTGTTTCCGGTGTTTCCCTACGAATCCTACCGGCACATGCAGCTCAACGACGTGCGCGATCTGTTTGCTTACCTGAAAACGCTGCCGCCGGTCAGCGGCAAGGTGCGCGATCACGACCTGGCGTTCCCGTTCAACATCCGCCGTTTGGTCGGCGGCTGGAAGCTTTTGTTTCTCAAAGGCGGCCCTTACGTGCCCGACCAGTCGCAATCGGCGCAATGGAACCGCGGCGCTTATCTGGTCAACGGACCGGGGCATTGCGCCGAATGCCATTCGCCACGCAATTTTCTCGGCGGCATCATCGCCAGCGAACGCTTCGCCGGCGGCCCGGCGCCGGACGGCAAAGGCTGGGTGCCGAACATCACGCCCGCCGGGCTCGGCCATTGGGGCGACGACAAGATCGCATGGTCGGAAAAGGACATCGCCCATTTCCTCGACGACGGCATGAATCCGGCGGGCGACTTCGCCGGCGGTGGCATGGCCGATGTGATTGGCAATACCTCGCAACTCAGCGCCGACGACCGCGCCGCGATCGCCAATTACATCGCCACGCTGCCGTCCATTAAAGGCCCGACTCCGCCGCCGCCGCCGAAAAAGGATTGAGCCTGCGGCCTTTGCACCGCGCGCAAAGCAGGTTATGGACCCCCGAACCGTCATCCTGAGGTGCCCGCGCGCAGCGCGGGCCTCGAAGAATGTCGGCCGAGCAACCCGGGCCGCCGCCCTTCGAGGCTCGGCGCTGCGCGCCGAGCACCTCAGGGTGACGAAAATAAAATGAACTCCGGCAAGGGCATCGTTCTCAAGCTGATCTCGGCGGTGCTGTTCGCCGTGATGTCGGCGTTGATCCGCTATCTCGGCGCGCGCTATCCGATCGGCGAGGTGGTGTTCTACCGCTCGGCCTTCGCCATCGTGCCGGTGGTGCTGGTCTATGCCTGGCGCGGCGAACTGATGGCCGCGGTGCGCACCGAGCGTCCGCTCGGCCACGCCAACCGCGGCGTGCTCAGCGTCGTCGGCATGTTCTGCAATTTCGGCGCGCTGGCGCGGCTGCCGCTGATCGAGGCCAACGCGATCTCGTTCACTTCGCCGCTGATCAGCGTGGCGCTGGCCGCGCTCATCCTCAAGGAGCGGGTGCGCATCTACCGCTGGACGGCGGTCACGATCGGCTTCATCGGCGTGCTGGTGGTGCTGGCGCCGCATTTTTCCGGCGACGAATTGACCATCGCCATGGCGAGCGCGACCAGCGTCGCCGGCGTGATCTACGCGGTCGCGGGCTCCGTCACCAATGCCGGCACCATGATCCAGACGCGCCACCTGACCAAGAGCGAGACGACATCATCGATCGTGTTCTACTTCTCGCTGATTTGCGCGGCCGCCGGCCTCGTCACCTGGCCGTTTGGCTGGATCGCGCCGACCAGCCAAGAGTTCGTGGCTCTGATGTGCATCGGCTTTCTCGGCGGCACCGGGCATATTCTCCTGACCGAGAGCTATCGTTACGCCTCCGCCTCGATGCTGGCGCCGTTCGACTATACTTCGATGATCTGGGCGCTGGTGCTCGGCTATGCGTTCTTCGGCGAATTGCCGACGGTCATGATCGTGGTCGGTTCCGCGATCATCGCGGCCGCGGGCCTGTTCGTGATCTGGCGCGAGCGCCGGCTCGCCTTGGCGCGCCGGCGGGCGGTGGAGGGAACGACTACGAGTCTCCAAACGCCTTGAAGGTGATGATGGTGCGGGTGTCGGCGACCCCGGCAATGGTCTGCACCTTCTCGGCGATGAAATGGCCGATATCGGTCGAGGGATCGACGTAGAATTTCACCAACAGGTCGAAGTCGCCGGCGGTCGAGTAGATTTCCGAGGCGATCTCGGCGTCCGCGAGCTTATTGGCGACCTGGTAGGACTTGCCGAGCTGACATTTGATCTGCACGAAGAAGGGGATCATGCGCGCCTCCGAACGGCTAAGATAGCATATATATCGGTCCCCGCTAATGCGGGGCAGGATGAAGAGGGAAGACCCGAGCCGTGCGTGCCCCGGCCGAATTTGCCGACATCACAGCCGACGTGCTGGCGCGGATCAGGAGCCGCGCGCCGCGGGTGCATTGCATCACCAATTCGGTGGCGCAGGCCTATACGGCGAACATGCTGCTCGCCGCCGGCGCAATCCCGTCGATGACGATTTCGCCCGAAGAGATCGCGGCCTTCGTCGCCGGCGCCGATGCGCTTCTGGTCAATCTCGGCACCTTCGACGCCGAGCGGCGTACGGCGATCGATCTGGCACTGGGCGCGCTGGGGCAGGTCGATGAAGGGTCCGGGAAACCTTGGGTGCTCGACCCGGTCTTCATCGAACGCTCGCCGGTGCGGGCGCAATTTGCGCAAAGCCTGGTGAGCCGCAAGCCCGCCGCGGTGCGGCTCAACCATCACGAATTTGCAGTTCTTGCCGGCGGCGATGCCGCAGGCGACGCACCAAAACGCTTTGCCAAGCACCACGACACGGTGGTCGCTCTCACCGGCACCACCGACGTGGTGACCGACGGCGAGCGTTCGGCAAAAGTCGCCAACGGCGATCCACTGATGGGGCTTGTCACCGCCATGGGCTGCGCCGGCTCGGCGCTGGTCGCCGCCGCGTTGGTGGTGGAGCGCGATCGCTGGCGCGCCACCATCGCCGCGCTAGTCGCGCTCGGCGTCGCCGGCGAGATGGCGGCTGAGAACACCAGCGGGCCGGGGCGCTTCGCCAGTTGGATCATCGATGCGCTCCATGGCCTCGACAGCACGACGCTGCGCGCGCGCACCAGGGTGACAGGATGACAGTCGATCTTCGCCTCAATGCCATCGTCGATCCGGAGCGTTCGGGCGGCCACGATCTCGCCGATTTGGCGCGGTTGTGCGCGCAAGGCGGCGCAACGCTCATTCAATTGCGTGACAAGTTCAGCGAAACCCGCGCCATGGTCACGCGTGCGCGCGCGATCAAAACGGCGCTCGCGCCATTCAAAGTGCCGCTGGTCATCAACGACCGCATCGACGTGGCGCTCGCCGCCGGCGCCGACGGCGTGCATGTCGGGCAGGACGATATGGCGGTCGAGGACGCGCGCAATCTCCTCGGCCGCGACGCCATTATCGGGCTGTCGATCAAGACCGTGGCGCAGGCGCAAGCCGCGCCGGTCGGGCTGATCGACTATGTCGGCTCGGGCGGTGTCTATGTCACGGGATCGAAACAGCAGAAGAACGCGCCGATCGGTCCCGAAGGTTTGGCCCGCGTCATCGCCGCGCTGCATGCCCGTGCGCCAAAACTGCCGGTCTGCGGCATCGCCGGCATCGACGCCGGCAACGCGGCAGCGGTGATCGCCGCCGGCGCCGACGGCGTCGCTGTGATCTCGGCGCTGTCGCTTGCGCCCGATCCCGCCGCCGCGGCACGCGCTTTGCGCGCGATCGTCGACGCCACGCTGGCAAAGCGGGGCGCGTGATGGCCGTTCCGGTCGCGCTCACCATTGCCGGCTCGGATTCGAGCGGCGGCGCCGGCATCCAGGCGGATCTCAAGACCTTCGCCGCGCTCGGCGTGTATGGCGCCTCGGTGATCACCGCGCTGACGGCGCAAAACACCAGCGGCGTTACCGCCATTCACGACGTGCCTGCCGATTTCATCGCCGCGCAGATTGATGCGGTGTTTTCCGATCTCGACGTCGCCGCGGTGAAGATCGGCATGCTGGGCAATGCCGCGGCCGTTGGCGCCGTCGCCGCGGGCCTCGACCGCCATCGTCCGCGCAATGTGGTGCTCGATCCGGTGCTGGTCGCCTCGACCGGCGCCGATCTGTTGCGCGCCGATGCGCTGGACGCGCTGCGGTCGTTGCTGTCGCGCGCCGACGTGATCACGCCGAACCTGTTCGAAGCGGCGACCTTGCTCGAGGCGCCGCTGGCGCGCGACGAAGACGCGATGCGGGCCCAGGCGCAAAAGCTGCTCGCATTCGGCGCCGGCGCCGTACTGATCAAAGGCGGGCACGACGGCGGCCCGGACAGCGTCGACCTTCTGGTCGAGGCCGACGGCTGCGCCCGGTTTACCGCGCCGCGCATTGCAACCAAGAATACGCATGGCACCGGCTGCACCTTGGCGGCGGCGGTCGCCGCCGGCCTCGCCAAGGGCCTTGCGCTCAACGCAGCGGTGCGCGAGGCCAAGGTCTATGTCAGCGCCGCCATCGCGGCTGCGGACCGGGTCAAAATCGGCACCGGCAACGGCCCGGTGCATCATTTTCACAAGTGGTGGTAAGTTCCGCCGCGGGGCTACCGAGCGCGGCGCCGAGTTGCTGCCATTTTCCCAGCGTCCGGGGACAGGAGAAGAACTGCAATGCGGAAATCAGTCGTGCTGACGCGGGCCGCGGTCACGCTCACCGCCGCGGCGCTGTTGCTGCCGTTGCGCGGCCAGGAGGCCGTGGCGCAAGCGGCACAGGCCTTCGTCAACGTGGTCGATCTCGAAATCAGTCCGGCCTCGATGCCTAGGTTCCTCGCGGCGCTCAAGGATGACGGCACGGCGGCGATCAAGGAGCCCGACACGCAGGAATTCGTCAGCTCGGTCGCGCAAAAGGACAAGAACCACGTCTTCATCTTCGAGGTGTTCAAAGATTCCGCCGCGTGGGACGCGCATCAGAAGACCGCGAGCTACGCGAAGTTCATCGGCATCACCATGATGATGATCAAGACCTACAATATCAGGCCGTTCGCCTCGGTGGCCCTGTACAAGAGCGACACGCCGGCGCCGCAGGCCAACCCGCCGCTGCTCCTCAACGTCGACGAGATCGACGTCAACGGCGGGCAGATCGGCAAATTCAACGACGCGGCGAAGAGCCATGCGGCGGATTCGGTGAAGGATCCCGGCTGCCGCGAGTTCAATATCGCGCAGTCGCAGACCAAGGACAACCACGTGCTGCTGTTGTCGGCCTTCGACGACGCGGCGGCGCTCGCCGCGCATCAGGCGAGCGACCATTACAAGGCGTTTCAGGCGGCCACCAAAAGCATCGTCAGCCAGAGCACGGCGCTGCCGTTGTCGTCGGTCGCCATGCTGACAAAGGGACAGTGAGCGCGCATCTCCGCTCGCAGAAGTCAACTTGCCGGCGCGCCGGGCTGCTTGAGCGGATGGGCGCGGGCGAAAGCGTCGATCTGAGACAGCGCGTTGGCGATCCGGGAAAAATTCGCAAATGGGGCGGTATCGACCGCGAAGAATTTCGCGCCGGCGGCCTGGCTGGCGAGGCAGATGTCGGCGAGCGTGATCGTATCGCCGTGGCAATAGCGGCCGGTGGCCTTGTCGGCGAGATTGGTTTCGAGCGCGCTCAGCGCCATCAGGTGCCAATGCTGGCACCATTTGATGCGGGTCGGCTCGTCGAGCTTGAATTCGTGCTCGAGATATTCGCGCACCCGCGGCACGATCAGCGGATGGGAATCGCAGGCGACGATCTGCGCCAGCCCGCGCACCCGGGCGCGGCCTTTGGGGTCGCGCGGCAGTAGCGGCGGGTTCGGGTGAGTCTCGTCGAGATATTCGATGATCGCCAGCGATTCGAAAAGTGCCGGCCCGTCGCCGTCGACCAAAGCCGGCAGCGCCATCATCGGATTGACCGCGCGATAGGCGACCTCGCGCTGCGCCCCCTTCATCAGATTCACGTCCACCACCTCGTCCGGCGTGATGCTTTTGAGGTTGAGCGCGATGCGCACGCGATAGGTCGCGAGCGACCGCCAGAAGGAAAAGAGCTTCATCGGAAAATCTCCTAATCGGTTCCCGGATCGGCCTTCAATCCCGCCGCCTCGATGCCGGCAACCGCGCACATTTCGTCCTTGTCCGAGGTGTCGCCGGAAATGCCGCAGGCGCCGACGATGGTGCCGGAAGCATCCTTGATCAGCACGCCGCCCGGATTGCTGACCATGCGGCCGCCACTAGCTGCCGCCAGCATGGTGAAGAACTGCGGCGTCTTCGCCGCGCGGCTCGCCAAGGTGCGCGAGCCGAAACCCATGCCGAGCGCGCCCCAGGCTTTGCCGAAGGCGATGTCGAAGCGCAGGATGCCGGATTTGTCCTCGCGCTTGAAGGCGACCAGATGGCCGCCCGAGTCGAGCACGGCGACGGTGAGCGGCGCGAGATTATTGTCGCGGGCTTTTTTCAAGGCGACGTCGACGATGGTGGAGGCTTGGGCGAGAGTGACTGACATGTTCGCTCCAGTGTTGGGGTGAGAATCTTTTATTGTTTGCCGCGGCGCGGCCAATAGACCGTTTGCCGCGAGGCGTCGCGTGGGCCAAGACCTTTGTTGTTGGATTCCTCGAGCGCGGCGAGGGCTGCCTTCGCCGCCGGCATGTCGGCGCCCTTGGCGGCGCCGGTGGCGATCATGGTCTTTAAGTCCTTCACCGCATTGGCGATGCTGAACGTGGTCGGGCCGGGATCGCGATCTTCCATCATGGCGACGATCATGTCGGCGCGCATTTTCAGGCCGTTATTGGCGCCGTTGCTCTCGACGAAGAGATCGAGGAGCCGTTTGGGCTCCCAACCGACGTCGCGCGCCAGCGCAAAGGCCTCGGCGTAAGCCTGCCAGCCGACCATCAGCGGCAGATTGATGGCGAGCTTCATCGACGCACCGGCGCCGACCGCGCCGCAATGCTCGACCTTGCGGCAAAGTTGGTCGAGGATCGGCTTGGCGCGCGCCGCGTCGGCGGGCTCGGCGCCCATCAGCCCGAGCAGCTTGCCTTGCCGCGCCGGCGCGGTCGAGCCGCCGACCGGGCACTCCACGAAGATGGCGCCCTTGGTGCGCACCTGCGGCGCCAGCGCGGTTTCCACGCCCGGCGGCACCGTGCTCATCTCGATGAACAACTTGCCTGTCACGTCGCCCGACAGCAGGCCCGACGGGCCGTGATAAACCGCATCGATCGCCGCGCCATCGGTCAGGATGGTGATGATGGCTTCGCTCGCGGCGGCAACCGCCGCAGGGCTGTCGACGACCTTGGCGCCGGCTGCCGCGAGCGGAGCGGTTTTCGCCGCGGTGCGATTCCAAACGGTCACCTGGTGCCCGACTTCCATGAGTCGGGCGGCAATGGCGCCGCCCATGGCACCCAGTCCCGCGACGCCGATTTGCATACGGCACTCTCCTGACGCTTCCGTCCCGGCGCGGACATTAAGCGATCGGTGGCCGGCGAGAAAGCCGCTTGCGCGGGGAGGGCGGATGCCATATCGCCTCGCCACGCAAAGCGACAATGAGGAATGGAATGGCTTTGGGAAAGAAAGGTGCCGTCGGTATCGTCGGCCTCGGCATCATGGGTGGCGCGTTCGCGCAGAATCTCGTGGCCGCCGGTTGGCGCGTCATTGGCTACGACATCGCGCCGCAGCGGCGCCGCGCCATGGCGCGCGCCGGCGTCGAGATCGCCGCCGATGCCGGCGAGGTGGCGCGCAAGGCGAAAACCATCATCACCAGCCTGCCGAGCCCGAAAGCGCTGGCCGCGACGGTCGAGACCATCGTCAAGGCCGAGGTGCCGCGCCGCGTCATCGTCGAAGCCTCCACCTTCACGCTGGAAGACAAGACGTCAGCCGAAGCCAAGCTGCGCAAGGCCGGCCACGTCATGCTCGACTGCCCGATGAGCGGCACCGGCGCCCAGGCCAAGGTCAGGGACCTCGTGGTCTATGCGTCGGGCGACACCGGCGAGATCAAGAAACTTAAAGCCATGTTCGCGGCCTTCACCCGTGCCGTGCACGACGTCGGCGCCTTCGGCAATGGCAGCCGGATGAAATACGTCGCCAACCTTTTGGTCGCCATCCACAACGTGGCCAGCGCTGAGGCCATGGTTCTGGGCATCAAAGCCGGGCTGCCGCCGCAGCTAATCTTCGACCTGATCAAGACCGGCGCCGGCAATTCGCGCATCTTTGAACTGCGCGCGCCGATGATGGTGAAAAACGATTACGGCGACGCCACGATGAAGATCTCGGTCTGGCAGAAGGACATGGACGTCATCGGCGACTATGCGCGGAAAATCAAGGTGCCGACGCCGATGTTTGACGCCTCAAGCGCGATCTATACCAAAGCGCGCAAGAGCGGCTACGACGATCAGGACACCGCCGCCGTCTGCGCAGTGCTGGAGAAAATGGCCGGCGTGAAGCGCGGCAAGGCGAAGAGGAAAAAACGCTGAGCGTGAACTCCCTCTCCGCGCGTGCGGGGAGAGGGTAGGGTGAGGGGGCGTTTCCGCTGGGCGCGGAGTCGAGGCGCTCTGAATCGCGGAGAGGCCCCTCACCCTCACTCGCTTCGCTCATTCGACCTCTCCCCGCAAGGCGGGGAGAGGTGAAGTAAAATGGAGGACATACATGTCATCGCTCGAAGGCGAAGCGCAGATGGGCGCGGCGGCGCGGGGT
>Ga0209517_10005559_pt1 | contig 16003 bp, 17 predicted proteins | sample PeaSoiMetSII2010_FD_187695 | JGI IMG/M metagenome (GOLD analysis project Ga0209517, IMG submission 187695) | Peat soil microbial communities from Weissenstadt, Germany - SII-2010 (SPAdes) (version 2) | ecosystem: Environmental > Terrestrial > Soil > Wetlands > Peat | place: Germany... | reverse complement strand
CCCGCTTCAACGCCTCCGGCCACGACCGATTGCGCCGCCGCCCAGTCGCAGTCGTGTCCATAACCGCCTTCGTGGACACTTCTCACCCTCATCTCGCCAACCATCACGTCAGATCAGACTCGGCGAAATAAAGCCGCTCCGGAAGGCGGCCCTCGGCGGGTGGATACCCCTCTTCCCTATCGTTAGCCAAAGGAGGCCCCTCATGGTCCGTCGCTCCACACCCGCCCGCATTGTGGATGATCGCTACTTCCCTGTGCGCGTCCGCATCGCCATTCCTCAAGGTGGCTTCGGTGAGCAACTCAACGTCATGCACGGATGGCTCAACATGCACGCCGGCCGCAGCAACTTCGCGATCCACGGCGCGCCGAAAACTCAAGCCAGATGCTTGCGATAATCATCAGCCCGCCGACTACCACCGCGATGATGCGAGCAGGAAGCTCTGAAATTGCGACTTGATAACCGGCAATCTGGAGACCGTCTGACAGGCCAAGCACCATCACGCCCGCTCGGCTATGCCCAGCGCAATCGTGAAATTTAAGTTCTTTATCCAGCCCATGGCCTCCACCCGTGGTCCCCCGGCCGTTTCGTGATTGAGGTGCGATCTTTGTGAATGTGCGCCGGTTCTCTGCAACCAGCAATGGTAACGTGGTAATATCGCTCGGGCACAGCGGGCCAAGTACCGTGGCATGGGTTTCGCGCGGCGGGAAGCTTCCCGCCGCCTCGGAATGGATGAGAACACCCTTGAGGTCCATGAGAAAGGGAAGTGACGGCCAATAAACAAACGCAGCCGTGCACTGATCGAACGCTTCCTCTGCCAATGCGTCTAAGCGAAGATGAGCATGGTCCTCTTCAGGCGCGCATAGGCCTCTTCGGTCCAACGATATACGCAATCCCATTCGATAGAACAAAATGCGCGCAGCACCCGCTCATTAGGCAGACGGAGGGGTAAAGCGATAGCGCTGAGTTGGATAGCCGCCAGCGCCACGCAGGACTGCGGGTGGACACCAGTGCCACGCGCAATAGCTCGCCACAACCACACGGGCATTGGAACACCGCCCATTTCGCATTCGTGGGCGACCCGACCAGCCCAATAGCCCCTCCCGCCGCGATTGCGGCGGCCTCGGCTTGGTCGGCGACAAAGCGAGCGCGCGCGTAGTGGGTGGTCCGGATGATTCGCAGTTCAGGCGCCAGCGCTGACTCCACTTCCCGTCGATCAACGCGGAGCCTATGGTCGAGCGTCACGGGATCACCTGATCCGCCAGCTCGTAAGCCAGCGCCCTTTGCTTCTGCGCGTGCCAAAGCAGCTGTATTCCGACCGCTAGCGAATATTCCTCCGCGGACGCGAGCGCAGCTGCTTGCAGCCGCACCTGTTGGATCGCGAGACCCCGCGACGCCGTGGTCGGTACTGAACACTGGCCATAGAGCGGCCGGCGGTACAGCGCGAGCAGTAGGTCGTCCGTGACGCCATCAAGTGCTTGTGGGGAACGCCGGAAGGCCAGCGAGACCTCAAGCTCTGCGGGATCGAAGGACGAAGGCAGCTCCTTGGACCGCGCGAAATCAATCAGAACGATCTCGGTCGTGTTCTGGCGGACGAACACATTCCCGTGGTGAAGGTCGCCATGTGATAGGCATCGTGCATAGTCGACAGGAGGAGCGTTCCGCAGGGCAGCAAGGAGCCTCCGGGGCGGGCGTACAACCCGGCGCCCAATTGCGCGCGTTGCGTTGTAGGCATGATAGAGATGCCGCGGTTTAATGCCCGGAGGCAACATCCGTCCAACATATCCTCGGTCGCGGGCTGCGTGTGTGCGCAGTACGCGCAGTGGACCATCAAATATCGATGCAACTGCCAAAGCGGGTGAATGCGTTTCTAGATATAAAGATAGGAGTATCGCGCGATCAACGAAGCGGGACACCAGGATGGACTCTGTCACTCCCACCGCACATCGGTTTTCCACGATCGGAGGCACATAGCCAAACTGTAGATGATCCCCACAGGCGAGTTGCGTCGCGCTAATCTCACTCTGGATCTTCTCGATATTACCGATCTTCGCGACGAAGCTCGCGGGCAGACGTGACGTCTGGTGCCGGATAACGTCGATGCGCCAAGGCGTACTTGCACCACCCGGCAGCTCCGTTAGTGCCACCTCCAGACAGTCGTTGAAGGCTCGTTGCAGCAGTAGCAAGCGGTCACCAGCCGGCTTCGCTCCCTTTCGCATGCGGATGCATGTATTTCCCTGGGAGCGGCCAGTAGAGTGCCGTGCAATCCTTTCGGCTAGTGCGGTAATCTCGGATCGCCGCGCGATATCATAGCGCGCGAAAGCGCCGTCCGGATCGCCCGGGTGTGATCGATACGCGATTTCACTCGCTAAATCGAACTGACTCTCATCCTCGGCAACTATTCCCAAAAGCGCGCCTTGCTCAAGAGCGCCAGAGAAGAGATGTCCCAGTCTGCGGGCGAGCTGAACCGAATTTCCGACACTCACGACAATCGCTCGAGCGCCTGCCTTCAAGCGCCGTGCTGCTTCCGTCTCAGTCTCGACCGGAGTTGGAACTAGACGGCGCGCAGCTAGCTCGGCCACGATTGAGGGGTCCAGTCGGCCCAAAAGCACGACCTCGGGTCGGTCGACGCTCATCGTCGAGCGCGCCAAACCAGCTGCCAGTCGGCATTATCGCCGCGACCTGCCGCCCCCTGGTCCGAACAAATTATGCATCCTGGAGCCGGCTCAGTCGGCAATCTTCGCAACGCGCTGTCCGTTGCTCGGTAGATTAGTCGCCGGGCATCGCTGGGAAAACCGACAGTCGCTGACAGGAACATCGTAACAGCCAGCGATGCGACGGTACCGTTGATCGATATCACCGCCGGTTGCGGAACCGGTTCGCCGACGACATAGGGATCAGCCTTGCGCTGATCCGGAGTCATTAGCTCAACCCGAATTTGGCTGCTGTCGAGCACGCCAGAGCAGAGTAGGCAGGCGAGCCCAGGGGCCAGCATTTGGACGCGCCCAGTAATTGCACGTAGACGCCCGGACTCGGCATCAATCTGCACGCCGATATCGATCATCGGCACACGGTACTGATGCGCCATCTGGTTCAAAACGGCGCGGCTGGCATGGTTATCGGTGCAAATAAATACGAAATCGGTGGCGAGGAGGCGACGGGCCACGTCCTCGTCAAGGACCGAGCCGCATTCGGTCGAGACCTTCGTTGTTCCGGCCCCCATCTGGGATACGGATGCCTTCATGACCGCGACCTTGGGACGCCCGACATCCCCGAGCGTCGCGCCAACTACCCGGTTTAGGTTGGTTTGATCGATCACGTCATCATCGATCAAGAGCAGTGAGCCGATGCCCAAGTGCGTGAGCTGCTGAGCCACGATCGAGCCGATTCCACCGACGCCCACCACGCCGACGCGTAATGTAGCAAGTATCGCTTGCCCCTGTCGCCCGATCGCACGGACGTTTCGATCGAACTGCTCCATAGAACGGGTATCCGCGACACCGTGCAGGTAAATGTGTGTGTAGCTGCTGTCGAGCTGCATCAGACGGTCGATCGGAACGAATTTGCCGTCTGCTCTATACAGTCGCCCTGCGTACCCGGTTTTTCCTAGCACGATGGTGCCATGTGGGCCGCGAGGAACCCGGGAGTAGACAAAGGGGATGGTATGCTGCTCGCCTGCATCGTCGATAGGAGAAAATTCAGGAGAGTCGGTGAATGGGTGTGTGTGGACCTGAAGCACTGCGGAGCCGGTGCTGCGGGCACGCTTGACGACTCGGGCCACGAAGGGAGGCGCGAAAGCGAGTTCGCCCGGTTCCTGCACGAGCCGGTCATCCTGACCTGGCACGTGCGTTTCATGTATTATCAGTCGAGTCCCATTTGGCGAACTACCTGCCGCACACAATAGGAATGCCCCATGTTCCGCCGGCGCCGCCGCCAGCAACACGGCTCGGAGTTCATCTAGTCCTCGGCCGGTCCAGACGACGGAGTTCATTGCGCGCGCCGCAAACGGCTCTCTATTGCGCGTACATACCGAAGCAAATCGCTCGCATTGGGATCCCAATTGGCGAGGTGCCATGAGAACCACAACAGCGGCTCGGTACCGCCATGCGAGTTATTGATAGCTGCATTCTGGGGCAGGGTGCCATTCGCGAGCCGAAGCTCCGCGTCTGTCCAGAAGCAGTCAGGCTGCGCGAGCGGGTAGCCTGCGGGAAGAACGAAACGAACTGTAGTGTGTTTACGGTCCCATCCAGCCGATAGCGGCACGTTGGGGACGCTGATTAAAGCGGTGCCATCGGCGCGCTCCTCAAGTCGCGCGCCGTTATACTTTTGCTTCAGCCTCTCTAGCTGTACTGCAAGAATCTCCTTCATCGGCCGTAGGTCGCCGGGGGCACCGAATAAAAATGCATCCCGTTCTTCAACGCTACGGAATCAGTCGGCTTAATTTCACGATCCTCGCCACTCTGCTCCAGGAACAGTGCATAGTTCTCCGGTACACCACCGAGAGATCGCAGCTGTGCGCCGCTGAGCGAAGGCTGGTCGACTTCGAACTTCTTCTGATCAATGAAAATGTGAATCTTTTCTGGTTTGGGACGGTTGTGGCCCGTTTGTGGATCTGGCTCGGTCATGATGGGTTCGCCTCTTTCGAAGAGGAGACTGGGTTGGCATCGGGCTCACAGCCTAGCGGACTTCGCGGACTCTAGCACATCTTGTGTCCAACCGATGAACTGCACTCCTGCTGTGGACATGGCCATCTGGGAGAGTAACGTTGTGATAAGAGCACGTGGCACAGCCCGCGATTGGCGGTGGGACGGGGACCACCTGCAAGGTCGGGGTGTTTGCTCGGTGTCTTGCCAACCTCGATATCGTTCGTGCAGATTGGGCTGGTTTCAAGACCCCTAAGAGCCTATAGAGAGACTATGTCAAATCACGAATGAACAGATATCGAATATAAAATATTGAAATATATAAGAGATGCCCCTGTGGCGGAATGGTAGACGCGGCAGACTCAAAATCTGTTGCTCGCAAGGGCGTGGGGGTTCAAGTCCCTCCAGGGGCACCAATTATATCAATAAGTTGGCTCAAGTTCTGACGATAAACTGCCACCGGTTGCCGCGGCCATACGGCGAATATACGGCATTCAAGCTCAATTCGGCGCGCTGTAGAAAACACGGCGATTGAATCTCAGCCACGGACATCCGTGCATCAAGGTTGACCGGCTAGGGGTGACGTGCTCCCCGTGACCTGAGCCCCAAGTCTCACCGTCGATGAGTAGAATCCGTTCGTCATTTGAGCCTGTGTGGCTCGGTGGCGCAACGGGACGGGGCGCGGCCCCCAACAGAGCGCAGCGTCCCGTCCCGGTGCATCGCGGAGACGCTGAGATTGGCGTAATCGGCGGGCGGCAGATTGCCGAGCCCGCTGTGCGGTCTGACGGTGTTGTAGTCGTCCTTCCACTCCGCCAGCGCCCATCGCGCATGCGCGAGCGAGACGAACAAGTCTCGTTCAGGAGTTCGTCCCTGAGACGACCGTTGAAGCTTTCGACGAAGGCGTTCTGGTTGGGCTTACCGGGCGCGATGTAGTGCCACTCGACGCCGGTCTCCTGCGACCAGCGCAGGATCGCCGTGCTGGTGAGTTCGGTGCCGTTGTCGTAAACGCACATATGGACCCACAAATAAGCAGGCGATGAAATTAATATCGCCAGAGTTAGCCCGTAAGCTCCCGACAAGCTTAACTCACGGACGGCGCGGCATCTTTCTCGTTGTGTAGTCCACCCCGCCTTCTGCGGCCAGATGGTGCTGACGACCTGTGCCTATCTTGATTTCTAAATGACTTCAAAAAGCCGAGGTTCCAAGAACGTCATCAGCGCGGCGGCCGCCAAACGTCCAGTGACCCCCGACGGATCGAGTGGCGGACAAAGCTCGACTACATCTATCCCTCGAATGATATTTGCATCCGCTAGAACCCCAATAGCATCTAGGAGCTCAATTGGCGTAATCCCGCCGAAATTCACCGAACCCACGCCAGGAGATAAGCTGACGTCTACCACATCCAAATCGATCGAAAGGTAGACCGCGTCTGTGCCCGACGCAGCAACTTCTAATGCTCGCCGAGCTGCATTTGCAATACCGATTTTCGCGACGTCCTGACGGGTAATCATACATGCCCCATCGCTGCGCGCAAATTCCCATTCGTCGGCCCAAGTCACACCATTGATACCAATCCAAGCCATATTCTTCTTGCTGACACCGGGAAGCTCGCTGATCAGGCAAGCATTTGAACCATGATAATGCCGACCCCAGACTAGATTCTCCTTCGCAGCATCGAGATGAGCATCGATTTGAATATAGCCAAACCGCGTCATTTCTTTTGTTGCTCGAATGCCGTCACAAAATCCTCGAACGATTGGAAATGAAATATAGTGATCTCCTCCTAGGGATACCGGAAAGGCGCCGCGGCTGACGATGGTCTCAATAGTACTTGTAATAGATTTCGCAGTTCTACCTAGGTCATTAGGGTAAAGTAGCACATCGCCGGCATCGACCAGTTTTATCTCGTCTGGAATTCGGACTCTTTTCCCATTCGCTACATCAACATACTCTTTCACGACTGTAGCGCGGGTCTGCGAAATAAAGTGAGCAGAATGACCCCGAATCGCTTTCGGCCCATGGCGGGCGCCTGACCTAGTTGACAGGGTCATTTCATGGGGCACTCCCAAGACTGCCATATACCCATTCGGCACCTCGTGAGGCAACACGAACGGCGCACGCCAGAAGGTTTCAATCCCACTGAACGATGGTGCAAGCAAATGATCAGCTGTCATAGGTAATTTCCTTTCCGCCTCGGTTGCATTTGTGAGTACCTCCACAACTATTTTCCCCACATCCCGGTTTATCTTGAATTCCAGTCGTAGGCGTATCCCTTGCGCGTTGCCCTAGCGTCTCGCCGTACCAAACCCCCTAGTCCTCCACTACAATAGTGATCTCCTTCCTCCAATCATTGCACGTATCAGTGCTACCGCGGCAACGATCGCCCAGGTACCTTCGAGAATTACAAACGGCGCAAATTTCATAAGATAGGACGAATAACATGCGATACTGGCACCGATGAGGTTTAGGGCCACATAGAAGCGATTATAGATCGTCACCAGACCAATTAGGTTTAGGAAAAAAGCACTTAGGAGAAGAAAGACCCCAATAAACCCCAGAACGTTTGCCATATCATCGAGTCTCCCACCACCCTAACGCTTCAAGTTAAGCCAGGCTTCGATTCGGCTGAATAATGTCTGATCAGTCTAAACATCTGCCCGTCTCGATTATCACAGAGAATGAAAGCAATGATTTTTTATGCGAGGGCGGCCAAAGCCGTGACTTCTAAATCTGCGCGCGCCCAATCGGCTTTCAACAGTGGTTACTCGCGCAGGCGCGCAATCTCGCAAGAGCCATCCAGCAAGCGCCCTTTCCACCTCGCCATAGTTGCCCATATCGGTCAATGTGATTGAAAGCACTAAAATCCTTCGCCGTGTGGACCCCGCATTGACGAGGTGTCGATCAATAGTCTCCAGGACATTTATTGCTTGGTCGAAGATGGAGTCTGGTACGGGATCAGTAGCCACTTGGCCTGATATAAATACCATTCCGTTGTAAGCAACGTATTCACTGATAGTTGCCAAATGCCCATACCGTTTGATTTCCATCGGACCTAAGGTCATGCCAGTTCCTTGCGGTAAGTCATAGCCAGAGCATTCAGGTTCGGCAATCAAGGGCAAGACAATCTTGCTCGTTCCAGGCGATATCAACCAGGGAGTCTTGAGATATTGATAGTGCCTTATTGCCGCCCGTCATTTTAACGATCCAGTTTTCATGGTTTTGTATTTCTACCAGATGGCGCAAGTGATCGCCCAAATAGATGCTATCCCGTACTCGCCCCTTCAAATGATTGGTGCGACCTTCCAGCCCTGTCGCGCTTTGGCTCACTACCAGCCGCTCTGGGCGAATCGACAGGACCGCCCTTTTGCCCAATTCTATAGACTTTCCGGCTCTTGCCGAGATTACATGACCGTCCTCGAGCCGAATTAAACAGGAGCCTTTATCAATTTTCTCGACGACACCTTCTAGCGTATTAGTATCGCCGATAAACTTTGCCACAAAAGAGTTACTGGGATTCTCGTATATGTCGTTTGGTGTTCCGATCTGCTGCAACGTGCCGTCTTTAAAGATGGCAATACGATCGGACATCGTTAGCGCTTCGGATTGATCATGGGTGACCGAGATAAAAGTATTTCCGAGCCGCTTGTGAATTTGCCTGATCTCGATTTGCATCTCTTCACGCAGCTTTTTGTCCAGAGCCCCGAAGGGTTCATCCATGAGCAGAAGGACCGGATCAAAGATCAGGGCGCGAAGGAGTGCCGTTCTTTGTTGCTGACCCCCGGAGAGTTGATTCGGGCGGCGTGCCCCTAGTGAGGCAAGCCGCACCAAGTCAAGGGCTTGCCTAACCTTCCGGATCGCGGCGCGCTTCGGGAGACCTCGCATGATAAGGGGAAACGCAACATTCTCCTCGACTGTCATATGCGGAAACAATGCATAATTCTGAAACACCACACCAATATCGCGCTTGTAGGGTGGCAATCCAGAGACCGATTTATTCTGTATTAAAATCTCGCCGCTAGTTGGCACCTCAAAGCCGGCCAGCATAAGAAGAGCCGTCGTCTTGCCAGAACCCGAGGGCCCGAGAAGAGTGAGAAATTCACCTTTCTGCACATCGAAAGATAGGTTTCTCACCGCAAAACTTTTCCCGTCGAAGGTCTTGCTTACAGATGCGAATTCAACTGCGCTCTCGTTGGCGTTCATTGTTAGGATGTTCAAATATGTCCAACGTTCATAGACGCCACCCGTTTGCAGAGGCGGGTGGCACCTATTTTCTTAAGAGAAGTCAGGGGCATGCAATGAACTGCCGTTAAACCTGGCTATTTCGCCAACCACGCCTGAAACCGCTGATCGATTTCTGCTTCGTGTCCAGCCCACCACGCCTGATCTGACGATACAGCTCGTGATAAGTCGTGTGCTGTAGTTAGGTAAGGGGTCACCTCAGGCGGAACGTATTTCAAAGCTGACTTCCGAACTGGCGCATATGGTATCAGCTTCGTGATGCCTGCCATAATTTCAGGCTGTGTGACGTATGCAAGAAACTTCCTCGCCGCTTCAAGGTTGCCTCCCTTCGGAACGAACCATACGTCGGGGAAATACACTTGACCATCCCAGCTTAAGACGAAGTTCTTTTTATCTTTGACGATCGCACTGTAAGCACGTCCATTTGGCACCTCGGCTAAGACAACTTCGCCGTCTGCAAGCAGCTGAATCGGCTCCGCATTGCTTTTGTAGAACACTGCAGCATTTTTGATAGAATCTAGTTTACTGAACGCCCGGTCGAGCCCCGCAGGCGTTGACAGCACGCTGTAAATTTGATCTGGCGGCACCCCGTCCGCCATTAAGGCGCGCTCAAACACTCCTCCTATGGTCCGAGATGAAATAGCTCTTTTGCCGGGAAACCGCTTAAGGTCAAAAAAGTCAGCAATGGTTTCCGGTCGAGCACTGCCCCAAGATGCGGGAATTCTGTCAGCGTTATAAGCTGAGATCGTCGAAACAACCTCTACCGGCACGCCACAATCTGAGATCGTCCCCGGCAGGTAGTCTGCTTTATCCCCGAAAGCGTCTGCTGACCAAACGATGGGTTGCAGAAATCCTTCAGAGCAGCCAGTCAGAGCGTGTGCAAGATCGCCCACTATCAAATCGGTCGTCACGCTCCCGGATTCGACCATGGCGCGCACTTTTCCTAGCTCGCCCGACCAGTTGGACTCAACAATTTTTACGCCTGTTTTCTGCTGATATGGTTCGAACTGCGTCACCCTCTGCGCGTCCTGGAAGGACCCGCCCCACGAAGTGATCCGAAGCACCTCATCGGCATAGGCCGTACCAACCACGCCAAGCATCAAGGCCGCAAATGTGGCTGCTGCAACGGATCGAGCCATGAAACTTGCTTTTGACTGAGTCATCCTCATGTGAACTCTCCTCCAGTTGAATCTCTAGGGTAAGCTTCGCGCTACTGCCTCCAGGTTCACCGTTTCCGATTTTGACGCCATGCATGGGCCGACGTGTTGTCTAGCCTGTTAACGAAAAACTCTCCTCCTTTCATCACCGCAACAATTGATTCCGCATGATTTTGCAGAACACTGATATCTCGTAACGGATCCCCTTCTATAATCAAGAGATCTGCATGGGTCCCCGGCGCCAAGACACCAATTTTCCCTTGCATATTGAAGAGCTCGGCCGCCATTGTTGTGGCAGAACGGATTACTTCGATAGGTTTTTGAATTTCACTGCGCAGTGCAAATTCGTAATTCTGGTGACGATGCAGTACCCCGATTAAATCGGTGCCATAAGCCATTTTTACACCCTTGCGATGTGCAAGCTCGAATCCTCGCATGGCGATGTTGTGTACCTCGGCGACCTTCGATTGGAACACGTCCGCTATTCCGGAAGCAGCCCCCTCCCGATGCATTGCCCAATAGACGACGATTGTGGGTACTAGAAACGCCTGCTTTTGTATCAGTAAATCCGCAGTGGCTTCGTCGATCATGTTTCCATGTTCGATCGATCGTACGCCCGAGCTTAAAGCTCTGCTGATAGCCCTGGGCGTATAAGCGTGGGCCATCACATATGTGCCATGAGCTTCTGCCTCATCAACGGCAGCACGTATTTCATCTGGGGAAAATTGGGTGTTTGATATCTTGTCGGTCGGCGAAATTACTCCACCGCTGGCCATAATCTTAATTTGATGTGCGCCTTTTCTAAGTTCATCCCTGGCGGCGCGCCTGACCGCGTCGACACCGTCACATATATGTCCAGGCCGCCCGACACACGTTGGACAAAAAACATCACGATCTATTCCTTTAGACCGCTGGTCTCCATGCCCACCTGTCTGGCTGAGAGCATGCCCGGAGAACAGGAGCCGCGGCCCCACGAAGAGACCATCCTCGACGGCGGCGGCTAAACCATAGTCAGCCCCGCCGGCATCTCGGACAGTGGTGAACCCTCGACGAAGCATCTCGCGCATAACGACGCTAGACTGCGCACTAACATACGATGGTGCTGCGTCGTTCAAGAACCTCATGTCGGTAGCCAGTTGGGTAACGTGTACGTGAGCATCTGCCATCCCCGGCATTACAACGCGACCCTGCGCGTCGACGATCCGTGCTGTCTGAGTGTCTATTTTTTCTCCAATTTCCTTTATTAAACCATTCTCTATCATTATCGATTGATCTGGTTTCATTTCGCCAGCCGTGACATCAAGGGCTGTACAGTTTTTCAGTAGAATGGTCATGCGCCAACTTCCTTCCCTGATTCGACAGCGACCACAACAAACTCTGTTGCTTTTGACGGAATAGCATTACGTCTAGCGACCGACCTTAGGAGATATAGACAAACCATCGAGAGCGAAGATACGAGAATCAGAACCGTAGCTGCAGCCATGATCACGGGAGTCACGTCTTCCCTGATTCCATCCCACATTTGGAGCGGCAGGGTTCTTTGCTCCGGTCCAGCGAGAAAGGACGTGATTATGTATTCATCAAGAGAGGCAACATACGCGAAAATTACACCAGATAGGAGCGCGGGTGCGAGAAGAGGCGTTATGACGTGATAAAAGGTCGCAAAGGGATTTGCCCCGAGACTCGCAGCAGCTCGAATCAAATTTTGATCGAAACTCGCAAAGGCGGCGCCAACTACCAATATCACTGTGGGAATTCCTAGTATTGAATGCGCAACAATAATTCCAAAGATGCTTTCGGTGAGGTCGAGTTTGGCAAAAAATAGGTAGGCACCTAACGCGATTACAACAGGCGGCACTATCATAGGTGAGATCAGCAAAGCAGAAAGAAATGCTTTTCGGAGCGCTCGGATGCGAACCAAACCAAGTGCCGCAGCTGTGCCTGAAACACTCGCCAAAAGCGCAGCACCCGAAGCAATTAGAAAACTGTTTTCAAATGCCCTAATCCATTTCGGCGACGAGAGCAATTCCTCATACCAGCGGATCGAAAGTCCAGGCATGGGGTAACTGAAGTAACGTTCCGAATTGAAGGATAGAGGGACGATAGCTATAAGCGGTGAAATGAGAAAGAGGCAACAAAGAGCCAGTACCACCCACGATATTCGAATCGCCATTTTTGAAACTGTATCTGTCACGGCGATTATCCAATTCTAACTTTGTCAAATTCGACGTACTTATTGAATGCGGTAAAGAGAGTTAGCACGGTCAGAAGCAAAATTGTGCTCAAAGCAGCAGCGAGGCCCCAGTTAACGGATTCGTTGGTGTTGTACGCTATGAAGTAGGAAATCATTTGATCCTGGCGCCCACCCACCAGGGCTGGCGTAACATAAAAGCCTGCCGCAATGATAAAGACAATTAGGCTGCCCGCGCCGATACCAGGCAGCGTCAGCGGCAGATAGATTTTGAGGAATGCTTTAACAGGGGTAGCGCCCAGTGAGAGAGCGGCACGAACATATTGCCCGTCCAGCCGCTTCATTACGGAGTATAAGATCAAGATCATATACGGAAGGAGAACATAACACATCGCGACAACGGTGCTGAATCTATTAAATAATAAAGGCAGCGGACTAGCTGTCAGCTTTATCATCTGCAGAAAATTATTTATAACACCATTGGTTTGTAATAATACGACCCAAGCGATGCTGCGAACCAGCACCGAAGTCCAGAAAGGCATGAGAATAAAGAAGAGAACGATTGCGGTGGTGCGCGGTGACAGTTGAATAAGCCCACAAGCCGCTGGATAAGCGACAATCAAGCACACAATAGTCACCATCGTGGCGATCCAAATCGTCCGGAGCATAACATCGACGTATACTCGCGTTTCTTGAGATACTTGAGCGATTGTGCCTTGTTTATCCCGACGTAGGTCTAGAGAAGTGAGAAAATAGAAGTCCGTCAATGACGGAACATTTCGCTTTAATATCTGCCAATACGTGGGGTCGGTCCAACGCTTGTCGAGACTGCCTAGCCCTTGCGGAGGCATGGTGTTTGCCTCTTTTTCTAAGGCATTCACGGTCGCGTTGAGCAAGGTGAAGAAGCCCGGCTGTTCGAAGTTGAGGCGTCTAGCAACTCGACCAAGGACCCGGGCTTCTTTAGCATCAAGTAGATCCCTCGCCAGTGCCCTCTCTACATCAGCACTAGGCAGATCATTGCCTCCCCACGCTTGAATGGCTCTGGCGAAATGAGGAAGGTATGTGCTGATTTCGTCATTCTGCACGCTCTTGACGAGAACCAATCCCACAGGAAGAACGAAGCCGATAACGACGAGAGCGATAGCCGGAAGCAGCAGACAAAGAGTACCGATTCGACTTTGAGATCTAGGGATCATGGGAAGAACTTACCATCGGAGGCAATTCCGTTGGCTCTCGTCAATCGAGCAGCCCCTTGTCGCCGGACAGAGAATCTCCGTGCCACAAGCCCGAACTCTTTATTGCAATTTGCGCGCGCCGGGGTTGGCCTCGATGACAAGGCGCACACAGATACGCGTGTGAGCCGCGCTAGGCAGTTGATCGTGTCCGGCTTACATTGGATCGACACTGCGGGCGGCGTCCAACAAGGGCAAGGTCGTCCCTGCCGATTGCACCGGTGACCGAGGTCGTCCTCGTCTTTAATCCATGGCACAAGCGCTGAAGGCAGTCAACCTTCATTACTCCGCTCGCACCTTCTCATAAACGTGCCGCGGCGGAGGCTCAGGATTGAGTCGCGCTGAAAGTTGATAGCTGAGGGTGGCTTTGCGCATCGTAGACGCGCTATTTAGGGAGCTCAGGCGGCGGAGATCAACGACCGCTTCCGCAGCGCGAGCAGCGCCAGGAACTCGGCGATGATTGTCGCGCCCAGCAGCGCGGTCACGTGGGAAGCATCGTCGTAACTTGGGCATACCTCCACGACGTCAGCGCCGACTAAATTAATCTCGGTCAAGCTTCGGAGCATCTGCAACGTCTCACGCGCGGTAGGTCCACCCGCCTCGGGCGTCTCGACCCCAGGGCCCAGGCCGGATCGACGAAATCCATATCGAAGGTGAGGAATGCGGGGTGATCTCCCAGCCGGTTGCGGATCCGTCCGGCCAGCGCAGGAAACCCGCCGATGAAGATCTCGTCAGTAGTTCCTACCTCGTAGCCAAGATCGAGCGACTGCGTGATATCGGCCGAGCTAAAGAGCGACCCCCGCATACCGATCTGAATTGAGCGCTCCGGCGCCACGAGACCCTCCTCGACGGCGCGGCGGAACGGCGTGCAGGCGCTGTGACGCTTGCCGGCGAAATACTTGTCCCAAGTGTCGGTATGAGAGTCGAAGTGAACGAGACCTGGCTTTCCATGACGCCGCGCCAGACTAGTGCGCGCAGCTCGGGCAGAGATACCGAATGGACCGCAAGTCCAGCGTTGCTACTGCATCCCATTGCTCGCGTGGTGGCTCTCTAAGCAATCTTTGGACGCGGCGCACAAACGCACGTGACGGGCCATCGATCGGCGCGAGGCCTGATCGAGGCCGCCTGATTTCTTACGGGGTGAGCGAGCATAGGCCCGGAACCCAGGTCACCACCCCTCGGCTCACTAGGCAGCGAAGGGGCGCACGGCATAGCCAGCGCCCTCGAGCATCGTGCGGACACAGCGTGCCATTGAGACCGAATCGGGCGTGTCGCCATGGACGCAAACGCTGTCGATTGCCACGGGAATTGCTTTGCCGCTGGTGGTGGTGATGCATTGCTCCCCGACCATGCGAAGGACCCGCGCCGCTGCCGCTTCGGCGTCGTGGATCACCGCGCCGGGTTCCTTGCGCGGTGTCAGGTTGCCGTTGTCACCATAGGTTCGGTCGGCGTAGATCTCGCGCATAAGCGTAAGGTCGGCCGCCGCGCCGGCGCGCTCGGTCGCCATCCCCGGCATGACCACCAAAATGAGACTACGATCGACCGCGGCGACGGCGCGCGCGACAGCAGCGGCGAGCGCGTCGTCCACCGCAGCCATGTTCCCAAGCGAGCCATGGGTCTTCACGTGGCTAACCCGGCGTCCAAGGCTGGCGGCAATGCCCTGCAACGCGCCGATCTGATAGGCGATGATCTTCTCGATATCGGCCGGACGCTCGCCGTGAATCGGCCGGCGGCCGAAGCCCCAGAGATCGAGGAAGCTCGGATGCGCACCTATGGCGACACCATTCTCGCCGGCCCGCTTGACCATGTCGTGCATAATCAAGGGGTCGCCGGCATGGAAGCCGCAGGCGATATTTGCGGAAGTGACGATCTCCAGCATGCCCGCGTCGTCGCCCATCCGGTAGACGCCATAGCCCTCGCCCATGTCGCTGTTGAGATCGATCGTCTTCATCTCTGGCTCCCTCCGACGGCACCGGTCGCCGAGACCTTAGAAACTAGGGATCCGACGCCGCGTCCGCCACTCCGCTGATGAGGTTTAGGCCGAGCAGCCGGTCTGGGTCGCTCCATCGCGCGGCATCTGCGGATGCCAGGCGCTGCGGCAGTCCGGCAACCCAGGCGAGTTGCGCCGCGCGCAACCTCTGGGCCTCGGCGAGATCAACCGGGGCGAAGCGCAATGTAGCGCCAGGCGGCGCCTGCGCCGCCTGATGGAGATCGGCGCCGATTACCGTTGCGAGCTTGGGATAGCCACCGGTGGTCTGGCGCTCCGCCAGCATCACGATCGGCTCGCCCGAGCCGGGAACCTGGATGCTGCCGGTGACCACCGCGTCCGAGATCACGTCGAAACCGCGGGCATGGCGGATCCGTGGACCAGCAAGGCGCATCCCCATCCGGTCGGCGGCGGCGGTAACGGTGTAGCGTGCCGCAAAGAAGTCGGCGATCGCAACAGCATTGAAATAGTCGTCTTGGGGCCCGAGCACGACACGCAGCAGGTTGCGGCGCTGCGGAATATCGGCCGCGGACAGTGCGTGCTCGAGACCGGCGGGT
>Ga0209517_10005557_pt1 | contig 16006 bp, 15 predicted proteins | sample PeaSoiMetSII2010_FD_187695 | JGI IMG/M metagenome (GOLD analysis project Ga0209517, IMG submission 187695) | Peat soil microbial communities from Weissenstadt, Germany - SII-2010 (SPAdes) (version 2) | ecosystem: Environmental > Terrestrial > Soil > Wetlands > Peat | place: Germany... | reverse complement strand
TGAACATCCTTGATCTGGGCTTGGCCTTCGGCAATCCATTGCTTGACGTGGGCGATTGCCTGTTCGGCTTGCGCGCGGACATTGGCATCGAGGCTGTCGAGCCTGGATTCGAGCACCTTGGCACTCGCGGCCATCTCATCGAGACGGGCCTTAGCCCATTCAACGAAGACACCAACGCTACTCTGTATTGGACCTGGCTCACTCATGGCTTACACCTCACTTTTTGGTGGCTTTGCACTTTCTGCAACTCAGGACTAGAGATCGGCTGACGACGCATTTGGGCGCGCGACCCAGTGTCAATCGAGACATCTTTGATGGTCCAATGCGATCTCGCCTTGATCCCGATCAAACAATGGAAACGCGATACGGCCATAGAGGCGCTCACGGGGAACAGATAAAGCATTGCCCAGAAGCGACAGGACGGCCGCCAAGAGCCCCTTTGTGAGCTGCTCACCGTGCGGAAAGTGTTTTTACCATGATACGCACTCCTGTGTTGGGACCGCAAACATTTTGTGTCAGATGTTGCTCTGATCCAGATCAATGTCGGTCGGCCAGGTGGCAGCACCGAGGCCGTGCAGCGCCGCGCTTGCGCCAAATCAAGGCGCGAGCTGAAAGAGAAGTGCAGTCAATAGGCGCCTTGCTGGCGTCGCACCGGGATGGCTGATTGTCTTTGGGTGGCAGGTTCGCCGCCACGAAATCGAGGTCAGGTAAACTTTTCCCGCGCGAGCTGGTCTAGACGATTTCGCCTCCATTAGAGAGAAGTGACACCATGCTGAACAAAGGAGTCCGCGACCAAATACAGAAATACGTTCACCCGTTCCGCGTCACCAAAGGCCAGGGCTTTCAACTAAAGGACTTCGATCCGGCAGACACTTGCGGCGTCAAACTGGATAAAGGTGAGGCCTCAGAGTTGCTTAGCCAAGGCACCGCGTGGCTCGCCGAGGAGCAGGAAATACTCTATGCCCAGGATCGGTGGTCGCTCCTCCTCATATTTCAGGCGATGGACGCGGCGGGCAAGGACGGCACGATCAAGCACGTGATGTCGGGAATCAATCCCCAAGGCTGCCAGGTGTTCAACTTCAAGCAGCCCTCGTCAGAGGATCTTGATCACGACTTCCTGTGGCGTTACGCCAAATGCCTGCCCGAGCGCGGCCGCATCGGCATTTTCAATCGTTCATATTACGAGGAGGTGCTCGTCGTACGCGTGCACCCGGAAATCCTAGCGAAGCAGAAGCTGCCCCAGGGCAGCGTCGGCAAAAAAATCTGGGATGAGCGGCTCGCCGACATCGCCAATTTCGAGGACTATCTCACGAGGCAGGGCACGATGATCCTCAAATTCTTTTTGCACGTCTCGCGTGACGAGCAGAAAAAACGGTTCATGGAGCGTCTCAACACGCCCGAGAAGTCTTGGAAGTTCTCTGCCGCCGATATTCAGGAGCGTGACTACTGGGACGACTACATGCATGCATTCGAGGAGGCGATCAGGGCCACTGCAGCGCAGCTTGCGCCATGGTACGTGGTGCCTGCTGATCACAAGTGGTTCACTAGGCTCATCGTCGCAGGCGCTATTGGGGAAGCGGTGGACAAGCTCGGATTCAGTTACCCGCAGATCGATGCCATGAAGAAAAAGGAACTGGATACAGCACGTGAGAAGCTCGATCGCGAGACGTAGCTCTGTTAGTCGATGATGTGATAACCCCCGTCGATGTAGAACGTCTCACCTGTAATGAGCTTGGCCCCGTCCATAGCGAGGAAGGCGACGGCGACTCCGACGTCATCTATCGACACGAGGCGGTGAGCTGGCGCCTTCGCCTGCGCTTTGGCTATGAGCTCGTCGAAATCCGTGAGCCCCGACGCGGCCCTCGTCTTGAGCGGTCCGGGAGAGATGGCATGCACTCTGATGCCTTTGGGGCCAAGCTCGGCGGCTAGGTAACGCGTTGCCGACTCCAGCGCCGCCTTGACCGGACCCATCATATTATAGTGCTCGACCACCATCTGCGATCCGTAATAGGTCATGGTGGAGAGCGTGCCGCCATCGGTCATGAGCGGCTCGGCGAGCTTCGCCATGCGAATGAAGGACCAACAGGAGATCTCCATCGCGGTGAGGAAGCCGGCCTTCGAGCAATCGACCACGCGGCCCTGCAAATCCTCCTTGGGGGCGAAGGCGATCGAATGGAGCGCGATATCGAGCTTGCCCCATTTCTGCTTGATCGCATCGAAGACCGCTTCCAGCTGACCTTCGACTTGGAGGTTTAACGGCATGAAAATCTCGGCGCCGACCTCTTTGGCCAGAGGCTCGACGTGAGGTTTTGCCTTGTCATTGAGATAGGTGATGGCAAGGTCGGCACCGAAGGCTCTGAACGCCTTTGCGCAGCCCCAGGCGATCGACTGGTCGTTGGCGATCCCGGTAACGAGCGCCTTCTTTCCCTTAAGCAACGGCAAGGTCGAAAGATCAATCATGCAGGCTTCTCCTCAGGCAGCCTTGCGCGCTTTGCTCGCAGGACGGCGAGCGTATGGCGAGCGATCATCAGTTCCTCATCGGTGGGGATGACGTAACAGGCGACGCGCGATCTAGCGCGCGAGATCAGAGTCCTGCCATTCGCATTTGACTCTCGATCGAAATCGAGGCCGAGCCACGCCAGACGTTCGGCCACCGCCTCGCGAATGGACGGCGCGTTCTCCCCGATGCCTGCGGTAAACACAAACCCATCGATGCCGCCCATCGCAGCGGCGAGCATTCCGGCATAGAGCGAAATCCGATAGACGAAGTGATCCAGCGCAAGCTTCGCGCGCGGGTCGCGACTCGCGAGCAATTCCCTCACATCGTTGCTGATCCCAGACAGCCCTTTGAGGCCGCATTCACTGTAAAGAAAGTGCTCGATCTCCTTGGCGCTCATACGCTTCTCTTCCATGAGATAGAGCACGATTCCGGGGTCGAGCTGGCCCGGGCGCGTTCCCATCGGTAGACCATCGAGCGCAGTGAAGCCAAGAGTGCTTTCCACGCTCTTGCCCGCAGAGATGGCGCACATCGAGGCGCCGCTGCCGAGATGGGCGACGACGACGCGGCCGCGCGCGATGTTGGGCGCAATCTCGGGCAGCCGGTTCGCGATGTGCTCGTAAGACAGACCGTGAAATCCGTAGCGGCGAACACCCTCGGCATAGAGCTGCTCGGGAAGGGCGTAACGGTCGGCGACCTCTGGGTGCCCGCGATGAAAAGCCGTGTCGAAGCAAGCCACCTGCAAGAGCTGAGGCTGGCGCGCTCGGACAGCCCTGATCGGGGCGAGATTGTTGGGCTGGTGGAGCGGAGCGAGCGGTGAAAAGGCCTCGAGCCGCTCAAGCACGGCATCGTCGATGATTGTGGGCTCGCTATAATCCGGACCGCCATGCACCACGCGATGGCCGATCGCCGTCGGCAGCCTTCCCAGTCGTGCACGAAGGAACGCCACAAGCTTGTCGAGCGCTTGCGGTACGCTTGCCACCTCCGGCTCAGTCCAAGCTTCCTCGATCGGCGGCTCTCCGTCCGTTCCGTTGGCAACCAGCCGCGGGTGTACGCCAATTCCTTCGATCTGTCCCTTGAGTAGCCGGTTCACCTGATTGCGCGTGTCGAGCGAAAAAAGCTGGAACTTGATGCTCGAACTACCGGCATTGACGACGAGAATCGTTTCGCTCACGGCTTTAGGCCCTGATAGGCTGCTTCAATTGGCTGTGGCGAAGAAGCACGGCCACGGCGCAAGACGCCATGCGTGTTCTGACGTTATCCGCGCGCGAGGTGAGGATGATCGGGACCCGCGCGCCGAGAACGATTCCCGCAGCATCGGCGCGCGATAGGAACGTGAGATTCTTGGCCAGCATGTTGCCGGCTTCCAGATCCGGTACGACGAGGATTTGCGCCTGGCCGGCAACCGGCGATTTGATGCCCTTGATCCGGGCCGCCTCCGGACTGATGGCATTATCGAAGGCTAGCGGACCATCGAGCTCGCCCCCCGTGATCTGTCCGCGATCGGCCATTTTGCACAGCGCTGCCGCCTCGATGGTTGAGGGGATGCTCGTCGTCACGGTCTCGACCGCCGAGAGGATCGCTACCTTCGGTGTCCCGAGGCCCAGGCCAGCATAAAGATCGATGGCGTTCTGGATGATGTCGCGCTTGGCCATCAGGTCGGGCGCGATGTTCACCGCCGCATCGGTAATGAACAACGTGTGCGGATGGCCGGGAACATCCATCACGAACACATGGCTGATGCGACGGCCAGTGCGGATTCCGGTCTCGCGCTTCACGACCTCGGCAAGCAATTCATCGGTATGCAGGCTGCCCTTCATTAACAGCTCGGCCTTGCCTGTGCGCACCAACTCGACCGCCTTCTCGGCAGCCGCCTGACTGTGCGGAACATCGATGATCTCTGCTTGAGCGAGATCGAGCGAGAAGGCTTTCGCGACGCTTTCGATTTTGTCCTGGGGGCCGACGAGAATCGGGCCTATGAGGTGGGCCTCGGCAGCTTCAATCGCGCCTTTTAGGGAGGTCTCGTCGCATGGGTGCGCAACGGCCGTGGCCGGGGGCGGAAGTGCTTGGGCCGCGGCGATGAGGCGCTCGTATTTCTCGTGCTGACGCGGTGGCGTGATCTCAGTCATGACCTTTCTCAATCCGAGAACCAGGGGAAATCACGTTACGTAAAAAGGTGAGGCGCGAAGATATCTTCCACTCACTCTGCGCAACGAGGCATTGCGCTAGCCACATGTGCATTGATGTGCGTCAAAAATGCTCATCTGCTCTGATGCTGAGAGATTGCGCCAGCGACGCACTGAAATGGCTCGCCCGGCATTCAACTCAACAAGTCCCACCCCGGGCCAATAGGAATGGAGAGCGTAAATCGAACTGCGCTTTCGATGGCATCGCTAGGCGCTGATGCAGAATCTTGAGCTGGTGTCGAAGCAAGAGGATTTCGGCTTCCAGCGAAGCACGCGACCGAAATAGCCCGACCAAGCCGCACCAGAGCAGGCTGCACATATCCCTCATCGGGCGGCAGCATCCTCCGATTCGGCTTCATTTGTCAGCGGATCGAGTTTCCGACAGGGACAGGCTTCCGCTTGCTCGGTGGCATGCACAGCAGCGCGGCACGGATGTGTCCGGCACCAGTTTCACTCTCCAGTGAGAGGAACGCGTATGGCATCGGGAGTTGTTGCTGATTGACCGCAAAGGCGAACCACGCGCCCCCGGGCGACGTACTAGGCCCTCCAACAATCGCCACCAAGGCTGCACTTGAGCAGATTCGGCGAGGAAGGCCTTCACAATTGATTTCAATCAAAGCTGGTCGCTGGATACCTTCTTAGAAGACACTGTTAGGAAGGGAACCATTGCGATGGTCGAGACAGCGGTGATTTCTGCACGAGGTTCGTCGCGGTTCTGCTGTTGCAGATCGGAGCAAAGGAGTCCCGGCCCGATCGAGCTTACTTTCGATCGATTCTGTGTGTGAAATTCACGGGCTTACTCCGCACGCTCGCCAGTTCGAACCCGGAAGGAAACACACATGCGCCTAGATCGTACCGCGATTGTCGCCGGAGTGCTGGGCGGAGTCGTCCTGGCCAATCGCCGGGACGACGCCTCGAGCTTTCGGATGGCGCTCCCACTGTGGGCACTGCACGGGCGCAATCGCCAACGCTGAAGGCGGAGCAAATATGAACATCGCTGTCGACTCGCTCCGCCAGGACATTGGGAAGACCAAGGACGCCATCGCGGGCTTCGTCCACGAGCGGCCCGGCCGAGAGGTTCCCTCACTGACCCACGTCAATGCAGGAGCGGCGGTCGCAGGCCAAGATGCGGAGCCCTGATCGGAGAGGCATTGCCGATATGACAAATGTTCCAGATGCGGTTCACCGGGAAGGCGCCGACGGGGTGTCCTCAAGCGTCGCAAAAGCGAACGGGAGCCCGCCAGCCCAGCCCACGACAAAAACCGACGGGCCGATGAAGCGGTTCGGAAAGCCGCTGTTGTGGGTGGTCGTCGCACTCGCGCTTGCAGGCGGAGGGTACTACGCCTGGCTGAAGTTACAACCGCCCAGCCTGCCTGAGGGCATCGTCAGCGTCAACGGCCGGGTCGAGGCCACCCAGGTCGACATTTCGACGAAGATACCCGGGCGCGTTATCGAGATCATTCCGCACGAGGGCGACATCGTTTCGCCCGGGAGCGTCGTCGCCCGTATCGACACGTCCGAAACCGACGCGCAGCTCCACCAGGCGCAGGCCTCGGCTCAGCTCGCCCGCGAGACGGTCGTCACTCGCCAGGCGAGCGTCGGCAGCGACGAGGCTCAGTTGCAGTTCGCCAACGAGGAGTTGCGCCGCACCGCGACGCTGATCGCGAAAGGCTGGTCCACGCACGAGATCCTCGACCAGCGCAACGAGCAGGTGAAGAGCGCCGATGCGGCCCTCAAGGCGGCCCAGTCGCAGGTCGACGAAGCCCGCGCGGCCGTCAAGACCGCGGACGCCAAGGTCGAAGAGCTGCAGGCGGTGCTCGACGATTCGACGATCAAGTCCCCTGTCCGAGGCCGGGTCCAGTATCGCCTCGTCGAGCCGGGGGCGGTGCTTCCGCCAGGCGGCAAAATCGCGACGGTGATCGATCTCCAGGACGTCTACATGACCGTATTCCTCCCCGCTCTAGAGGCGGGGCGGCTTAAAGTCGGCAATGAGGCGCGTCTGGTGCTGGACGCCTACCCCGGATACGTCATTCCAGTCATGGTCACGTTCGTAGCGCCCGAGTCGCAGTTCACCCCGAAAACGGTTGAGGTCCAGTCCGAACGCGAGCAACTCGTCTTTCGCGTCAAGCTGAAGGGGCCCCTCGAGCCGCTCAAGGGGTGGGAAAATTACGTCAAGTCGGGCTTGCGCGGGGTCGCCTATGTGAAGCTCGATCCTGCCGCCGTCTATCCCGCCAGGCTGGCGGTCAATGTGCCGCCCAGTGAGCAGGCCCCCCAATAGGCTGCCATGACGATGACTGCGCTCATCGAGACGGAAAGGCGGCAAAAAGCCGTCTCCGTCGCCGCCTCGCTCACAGGCGTCACGCACCGCTACGGCAAGACCGTCGCGCTCGACTCCGTGACGCTGGAGATCCCCGCAGGCTGCATGGCCGGGCTCATTGGCCCCGACGGCGTCGGCAAATCGACTTTGCTCGGGCTGGTCGCCGGGGTGCGCAAGATCCAGACCGGCGAGGTGCGGGCGCTCGATGGAGACCTCAAGGACGCAGCGTTCCGGCAGGGCGCCTACGCGCGCATCGCCTACATGCCGCAAGGCCTCGGCCGCAATCTCTACCCCACGCTCAGCGTGTTCGAAAATCTGGACTTCATCGGCCGGCTGTTCGGCCAGGGGGAGGCGGAGCGGAGGGCGCGCATCGATGATCTTACGCGCTCGACCGGCCTCGATCCGTTCCTCGACCGGCCCGCCGGCAAGCTCTCCGGCGGCATGAAGCAGAAGCTGTCGCTCTGCTGCTCACTGATCCACGATCCCGATCTCCTGATCCTCGACGAACCGACGACTGGGGTCGATCCGCTGTCGCGGCGGCAGTTCTGGGAGCTGATCGACCGCATCCGCGGACGGCGGCCGCAGATGAGCGTGGTGGTCGCGACCGCCTATATGGAGGAAGCCGACCAGTACGCCTGGCTCGCGGCCATGGACGGCGGCCACGTGATCGCGACGGGCTCGCCGGCCGAGATCAAGAAGCGCGCCGGCGTGCAAGACCTCGAGGCGGCGTTCATCGCGCTTTTGCCCGAGGAGAAGCGCAAGGGCCACAAGGCGATCAAGATTCCGCCGCGCAAGCAGGAGGGCGGGCCGCCGGCGATCGAAGCCGATGGGCTCACCAAGCGTTTCGATAAGTTCGTCGCCGTCGATCACGTGAGCTTCCGCATCGAGAAGGGCGAGATCTTCGGCTTTCTCGGCTCGAACGGCTGCGGCAAGTCCACGACCATGAAGATGCTGACGGGCCTTTTGCCGCCGACCGAGGGCAAGGCCATGTTGTTCGGCCGGCCGGTCGGCGGCGAAGACATGGAGGCGCGGCGGCGGGTCGGCTATATGTCGCAGGCCTTCTCGCTCTACGGCGAGCTCTCGGTCCGGCGGAACCTCGAGCTCCACGCCAAGCTGTTCGATCTCCCCGTCGCCGAGCGGGGCAAGCGCGTCGAAGAGATGCTCGACCGGTTCGGGCTCCGGAAGGTGGCCGACGCCGAACCGGAGAGCCTTCCGCTCGGCATTCGTCAGCGCCTGCAATTGGCGGTCGCGATCCAGCATCGCCCCGAGATACTGATCCTGGACGAGCCGACGTCGGGCGTCGATCCGGTCGCCCGCGACGGGTTCTGGGAATACCTGATCGATCTCTCCCGCAACGACGGGGTGACGATCTTTCTCTCCACGCACTTCATGAACGAGGCGCTGCGTTGCGACCGCATCTCGCTCATGCACTCCGGCAAGGTCCTGGCCGCCGACGCTCCGCAGGCGCTGGTCGAAGCGCGGCACGCCAAGTCGCTCGAGGAGGCGTTCATCGGCTTTCTCGAGGACGCGGCCGGCGTCGCCCACAAAGGCGACAAGCCGGCCGAGCCGGCGCCCGCGCCCGAGGCGAAGGTCTTCGCCCCGCCGACGTCGACCCATGGCGGCTTCAGCATCAGCCGGCTCTGGGCCTACGCGCGCCGGGAGGCGGTTGAGATCATGCGCGATCCGGTGCGGCTCGCCTTTGCGATTCTCAACCCCATCATCCTGATGTTCGCCATCGGCTACGGCATCTCGTTCGACGTCGAGCATCTGCGCTACGCGGTCCTCGATCAGGACCAGTCGCTCGAGAGCCGACAGTTCCTGGACAGCTTCCAAACCTCGAAATACTTCGACCGGAAGCCCGACATTGCGACCGCCGATCAGATCCAGACCCGCCTGCGCAGCGGCGAGCTGAAATTCGCCCTCGAGATCCCCACGAACTATGGTCACGATTTGATCACTCAACAGACTCCGGAGGTCGGCGCCTGGATCAGCGGCGACATGCCGTTCCGAGCCGAGACGACGCGCAGCTACCTGGGAGGCGTACTGCAAAGCTATCTCGCCGACCTGTCCGAGCGCCTCACCGGCAAAGCCACGTCGTTCTCGCCGATCAATATCGAGGAGCGCTTCCGCTACAATCAGGCGTTCAAGAGCGTCTATTCCATGGTGCCGAGCGTCATCATGATCATGTTGATTCTCATCCCCGCGATCATGACGGCGCTCGGCGTGGTGCGCGAAGTGGAAAGCGGTTCGATCGCCAACTTTCGCTCGACCCCGGTGACGCGCCTCGAATTCCTGCTCGGAAAGCAGTTTCCTTACGTCGTGATCGGCCTCTCGAGCTTCGGCACGCTCGTCCTGTTGGCGATCTTCGTGTTCGGCGTACCGGTCAAGGGCTCCTGGGCGGCGCTCATCAGCGGCGCCTTCCTGTTCGTGCTCGCGGCGACCGGGTTTGGCCTCCTCGTATCGACCTTGGTTCGCACGCAGGTGGCGGCGGTGTTCGGCACGACGTGCATCGCGCTCATTCCCACGGCCAGCTTCTCCGGGCTGCTGGTTCCGGTCTCGTCTCTCTCCGGCGCCGGGCGCGCCATCGGCCTCGGCTTCCCGGCGGCCTGGTTCCAACAGATCAGCATGGGCGCCTTCACCAAGGGACTCGGGTTTTCCGAACTCTGGATCGACCACCTGGCGCTCGCGGGCTTTGCCGTCGCCTTTCTCGCCGCGGCGGTTCTGATACTCCGGAAACAGGAGTCCTGAGGTGCTCAGGAAGCTCTTCCACATCCTCGCGCTCGGCCTCAAGGAACTGAACAGCATCCGCGCCGATCCGATCCTGCTGGCGCTGACGATTTATACGTTCAGCTATGCCGTTTACGCGGTGGCGACCGGGGCCAAGATCGAAGTCGAGCACGTTTCCACCGCCATTGTCGACGAGGATCATTCCGAGCTTTCCCGGCTGATCAGGGAAGGGATTCTTCCGCCTTTTTTCAGACCGCCGGTCGAGATCCCGGCGACGGAAATCGGTCCGTCGATGGACGCCAACCGATTCGTGTTCGTGATCGAGATTCCGCCGAAGTTCGAATCCGACGTCATCTCAGGCCGCTATCCGACCGTCCAGATCAATGCGGACGCAACGGCGGTCGCCCAGGCCGGCAACGGCGCGGCGTACCTGCAGCAGATCATCGGGCAGGTGGTGCAGGCCTACGCCACACGCGCCGGAGGAACCGCCAATCCGCCGGTCAACCTCGCCGCCCGCGTAAGCTTCAACCCCAATCTCAAGTCGGAATGGTTCACCTCGGTGATGCAGGTGATCAACAACATCACCATGCTCTCGATCGTGCTGACCGGCGCCGCGCTCATTCGCGAGCGCGAGCATGGGACGATCGAGCATCTTCTGGCGATGCCGGTGACGCCGAGCGAAATCATGCTGTCGAAGATTTGGGCGAACGGCCTCGTGATCCTGATTGCGGCGGTTCTCTCGATGAAGCTCGTCGTGCAATTGTGGCTTCAGGTCCCGATCGCCGGCTCGCTCGTTCTGTTTCTCGCGGGGGCTATTGTTTACGCCTTTTCCGTCACCTCAATGGGCATTCTGCTCGCGACGTTCACGACCTCGATGGGGCAGTTCGGCCTCTTGGCGATACCGGTCCTCGTGGTTCTGCAAATGCTCTCGGGCTCCTCGACGCCGATGGAAAGCATGCCGGTCTGGCTGCAGAACGGCATGCAGATCTTTCCCACGCCGCATTTCGTCAGCTTCTCCCAGGCCGTTCTCTACCGGGCGGCCGGCCTCGATATTGTCTGGCCCGAACTCCTCGTGATGACGATCATCAGCGCCGTGTATTTCGCCATCTCGGGAGTGCGCTTCCGCCGGACGCTTGTCGTCCTTCAATGACGCATTGATCGGCGAACGCCTTATCCGAAGCAGGAGAAGTGAAGAGATGAATCGTCAAGACCGACGAAGCGCCAAGCGCGGGCGGGAGTTCCTCGCTCTTGCGGTCGTTGCGGCGCTCGCCATCGAGCCCAATCTGGCTCTGGCTCAGCAGAATCCAGCCCAGGCAGCCCCGATGGCGCCGCCTGGCGGCGAGGAAGGAAGGAACGTTGTCCCGCAGCCGCCGGCTGCCGGCCAAGCCCCCGCGCCTGGGCTCCCGCAGGCCGGTTCAGGCCGCCAGGTCCGCCGTCAATGCGAGGTCCGCCGTGAGATCACCGCCGCCCGGTTCTCCGCCACGCCCCGCCCGAGGGCGGAGACGACCAGGAATACCTCCGCTTACCGCTCGCGCATCGTGAGGACCCCGATGACAGCCACCGCCAGCACCGACTTCCGCCTCGACCGACGAGACCTCTTCGTGGCTGCGCTCGCCGCCTCGGGCGCGGTTCTCGCCGCCGGCGCCGCGGGCGCGCCCCAGGCCGCGCGCTGACGGGCCATCGAGGCTCCGCCGCCGGCGCAAGCGGACTCGAAACTCGCCAAGGGCATGGAGCTCTGGGCGGGCTCGCTCGCCGTGCAGGCTGCGACCTACGCAGCTCCGCTCGTCGCCATGTATCTTCTGCGCGACGCGACCTGCTTCAAGCGCGGCGTCAAGGCGAAGCCCAATTCGATCTGGCGGACCGAGAACGTCGCGACGCCCGAAATCGCGCAGGAATCGAGCTATGTCACGCCGAACGTCAACGTCGTCTACGGCTTCGGCTTCATGCATCTCGGTCCCGAGCCCGTCATCCTGAGCCCGCCGGACTCGGGGGGTCGCTACTACATGATCGAGGTCTGCGACATGTGGACCAACGCCTTCGCCTATCCGGCCGGCGGGGCGTCCGGCTACAAGGGCGGGACGTTCGCCCTGGTCGGGCCTAGCTGGCAAGGCGATCTGCCGGCCAACGCCCAGCGGATCGACTGCCCAACCCGCTGGATCGAGCTGCAGCCGCGCATCTTCGTCAAGGACCAGGCCGACCTCGCCGCGGCGGAAGAGGTCTTGCGCGCGATCACCGTCAAAGGGCTTTCCGAATACAGGGGCGGCCCTGTGCCCCACCCTCTTCCCACCAGTACGAAGCGCCGAAAATCGCGCCGAACGTCGCGAGCAGCCAACTGCTCTTCGACGATCCGTTGCAGTTCTGGACGATCTTCACCGAGACGATGAACGAAAATCCACCGCCCAAGAGCGAAATCGAGGCGATGCTCCCGCAGTTCAAATATCTCGGGATCGAGCTCGGCCAGAAGTGGAAACCGGAGCGAGTCAATCCAGCGGTTCTGACCGAGATGAAGCGGACCGCGGCGGGGATCGGCAAGCTCATGTTCGCGGCTTCGGCGATCTGGAGCAGGCTTCAGGGCGGCTGGGTCATTCCGCCCCCCAACATCGGCATGGCGGGGGTCAGGCTATTCTCTATTGCGGCGCTGGCTTGGAAATCGTGTGGCCCCGGCTCCTGATGCTCATCATCATCGGCGGCGTGTGCTTTGCGGTCGCGCGCCTGCGTTTCCGCCAACCCTTGTCGCTTCCCAGTAGCCACAGATGAGACCAGCCGATCGATTGATCTAAATCAAGGTATGGCAACTCACGGGCAGATAGCGTGTGTACATCACCAGCTTTCGGAGTTGCATCGGCGGTTCAATGTGAATCACGTTGGCCAGCGACATGACGGTCCCATCTAGAAGGAGGACGCAGTAGTGGTCCAAGCCGTTACTCCCACGATCCCGCCACAGGTCCTGACGCCACCCAGAATGCTAGAAGGATTCTCGGGCCGCATCGGCAAACTGGCGCCGTCACCCGAAATGCTCGACAAATTGTCGGGCCTGATCGGCAACCTGGCGCCGACCGCTTTCAATGAATATGCGCGCGACTTCTGGCAGAGGTCGGTTCTGTTCCTGGACATCCTGCGCCAACGCGGCAACCAGCACGAGGAGATGTTAAGGCACGGGGTGAGTTCGGTCCTAATGTACGAAAGCGAGGTCGTGATGCGCGGAGACGAGTTGCGCCATCCGGTTAATTACTCGCTGCTGCGCGTCGTTCCGCCGGAGGGCGCCGAGATCGACGACCGCAACCGCCCCGTCTACGTCATAGATCCGCGTGCCGGCCAGGGACCGGGTATTGGTGGCTTTAAGCAGGCGAGCGAGATCGGCGACGCCTTCAAGGCCGGGCACCCAGTTTATTTCGCGGGGTTTACGGCTTCGCCTCTCGAGGGACAGCGGGTTGAGGACGTCGCGCGCGCACATACCATGTTCCTCGCGAAGGTCGCTGAGTTGCACCCCGAGGCCCTCGGCAAGCCCTTCGTGGTGGGCAACTGCCAAGCCGGCTGGCACGCAATGATGGCCGCGTGCATGCGACCCGATGTGGTCGGGCCAATGGTGATTGCCGGCGCGCCCCTCTCTTACTGGGGCGGCGTCTGGGGCAAGAACGCAATGCGCTATCTGGCCGGCTGGTTTGGCGGAAGTTGGCTCGATCGCATGACGAGCGATATTGGCAACGGGATCTTCGACGCCGCCTGGCTGGTCGCCAACTTCGACAATCTCAACCCCGCCAACACATTATGGACCAAGCAATACAACGTTTGGGCCGACCCGGAGCAGGAAAAGAACCGCTACCTGCAGTTCGAGAAGTGGTGGGGCGATTTTGTCCTGTTGCGCGGCGAAGAGATGCAGTGGATGGTCGACAATCTCTTTATCCGCAACAAATTCTCGACTAGCCAGATCATCACCAGCGACGGCATTCGCCTCGATGTCCGGGAGGTCAAGACGCCGATCGTCTGCTTCTGCTCCCACGGCGACAACATCACGCCGCCGCAGCAGGCTCTGGACTGGATTCTCGACAATTATCAAAGCGTGGATGAGATCCGGCAGTGCGGCCAGAGAATCTTCTACAATATTGATCCCAAAGTCGGCCATTTGGCCATTTTCGTCGGCACCAAGGTGGCCGTGAAGAACCATGCCCAGTTTATCAACAACATGGAGCTTATCGAGTCGATGCCGCCGGGGCTCTATGAGATCGTGATCACGGAGAAGCCGGGCACCGAAGCCTCGAGTCGGGCACAAGTCGGCGATTTCGATCTGTCCATCGAGGAACGCGGTCTCGACGACATCCGCGCGCTGGGTTGCAACTCGCTCGAGGACGAGCGCGAATTCGCAGCTGTCGCGCGCGTTTCAGAGCTCAACAACGCCTCCTATCAGACCTTCCTGCAGCCCTGGATCAAGATGATGAGCGGCCCGCAACTCGCCAGCGCGGCTCTTGCGCTGAACCCCCTGCGCCTCAGCTATTCTCTCCTATCTGACAGGAATCCGGTGATGCAAGCAGTTGCGCCGCTTGCCGATTACGCCCGGGCGGAGCGCTCCCCCGCCTCGGCCGACAATCCCTTCATCACGATGCAGCAGCAATTTTCGAAAACCATGGTCGACGCGCTCAACCTCTTCCGTGACGTGCGGGACGAGCTGATCGAGCGCACCTTTCACGCGCTATACGGCTCGCCCCTAGTTCAGGCCGCCTGCGGAATCTCTCAGAATGATGGTCCGCCCCGGCCGCGGCCTGGGCTGTTGCCCTCTGTCCTGGCGGCAGCTGAGGATGAGAAACGTCGTTTGAAGGGGCGGATCGCCGAGGGTAACGTGCTCGATGCTGCGGCACGGGTGTTGGTCTATATCGGCAAGGCCCAACATCGCATCGAGAAGAGCACCTTCGACGCCCTGCGCAAGCTGCTTCTGGCTCACCCGGAAGTCTCGCCCGCTGAATTCAAGGCTGCTGTGCGCGAGCAATGGGCGATTCTAGCTGTGGACGAACGCGCTGCAATTGAGGCTCTGCCGCAGCTGTTGCCAGCGGACGCGCCGGCGCGTCAGGCTTTCGCGGACTTCGTCCAGGCAACTGTCGCAGCGACGGGCAAGCTCAATGTCGATGGGCAACGCCGCTTGAGGGAGGTCTTGCATTTGCTGGAGACCGGTACGCGGTCAGCTGCGCGAGAGATTGCTGCCGAATGAGGCGCTAGGGCCCGCCGTGCAAAGTGCTGGATAGGCTTTGATTGACCAATAAATTGCGCGACCAGCTCATCGGCGCAAAGAGGATCAGCGATAAGCTCCGGGCCGCAGCTCGCCGAGCCAGCTCATGCCTGGACTTGTCCCGGCCACGCTGTAGTGAAATGCTCAGCTCGGCATGGGGGCAGGCGCCGCGGCGACCGTGCTTTGTGACGAGCTTGCCTACTGGCCAAGCTTACGGAAGTCATGAACTACAGCACGTGTGCCTGGCTCGGTCCGCTACCTCGCCGCCTTCTCAGGCGACGAATGGTCGTTACGGGCCTATGAGCAATTCCTCCATTGCCTTCGCACCGGCGAGGACGGCGTGAGCAAGGCTTATGGCAAGCATGCCTTCGATCTGCTCGCCGAGCGCCCCGATCAGGCCGAGAATTTCCACCAGGCGATGACCGCCAACTCCGGCCTCGAGGCATGCGCCATTCTCGATGCCTACGATTTCAGCGGCATCAAGCGCATCGCGGATGTGGGCGGCGGTCATGATCTCCTGCTTGCCTCGATACTGGAGGCGTACCCGGAGATGACAGGCGTGCTCTATGACCTTCCAGAGGTGGTCGCCGGCGTGCCGCCCGAGCGCATCTCGAGATGTGGTGGCAGGCTTGAGATCCAGCCGGGAAGTTTCTTCGAAGCTGTTCCGGCAGCTTGCGACGCCTATATCGCCAAGCACATCATTCATGATTGGAGCGATGAGCATTGCCGCAAGATTTTAAGGCGGATGCGTGAGCAATTGCCGGCATCAGGCCGCGTGCTCATCTGCGATATGGTCATGCCCGAAGATTCAGCGCAGAGCCGGGCCAAGGTGCTCGATATCGAGATGCTGGTGATGACGCCGGGAGGTAGGGAACGGACGGCTGGAGAGTTTCGTGCTCTGTTGGCGAGCGCCGATTTGCGGCTCTCCCGCATCGTCGAGACAGCCCTACCGATATGCGTTATCGAAGGGGTCCGGGCTTAAGCCACACACGGCGCGCGGGAGCCAGCGCTGCCGCCAATCGGCTCGCGGCTCAAAGGGCGGTGGTGCTTTCATCATGGTG
>Ga0209517_10005556_pt1 | contig 16014 bp, 17 predicted proteins | sample PeaSoiMetSII2010_FD_187695 | JGI IMG/M metagenome (GOLD analysis project Ga0209517, IMG submission 187695) | Peat soil microbial communities from Weissenstadt, Germany - SII-2010 (SPAdes) (version 2) | ecosystem: Environmental > Terrestrial > Soil > Wetlands > Peat | place: Germany... | reverse complement strand
CTGGCGGCGTTTTACTTGCTTCCGGCGACCTATGAGCAGAAGTGGGTGAATATCGCCGAGGCGGTGTCGGCGGGATCGCGGCCGCAGGACAATTTTCTTTTTATTCACACCACGGACGCCGATCACGACGCCTTTAACCGGATCATTTCGTGGGTGGCGACTCTGGAGATGGTTGTCATATTCGTGACAGCCGTGGCGGGTGAACTCCGCCGCCGAATCAATCGCGAACTCTGGAATTCTTTGTGGGTCTGGGCGGCAGCTTGCGCCGTCCTGATGTTTCCGGTGACCGCGCTGCTCTGGAGAATGCTACCCAAGCTGGAGTTTATGCAGTTCCCGTGGCGCTGGCTGCTGTGCTTGAGCCTGATCTTCTCGGTGTTCGTTACGGCGGGCGCGCGGCGCTGGTGGATGCGTGCCGGCGTCGGAGTGGTGGCGTTGCTGGTGATTGCGGCGGGGTGGCATTTTGTCCAAGCGCCGTGGTGGGACAACGTCGCCGATCTGCGCGAGATGCAAGACAACATGAAAGACGGCATCGGCTATGAAGGCACCGACGAATACACGCCAGTGGGAGCCGATCCTTCCACGATTCAGAAAAACGCCAGCAAGGTTGGTGTGGACGGGACGGCGCATGCGCTCATTCACGTCGTGCAATGGGACACCGAGTTCAAGCTGCTGACCGCGGAGATGTCCGCACCTGACCAGTTGGCGCTGAAGCTGTTTCGCTATCCGGCGTGGAAGGCGGAGGTCAACGGCCGCGTGGTGGAATTGGGGACCCGAGCGGAGACAGGACAGATACTGGTGCCGGTTGAGGCTGGGATGAATCGTGTGGAGATCAGGTTCATGCGCACGTGGGACCGTTCGGCGGGCGGGTGGATTTCTTTCTTGACCGCCCTGGCTGTGGTCCTCGCAACCGTCTGGACGCGCAAACCGCTCGGCTCATCCTGAAGGCGTTATTCCCCTGTGCACCTCAGTGTCCTCTGTGGTTATCCTGTTGTGTTGCTCATGCGACGAATCCTGATCGCTACTTCGAATCCGGGCAAGCTGCGCGACTTTGCCGGAGCTGCGGCGGCGCAAGGCATCGAAATCGCCGGCATCCCGGAGTTCTCTTCCCTGCCGGCTGTGGTCGAGGATGGCGCCACGTTTGAAGAAAACGCGCGCAAGAAAGCGGAAGCGTACAGCCGATATGTGACGGGGGAGATCGTTGTGGCGGACGACTCCGGGCTTGAGGTGGACGCGCTGAATGGGGCGCCCGGCGTGCATTCGGCGCGGTACGCGGCGCCCGATCTGTTCGACGTTCAGCCTCATCTGGCCGACGAAAATACGGGTGACGAGGCCAATAACGCGCGCGTATTGCGGGAGTTGCGGGGAGTTCCGCCCGAAAAGCGTACGGGGCGGTTCGTATGCGCGCTGGCGGCAGCGCGGGATGGGAAGACGCTGGCTACGTTTCGCGGGACGGCTGAGGGAGTGATTCTCGACGGTCCGCGGGGGACGAACGGGTTCGGATACGACCCGCTGTTCTATTTTCCGCAGATTCAGAAGACGTTCGCGGAACTTAGTGCCGAAGAAAAGGCGCGGTACAGCCATCGGGGAGTCGCGTTTGGGAAGTTTCTGGATTGGATAGACTCGAAGTGAAGGGCAAGCCCGTCGAGCTGCGCTCGACCGGACAGCCGAGGGCGGCCGTCCCCACAAGGATTTTCTTCCTCAGATTAAGCGACTGGTTTCCTTGACTTCGCTTCTCCCGCACCCGATAATACAGGGTTCTTTTTTCATTGCCGTCCTCATAAGGAGCGCTTGTGGCATCAGCAGCCAGTTCTACTGCTCCCGGTATAAAGCAAGGCGTGGCACCGCTGCGGGCTGGTCAGGGAATTTCATTTGTCTTGCGCCGCCTGCATTCGCTCACCGGGATCATCCCGGTCGGCGCGTTCCTGTTCGAACACATTCTGATTTCGAACTCGACCGCGATTACCGGCCCCGCCGCCTACGCCCGCCAGGTCAGCTTTCTGGCGAACCTTCCTCTGGTCTTTTTCCTCGAACTGTTCGGGATCTGGATTCCGATCGCTTACCACGCGCTGTACGGCTTCTACATCTGGTACAAGGGCGAGACCAACGTCGGCAGCTACGCCTGGACGGGCAACTGGATGTATACGGCGCAACGCTGGACCGGCATTATCGCGTTCTTCTACATCGGGTGGCACATGTGGACGATGCGGTTTACCGGGACCGACCTGCACGACAACCCGATGGCCTCGTTCGGCAAGGTTGCGGCCGAGGTGCAGCATCCGCTGTTCCTGGCCTTCTACGTGGTCGGCCTAGTATGCGCCTCGTGGCATTTCGCGTACGGGCTCTGGCTATTCTGCGCGAAGTGGGGCATCGTTTCGGGCGACAAGGCGCAGCAACGGCTCCTGCGGCTGTGCCTGGCGTTTTTCCTGCTCCTGAGCACGGTGGGGCTGGTAAGCCTCTACACGTTCCGGACGCGCTTCCAGGACGCTCCCGCTGCGGGACCGGCCATGGTGGACACCAGCCACGCGAGCGCAAATTTCGGAAAGCCGGTGCAATAAGATGGCGACTCCCAGAATTATTGTGGTAGGCGGCGGCCTTGCCGGACTGGCCGCGGTGATCAAGATCGCGGAGATGGGCGGCGAGGTTGACCTGTTCTCCATTGTCCCGGTAAAGCGGTCGCACTCGGTGTGCGCCCAGGGCGGCATCAACGCCGCCAAGAACCTGAAGGGCGAAGGCGACTCGACCTGGCAGCACTTTGACGACACGGTGTATGGCGGAGACTTCCTGGGCAACCAACCTCCGATCAAAGACATGTGCGAGGCCGCTCCGGGAATTATTGACCTGCTCGACCGCATGGGCGTGCCGTTCAATCGCACGCCGGAAGGATTGCTCGACTTCCGCCGCTTTGGCGGGACTCTGTATAACCGCACGGCATTTGCCGGCGCGACCACGGGTCAGCAGTTGCTTTACGCTCTTGACGAACAAGTCCGGCGGTACGAATCCGAGGGCAAGGTCAAGAAGTACGAGCATTGGGAGTTTCTCTCGGCCGTGCTGGACGGAAACCGCGTGTGCCGCGGGATTTGCGCTATGGACCTGCGCACGATGGAAGTGCGGACGTTTCCGGCCGACGCGATCATCATCTGCACCGGCGGGATTGGCGCGATCTTCGGCAAGTCTACGAACTCGGTAGTGTGCACGGGATCGGCGCAGTCGGCGCTTTACCAGCAGGGATGCTATTACGCCAACGGCGAGTTCATTCAGGTGCATCCGACTTGCATTCCCGGCGAGGATAAGCTGCGCCTGATGTCGGAATCGGCTCGCGGCGAGGGCGGGCGCGTGTGGGTGCCAAGAACACCCAACGACAAGCGCGATCCCAAGAGCATCCCGGAGAAGGAGCGCTGGTACTTCCTCGAAGAGCGGTATCCGAAATATGGCAACCTGGTCCCGCGCGATGTGGCCACCCGCGAAATCTTCGAGGTTGTCTTCAAGCACAACCTCGGCATTGACGGCAAGCCGATGGTCTATCTCGACCTCACCCACATTGACCGCAAGATTCTCGATAAGAAGCTGGAAGGCATTCTCGAAATCTACGAGAAGTTCGTGGGCGACGATCCGCGCGATGTGCCCATGAAGATTTTCCCCGGCATGCACTACACCATGGGCGGACTGTGGATTGACTACAAGCAGGCTACGAACATCCCTGGCATTTATTCGGCGGGCGAGTGCGAATACCAGTATCACGGGGCGAACCGGTTGGGCGCGAATTCACTGGTGTCGTGCATTTACGGCGGCCAGATCTCCGGGCCCAATGCGCTGAAGTATGCGCACGGACTGCAGGGCGCGTCCGACGGCAACGGGCACTTTGACGCGGAACGCAAACGCCAGGAGGCCATCAACGCCAACCTGATGAAGGCCGACGGCTCGGAGAATCCGTTCAAGCTGTGGCGCGAACTGGGTGACCTGATGACTAAGGATTGCACCGTCATCCGCTACAACAAGAACCTGCAGCAGGCCGACGTCAAGCTGGTCGAGCTGCTGGAGCGCTATCGCAAGATCAACCTGAGCGACCGTACGCAGTGGGCGAACACGACGGTGGTCTTCGCGCGGCAGCTTTACAACATGCTGCAACTGGCGCGGGTGATCGCGCAGGGCGCGTGCATGCGCGACGAGTCGCGCGGGGCGCACTACAAGCCGGACTTCCCCGAGCGCGACGACAAGAACTGGATGAAGACCACGAAGGCATATTTCGCGCCGGATGCGGATGAACCGAAGTTTGAGTTCGAGCCAGTGGATGCGGGGCTGATTCCGCCGCGGGCGAGGAAGTATTGATGGTGAGCAACGCCACTCGTCGAGCCACGATAAGATTTGTGGTCGGAGAGGCGATCGCTGGGCTGGCGGCAGCGTTTAATTTTGTGCGATGGATGCAGAGTACGAGACCCGATGCCCGGGTTGAGGCCAAGATATGGCTCGTCCTTTGTGTTCTTTCTGTGGTTTTAGGTTTTTCGTACTTCCTCTATTATCGAAATAGGCGCAATTACTTCGCTGAAGAAATGGAGCATAAGCGCTCGCTGGCGAAGGATCGCTAAAGGCTAAGAGCTAATGGCTAACAACAAATCCGTCATCATAAGAATCAAACGTCAACCAACTCCCACCTCGAAGCCGTACTGGGAGGAGTTCTCGGTTCCCTACCGGCCGAACATGAACGTGATTTCGGCGCTGATGGACATTGCCGCCGACCCCGTCACCAAAGACGGCAAGGCGACCACGCCTATCACCTACGACTCGAATTGTCTCGAGGAAGTCTGCGGATCGTGCGCCATGCTCATCAACGGGCGCGCGCGCATGGCCTGCTCGGCGCTGATTGACCAACTCGAGCAGCCGATCCGGCTGGAGCCGTTTTCGAAATTCCCGGTCGTGCGCGATCTCGCTACCGACCGCAGCGTGATCTTCGAGAATCTTAAGGCCGTGAAGGCGTGGGTCCCGATTGACGGTACCTACGATCTGGGCGCGGGCCCGCGCATGTCGGCGGAAGACCAGGAAGTGGCCTATCCGATCTCGCGCTGCATTTCCTGCACGTGCTGCATGGAGGCCTGCCCGCAGTTCAACGACGACACGGGTTTTGTGGGCGCGGCGACGATTGCGCAGGTGCGGCTGTTCAACACCCATCCCACGGGCAAGGCGCTGATGCGCGAGCGCCTGGCGGCGCTGATGGGCGATGGCGGTATCCAGGAATGCGGCTATGCGCAGAACTGCATAGAAGTCTGCCCCAAAGATATTCCGCTAACCAAGTCCATCTCCGAGGTCGGCGGCCAGGTCATGAAACAGGCTCTGAGTGACCTTTTGCGGCGCTGAATTTTGTCAGGTTGCCGCAGTTGGGTTCTCCCAGTTTGCCTGCGTCCCGCCAAGTCGAGGCTGGCAGCATAGATAGTCAGGCCCTCGACTTCGCTCAAAAATGGCCCCTTACCTGCGGCTCAAAGTCGTTGCGCTCGCCCGTTTGCCTGCTGCGGTAACCGGTAGTAACCGCGGCGGCGACGGGGCTTTGAGTACGCAGGTAACGGTCGGTGGCCGGTAGGTGGTTGGGCCGCTTGACAGCATGGCTTACAATTACCGCTACTCGCGCGGGAAAACCGGCGAGAGCGTGCCGGCGCGCGAAAAGCCCGCACACGGACCCACTTCGTGAAACGATTCGTTCGACTGCAATTCGCCGCCGTTTTGGTGCTGGCCGCCCTCTCCGGTTCGGCTTTTGCCGTGCATCCGGTGACGGTGCGTCAAACCCACCGCAGACATTTCCGCTGGCTGCGCTGGAACCCCATGTTCCGGCCCTCGCACGAATCGCTGATCATTCAGAACGCCGAAATCAACCGCCTCGATCTGCCCCGCATTCAGGATGAAACCGAACTGGAGGCCCTGAAAGCTGATGGTTCGCTGCTGCCGATTCGTGTGGGTGAAACCCTGCGCATTGATCCGCGGCTCGATCCTTCACGCCGCTACTGCCGTCCGTGGACGCGCGATTTCGTCGAAGATCTCAGCCAGGCCTACTACAACCGCTTCCACCAGCAGATTCAGGTGAATTCCGCCGTGCGCACGGTCAAGGTGCAGAGGAAGTTGCGCCGCCACAACCGCAACGCCGCGCCCGCCGAGGGCGATACGGCGTCGTCGCACCTGGCCGGCGTCACCGTGGACCTGCAACGCCGCGGCATGAGCAAGGAGCAGGTGCGGTGGATGGAGCACTACCTGTTCTACATGAAGGCGATCGGCCTGGTGGAACCGGAAGAAGAGCGGCGGCAATGGGTGTTCCACATCATGGTCAGCGGCCATTACGACGAGTGGCGCGAGACACAGAACATCGTTCCGCTCGAGCACCCCGACAACGACATGCCGGAAACTCAGGTTGCGGCGGGCAGCGGCTCCAACTAAACCAGGATTCAAAGTTCCAAGGTTTCATAGTTCCTCCCGTCGTAGGAACACTTCCCGCGGCAAATCCGTTACGATTCTTTCCTATGATCATCCTGATGGTCGGGCTTCCCGGCACCGGCAAGACTACGCTGGCGCGCGAGCTGGCCGCGCGGACTTTGGGCCGCGTTTTGAGCAAGGATGAATTCCGGCAGGCCATCTTTTCTGCGGAAGAGATCGAGTATTCCTCGCGGCAGGACGACTTTTGCCTGAACGTGATGCTGGAGACCGCCGGATATCTCTTGTCGAGGACTCCGGCGCGCATGATCTTCCTCGATGGGCGGCCATTCTCGCGGCGCTACCAGATCGAAAACGTGCTGGCCGCGGCCGCTTCCCTGCACCAGCCCTGGAGAATCGTCGAATGCGTGTGCGCGGAGGAAACGGCCAGACGCCGGCTTGCGGCCGACGCCGCCGGGGGCAGCCATCCCGCGGGAAACCGCGACTGGAGCCTCTACTGCGAAGTACAGGCCAGGTTCGAAGTGATCACTCTGCCCAAGACCCTGATTGACACCGAGCAGGCGCTGGAAGTCTGCGTCGAGCGGGCGCTCGCTGCGCTCGGCTGACACCCTGGGGCGGTTTCAAACTTTCTTTGTGGCGAGCCGTGCCTATACAATCGAGGACTTGCCCTCCGACTTCGTTTGGGCCCCAAGATTATGACAACCAGATCTATGACAAGCAGGTTCCTATTCTCCCTCGTATTGCTGTCGTCCCTAGCCGCCGCGCAGACGGCGGCGCAACCCTCGAACTCCGGCGACGTTGCGGTCAGCGCCCGTGCCCGCGAGATTCACGAGTCGGCCATCGTGGTTGATACCCACGCCGACACGCCGCAGCGCTTTATTGACGAGAACTTCGACATCGGCTCGACTGACCCGAACGATATCGGCCACGTCAGCCTCGACAAGGCGCGACGCGGAAATCTGGGCGCAGAATTCTTCTCCATTTGGGTGGATCCGGAGACCAACCAGGGCCACTTTGCCCGGCACACGTTCGATCTGATTGACTCGGTGTACGAACAGGCGGAGCGTCATCCCGACCGCATGATGATGGCGTTTTCCGTGGCCGACATCGAACGCGCGCACCGCGAGCATAAACTCGCGACGCTGATGGGGATTGAGGGTGGGCACTCGATCGAGAACGATATTCGTCTGCTCCGCGACTACTACCGCCTGGGCGTGCGGTATATGACGCTCTCGTGGTCGAACACGAACGAGTGGGCGGACTCGTCGGGCGACATCAACGACCCCAAGGTGGAGCATCACAACGGCCTCACCGATTTCGGCAGGCAGGTTGTGCTCGAAATGAACCGGCTCGGCATGATGGTGGACATTTCTCACGTGGCTGACAAAACGTTCTGGGATGCGATTGCCACCACGAAAGCTCCGGTGATCGCGTCGCATTCTTCGGCGCGGGCGCTGGTGAACGCCCCGCGCAATATGACGGACGACATGCTGCGCGCCGTGGCCAAGAATGGAGGGGTGGTACAGGTCAACTTCTTCAACGGCTTCGACGATGAAGCTTTCTGGCAGGCCTTGCAAGCGCAGGCGAAAGACAAGGCTGCCGCCGTGCAGAAATATATTGACGAAATGAAAGCCCAAGGCCAGCCTGTCAATTACGTCGCCGTGGATCGCATTGAGCGCGAGTGGACGGCGAAAATTCCCCGTCCGCCGCTGAAGTCGCTGATTGATCACATTGACCACATCGCGAAAGTGGCGGGCGTGGATCACGTGGGCCTCGGCTCCGACTTTGACGGCGTCAGCGGCGCGACCCCCCAAAGCATTGATTCGGCGGCAGACCTGCCCAAGATCACGCAGGCGCTACTCGATCGCGGCTATAACGCCGACGATATCAGGAAGATTCTGGGCGGTAACCTGCTGCGTGTTTTCGGGCAGGTGGAGCGCGTGAGCCACGAGATGCAGGCCCAACCGGCAACGGCGAAATAGCGCTCCAGGGCTTCCGGTCAAATCGCGGTGAGGAAACGACGGCGCCGTCTGTCGTACAATACAAGGTCCGCTCGCAATCCAGGGTTCACAAAGCAGGAACATCGTCGCCATTTCAAGGAGCATCCATGCGTAAAGCAATTATTCTGCTCATTCTGACGGCTGCGTCGGCGACATCGGCGCAGTCGAACGGCACTCCAGCCGCGCCCGCTTCCAAGCCCAGCACTGCGGCCAAGCCGGTGGTGCATCCGGCAGCGGCTCAGTCCATTGCCCTCATCGATACCACGGTCGGGAAGATGACTTGCACTCTATTTCCCGACAAGGCGCCGATTGGCGTACAGAACTTTATAGGTCTTGCGAGCGGAACTAAGGACTGGAAGAATCCGGTCAGCGGCGTCACCAAGCACGGCGTGCCGATTTACGACGGAACGATTTTTCATCGCGTCATCCCGGACTTCATGATTCAGGGTGGCGATCCAGCGGGCACGGGAGCCGGGGCTGACCCCATCACCCCGTTCAAGAATGAAGTCTCCCCCGGTTTGCTGTTTGACCGGCCCGGACGGTTGGCCTATGCGAATACCGGGCGCCCCAGCAGCAACAGTGTCCAGTTTTTCATTACCGAAGTGGCAACGCCGCACCTGAACGGCGGCTACACGATCTTTGGGCAGTGCGATGACGCGACTGTCGTGCTCGTGAAGCAGATCGCGCGCATGGCCCGCGATCCCAGCAATGACAAGCCGTTTCGCCCGGTGAAGATCAACCACATCAAGATCGTCCACAGCATACCGGTGGCTGCGGCCAAACCTGCAGCGGCAAGTCCGACGGCCAAGCCGTCCGCAACGACGCCCAAAGCTCCGGCGAATCCGAACTGACAGGATGGGCCGGACGGACAGCCGAGGCGGCTGTCCCCACATGAGCACCGCAGGACCGTGCTCAACCGAGCAAGAAACCAGATTTCGAAAGGACACTGATGACCCGCCAACCCGGACTCTACGCCACGTTTGAAACTAGCGAAGGAACTATCGTCTGCCGCCTGTTTGAAACAGACGCACCCAAGACCGTTGCCAACTTCGTCGAACTCGCTGAAGGCAAACGCGAGTGGACGCATCCCTCGACGCGCAAGAAATCGAAAGACCACCTTTACGACGGAACGATTTTTCACCGCGTGATTCCCGACTTCATGATCCAGGGCGGAGACCCGCAGGGCACGGGCATGGGCGGGCCGGGCTATCAGTTCGAGGACGAGACCAAGGGTTCGCCGCACAAGTTCGACAAGCCAGGCAAACTGGCCATGGCCAATGCCGGGCCGAACACCAACGGTTCGCAGTTCTTCATCACGCTCACGCCGACCACGTGGCTGACCGGCAAGCACACGATCTTCGGTGAAGTCGTAGAAGGCCAGGAAGTGGTGCAGAAGATTGTGGCCGTGCCCCGTGGCCGGAATGATCGTCCGAACAAGGATGTGGTGGTGAAGAAAGTGACGGTGGAGACGGTATAGGGATCCTTCGACTACGCTGTCAGATTCGCGGTTGCGAATCTGACGGCTCCGCTCAGGATGACAGTTCGGAAATCAACGCTAGACCCCAATTACTCCAACCAACTCCTTCACCGCCGCGGCGCTCTTGTCGAGGGCGGCTTTTTCTTCCGCACTCAGCTTGATCTCGATGATCTGCTCGATTCCCTTCGCGCCGAGCTTCACCGGGACACCAACGTACAAGCCGTTGATGCCGTACTCGCCTTGCAAATACGCGGCGCAGGGCAGGATTTTCTTCTTGTCTTTCAGGATCGCTTCTACCATTTCGGTCGCGGCTGCCGACGGCGCATAGTAGGCCGAGCCGGTTTTGAGATACTTCACGATTTCGGCGCCGCCGTCGCGTGTGCGCTTCACCAGAGCTTCAAGCTTTGCCGGTTCGATCAGTTCGGTGATGGGAATGCCCGCGACCGTGGAATAGCGAGGCAACGGAACCATGGTGTCGCCGTGGCCGCCGAGGACGAAAGCCGTCACGTTTTCCACGCTGACCTTCAATTCGTCGGCGATGAATGCGCGGAAGCGAGCGGAATCGAGAATGCCGGCCATGCCGATGACCCGCTCGCGCGGGAATCCGCTCAGTTTGTAGGCGGTCTGCGCCATGGCATCCAGCGGGTTCGAGACGATGATCAGGATGCAGTTCGGCGAATACTTCACCACCTCGCCCACCACGGACTTCATGATGTTGTAGTTGGTGTTGAGGAGGTCGTCGCGGCTCATGCCCGGCTTGCGCGGGATGCCGGCGGTGATGACCACGATGTCGGAATTCGCGGTGTCTTTGTAGTCGTTGGTGCCGCTTACATATGAGTCGCGTTTTTCGATGGGCATGGCCTGGAGCAGATCGAGCCCCTTGCCCTGGGGCACGCCTTCAATGATGTCAATGAGCACTACATCGGCCAGTTCTTTCGAGGCAATCCAGTGGGCTGCCGTGGCGCCCACGTTGCCTGATCCTACGATCGTTACTTTGTGCATGATGTCCTCTCTAACTTAGGTATGAAAACTAAAACCAAACGAAACCCCAGAGAGCAGAGAGTTACACAGAGGCATTCTGTGTTCCTCTGTGCCCTCTGGGGTTAAAACTCTTTACTTCACTCCGGCAAGGACGCCGGCTTCCATATTCTCGATCATGAATCCAGCAAACTCGCTGGTCTTGACCTTGGTCGAGCCCGGCATCAGGCGCTCGAAATCGTAGGTGACTTTCTTCTGCTCGATGGTGCGCTCGATGCTCTGCTCGATCAGGCCGGCGGCCTCGTTCCAGCCCAGGTGGCGGAACATCATGACGCCCGACAGGATGACCGATCCGGGATTAATGACGTCTTTGTCGGCGTACTTGGGCGCCGTGCCGTGCGTCGCCTCAAAGATGGCGTAGCCATCGCCGATGTTCGCGCCCGGAGCGATGCCCAGCCCGCCGACCTGTGCGGCGCAGGCGTCGGAGATATAGTCGCCGTTGAGATTGGGCGTGGCCAGCACGGAATATTCATCGGCGCGCGTCACCACCTGCTGGAAGATCGAGTCCGCGATGCGATCGTTGATCATGAGTTTCTTTTTCCATGCGCCGTGGCCGTGCGTGGCGTAGATGGCATCGAGAACTTCCTTCACTTCTTTTTCGACCGACTGCCGGAAGGCGGGCGGAGCGAACTCCATGCCGGGTTCGACCATCTCCGCATTCTGCGCGACCGTCAGATTCGCGTTCTTGTCTTTGTTGTCGAGAATCCAGCTCTCGCGCTCGGTGACCACCTTGTCGCGGAACTCCTCGGTGGCGAGCTCGTAGCCCCACTTGCGGAATGCGCCTTCGGTGAATTTCTGGATGTTTCCCTTGTGAACCAGCGTCACAGTCTTGCGCCCGGATTCGAGCGCGTGCAGGATGGCCATGCGGACCAGGCGCTTGGTCCCGGTCACGGAGATGGGCTTGATGCCGATGCCCGAGTCCAGGCGAATCTGCTTCTTGCCGCCCTTGAGCATGTCCTGGTTGAGGAACCTGATCAGGCGATCGCAGTCGGGTGTTCCCTGCTCCCACTCGACGCCAGCGTAGACGTCTTCCGTGTTCTCGCGGAAGATCACAACGTCCATGCGCTCGGGATGCTTCACGGGCGAGGGCACGCCCTTGTAATATTTCACCGGACGCACGCAGCAATAGAGATCGAGAATCTGGCGCAGGGCCACGTTGAGCGAACGGATGCCGCCGCCGACTGGCGTGGTCAGAGGCCCTTTGATGGCGACACGGAATTCGCGAACGGCAGCTACGGTATCGTCGGGCAGCCAGTTGTCGAATTTCGCCTTGGCCTTCTCGCCGGCAAAAACTTCGTACCAGGCCACGCGCCGCTTGCCCTTGTAAGCCTTCTCGACTGCGGCATTGAACACGCGCAGAGAGGCTTTCCAGATATCGCGCCCGGTTCCATCGCCCTCAATGAAAGGAATGATTGGGTTGTCCGGGACTTCATACTTCCCGTTTGCATAACCGATCGTTCTTCCGTCCGCCGGTACAGCTATGCCGTTATAAGAACCTGCCATTACGTCCTCCTGTATGAAAGCGATCCACCCGATTTGTAAAACTTTTAATTATAAAGAATTCCCCTCGAGAAAATGCAGATTTATTCGGGCGGGCTATGCCATAATGCCTTTTTCCGAGGAAAAGCTGATCCTGCCGGTTTCAGGAGGTCCGCATGAAGCGCGGAATCCCGCTATTGCGAGTGTTGTTCACGTGCCTGTTTGTGTGCGCTGTCCTGTCGGCTGCGGCGTTCGCCGACGGCAGCCACGACCGCACCCAAGTCGGACATAGCATCACTGTCGGTCCCGACGAAGAGATCAACGAGGCGACCTGCTTTGGGTGCAGCATCCGGGTGCGGGGCCACGTGGCCGGCGACGTGACCGCATTCGGAGGGAGTGTCGTGATTGAGGATCAGGGAGAGGTCGCGGGCGACGCCACGGTGTTTGGCGGCGATCTCCGGCTCGACAGCCAGGTCAAGGTAGCCGGAGACGTTACGGTATTTGGCGGGCGCCTGCGCCGCGATCCGGCGGCGACGGTCGGCGGCGATGTCACCAACTTTGGAGGCGCCGGCTGGATGCTTCTGATCTTCGCGCTTCCGTTCGTGGTATTCGGCGCGTTTGTGTGGCTGCTTATCTGGCTTATCCGTCGCCTGCTGCGGCCCGCCGCGCCTGCGCCAGCGTAGTCGCTCCGAAGCGCTTGCGGAAACTTGCTACCACCGGCGCGTGCCGAAAGTCTTCCGCACGCCGACCGTCATGTAACGGCCCCACGGCCCGTTATTTCCCAGATCGGCCGGACCCAAGGTCTTGTCGCGCGCGCCCAGGCGGTCGAACAGGAAGTGCTGGGTTACACGAAATTCAAATCCTTTGGCGATGTAGATTCCCGCGCCCCAGGAATGCTCAATGCCGATGGCGTCCGGGGACCAGGTGTAAAGGGTCTGCGGCAGGTTCTTGCCAAACAGGAACGTAGGCGCTCCATACACCATGAAACGGCGCAGGGGTCCGCGGCCGAAAGGGCGGACCTCCAGGATGCCCGACAGCATGTAGCGCGCGAACATGCTGCAGGGCGCGTTGGCCCCGCCGTACTGCGTGGCCCCGGCGTTTCCAGTGCAAAGATTGGGATCCACCTCGTTATGCGGCGGTGCAAGGTCCAGCTGCGCCCAGCCCCACAACATGTCACGGGGGAAGAACATCCTGTCTTGCGCATCGGCCTCGTGCCAACTGCCCTGGGAGCCGGTTGCCGAACTGAGAGTCGCAGTGCTCTGCGCTCTCGCCAAAACTGGAATTAGTACGAGAATGATCAGAACCAACGGACAGCGTTTCATTTCGCCTCCAAAGTGAATTCGATCCGGGAGTTACCGGAGCGGCCCGAGCCCCGAGCGCGGTCAGCAGACTGCAATTGCGATGCGGCGGGACAGAGCGGAACATTGTAAACCCGGGCGCAACCGGCACGCGGGCGGGAGCAGCGCGGTAGTTGTCTTCAAGCTTGGCGCGGCAGCGGCGGAGCGCGCAGGGCTACAGTCTTCCAGAATTCATATCTCGCCCTCGGATTTATTCCATTCATAATACGTAACACTCCGCGTAACGCATCCAATCTGTTACAGCACAGAGGTTTAAGTTTGGTTCACAGATTGCACCGATTTCGAGAAAGCTACCTTCAAGGTTCCAATGCCCCAGGAAATTTCAGTCTCGTATCAGGCCATCAAGAGCAAGGTATACCGGTTAGTGGACGCACTCGTTGTTGGAGAGAAAAACGAGGCTGAGATTCAGGAATCGATTCGTCGGTGGTGGGCCCTGATCCACCCCGCGGACCGGCCCATTGCGCAGAAGTATCTGCTGATGGTGCTGGAGCGTTCCGCCTCCGCTTTGGACGCTGTGGGTAACGGGCTGCTCTCGGTGGGCGGGGCTGATTCCCAGTCCTCACGAATGGCCGCTGCCCAGTTCCCCAGCCAGCGCATGCGCCTGATCGAGCGCATGGTGAAGGAATCGGGGATTCGGACGGCGGTGTAGCGGGCCACATCCGTCGCGAGACAAAGAATTTACATTTCTCCGATTGTGCTGGGCTTGCTCCGTCCCGTATCGTCAGGGTTTCCGTGTCACCTGCTGGAATTCACTATATCGGAGCTGTCCATGAAACCTTGTTTGAAACCGCATAAACTTGGCGCCTATCTTCTGTTCGGAGTCCTGCTGATTATGGCCACATCGCTATTCGCCGCCTCAGGTATCTACACGTTCACCCTGAACTCGATCGAGGGCAAGCCGGCGCCGCTTGCCGACTACAAGGGGAAGGTCGTCCTGATCGTCAACGTTGCCAGCCAGTGCGGCTACACCCCGCAATACAGCGCGCTGGAAGCGATTTATGAGAAATACAAAGACCAGGGATTCGTCATTCTCGGCTTCCCGGCAAATAATTTCGGCGCGCAGGAGCCCGGCACGAACGAAGAGATCAAGACTTTCTGCACGCGCAAGTACAGCGTGACCTTCCCGATGTATTCGAAGATTTCGGTGAAGGGCGCGGACCAGGCGCCGCTGTATGCCTATCTGACAAAGGAGACGGGCGCGGGCATCGCCGGGGAGATCAAGTGGAACTTCACCAAGTTTCTGGTGGATCGCAACGGGAAGGTGGTGCGGCGGTTTGAACCGGCCGTCGCGCCGGATTCGAAGGAAGTGACAGGGGCGATTGAGAAGCAGCTGAAGTAGTCTTAGGTTCCGCTGGTCCAGTTCTCGATCGCCAGATTGCGGACCCTGCCAAACTCTCTCGTATTGTTTGTGACCAGCGTCAGGCCGAGGCTGCGCGCGTGAGCTGCGATAAACAGATCGTTGGAACCAATCATCGTGCCGCGCGTCCTCAGGTCGGCGCGAATCTTTGCGTACTGAAAAGACGCTTCATCGGTAAAATCCAGGACCTCGACATAGCCTAGAAACGCATTGAGGGCGAGTTCGTCCTGCGCCCGTCGCGGAGACAGCTCGATGCCGAATAGCAGTTCTGACTTCGTAATTACGGAAATGCAGACATCGCTAACAGGAACCTTCTGTAGCCGCTTCAGAACAGCATCGTTCGATCGCTTCATGATGTAGGAACAAGTGTCTGTGTCCAGCATGTAGCGCGGCATTACGGCTTACGCTCCTGGATGGGAAGCTCTTCGACCCCTTCCATGAAGGTCGCCGATGCCACCGGCCCCTCGGCAAGATACGACGACCAATCCGCGGGGCGGGGTGACAGAACTACGTCACTGCCTTCCTTCCGAATGAATACTTCCTGGGTGTTGAACTGAAAGTCCTTGGGCAGCCGGACGGCCTGGCTGCGATTGTTCATGAAAAGTTTGGCCCTGCGTTGCGGCCCCGACCCCTGTGGACGCGCCCGTTTGTTTGGCATATACACAAGTATATGCCAAGATCAAAGCGAACGCAAGGGCCGATCCAGCGCAACAATGATGAGCGTAACGGCCGTAGAATAAGCGCGTCGGAGCTTAGCTGTCGATAACAGGCGTGGCTGTTGAAAAAGTCCGTGATCGGAATGTAGTTTTGGCTGCGATTATCGCTGCCGTCGAGTTTTTCCTCTCACCTCAGCTAAGTGGCAGCTTGCACAGTAGGTGTTGTCGGTTGGCTGAGGAA
>Ga0209517_10005555_pt1 | contig 16015 bp, 16 predicted proteins | sample PeaSoiMetSII2010_FD_187695 | JGI IMG/M metagenome (GOLD analysis project Ga0209517, IMG submission 187695) | Peat soil microbial communities from Weissenstadt, Germany - SII-2010 (SPAdes) (version 2) | ecosystem: Environmental > Terrestrial > Soil > Wetlands > Peat | place: Germany... | reverse complement strand
CCGACCTCCTGCTCCCGCAGCACCGCGATGATCTGCTCTTCCGTGAACCTTGATCGCTTCATCGTCCGTCCCTTCCGTTGGGTCGGACTCTAGCTTCGCCTGGAGGAGTTTCAGGGGGTCACGTCAAGGGATTTCAAGCAAACAGGCTGCCGGCGGCCAATAGCTTCGTTCAGAGATTGGTGGCACATCACCCGACTATAAAATCTATTCACACACGCTCCGGGAACTGGCTTGTTGGACTTCAAGTCACGGGTGCCGACAGCAAGGGCCCTCTCGATTAGCGGCGCTTCGTCCGGCGCACCCGCTCCGGTCGCAGATCACTGCTTTCCGTCGAACCTCTCTTACCGTCACAGGGTCCATTGCGGGATGAGATCTCCACCTCAGGTGACGCGTGTGAAGGGTTGGTGAAGGAGACAGGCGTCTTAACCCATTGATATGATGGCTAGGTGAAGGAATGAAGGCAGACGGGGATGATCTTTTATATATGGGTGGCTATCGGATATTGGACGCTCATTCTCCATATGAAATGGTTATAGCCTTACCCTTCACACCTTCACTCGCAGCCAAAATCAGTAGGTTAGAACGGCATGGGCCTTCACTTTACCTTCACCTGCCTTCACCGCTTGTCCTTAAGTCCCCGTCCGACACGACTATATTGCTGTCGCCAAGAGCAAATGAACGCGAGATCGAGCGGGTGAGGGGCTCTGCATTCAGAACGCCTCGCTCTATGCGAGGCTTGCTTCTCGGGCATGTCGCATGGCGCGCTTCCAAACTGCCGTCGAACAGACAAAAACCCCGCTGTACTGCCCAGCTCGACCGCATTTTCTCGCTAAGACGGCCGAATTTCGCCTAAGCATTTGAAATATAGAGATATAAGAACCACATTATAGCGCTTAGAACGCAGCGCGTTTCCCATAACCGATTGATTTAACGAGAAATTTATTTGACCTCATGACGTCAAAAAACCTTGCGTGAGAGGTTCTGGGCCATGTGAAATTTCGTCAAAGTCCTTATGTCCTTAGCTACAAGACAATCGCCAAATTTCTCCAGAGGAACCCATCAGAGAGCTTGGCTTTTTGGGCCAACTTTCTAGACATAGAAGGCCTATCATGGCTGACGCATCACCAATCCGCGTCGCAATCTATGCCCGCGCCTCTAAAGGGGGCAGCGAGCAAGACCAAGGAAACGAGCTGTCGGAATTGCGGAGATGGTGCGCGTACGAGCGCCACGTCATCACCGGCATCTATCTCGACCACGAGGGTGGTGCCAATGGCCCTGATCGTCGACCAGAGCTAACTCGGCTCCTCGCCGATGCCTCCCGCCGGCAATTTGACATGGTGCTAGTATGGTCGGTGGACTGCTTCAGTCGGAAACGCCTGGGCGCGACCGTCGTCGACATACAGCGGCTCCTACAGCATGGCGTTGACTTTCACAGCTTCACTGAAGAGCACTTCTGCACCGACAATGAGCGGGCGTGCGGCGTTCTGCTCCCGGTGATCCACTCGCTCGCCAGGGCGGAACGCCAGTGGCTTAGCGAGCGGATCAAGGCCGGTCTTGAGCGGGCCCGCGCCAAAGGTAAGCGTCTTGGTCGGAAGCCGTTCAGCCGCGCGCAGCGCAAGGAGCTACGGGGTGCGCTCGACGCAGGAGCAAACTGGCATCGGGTCAGCCGAAGCACCGGCATCCCGTACAGTACGGTCAAAAAGCATGCGCGCGCGCTGGGCTATGAGGCGCCAGGCCGCTGCTGGTGGTGATCCCTGCGCTGCCCGTTGTGAACCTCATACGCTCGCACTGATGCGTGCGCACAAGACGGGGTATCCAATCCCGTCTGACAAATCCCTCAGACGACGCGATATTTTTCAGCTAAATTCCTGTGCGCAAATGGTCCGGCTTGTGCGTATGGAGGGATGAATGCGGGTGGCGATCTACGCGCGCGTCAGCACAGATGATCGCGGCCAAGACCCAGAGAATCAGCTTACCCAGCTCCGGACATGGTGTGCTGCAGCCGATCACGCGATCGTTGCGGAGTTCGTCGACCATGTCAGTGGCGGCAAGAGCGCCGACAAACGCCTGCAGTTCGCTGCCATGCTTGACGCGGCGCACAGGCGCCAGTTCGACATTCTGTTGGTGTGGGCGCTCGACCGGCTGTCGCGCGAAGGCATGGTGCCGACGATCCTGCACCTCCAGCGGCTGGCAGCGGCCGGTGTCGTTTTTCATTCCTATACCGAACCGCTGTTAAGCACCGATAACGAGGTGGTGCGCGACATCGTGCTCGCGGTCATGGCGTCGCTGGCGAAGATGGAGCGACAAAAGATCAGCGAGCGGACTAAGGCCGGTCTGGAGCGCGCGAGGGCCAAAGGGAAGCGCCTCGGCCGAGCCCCGTTCAGCGATGCCAATCTCCTGAAACTACGCATGGCGCTCGAGACGGGCATAAGCTGGCACGCCGCGAGTGTGGAGACGCACCTCGCCTACTCGACCGTCCGCAAGCACGCGCGATTGATGGGCTATGAGCCGCCAGGAGGCAGCACCAGCTGAGGTCCGACGTGACCGGCAAAGCGGTCACCGCCGAAACTCCTCATGGTGGCCAGATGGCCGGCCTTACCAATTTCACGATTTCGCGCGCCCAAATGACCCGGCCGGGCGCAACCAAGATCGAAATCCGGATTACGGGCATACTAAAATTCTGGGCGACCCCACTCTGGCTAAGCGCACGCAAATGACCCCACCGGCTGTCGCTTTTAGCGAGATCCGGCTTTCAAATTGAAAACGCTCTTCGCAACCATATCAATTTTTTGGGACCCCTCCCTCCGCGGTTTGACGCGCGCGGAACAGAGCGCTGCCTCTGGCTCGTAGCAATTTCTCGAGTTTTCGTATGAGCCGAGCGCGTCGGCAGCGTGCCAAGCCCAGCGCGGGTCATCGAGGAAGCGAGCCGAGCCTTTCGGCAATGCGCTGTTTCGCGCGCCCAAGCCACGGGCAGATCACCAGCGTGCCGGCCGTCAGAGCGATACCGAGCCACGAGGTTTCTGCGGCGGGATCGCACCCATTTCTCCGCGCGGCGTTCGGCATCGGCCGAGATAGCCCGGCTTCCCGTGAAGCACCAGATGACAATGACGCTCGCAAGGCCCTCGATCGCGCTGTCCAGTAGTCGTTCTTGCGCGCGGAAAGAACCATCGGGCTTATCAGATGACGGCGGGTGCAGGAGTTCTGGGTGCGCTTCGCACAGCTACGCGACGCAAAAGGACCAGGCCAGGCAGTGTCACGAGCGCGAGATGACCGAAGGCGAGGCCCCAGCCTGGAAACCCTGGGAAGTGATCGAGAACGAACCCGACACCTAGCGGACCGAGGAACCCGCCGGCGTACCCGCACATGCTGTGCAAGCCCATTGTGGCTCCTCGCAATTCCTTATCGGCGGCCTGGACGGTCCCGGCAGTTAGAGCCGAGCTGTCAAAATAGATCGCTGCATTCCATAGGACGACAAGCAGCGCTGCCACTGGCGCGGACAATGCCGCGCACCATCCGGTGACCAGCGATAACGCCGCGGCGGTTAGCATCGCGGCCGTGACGACACGTGCCCTACCCCAGCGCTGGGCCGTCTCGTTGCCAGTGATCGATACCGCAATGCCGGCGAGGCCCGCGAGAGTGAACAAGGTGGTAGGTTCGGGAAGCCAGTAGGGAACGCCGTTGGTCGCAGCTGCCGCTGCAAGAAAGGTCACGCCCCACGCGCGCAATGCGGCCAGCTCCCAGGTGTGCACCGTGTACCCGATGATCCAACCCATCGCGGCGCGGTTGCGCAGAACTGGGCGGAAGTCGAGAAGCCGCCGCGGGCTCGCTTTGCCGGTGGCTAGCTTCGCTAATCGTGCCGGCATGATGAACGCCGCCAGTAGCATTGAAGCGAGCGCGGTGCTGCCGCCCAAGAGGAAAGCAGCAGTGGGGCCACCCCAATTCCCAATCAAGCCGGCGATGGCAAACGATGCTGCCCCTGAGATCCCGACGCCGGCGGCATGCCACGAAACGGCGCGCGATTGGGCCATACCCTCAAGCGGATCGGCAATCGCTTTAAGCCCGGGCATGTAAGTCCCGGCCCAGCCGATCCCGGCAAGCACGCGGAGCAGAAACCCCAACCAGAACCCATCAGCTATCAACGCAAACCCAATATGGGAGATCGCGGTCAGCCCTGTGCCGAGTAGATAGACCCGCCGTTCCGGCACGCGATCGGTTAGAGCGACCAGCACCGGGACCATCATCACATAGGCAGCGAAGAAGATACCGATCAGCCAGCCCGCCTCGGTCTTCGACAAAGCCCAGCGATCGATGTAATCGGGCAGCAAGGCGGGAAGCGCAAAGGCGCCGATCTGCGCCAGCATCTGCGCGACGACAATTGCGCGAATGTAACTCTTGCTGCCAGGGATGGGCCGTAGGTGTGACAGCATCGTCTTTACCGGCAACCAGGCGTGCGGCATCAAGCCTTACAGCGGGGAACGGATGTAAGTTCTAGATATTTCGCCCACGGTCGTACCATTCGCGGCTGCGCAGCACGATCCCCACAACAGAAAGCATTACGGGAACCTCGACCAGCACGCCAACCACGGTGGCTAGGGCGGCGCCGGACTGGAAGCCAAACAAGGCGATGGCCGCGGCCACGGCGAGCTCGAAGAAGTTGGAAGCGCCGATCAAGGCCGAGGGACAGGCGATGTTATGCGGCACGCCGAGCGCGCGGTTGAGCCCATACGCGATCCCGGCATTGAGATAGACCTGGATCACGATCGGCACCGCCAGCAGCACGATGACGAGCGGCTGGTGGACAATCTGTTCGCCCTGAAACCCGAAAAGCAGCACCAGAGTCGCCAGCAAGGCGACGAGCGAGACCGGCTGCAAGCCCCGCAAGGTCCGCGCCAAGCCCGGCTGGCCACTGCGTCGTAAGAGCGCGCCCCGCCACGCCTGCGCCGCGATCACCGGCACGACGATATAGAGCACCACCGAGAGGAACAGCGTCTGCCACGGCACGGTGATCGACGACAAGCCGAGCAGCAGCCCGACGATTGGCGCGAAGGCGAAGACCATGATCGTGTCGTTAAGCGCGACCTGGCTCAGCGTGAAGTTTGGCTCGCCATCAGTCAGGTTTGACCAGACGAACACCATCGCGGTGCACGGAGCCGCCGCGAGCAGGATCAGCCCGGCGATATAGCTGTCGATCTGACCCGAAGGGAGCCAGGGCCGGAACAGCCAACCGATAAACAGCCAGCCGAGCAGCGCCATGCTAAAGGGCTTGACTAGCCAGTTGATGCCGACGGTCACGGCAATCCCGCGCCACTGCTCGGTGACCCGGTGCAAGGCGCCGAAATCGACCTTGAGCAGCATCGGCACGATCATCAACCAGATCAGCATCGCGACCGGGATATTGACCTGGGCGAAATTCATCCGCCCAAGCGAGTGGAAGGGAGCGGGCAGAAGCTGGCCCAGCACGATCCCAACGATAATGCAGAGCGCGACCCACAGGGTCAGGTAGCGCTCGAACAGACCCAGCGCCGGCGCTGCTGCGCGCCGGCGTGCATCAGAAACAGAGCTCATGCAGTGTCCTTGAACCTGGCCTAAGCGGGCTTTCGGGCTTCGACGGTTGCCGACGCGACAAAATCCTCGATGCCCTTCCCCGGCGCCCAGGTGGCGATCATCTCGCGGCTTTCCGGCTTTGGCGTGATCCGGACATCGGCGAAGCCGGCTGCCATCAGCCATGCCTGGATCCGCGGAACGGGAGCGGCGCCGGCAATACAGCCGCACAGCAGCGCATTGTCGGCCTGTAGCTCCGCCGAGAGAGGCGTGGTGTTGACCACGTCTGAGATCGCCAACCGGCCGCCGGGCTTCAGCACGCGGAATGCCTCGCGGAAGACCTGCTCCTTGTCCGGCACAAGATTAATGACGCAATTGGACAGGATCGCGTCGGCAGCGTTGTCGGCAATCGGCAGATGCTCCAGTTCACCAAGGCGGAACTCCACGTTCGTGGCGCCGATTTTGGCCGCATTCTCGCGCGCCTTTCTCAGCATCTCATGGGTCATGTCGACACCGATGACATGGCCCTGCGGGCCGACCTGTTGCGCCGCAAGAAAGCAATCGAAGCCAGCGCCGCTGCCGAGATCGACAACCACCTCACCGGCTTTCAACTCAGCGATTGCCTGCGGGTTGCCGCAGCCGAGCCCAAGGTTAGCCCCTTCCGGCACGGCAGCGAGTTCGGCCTCCGAATAACCCATCCGGAGCGACTTGCTTCCAGGATCCGCGGTCGGGCCACAACAGGACGCCGTCGGCGCGCAGCAACTCTCGGCGGCGCTTGCAGCCTCGGCGATCCCACCATAGCGGGCTCTGACCATCTCCTTGATTTGAACGTCGTCCATGGTTTTCCCCATCGTTGGAATGTTGCTGTGGTTAGCGCGTGCAACAGGCGGCCGTCGCCGGTTGCGACGCGGCTCGCAGGATTGCCTCGGGCTCGCAGCAGCTCGGAGCGCAGCAAGCGGTTTCGCTGACTTCCTTGAGCTTCGCCAGTGAGCCTTCGCCGTAAACGGTGCTTTCGCCGTAGGTGAGGAACGTCTCCCAGGGGACGCCCTGCGGGTCGGCGATCCACTGCTTATCGGATTTGGCGTAGCAACAGGTCGCGTTCTTGGCCTCGACGATCGGGCGCTCGGCACGAGCGAGACGGTCGTAAACTTCGACCAGTTCCTCCTCGTCTTCGGCCTGGATGCCGAGATGCGAGATGCCGGCGGCGCGACCTGCCCGCGTGCTGATGGCAAAATTCACCCGCGGGTCGTCGAGCATCCACTTGACATAGTCTTCCTTAACCACCGTCGGCTCGGCCGCGAACAGCGTCGAATAGAACCGGGTAGACTGAGTGAGATCGTCAACGGACACGTGCACGTGCAGGCGCTTCATCGCTCTCTCCTGTCGCAAGGGTGTCAGCGGGATTGCAGGCGGGCACGCAGGCTTCGTTGCGGCCGCAGCAGTTCTCGGTGAGGTAGGCCAGCAACTCTGTCATCGCGCCGTACTCGGCGGCATAGATCAGCTGGCGGCCTAAGCGGTGCTGGGTGATGAGCCCCGCATGATTGAGCTGGTTTAGATGAAACGTCAGCGAGGCGGGCAGGACGCCGAGGCGTTGAGCGATCACGCCGGCAGATAGCCCCCCCGGGCCGGCTGTCACAAGCAGCCGGAACAGGTCGAGGCGGGTTTCCTGGGCAAGGGCCCCGAGCGCGGAGATTACGTGTTTGCGGTCCATGCGCAGTCACATGATTTGGATAATTGAACGATCATCAAATTAATCCTGGCACCGGATACTGTCAACCGCCATTTTGAGGAAGTTCAAAATGGAGCGCGGAGACCTCCCCGAGGCTCACTCGGCCGGTGCGGTAAATTCCCGCCGTGCCTCGGTTTCGGCCGGCAGTAGGAAGACCAGCGCGAGGCAGACGCCCAGCATGGCAGCCGATCCCCATAGACACGCCGGCAAGCTGCCATATTGCGCCAGCGCTCCCGATAGAAGGATGCCGATCAGCCGTCCGGCGGCGTTTGCCGCGTAATAGAAGCCCACATCCTCGGCGGCCTTCTTCGAGCCGGCATAGGCAAGGATCAGATAGGAGTGAAGCGACGAGATCACCGCAAAGGCAAAGCCGAACACTCCCAGCCCGGCGACCACGAGAAGGCCAGGGCTGATCGGCAGACGCGCTTGCAGCAGCAACACGAGCGCAACCGGGATCGCGGCCAGCGCCGCACCCCACAGCCGTGCCTCGGGGATTTCTCGTGACAGGCCGTCGGTGCTACGTCGCACGACCGACGGGGCCACCGCCTGCACCAACCCGTAGCCGATTGTCCAGGCAGCCACGAACCCAGCCACCTCGATATATTTCCAGCCTTGGGCGTAAAGAAAGACCGGCAGGCCGACGACGAACCACACGTCGCGCGACCCAAACAGGAAGATGCGCGCCGCCGCAAGCAGGTTGATCGCCCGCGACTTGGCGAACAGCTCACTGAACGACTTCGACGCCTTGGCCTTGCCGAGTTCCGTCGGCAAGCTCAGGAAAACGTTGCCAAGCACGACAGTCAACATTCCCGCCATCAGCCACAGCGAGGGACGGAAGCCGACCGCCTGGAGCAGCAGGCCGCCGGCAAAAAATCCGAACCCCTTCATTGCGTTCTTGGAGCCGGTGAACCACGCGACCCAGCGGAAGAGCTGCCCGGCGCCGCCCTCGGAGGTTGCCTTGATCGCCGACTTGGAGGCGGTCTTGGTGATATCCTTGGCGACGCCTGAAATGCCCTGCGCCACCACGACCCAGACGACCGAGAGTGTCGCGCTCCAGCTTGGGTCGAGCCCGGAGAGGAGCATCAGGCCACCGATCTGCAATACCAAGCCGGTCGCGAGCATGCGCGGGATGCCGAAGCGGGCCGCAAGCCAGCCGCCGCCGAGATTGGCGAAGATGCCGGCCGCTTCGTAGAGCAGGAACAACGAGGCGAGCATGAATGGCGTGTAGCCGAGCGTGTAGAAATGCAGCAGCACCAACATGCGCAGCGCGCCGTCGGTGAGGGTGAAGCTCCAATAGCTGGCGGTGACGATCAGGTAATTGCGGATGCCGCCCATCACACACCTCGCGCTATGACGATGTTGGCGAGATCGACCATGCGGCAGGCGTAGCCGACCTCGTTGTCGTACCAGGCGTAGATCTTGATCAGCGTGCCGTCAGTAACCATCGTGCTCGGCCCGTCGACGATCGCGCTGCGGGTGTCGTTCGCATAGTCAGCCGATACCAATGGCCGCGCCTCGAAACCGAGGATACCGGCCAGCGGCCCTGCCGCCGCGGCTTGGAATAACTCGTTGATCTCGCTCTCACTGGTCGCCCGCTCAAGTTCGAAGACGCAATCGGTCAGCGAGGCGTTGAGCACCGGCACGCGCACCGCGTGGCCGTTGAGCCTGCCTTTGAGTTCGGGATAGATCAGCGCTATCGCCGTGGCGCTGCCGGTCGTGGTCGGTTGCAAGGACAGCATCGCCGAGCGCGCACGGCGTAGATCCCGGTGCGGGGCGTCGACCACGACATTGGTGTTGGTCGGATTATGGATCGTGGTGATCTGGCCGTGTCTGATGCCGATTGCCTCATGCACCACCTTGACCACTGGCGCGAGGCAGTTGGTGGTGCATGAGGCCGCAGTCAGCAGCCGGTGTTCGTCGGGGTCGTAGCGATCGTCGTTGACGCCGACGACGACATTGAGCGCCGCAGGGTCCTTGACCGGCGCGGCGACAATCACCCGTCGCACCCCGCGATCAAAATATCCTTGCAACTGGTCCGGCTTCAGGAACTTGCCGGTACACTCCAGCACCACGTCGCAACCGAGATCGCCCCAGGGCACCTCGCCGGGCAGTCTTGCGGCACTGAAACCGATCCGCTGGTTACCGATGACGATGGTGTCGTCCTCGGCAGCGAAGCTTTGGCGCCAGCGGCCATGAAGGCTGTCAAATTCGAGGAGATGTGCCGCCACCGCGGCGCCGCCTTTGATCTCGTTCACATGGGCGATATCAAGCCGGTTCGCGGCGCGCGGATCATCCTCGGGGCGATGCATCGCGCCCAAGGCGGCACGAAGGGCGAGACGGCCGACGCGGCCCATGCCGTTAATTCCAACTTGCACGGCTCACTTCTCCTGAGCGCGCATCAGGGCGCCCACTGGGCCTTCGCCGATCTCGTCAAGACGAGCGCGCACCGCCATGCGGTCGAGTTTGTCGAAAGGCAGGTTGGCAAAAATCGTGATCCGCCGGTAAAGCCCGCCGTAGAGCTCGTTCAACAAGGCCGCACGCTCGGCGGTCGAGCCGGTGAACATGGCAGGGTCCGGCAAAGACCATGAGGCGGTGACTGCCTTATCGCCGAAATCAGGACAGGCTTGACCGTTGAAAGTGTCGCAAAGCCCTATGACAAAATCGAGAACAGGGGCGTCGGGGCCGGTGAACAGGTGCCACGACTTGCTGTGCAGCCCGGACACGTCGTGGCCGACGGCCCGCAGCTTCTCCAGGACCTCGGGTATCGGCGCGTCGGCCGGATCAGAGCCGGCCGAATAGGCATGGAACCGCTCGCCGGCGAACCGGTTGAGGATCGCCTCCGCTATGATCGAGCGAGCCGAATTGCGTGTGCACAGGAACAGCACGTTGAAGGCGGGGGTCATCGAAATCCTTTCCTCTAGCGCGGCTGGCCACAGCTGAGCGATGTCGCCACACAGCTCCGGGTGCCCGCCGCAGCATGCCTCGGTCAGAAACGCGATCAGCTCGCGTAAGGCGTTGACCCGCAGCGCGTAGATGATCTGCTGCCGCTGGCGGGTAGCAACGACAAGGCCCGCACGCTCCAGCGCGCTGAGATGAAATGATGTCGTCGAGGCGGGCATACCCACCTGATCGGCCAGTTCACCGGCGGACAAGCCGTTCGGCCCGCGTGCAATCAGCAGCCGCAGAACGGCAAGGCGACGCTCTTGACCTAAGGCCCCAAAGACGCGGGCGGCGGAGTCAATTTCCATGATGCTAGAATAACTGTAATTACGAGTGTCCGCATCAGGTTTTTGGGCTGATCGCTTCGGCCCGCCAGATGGATCTCGCGCGGACTGACGCGGTACCGTCATGAACGGCAGCAGAGGAATGGCCGCTTACAAGAGGGACAGGGGATCTCGATCGCTAGCGACCCTTCTGGTACTCGGGTTCCCACTACTTCCTACGTGAGCGGGCATCTGGCGCCTTCATGTTCCCTGCAACTATTCGTCTCTTGGGCGATCCGGGCTCTCGGCGTAAAGCAGTTTCGCTAGCGGGCATTCGCCCAAGGGACGCGAAGTGCATGACCGATGGGTCGACCACACTGGTCGGTATCGAGATTCCATCCACTGACCCGGTCTTCCTGACGGTGGTTGGCATTCATATCCCGCTGGGGCTCGCCTGCGCGACCATCGGTGCGCTCGCCATGTTGAGTAAGAAGCAGCGAGGACGCCACTCGAGCTTCGGGACGGTCTATTATTGGTTGCTGTTGGCGCTGTTCGGGTCGGCGACGTTTCTGTCGGTCATGCGTTGGACCGAGGATTATCATCTGTTCGTACTCGGTGGACTTTCCTTCGTGTCCGCATGGTTCGGCCGAACGGCGCTTCGTCGAAGTTGGCGCGGTCGGTTCAAGGTGCACGTCACCGGAATGGGGCTTTCGTACATCTTGTTGTTGGTCGCCTTCTACGTCGACAACGGAAGGCAGTTGCCAGTGTGGAAAAACCTCCCCGAGTTCACGTACTGGCTGCTGCCCTTCGCGGTAGGAACGCCGTTTATCGTGTGGGCGCTGTTACGACATCCCGTCGTCACCCGCGACTCCCAGGTGCCCCGCTGATGTCCGCGAGCGAGCACTCACGACCATACGCCATTCACAGCGCGGCGGAATGCGACCGCCTGGAACGACAGGCGGCGCTCGCCGGTCTACCCGATCATCTCCCCTTTGTCCCCGTTCCATCGCGGGCGCACGTCCTCGATGCAGGGTGCGGTACGGGGTCAATGGCTCGGCTTTTTGCGGCGACGCACCGGGATGCGCAGATCGTCGGCATCGATATCCGGGCCGACTACATCGCCTACGCGGCAGAACGGGCGGATCGGGAAGGTCTGCACAACATCGAGTTCCGACAGGGGGATATCTTTAGCCTGCCGTTTGCTGACTCGAACTTCGATGTCGTGTGGTCGAAGTACGTGCTGCAATGGGTGAAGGAACCGCGTTTGGCCATCGCCGAGTTTCGGCGCGTGGCAAAGCGTGGCGGTGTGATCGTCTGCGCCAATTTCGACGGCTTCGCGGTGACGCATTGGCCGGAAGACCCGACGCTGCAGCCGCAGTTGGACGAGGTCCTCCCACAGCTTGTCGACCCATTCATCGGCCGCAAGATCGCACCGATGTTCCTGGACGTGGGACTCGCCGACGTCAAGGTCGATTTTGAGCCGGATCGCCTGTTCACAGTCGTCGGCGCGATTGACCCGGAGCGGCGTCAGAACTTCGCTGACCAGTTATCGGCGGCGCGCTCGTACATTACCAAGATACTCGGCGCCGAAACGGCGGCTGACCAATTCGCTGACGCCTTCCTTCGCTACTACGACGGCCCCGCTACGTGCAGCTATACGACGCTGTATTTTGTTCGGGGCACGGTTCCGTGAGGGCGGCAAACCGACAACGCCTAGGGTCGGTAACGGGCTAGTGCCTGGAGAGCCGACAAGCCAATTGGTGGGCTAGCCTGCCACGGCACGAAGAAAACTTTCTTTGCCATCGACTCGCGTACCCGATCGATTTGTTTTTGTTCACCCAGCAATCGCTGCCGAAGCAGCCAGTCGCGGGTTCCAGCGGCGAGCAGGCTCTTGTTGATGACCCAGGCGTAGGGCTCGATATGCGCGCGCCGCAGGTCTTCCTGCAACGCGCTGGCCTGGGACACCGGCGTTGTCTCGGCCAGGGTGACCAGCAGAACGCGTGTATAGTTTGGATTCTGAAGGCGCATCAGCGGCGTAATGATGCGACCTCTGAATTCCGCCCATGCTGTCTGCCGCGTCATCTGCCGGTGATAGGCGCCCGTAGCGTCCATCAGCAACAAGGTGTGACCGGTCGGCGCGGTGTCGAGCACCACGAACGCGCTGCGCGCCTCCGCGACAATTCGCGAAAACGCGTGGAAGACGGCGACCTCTTCAGTGCAGGGAGACCGTAAATCCTCGCGCAGCAGGGCCTGTCCCTGCGCGTCGAGAGTCGCACCGCGATCCTTTATTATTTTGTCGACGTAGTGCTGAGTCTCCGTCTTGGGGTCAATCCGATCGACGCGCAATCCGGAAACCTCACCTGCGATCGTCATCGCGAGATGCGCCGCGGGATCGGTCGTACTGAGGTGCACGGTATGACCGCGCTCGACTAGGCCCAGAGCGATGGCCGCCGCGATGGTGGTCTTGCCGACGCCGCCCTTCCCCATGACCATGATCAGGCCCTTTCCATCTGCAGCCAGAAGGTCGATCAGCCGATCCAGGGCGGGAAGGTCGTTGGCGAACGGTGCGGGGGCAGAAGCCCCGACCGGCGGTTGTGATGCCGGGTCTGGACCAAGCAGTGACCGCAAGGCATCGAGCCCCATCATTTCGCGAGGCCGTAGCCAGATATCGTCGCGCGGGAGAGCACGAAGCGCCGCCGGCATATCCGATAGCGCCTGCTTGCCTTGGTCCTCCAGCGAAGCAGCCGTCGCGTCGGATCGATCACTGGCCCGGAACACGCCATTCACGACCAGACGCTGGTTCGAGAGGCCGAGCGCGCCAAGCTCCGCCGAGGTACGAGCCGCCTCGGCGATCGCACCGCCTTCGGCCCGGGTCACGAGGATGATCGTCGTGGACGCCGGATCACAGAGCGTCGCCAGTGCCGCCTTGAAGCGAGTCTCTTGCATCTTGAGGCCTGAATGCGGCCCCAAGCACGAAGCGCCCTGGTCATTGGCTGCGAGAAAGCCACTCCACGCCTTCGGCAGGCTGAGCAATCGAAGGGTATGTCCGGTCGGCGCGGTGTCGAAGATGATGTGATCGTGGGCCCCGTCGTCGTCGGCTAAGCGGCCGGCAAACTCGTCAAAGGCGGCGATCTCCGTCGTGCACGCGCCCGATAATTGTTCCCGGACCGTGTTTAGCTCCTGGGCGCTCGCGTCCAATCCCATTTGCGCCATTACCCTCAGGCGATAGGATTCGGCGGCCGCGGTGGGGTCGATATTGAGCACTTGCAGGCGCTCGGCACCAGAAACCGCTACCGGCAGATTGCCCAAGGGCACGTCCAATATCTCATCGAGGTTGGATGCCGGGTCGGTACTGACAAGCAAAACCGATTTGCCGTTATCGGCAAGCGTTAAGGCGGCAGCGCAGGCGACAGAGGTCTTGCCTACGCCGCCCTTGCCCGTAAAGAACAAGAAACGGGTCGGATCGGCGAGAAACCCAGGCGGATGCACTGCCGCATCGTCGTTCATGGTGCCCATCGATTCGCAATCAAAGTGCGAGGCCGCTTCGCCCACCGTAACAGCGCTCTGGAGCCCATCCCATTGCCAGTTGCCGATTAGATAATCTGGACGCTACGAGCGGATTGCGCCGTTAGCCAGGCTCAATTGATCCGGGCGAGTGGCACCCCGAGAGCTGCGAGCCGGCAATGGACACCGAACTTAATTGACACAGGTCAATGCCCCTGTCGCCTCGCGTCTGGATGCTGGCCAAAGCTCAAGGCGCACAATGTCTAGCTCCAAGCCGGAAAGGATCGATCCATGCAGGCAAAAGATGTCATGACGGCAAAAGTGGTTTCGGTTTTCAAGGATACGCCGGTCCACGAAGTCGTTGGCCTGCTGCTGAAGTATCGCATCAGCGCCGTTCCCGTCATCGATGAGGCGCGGCAGGTCTTGGGTATCGTCAGCGAAGGTGACTTGCTGCGCCCCGAGGGGACGGGCCACCACGGAGCCCGGCAACCTTGGTGGCTCACCGCTGTGCTTGCCAGCCAGGGGTTGAACTACGACACGTTACGGGGCCGCACAGCGGGTGATGTGATGACGCGAAACGTCTACTCCGTAGACGAGGAAGCATCACTTTCCGAAATCGCCGAACTGCTCGAGCGTCGTCATATCAAGCGTGTCCCCGTACTTAAGAGTGGCAAGCTCGTCGGCATTATCAGCCGCGCCAACCTGCTGCACGGGCTGGCCAGCACCATAATCGAGCATCACGAACCCGGCGCTGCGAAGGATCGCCAACTGCGCGCCGAATTGACGAAACTGCTGCTGGATAAGCACGAACTTGACGGGGTTTTGATCAACGTGACGGTGCGCGATGGCAATATCAGGCTCTGGGGCCGGGTCGAGAACGTCCAGGAGGCCGCGCTGGCCGAGAGCGCGGCGAAGAGCTTGGCGGGCACCAAGTCGGTCGAAAACAATCTTGGCCCAGGACCGATGTCGGGCGTTCCCGTCTAATTTTTACCAGGAGCCGGAGGTCGCTAAGGGGCGCAGCTCCAGCCATGTGTCGCTCGCGGGTGTATCGGCCGTCCGGCGCCGACTTCGGCCATTCGCTGAGTAGCAAGCAACCGGCCGGGTTCGACCCGAACCTGACCTTCCCAAAGCCCGCGGCTATATCCTGAGCAGTTCGTACCCATCGACGGTATGCGCGCGGGCGGCTGGGGAATCCGCGGCAGTCCCGCTCAGTGCATATGGGCGAACTCGCCTTTCGCCATCATGAGATGATGCATCTGGTGGTGTGCTCCGCTCACCAGCAGACCGATGAAACCGAGGCCCCGAATGTGTTGGACTTCCTTTGGATCGGTCGCGGTTACGGTAAGAAGCTCGCCGGTTGGCAATGGGGTAGCTTTCGTGCTCCACCCTTGATGGCCGTTCATGGTGCTGGCCCAGGCAGGGACCATCCGCTGAATCGCTGCGATCGTGCGGTCGCTGCCGGTGACGGCGATCTCCAGGCCGCCATCGATCGGCTTCGCGGCGACATCGGCCTTCAGCGTAACCTCGTTCATATCGATGAGATGCTGGCGCAGCGCTTCGAGATCGACCTTCGACCAATCTGTCTTCGGATCGGCGTCAAGTATCTGGACGATCTCTTGGATCGCGCCGAAGACGTCCTGCCCGGGCATCGTGGGAACCGTTCCCGCGTGCATCGCAGAGTGCGGGTCCATCGGCATGGGATGTTGGACGGGGGCAGTTTGGGCAAACGCTATGCTCGAAGCGGCGACAACGAGCACCGCACCAAGGGCAACAATACGGGTGAAAACCATGGGGAAAACCTCATTGGGGTTCGATTAAACCGCATCGTATCCGGTGAACCTCTTGCCTGCGTATGATTAGGATCATGCACCCGAAGATTCATTTCGGCGCTAATTGGGCCCGCTCTATCTTAGAGCCTGACTGAAAAGGAATTGAGTGATCTCAATAGGTTGTGATTCCATCGCAGTTGCGACACCAACGGTGGGGTTCACAATGGCCTGGACCGAGATCACTCGCCGACACTATCGGCGCGAGGGGC
>Ga0209517_10005554_pt1 | contig 16019 bp, 13 predicted proteins | sample PeaSoiMetSII2010_FD_187695 | JGI IMG/M metagenome (GOLD analysis project Ga0209517, IMG submission 187695) | Peat soil microbial communities from Weissenstadt, Germany - SII-2010 (SPAdes) (version 2) | ecosystem: Environmental > Terrestrial > Soil > Wetlands > Peat | place: Germany... | reverse complement strand
GCTTCCTTGCCCGACCCATTCACCACAGAAAATTTCACTCCGCCCTTCTGAACGTACATGACCGTTTCCGCGGCATCTCCCTGGGAGTAAATGGATTCATTCCTGTGGTAATCAACGACTTTTCTCGCCACTCCGGCGGTATCGAGGAAAACTTGCGGATCAAATGAACCGTTACTTCCATTGGTCTTGAGTTTCTTTGGTTTCATAGTCGCCTCGAAGCTCCCTCTGGGAGTGGACATTCCACCGCATAATCACACTACCAAGAAGGATTCCCAAAGACTGTATAGAAGTGAACAGCGCACCTTCGGGACGCTCGCTATAGTACTTACTGGACGGCGGGACAGAGCGATATTGGCCGATCCGGGCGGGGTCGGGCGGTATCCGTCATCTCGTCGTCCTACTCATCTGGGTCCCGGCAAACATGCTTCCCCTGCAAGTGGAGCAAGGCGGTTGGGGCCAATGTCTCCAACTGCTCCGGGGTAATCTCAGCCGGCGCCCGGGGATGAGTTGTGGGTTTACTTTAATGGTTAAGTATTGTTGTAGGCGCCAAATATACTTGACAAAGTTAGTAAACTCAGGCAGTATAAGAGTGGATCAAGGCTGCCTCAGGTCTTCGAGACCCCGAGCGGTACCCTGAATCACTCCCTTGGCCAAGAAACCAGGGAGGGCCTTATGTTTGTTCGCAAAGTAACCACACCTTTGAAGCCCGACAGCATTTCAAAACTCAGTCTCTTGATGGAGCAAGAAGTTATACCCCTGCTCCGCAAGCAAGACGGATTCCAGGATGAGCTCACCTTCTTTGCCCCCAGCGAAGACGCTGTCACCTTCGTTAGCCTTTGGGACAAGGCATCGGACGCCGAATCCTACAGCCAGAAAACCTTTCCCGTTGTTCTGAATATGCTTGCAGCGCTCATCGATGGAACTCCCAAGGTTGATACCTACGAAGTTCTGAATTCTACCTATCACAAGATCGCCGCCGCCGTCGCCGCTTAAGTGCTGCATCCGGGTCTGTAGGAGGGGCAAGCCCAGTCTGCCTGAGTATTCGCAAATCGACGGGGCACAGAGGAATGCATGTATCTACTCGCATGGGTTTTCATCGGCGTGCTAGTGGGCTGGGGAGTCGGAAGGGATCTTCGCGATTATGGCTATGGCCCGCTCATGGACGTAGCTATGGGTGTCGGGGGAGCGGTGGGAGGCGGATTATTGATGCACTCTTCAGGCTATAGCGGAACTATCGTTACCGCAATATTTGCCGCGATTTGCGCGGTGCTTCTCACGATTCTCGCGGGTTTCGCAAACGGCCGAAGGGCTTACGCTCTGCAATCCTGAGGGTCGCGGTACGCAATCGCGGGCCGGCGCCACGCCCGGCCAATACACGCGGTCTCGAGTTTTGGGAATTCATGGAGATATGGAAATGAAAACGATCAGCAGTTTGATTTATGGCCTTGGGGCTTTGCTTCTGATTGCTCCAATGTTGCGCGCACAGGATTTGTCCAAGTATCGGGGTTTTTCACTTGGGTCAAGCCTGCCGAGCGTTTTGAAGCTTAGCGATCAGAAGTTGGCGGATGTGAAGACGATTCACGCTCGACCAATGTTGATTCAGGAGTTTACCTGGTGGCCGCCGAGCTCTCCTGGGGCTTTCTCCCGGCCTGACAGCGTTGAACAAATTCTCTTCTCTTTCTCGAACGGCAGCCTCTATAAGATTTCCGTCACATATGAGCATTCTTCCATAGAAGGGCTCACGGCGGACGACATGATGAAGTCCATTTCGGCGCAGTACGGACCGCCAACGGGTGTTGAGTCGGACATTGATCCCCTTTTGAACGCGCGATATGACATGCCGCAGAAGTCCGTCGCGTCCTGGGAAGATTCACAATCTTTCTTCAATCTTGTCCGCTCTCCCTTCACGGATCGTTTCGGGCTGGTCATTTACTCCAAGCGGCTCAACGCAGAAGCTGAACTTGCCATCGCGGAGGCCGCGAAACTCGAGGAGCAGGCGCGCCCGGGCAAGGAAGCCGACCAGCGCAAAAAGGAAGCGGACGATCTCGAGGCCTTGCGGCTGAAGAACCAGAAAACGTTTCATCCGTAGTGCCGGCCTTTAGTCTTAAAGATTGCTCGAGCTTTTGGAATAGATTGAATGGAGGTTATAGAAATGACTGTGAATATCACACCGCTGCATGACCGCGTCCTTGTGCGCAGGCTGGAAGCGAAAGAAACGGCGAAGGGCGGGATTATTATCCCCGATACCGCTAAGGAAAAGCCCCAAGAGGGGGAGGTAATGGCTGTCGGCGCCGGCAAGATAGAAAAGGGCCACCGCGTGCCACTCGACGTGAAGGTCGGCGACCGCATCTTATTCGGCAAGTACACCGGGAACGACATCAAGATCGACGACCAGGAGTACTTGATCCTCCGCGAAGAGGAAATCCTGGTGATAGTCGGCGCAATCGCCAAAGCAGCATCCGGCAAAAAGTAGTCGCTCCTATCCAAGCGCTTTGGAGGGAGAGGAAAGTTCGATCACCCGGGAGGGTGAACTCTCATGGCAAAACAAATTATAACTGGTGAAGATTCACGTCAGGCGATATTGCGCGGCGTCAACATTCTGGCTGATGCCGTTAAAATCACGCTCGGCCCGAAGGGACGCAATGCGGTGATCGAGAAGAAATTCGGGGCACCCATCATCACAAAAGACGGCGTGACGGTGGCAAAGGAGATCGAGCTGCGGGACCCGCTCGAGAACATGGGCGCACAGATGGTGCGCGAGGTTGCTTCCAAGACCTCGGATGTGGCCGGCGACGGCACTACCACCGCGACTGTCTTGGCCCAGGCAATCTTTCGTGAGGGTGTGCGAACAGTTGCCGCAGGCGCGAACCCCATGGCGCTCAAGCGCGGCATTGATAAGGCCGTGGAAGTCGCCGTGGAAGAGATCAAGAGGCTCTCCCGCGAGGTGAAGGGAGACATGATCGCACAGGTCGGCACCATTAGTGCCAACACCGACAAGCAGGTCGGCAGCATCATTGCGGAAGCCATGAAAAAGGTCGGCAAGGATGGTGTCATCACCGTCGAGGAATCCAAAACGATGGAAACAAACCTTGAAATCGTCGAGGGCATGCAATTCGACCGCGGCTACCTTTCCCCTTATTTCGTCACCGACCCGGAGCGCATGGAATGCATCCTTGAAGATGTCCGCATTCTGATCCACGAAAAGAAAATCAGCTCGATGAAGGATTTGCTGCCCCTGCTGGAGCAAACGGCCAAGATGAGCAAACCACTCCTGATCATCGCGGAGGAAGTGGAGGGCGAAGCCTTGGCTACCCTGGTGGTGAATAAGCTGCGTGGCACCATACAAGTCGCCGCGGTGAAAGCCCCGGGCTTCGGCGATCGCCGCAAGGCCATGCTTGAGGACATTGCTATTCTCACAGGTGGGAAAGCCATCACCGAGGACCTCGGCATCAAGCTCGAAAACGTAAAGTTCGAGGACTTGGGCAGCGCCAAGAAAGTGACCATCGACAAAGACAACACCACGATCGTCTCCGGTGCCGGCAAGGCCAGCGAGATCGAAGGTCGCATCAAGCAGCTCCGCGTGCAGATCGAAGACACTTCTTCGGACTATGACAAGGAAAAACTTCAGGAGCGTCTGGCCAAACTCGTCGGGGGCGTCGCCATCATCAAGGTCGGCGCGGCCACCGAGACCGAGTTGAAAGAGAAGAAGGCTCGTGTCGAAGATGCCATGCATGCTACTCGAGCGGCTGTTGAGGAAGGCATTGTCTCCGGCGGCGGTACCGCTCTTCTGCGTTGCTTGCCGGCCCTGGAGAAGCTCAAGCTCCACGACGATGAAGCCATTGGGGTGAACATCGTAAAACGCGCGCTTGAAGAGCCCATGCGACAAATTGCCCAAAACGCCGGGCATGAAGGCGCCCTGATTGTGGGACGAGTGCGCGAATCGAAGGAGGACAACTTCGGCTTCAACGCCGAGACCGGTGAATTTGGCGACCTGGTCAAAGCCGGTGTGATTGATCCGGCGAAAGTCACACGTCTCGCACTCCAGAACGCTGCCTCGATCGTCTCATTGATGCTTACAACCGAAGTCCTGATCGCCGACTTTAAAGGAGAAGAGAAAACGGCAGCGGCTGGCGCAGGCTACGGCGGCGGCATGGGAGGATCGTACTGATCCCCCTCCCTTCGATCGCTTATGTCTCGCGCTTTGTCTTGGGCCACGACTTGCGCCCAACGCTGCATTGCAAGCTCATTACTCTGCAGAACCGGATGGGCTGCTCATGAAGATAGGAATCGAATGAAACTGCCAAAAATAAGTTCTGAAGAAAAAGACCCGGCACTTCTCGACGTTCTCTACGCTCACACGGAGATTGCCTTTTCCGCCCCCGAAGAAGTGATTAGCCTCGATCCGGCACTGGCCCCGCCAATTGTCGAAGAAAAAATGCTTCCTCTTTGGCCAATTCATTCACGGCCCATGCTGCCAAGCAGGATTGCCGTCATTGGAAACTATCTTCCTCGGCGCTGCGGCATCGCCACGTTTACAACCGATTTGTGCGACGCGATTCATGCGGAATATCAGGCCACGGAACTGTTGGCACTGCCCGTCAACGATACAGAAGAAGGCTACAGCTATCCCGCCCGGATTCGTTTCGAGCTCTCCCAGGATGAGCTGGCCTCCTATCGCCAGGCTGCCGATTTCCTCAATTTCAGCAATATTGATCTGGTCTGCCTGCAACATGAATATGGAATTTATGGTGGATCCGCAGGGGGCCACATTCTGGAGCTCTTGCGCCGTCTTCAGATGCCCATCGTTACTACCCTTCATACGGTATTGCGCGAGCCCGATTTCGATCAGCGTATCGTCATGGAGGAAATTGCCGCGTTATCGGACCGTCTCATCGTGATGAGCCGCCAGGCCGCGGAAATCCTGCAGGAAGTATTCCATGTGCCAGATTCCAAGATTGATTTGATCCCGCATGGGATTCCGGATTTGGCTTTCACGGACTCAAGTTTCTATAAGGATGCCTTTGGAACTGAAGGAAAAGCTGTCTTGCTCACATTCGGATTGCTCTCGCCGAACAAGGGCATCGAAAACGTTATTCAAGCTCTCCCGGCCATCCTGTCGCAGCATCCCAATGTTGTTTATATGATTTCTGGTGTCACCCATCCGCATATTCTTCGGCGCGAGGGCGACAAGTACAGGCTCTACCTGCAAAAGCTCGCGAAAGATCTCGGCGTGGAAGCAAATGTAATCTTTCGCAATCGTTTCGTAAGTCCCCAGGAATTGATCGAGGTCATTGGCGCCGCGGATATTTACATCACCCCTTATAAACACAAGGGGCAGGTCGTTTCCGGGACGCTCGCCTATGCCTTGAGCGCCGGTAAGGCCATCATCTCCACACCGTATCTTCATGCCACGGAATTACTGGACGATGGCCGCGGCGTGCTCGTGCCCTTCGATGATCCGCAGGCTATTGCCGCGAAAACGATCGAACTGTTGGACAATGGCACCGCTCGCCACGCCATGCGCAAACGAGCCTACCTCTATACCCGCGACATGGTCTGGAACCGCGTCGCTCAGCAGTACATGGGCAGCTTCGAGCGTGTTTACAACGAGCGCTTGCGCAATCCACGCGCCACTTTCTCCGCCCAGAACACCGAAAAGGTCTTTGACCGGCTTCCTCCTGTAAATCTCGATCACTTGCTCCGCATGACGGACCACACGGGAATCATCGAGCACGCCGTTTTCGTCGTTCCGAATTATCCGGAAGGTTACACAACCGATGACAACGCGCGCGCTCTCATCGTTGCCATTCTCCTGGAAGAATTTGCCGGCATTACTCCGACCGCTACACTCGATCTTGCCACCCGCTATCTCGCGTTTTTGTGGCTTGCTTTCAATCCTGCAACCAAGAGGTTCCGGAATTGCCTCAGCTACGAACGCCAGTGGCAAGAGGCGGAGGGCTCCGAGGACAGCCATGGGCGCGCCTTGTGGGGCTTGGGCACGGTGCTCGGCCGCACCAAGGATGACGGACTCCGCGGCGCTGCAGGGCGTTTGTTTGAGCTGGCTGTTCCCGCCGCCGTCGAATTCAAGAGTCCCCGCGCTTGCGCCTTCGCTTTGCTCGGCCTGCTGGAGTATCTCGAATCGTTTCCCGGCGATCGCGCTGCGCTGAATGCCGCGGACGCGCTCGCCAATCGTCTGCTCGATTCCTACCGCGCGAACTCGTCCGCCGATTGGAGATGGTTTGAGAATGTGCTCGCGTATTCAAACGCTCGCCTGCCGCAGGCGCTCATTCGTGCCGGAAGACGCGGCGCCAACGAAGCCATGCTTTCCGCCGGATTGGAAGCGCTGGAATGGCTGGCGACAGTGCAGCGTTGCGAAGTAAAGGGCCACTTCCTTCCCATTGGATCCCACGGGTTCTACTCGAAAAAAACGGAAAAAGCTCGCTTCGACCAGCAACCCGTGGAAGCCTGCGCCGCCGTTTCCGCCTTCCTGCAAGCCTATACCGCAACAGGCAAGAGCCACTGGCGCAAAGATGCGTGGACGGCTTTCAATTGGTTTCTCGGAGACAACGATCTGCAAGTTGCCCTCTATGACCCCAGCACCGGCGGGTGCCGCGACGGCCTGCATCCCGACCGCGCCAATGAGAATCAGGGCGCGGAATCGACGCTCTCCTTCCTCATGGCACTTCTGGAAATGCGCAAGCTGGAAGAAGCGGATACAACCGATAGTTAGCCCTGAACAACGGGCAATTTTTTTTCGCCGGGCCTGCTTCACCATTACGGCCTGGCACTCGCTGTCAAACTGTTCCAAAGAGAGATAATGATCCAACACGACATCTTATTTCACCGCTACGCTGCCAATCCCATCCTGACCGCAAAGGATTGGCCCTACTCGATCAACACCGTATTCAATTCTGCCGCGACACTTTTGCCTGACGGCTCCACCCTCCTCCTGTGCCGCGTGGAAGATCGCCGCGGGCTCTCGCACTTGTGCGCGGCGCGTTCGGTAAACGGCGTGGATCAGTGGCACGTCGATGATAAGCCAACGCTCTTGCCCGAACCCGATAAGTTTCCCGAAGAAGTTTGGGGCATCGAGGATCCCCGCATCACCCAAATGCCGGAGCTCGAGCAATATGCCGTCGCCTATACCTCCTATTCTCGCGGTGGCCCGGGCGTTTCTCTCGCCCTGACCAAAGACTTCCAGACCTTTGAAAAACTCGGCGTCATCATGCCACCCGACGATAAAGATGCCGCCCTCCTGCCCAGAAGAATCAATGGGCGCTGGGCCTTGATTCACCGGCCCATGACGCCTCTCGGATCGCATATCTGGATTTCCTACTCGCCGGACTTGCGGCACTGGGGCTCCCACAAGCTCATGTTGGAAGCGCGACGAGGTGCGTGGTGGGATGCGAACAAGATTGGAATGTCACCTCCGCCCATCGAAACTCCTCGTGGCTGGTTGATGATTTATCACGGCGTCCGCAGGACTCCGTCCAGCTCCATCTATCGCCTGGGTTTGGCTCTCTTTGATTTGGAGCAGCCCGAAAAATGTTTGGTGCGTGGCGATTCCTGGATGTTCGCCCCGGAAGCCGACTACGAACGGCATGGAGATGTTCAGGACGTGGTCTTTCCCTGCGGTTATACCCTGGCCAAGGATGGAGACACCATCCACCTTTACTATGGCGCAGCGGATTCCAGCATCGCCCTGGCGCACGGCAGCATCCGCGCTCTCTTGACCTGGCTCGATGCGCATGGCCACTCCAGAGAAGCTCACGACAGGCGCGAAAGGCACAGCTAATCCAAGTTACAACATTGAAAGCTGCATAGCCCCAGCTTGGGCTTTCATACCTGGCGATAACTTTGAAAGTTCATAACCGCTGAACTGGAATCTGGAGCCCAGTCTCCCAATTAAGCCTCATGCGTCGTTGGCACAGCATCGACCTTGGGAAATGGCCAACCTGATCGTAAGTCTTTTGTTTTCAGCACAAAATATGGCTTTTTTCAGAGCAGACCTGATCAAATGTGAGTTGCTGGCCAGCCTCCAAGCGTGTCGTGCGCCCAGCTCCTATGAAATCGAGCAGGGTGGCTAGAATCAGCGTACCTATGTCACAAGAAGACGTGACGACCGTCACAGTCATATTGTGACTTCACCCATCATCGTAGTAATCTGCAACACAGAGTCGATGTTTATTGTTCGTGAGTTTTTGGTTTGCTGCACAAATCTATGTGGGAAGGGGTGTCCATGAATCGCAAGAGCACGAGCGTGCAGGCTGGGGTTTTGACTGGTCTGGTCATGGTGGGGGCCGTGATCTGGATGGTTTTGGCGTCTGCGCCAAAGTCCCATGCCATACCTGCGTTTTCCCGCAAGTATCAGACGTCCTGCACGACCTGTCACAACAACTATCCAGAGTTGAATGACTTTGGGGAAGCGTTCAAGAAGAATGGCTTCAAGTTTCCCAAGGATGATGAGACCTTTGTGAAACAGGATCCCGTTCTGCTAGGCTCCAAGGCACAGAAAGAGGCTTTCCCTGAAGCAGTCTATCCCGGGGAAATTCCGGGCACGCTACCGATCGCGTTCCGCTACGAAGGCAATTTTAACTGGAATGCCAAACAACCGGAACCCGTGCTGGCAACAGGTGGGTATATTCCGCGCACGGATCTTTTTGTGCCGAACACGTTTACGATCATCAGCGCGGGGAGCTTTGGACCAAACCTTTCTTTCTGGATTGACGATGACATCTCCGCGGGAGGCTCTGGTGCGAATGGCGGATTAGGCGATGCCTGGTTGAAATATAACGACCTGGGGCATGTATTTCATTTGCCCACGAATCTCTTGAATGTGCGGTTCGGGCAGTTTGAACTGGATCTTCCCTTCACCCAGGCGAGGACACCTTATCTTTCCGGCTACGATATTTTCAACGAAACCGCGGTGGCTCAGGGCTCCACTTGTGGTAACGGTGTGACGCAATGCCAGACCGTGAATAACCCATTTAGCCTGGGCTCACCACAACGAGGAATTGAATTCGGAGGTTACGCGGACAACTATAACTTCAACTGGTCCGTGGCCTACACCGATGGCACAGGTTCCGCTTATGGTGGCACGACGGACCTCGTGACGCGAAACACAAAAGACGTCTACTTGCGCGCCTCCTATAGATTCAACCTTGAGCGCGATCCGGAGAGCCGGCATGGAATCCAGGCAGCCGGACCTACGGGCCCGCACGACCATACTTCGATTCGCATCGGGGCTTTCTACTACCACGGCACAAATCAGCAAAACTTCGGAGGCACGACCTACGGGTTCGGCAGTACCCTCAACGAGCCATTCTACCGCGTCGGCGGCGACGTTCGCTTTAAGTATCGCAAGTTGGAGCTATACGGCGTGGGCATGGTCGGGCACGATAACAACCATTTCGTGGACACGGAAGCCGGGACGATCGTGAGCGCCTCAGCGGTCACATACACCGGCGGCTTCGTGGCGGCAAACTACTGGATCTATCCCTGGCTGATCGCGACGATGCGCTACGATTTCGTGAACTCGCCATCCGACTTTGCCAATTTAGATTCGCGGTACCGGACGCGCAACGCCTTCCGGCCCGGCTACCAGATACTGCTTCGCGCCAACATCAAGATCGTGGGCGAATACGATCGCGCTTGGGAGCCGGCGTCGTATGGTACCGATCCTGATACCGGGGCCCCACTCTTTTACCGCCCCAATACGTTTATGACCGGTATAGACTACGTCTTCTAGCCAATTCCAGCTAGAACAGCATGTTTCTCGGAAAAAATGTTCGGGAATGAGAGGAATAAGATGAGGCTACGTTCAATGGCAGTTCAAGCAGTCGTAGTATGCGGTGCAGCACTACTCCTGGCGGGTGTGAGCCTGGCGGGAGAAATCAAGGGCAAGGTCAGTGTGCAGGGAATCAAATCTGCGGAGAACATCGCGGTTTATGTGGACGCGATTCCAGACAAGAAATTCGATCCGCCGGCGCAGCATCCCCTGATTGATCAAGCCAAGATGGCATTTGCTCCTCACGTGACCATCGTCCTTCAGGGAACCACCGTGGACTTTCAGAACAGCGACCCTGTCGGCCACAACGTCTATTGGCCGAGCATCAGTGGAAACAAGAAGCTCTCTCACAACCTCGGTACCTGGCCAAAGGGCGAAAAGAAGAGTTTCCAATTCAATGATCTGGGCACTGCTTCCTTGCTCTGCAATGTGCACCCGGAAATGAACGGGTACGTGATCGTCGTGGCTACACCGTATTTCGCGGTGACGGACAAGAGCGGCAACTATGAAATCAAGAACGTGCCGCCCGGGAAGTACACGTTGAAGACGTGGAGCGAAGACGGGAAACCAACGACGCTGGCGGTGGAAGTGACCGCGAGCGGCGCAACCGCCGACCTCACCGTAAAGAAGTAATAGCCTGAAGAGTTAAAGAAGCAAAAAGAGGGCATCCAAGGCGAAGCGATTGACGACGCGGACAAAGCTTGTCGATTTGGGGTGGCTGGAATCGAATTTCCCCTGCATGCAGGCGTGTCCTGTGCATACCCAGGCGGGACGCTATGTATCGCTGATTGCCGAGGGGAAATACGAAGATGCCTACCGTTACGCCCGGATGCCCAATCCTTTTGCTTCCATTTGCGGCCGCGTCTGTGGTCATCCCTGCGAACCGGCGTGCCGCCGGGGAGAATTTGACCTGCCGATCTCCATTCGCGCCCTGAAACGATTCGTGACCGAGCGACACGGGCCCGAATCGCGAAATCCCATCGACGTTTTCTCAAACGCATCCCGCCCGAAGAACGCGGAAAAAGTCGCAGTGATCGGTTCGGGTCCGGCGGGAATGTCCGCGGCTCACGATCTGGCGCTGCTTGGTTATCCCGTCACGATTTTTGAGGCGGCGGCGGTGCCGGGCGGTATGATGCACCTGGGCATACCCGAATATCGCCTGCCACGCGACGTTTTGCAGGCGCAAATCCGCGAAATCCTGGACCTGGGCCCGGAACTGAAATTAAACATGCGGCTTGGCCGCGATTTTTCACTGGAAGATTTGCGGCACCAGGGTTACAAAGCCGTGCTCATGGCTTTTGGTTTGCACCGCAGCCGCGACCTGAATCTGCCTGGCCACGAACTGGATGGAGTCGTCAAGGGAATCGATTTTCTCCTTAACGTCAATCTTGGCTATCGCTTTGAAGTGGGCAAGAAAGTCGTGGTGATTGGCGGCGGCAACGTGGCAATTGACGTGGCGCGCTCTGCCATGCGCGAACAACAGCAGAAGCTTGTGACCGACATGGCCAGCGTTGTACTTCCTAATGAGCTGAGCTCCAGCGAAATGGACGTGGCCATGAAGGAGTTCATGGACGTTTCGCGTGCGGCCTTGCGCATGGGTGCGCGCGAAGTTCAGCTCGTCTGCCTGGAATCGCGCGCCGAGATGCCTGCGTCGGAGGAAGAGATCGAAGAAGGCGTATTGGAAGGTATGAAACTGTATCCTTCGCTCGGCCCGAAACAATTCATCGGCCAGAATGGAAAACTGACGGGGCTGGAAGTTACACGGTGTCTCTCCGTATTCGACGAGAACAAGCGCTTCAATCCAAGATTCGAGGCGGGCACGGAATTCGTGATCCCTTGCGACACCGTAATCCTCGCCATCGGCCAGTCTTCCGACGTTACTTTCCTGACGCCCGCCGACGGTGTGGAAACCACGCGGCAGGGCACACTCAAAATCAATCCGGAAACGCTGATGACCACTGCGCCCGGGATTTTCGCAGCGGGTGACATCGCTTTTGGGCCGCGCCTGATCATCAACGCAGTCGCTGACGGCAAAAAAGCCGCCGTTGAGATTGACAAGTTTCTGCGCGGACCGGAATGGAAGCCGAAGTCGCGTTACGTGCAGATCACTGTGCTTGATCATCACGAAATGGCGGCGCACTACGATGAGTATTCGCGGCTGAGCGTGCCCGTGCTTCCTATTGATCGGCGCACCGGCGTTGCGGAGGTGGAAACCGGCTATACCGAAGCCCAGGCACGCAGCGAGGCCAGCCGCTGCCTGCGCTGCTGGATTAACACTATTTTCGAGGGCACGGAAACAACTGGCACCGAGTGCATTCTGTGCGGTGGCTGTGTGGACGTTTGCCCGCAGAATTGCCTCTCGCTTGTGCCACTGAAGAATTTTGCGTTCACGGAAGAGGACAAGGAACGCCTGAGCAAGGAACAGGAGTTGCGCTCGTTTGACTTGCAGCATGTCGCGCCAGGCGAACTGAACCAGTTGGAAGGTTCCGTGATGGTCAAAGACGAAACGGTTTGCATTCGTTGCGGGCTCTGCGCGGAACGCTGCCCGGCACACACGATTTCGATGGAAGCATTCGAGGTATTTGAAGCAGACCCCAGCATCATTCCTGTCGAGGAGATTGTGCTACGACCATGAGTGACACCAAAGCTATCCCCGGGCCGGAACACGCGCCAGCTTCGCCGGGCCCCAAAGAAATGACCCGCCGCGACTTTCTGAACGAAATTACCGTGGGCGCACTGGGCGTCGCGGGGCTGGGCGGAGCCGCGCTGACCTATCAATATTTTTCGCCGAACGTCTTGTTCGAGCCTGCAACTACATTTCGTGCGGGCAATCCCGACCTTTATCCGGCAAATTCCGTTACATTTTTGCAGGACCAGCAGGTGTACATCGTGCGCACGCCTAACGGCTTCTATGCTGTCTCCGCGGTGTGCACGCACCTGGGTTGCGTGACGCAGTGGAAGCCGGAAGCCAACATGATTGCTTGCCCATGTCATGGGAGCAAGTTCGAGCCCAATGGCAAGAAGATCGAAGGCCCGGCCCCGCGCCCGTTGCCTCATTTTTCGGTCACGCTGACCGCGGACGGCGAATTGCTCGTGGACAAACTACAAGTGATTAAAGCCGACCAGGTCCTGAAGGTCTGAGGGAAAATATGGCGACCTCTTTTCAAACTGCTGTCGAGAATTTACGGGCCACACGCGTTTGGAAGTCCATCTTCCGCCGCGGCCCAGCTGTCACAAACCGGACGCGCAGCGTGGCCGTCTTTGGCAATCTGTTCCTGCACTGGCTGCCCGTCAAGGTCCGCGAAAAGTCGCTTCGTGTGCGCGCCGCCTATTATCTCGGCTCGCTCTCGTTCCTTCTCTTTCTGCTCCTGGTGATTACCGGCGTGCTTCTGATGTTCTATTACCATCCTGCCGCGCCCAATGCCTACCGGGACATGAAAGACCTGCGCTTCGTTGTCTCGAATGGCGTTTTTCTGCGCAATATGCACCGAATCGCCGCGCACTTGATGGTCCTGCTGGTCTTCTGCCACATGTTCCACGTTTTTTATCGTGGCGGCTACAAACCGCCCCACGAGTTCAACTGGGTGGTCGGCGTAGTGCTCCTGTTGGTCACGCTGTTTCTGAGTTACACCGGGTATCTGCTCCCGTGGGATCAGCTCGCTTTCTGGGCAGTCACCGTTGGCACGAACATCGTTTCTGCCATGCCCGTTATCGGCAGCAAGGTCCGCTTTGTGGCCCTGGGCGGAAATATCGTTGGTGAAAACGCCCTACTCCGTTTTTATGTGCTTCACGTAGTCATTCTCCCCTTGCTGGCGTTCCTTTTCATTGGCGTGCATTTCTGGCGCGTGCAAAAGGATGGCGGCTTGACGGTGCGGTCAAAAGACAATGATGGAAAAAACTAAAATCGAATCGGGTTTCAGCTCCGACGCAAAGAAAGAGCCGCGCCGGATTGTCTTCATCACGCGCAACACTTCCGCGAAGGTCAACGATGACCGCGGCCCGGAACTCATGACCTATCCTCACCTGCTGGTGCGGGAAGCGATTGTCTTCGAGGTGTTGATCATCGCCATGGTGGTGCTCGCGCTCTTCTGGGATGCTCCACTCGAGCAACTCGCCAATCCGCTGCTGACGCCGAATCCGGCCAAGGCCCCCTGGTATTTCCTCGGCTTGCAGGAATTGCTGCACTATTTCCCACCATTCGTCGCCGGCATTCTGATCCCCACGCTCGTGCTCATTGCGCTAATCGTGATTCCGTATTTTCACGTCAACGTTGAAGGCAAACCCCTGTGGGGAGAAAACGCCTCGAAGCGGTTCGCTATTGTGGCGGGCGTGACGCTGGGATTGCTGATCGTCCTCGCCCTTGTGGATGCGCTGACCATCATTGTGCCGACTGTGCTTGTTTTCGCGCTTCTTGTGGCCTCGTACTATTCGAAGGCGACCGCAGGATGGCTGGGCAATCTGCGAACGAAGCCGCTCTCCTGGTGGGTGATGACCTGGTTCATTGCCACTGCTCTTTGCCTGACTGTTGTCGGGACATTTTTCCGCGGCCCGGGTTGGTCCTGGGTATGGCCTTGGGGGTCACATGCAGCCTGAAGACATGGGCAAGCTGACCTACCGCATGCGGCTCACCTTCGCGGTGGCCACCGTGGTCTGCGTGCTGGTCCTGGCGATTTCACCCGTCAAGGATTTCCGCGCGGAGTGGAAAAAGTACAAGCGTTCCTTTGTGCATTTTGCGCAAGGCCGTTCGGATACGAAGAAATTACTGGCAGACTATAGCCCCAACATCGATCAGGTTTGGATTCCAGGAATGAACGTCGTCGATCGTTGTACGACGTGCCACCAGGGCATGACGCAGCCCTCTCTTGCGGATGCTTCGGTGTCGCAACCCTTCCGCGCGCATCCCCCCATTCCTCACAATGTGCGCGAATGGGGCTGCACCATTTGCCATCGCGGCCAGGGCCCTGCCACGGAAATCGCCGAAGCGCATGAGACGACTCTAGCCTGGGAGCAGCCCATTCTTCCGGCGCACTTCCTGCAAGCTTCCTGCGGGAGCTGTCATCGCGCGGATTTGAATGAAACGCCGCAACTCACGCGGGGCAGGGAATTGCTCTCTCGCTTGAATTGCCAGGCTTGCCACAAGCTGAACGATCTGGAGCGCCCCATGCTTGGCCCCGATCTCTCCAGCGTCGGCTACAAAGTTTCCCGCGAGTGGATTTACAAATGGCTACTGGACCCCCGCACTGTCCTCGATAAAGACGGCAACGTCACCGTGAACGGCTACGAAAACGGCGACGAATCGCGAATGCCGAAATTCCGCTTGAAGGATGCGGAGATTCTCGCGCTCTCGGCGTTCCTGAGCTCGCAGAAAGCCAAGGCGCTGGAAACTTACAAGATCAATCCGGCCGTCGTCGCCGCTTGGAGCAAGAAGCCTGATTTGTCGTCGCAAGGCGAACTGCGCTTCCGCCAGATGATGTGCACCACCTGCCATCCTCTGGCCGTTACTCGCGCCGGCGAAACGAAACTCATCGGTGGAAACATCGGGCCTGAGCTGACTAAAGTGGGCAGTAAGGTCAACGAGCCCTGGCTGGTCTCCTGGTTGCGCAACCCGCAGGGCTACCTGGCGCACAACAACATGCCGCGCTACGGCTGGAGCGATGAAGACCTCTACAAGGTCTCGAACTACGTCATGAACCAACTCACAGATTCGGATCTGCTCTCCACCGTGCCCAAGCTGGAGCCCGCTACCCCCGACGAAATCATGAATGGCAAGCGCCTCTTCCTTGAAAAAGGATGTGCCAGTTGCCACAGCATCGCGGGCGTTAATCCACAGAAGGATTTTGGCCCCGACCTCACGGCCCTCGGCGCGAAGAACGCTTCCGAACTCGAATTTGGCAAGGCGAAAATCACGCACAACCTGCTTTCTTACATTCAAGCCAAGCTGCAGGATCCCGTTTCTGTGAACCCGGCCTCGCGTATGCCGCAATACACCTGGAATGCAGCGGACCTGGACGCGGTGACCACGGCGTTGCTTAGCCAGACGGGGCCGAAACCAACCAGCGCGCTGCAGCACCTCACCGTGCCGAAGGTGGAAGCCTCTTACAAACCTGTCGGCGATTTCGCGGAACTCTACGAGCGTTACAAATGTTATGCCTGCCATCGCTTCAACGGTTATGGCGGCACTTTGGCGCCGGATCTCTCCTATGAAGGCAGCCGCGCACAGAAGAAGTGGATT